>SAMEA104315424__coassemble_655_pt1 | contig 22483 bp, 22 predicted proteins | sample SAMEA104315424__metabat2_low_PE_033 | metagenome-assembled genome bin SAMEA104315424 (sample SAMEA104315424) | gut metagenome | biome: Monkey gut; feature: monkey-associated habitat; material: faeces | place: China | collected 2013
GTAATGAAAACCAAGCAGTAAGTTTAAATATTTATTAATATAAAAAAAGATTGATGAAAAATAAGTTATCCACATTTTTATGTAATTTTGTGGATAACTTTTTTATTGATATTTTTACTTATATAATTATTTTTATATTATAGTGTGACGATATTTTTGATATAAAATATGCTTATATTGATGTATAAAAAAACAGAAAAAAATCTGTTTTAAAATATCAAGCAAATAAAAGTTAAACATATTTACTAAATGTTTTAAGCAATAACAAAAAAACTCGGAATAAACCCGAGTTATTCTGTTTGGCGCAGAGAGGGGGATTCGAACCCCCGAAGACTTTCATCTTATCGCTTTTCGAGAGCGACACGTTCAACCGCTCCGACATCTCTGCGTATTTTTAACAATTATAGTGTAATGTTATTAAACATCAATCCCCAAATATACACAAACAATTTATTATAATTGTGGATATTTCAACAAAAGAAGCCAATAAATTGAACACTTAAATCAAGTTGATATAACATATAATTGTTGTGTAAAACCTTTGTGGTTCACTTAAAACACATTATACTTTATTGTTTTGGTTTTGTAAATATAAATCAAGTTCAAAATTCGTTTAATTTGATATTGTAACATTTTGATTGAATAAATTTTAAATGGCAATATTGTTCAATATGTTTGACTTTTAAACTTGTTCAATGATATTTTAAAATAAAAGAGAGGGGTTATGAAAAAATTTAAACAAACAATGCTTGCCTTGTTGTTGTGTTGTTTATGTGTTGGTCTTTCAGCCTGTGGGGCGAAAGCAAAAACTTTTTCAAAAGAAGGTTTAACAATAACTTTAACCACAGAGTTTCAAGAAAAAGAAATTGTAAGCCAAACATTATATTTGCAAAGTTCAGACGTAATATTTGTTGCATTGAAAGAGACTAATGATTCTTTAACAGAATCCGGATATAATGTGGAAGAAATGAATACTTCTGCTTATGCAAAAATTGTTATTGAAAATAATAATGTTGAAGCAACTGTTGAGGAAGATGAAAATCTTACAACATTTAGTTTTTGCAAAAATGTTTCAGGCAAGAACATTTGTTATGTGGCTTACACTTTTAAAGGCACAGATGCGTTTTGGCTTTGTCAATTTGCTTGTGATGTAAAAGATGAACAAAATTTTCGCCCACAATTTAAAGCTTGGGCACAGACAATTATTGTTGAGTAAATAGACAAATTTTCAAATCTGTAAATCTATTTATACACAGAAAAAAATTTTTCAACGCAACAAAAATTATTTTTCATTTAATCGCTTGACTTTAACAAATAAAACCAATTAACATATAATTAATAAACTATTTAGGGAGGAAAAATGGCAAAGAAAAAATCTAAAAAAATGGATGTGTTGGCTTTGGTGTTGACAATTGTTGTTATTGCTTTGGCAGTTCTTACAATTTGCACATTATTTATGCCAGTGTTCACATCTAAATCATCTGCTTTAGGTGGTGCAATTACAAATGAAACACACATTAAGGGCAGTGATGTTATCACAGCATGCTTTAAAGGAGAAACTTCATCAGATTTGTCTTATGGAGCTAATGCACTCATTTCTCTTAAAGGCAGTGACGATGCTGGTTTTGTAACAGGATTGTTTTGCTGGATGTATTTCTTGGCAGTAATCGTAAGTGTTGCTGTTGTTGTATTTGCATTGCTTAAAGTGTTTGGCTTCAAATTTAAACTTGTAAATGTAATTTTGGGTATTGCTTTGGTAGTGCTTGCACTTGTTGCATTCATTTGCAGTTTTGTTGTTGCTGGCAAATTTGGCAGTGTTGGTTTAGGCTCTCTTGCAAGCGGAAAAACTGTTGTAGCAGTTGGCTCATATCTTCTTCTTACAACAATTGCTTGTGGTGGCATGAACGCATACCTTGCTAGAAAATAGTAAAATTAAAGTCCAACATCAGTTGGGCTTTTTTTTATTGTCACTTTCTAAAATTTGCAATCAGATCAGTTAAATCTAAAATTTTTACACAAAAAGTTTTGCGACAGATTTCGATTTTTGTTATAATATCTTACGGAAATGTGGTTTTTGTACAATAAAAAATTGGTGTAAATGCCAATGGCCTGTTTTCATTGCAAAGGATAAATTATGATAACAATCAAAAAAGTTGAGTCAAAAAAGGAAATGAATCAATTTGTAAAATTTCCTTTAAAATTGTATAAAACAACACCTTACTATGTGCCACTGTTCAGCAGTGATGAAAGGCAGATAATGAATCCTAAAAAAAATCATGCAGTTGTTGGGTGTGAAATTGAATGCTTTTTAGCATACAAAGATGGTCAAGTTGTTGGAAGGATTGCAGGCATTATTGTTCATCAAAGCAATGAAATTCATGATGAAAAATGTATAAGATTTTCTCGTTTTGATTTTATCAATGACTTGGAAGTTGCAAAGAAATTACTTAATGCTGTAAAAGATATGGGTATCCGTCACGGGCTGAAAGAGATGCATGGGCCATGGGGTTTTAATGATACGGATAGGGAAGGTATGCTAACTTTTGGGTTTGATAGGCTTTCCACTTTTGCAACAAATTATAATTTTGAATATTATCCACAGATAATGCAACAGTTGGGTTTTAGCAAAGAAAGCGAGTGGGTTGAACTTGAATTTGATTTCAAAAATATAAACACAAAATATTTAGATATTGCAAAGTTTGCTGAACAGAGAAATAATCTTATAGACATTGCTGGGACAATGAGTGTTAAAAAAATTGTAAAAAAATATGGTGGTAAATTTTTTGACTGCTATAATGAGACATACAAAAATTTAGACAACTTTATTGAAATAACAGGCGAAGCAAAACGCAATGTTTTATCTTTGTTTGCAACAGCACTTAACCGTAAATTTATTTCAGTTATAGTTGATAAAGAAACCGATAAAGTGATTGGGTTTGGCATAGCCATGCCATCATTAGGCAACATAATAAAAAAACATAATGGCAGTGCATTGTTAAGTGCAATTGGTTTGTTGAGAACAATCGCTAAGCCAAAAGAATTGGAACTTGTGATTATTGGTGTTACGCCAGAATATCGTAAGTCTGGTATTGCTGCGGTGACAATATCTCACATTTGGCAAAATATCATAAAATACAATATTCAAACAGTTGTTTCAAATCCAATGCTTACAACCAACAGTTCGGTGTTGGGCTTGTGGAAATTTATACCAAATAGAATCATCAAAAGACGCCAAACATTTAGGGCAAACATAGTTGAATAGAAATTAAAAAATGAGCAAATTACTCATTTTTTTTGTTCAATTTATTTTCAATAAAACTTTTATGTGCTATAATAATTTAACACGCAGCACATTGTTCTATTGTTTAACCCGTCTGTTATGTTGTGTTAAATATTGATAAACATCATGCTGTTTTTAAGATTAAGATATGCGGTCATGGCGGAACGGCAGACGCGCTAGTTTCAGGTACTAGTGAGAGCAATCTCTTGCAGGTTCAAATCCTGTTGACCGCACCAAAATTTTATATTGATAAAGGTTAATATGTATAATAAAAGCAAAGGAAATATAAAGCAAATTTATGCTAAAAATTCCTTTACTTTTTTTTTCAATTATTCCATAATATGTGCATAAAAAACATTTTTTAGGAGTTTAAAATGATTGAATTTAGATATGACACTCAACTTTTGATTTCTGGTGAAAATCTTGAAGAAGATGCTGTAAGAGATTATTTTTTGAAAAACTTTAAAGGTGACTGCTTGATTGCTGTTGGCGACGGCTTGGGCAAATATAGCGAAACAATCAAAATTCATTTCCACACAAATGAACCATGGGACGTTCTTAAATATTGTTCAACACTTGGCGAAATTTATGACATTGTTGTTGAAGATATGGACCGTCAATCACGTGGTTTGAAAGGCTAATAATGCAAAACCTAGATTATGATTATGTTTTAAATTTTGCAAAACAAAAGCACGCAGGGCAAACCCGTGCAGATGGTGTTACACCTTATATCAATCACCCAATTTTGGTTGCAGAATTGTTAAAGAAATATAAAAAATCTAGAAATATTGACGCAATTGTTGCGGCAGGTCTTTTGCACGACACTTTGGAAGACACATACACCTCTTATCGTGAATTGGTTGATAATTTTGGCGAGATTGTGGCAAGCATGGTTATGGAAGTTACAACCGCATCATATATGCCACATTTGGTTGGCAAAGGGAACTATCTCAAACATAAAATGATTGATATGTCTAACTATTCTCTTTGCATAAAGTTGGCAGACAGGTTGGCAAACTTAATAGATTCAAAAACTTTGCCAAAAGAAAGATTGACACGTTTAATTGCTGACACTCACGAGATTATTGAATTTTTGGAAGAGAATCGTTGCCTTACAGATGCTCACAAAAAGTTTATTTCCGCAATAAAAAAAGAACTTAAAAAGTTAAGTTAGTGTTTACATTGTGTTTTACAATTCATTATGGCAACTTAACAAACCAAACTATAAGCAGAAAAAGTGTTAAAACAATACAATTGACTTAACACTTTTTTTTTGATAGAATGTAAACAATAAAAAAGCCTAAATAAGATTTTTTCTTAATAGAATATTAAGAATATTTATCAAATAAAGGAGACCTTATGGAAAAGAAAGACTACATCATGGAAGGTGACGCATTTGTCGCTTACATAGGCAAACCAGACATTGTTGATTTTGAAATTCCTGACGGTGTGCGTGTTATCAAAAAAGGTATTTTTCAACAAAATGTAGGTTCATCAAAAAATGGTATTAAGGTTAAAATTCCTGCAAGTGTTGAAGTGATTGAAACATGTGCATTCAACAATTGCTACATAAAAAGTTTTGAAATAGCCAAAGATGCCCACATAAGAATTTTTGGCGACAGTTCTAATTATGATATGGAAAGTCTTATTGACGAGATTGTTTTGCCAGTTGATTGCGATGAATATAGCGTTGGTTGGTTAAGGCCAAAGGTTGTTAAAGTTCCAAAAGGGAGCACAGTTAAAAAACTTAGTTTGTGGCTAAGCCGAAATACAAACCTGATTTTACCCAAGATTGATTTAAGTGTGTTAGAAATGGACTCTTTTCCTGCAAGCGAAACACATACCCGTGCTAATTTGTTCTATGGTGGCGAAATTCCAGACGAATATAGAAATCAATTAAGTTCTTTTGCCTATGTTTATGAAAACATGGATACAGAAAACATTGAATATGTTGATAAGTTGAAAGGGAAAGGCATAAGTTATTTTAAAACCGACAAAGGCATCATTGTAAGCGAACTCAACAACGCAAAGGCAAAATTTGAAGATTTGCCAACTGAATATGATGGAATGCCAGTGCTTGATTGGAACTTGGTTTTGTTTAAGGAAAAAACTGAATCATTTTCTAGTTCTTCTACAAGCAGTGAAAAAATGACTGGCAATCTCTATCCAAAACTTAAATACTACGCAAACAAGGAAGAAGAAAACTTTGACCTTGCCAGCAGAGAGTATTTTGATTATAGAGAAGCAAAAATGTCCAGGGACAGCAGCCAAAGTGGCAGTTCAAACGATGAATATAGTGTTAAATTTTGGTTGCGTATATTCTATGGTTTTGGTTTGCCAATTGTAGTTACAGTGTTAATGGCTTATTTAAAACATGAAAACATCATACAGTGGTCTCAAACTTGGGAATATCTGTTGTGTAACATGATTTGGCCATCATTGTTTATTTATTTTTTCGTGTTCAACATTCCTATCTTTGTTTTTAGAATGATTAAATTTATAATAAGCAAGTCAAAGCAAAGAAAACTTGTAAAAAATGCCAAGGCAGATTCAAACGCAAGCACTGTTGATAATGCTGGTGGTGTTAAACACAGCCCAAAACTTCAAATTATTTATAGTCACATGCAACCAAAAAATGTGAACAGAGCGTATTTTTTGATAAAAGAGCAAGAAGAAAAATTGGCAATTTCTGAAAGGAAACTTGCCGATGCTCAAGCTGACTTAAAAAGAGCAGTCAACAACTATATTCACGGCACTCCAGAAGAACGTGCGCAACGCGAAATTTCCAACAAGTTGGACACATTAAACAAAAATATCAGCGAAAGCAACAAAAATTCAAGTTCTGGCAGTTATGATGTTTATGACAACGAAGGTAGTCATATTGGCAGAATCGACAAAAAGTAGTTAAAATTACAAACCGATTGAAAGAATATATTTCTTGACATCGGTTGTTTTTTTTGTTATATTGGGTTCAATAGGATTTTCCGTTTAGAGTTATTCTAAATTAAACCTAATGTAAAAATTAAGGTTTAAATTTTTCTGAAAGGCGTTTGCCTGGACTTCAACCTATTGAAAATGCTTGATTTTTGCTGTCGATAAACAGAAATCGTGCGTAAAACTTAAAAAAATTTTTAGGAGATTAGTATGAAACAAACATTCCAACCAAAGAAAAAACAACGCAGTAAAGTTCATGGCTTCCGTGCAAGAATGAAATCTTTGTCTGGCCGTAAAGTTTTGAAAAGACGTAGAAACAAAGGCAAAAAAGAATTGACAAAATAACATTGATGTTATTTGTTGAAAAGGAAGCGTATGCTTAAAAAAGAAAACAGGCTGAAAAAGCGAAAAGAATTCAACTATGTTTACAAAAAGGGGGAAGTTGCGCACAGTCAAAGTTTTTATGTCCATTACACAAAAACTTGGCGCAAAACTCCGCAGATTGGTATATCTGTTAGCAAACAAGTTGGCAACAGTGTGGTGCGTAGCCGTGTTAAGCGCATCATAAGTGAAGCATGCAGACAAAATATTGATAAATTTGAAAACAAAAACTATGTTATAACTGCAAAAGAACCAGCAAAAACAAAAACCAGTGCAGAGATTCAAACTGAACTTTTGCATTTGCTTAAAAAATACAATTTGTTGAAGAGTGAGACTCTTTCAACAGAAAAAGAAGAGCAAAATGGCTAATTTTTTGTTTTGGTGTTATTACATACTATGTTTTCCGTTAACCGCTATTTGTTTGTTGCTTATTGGGCTTTATCGTTTGGTGATAAGGCATGCATTATGGCGCAGTTGCAGTTTTATTCCAACATGTAGCAAATATGGCTGGGATTCAATTTTGCAATTTGGCGCAGTTTGGGGCGGTGTTTTAACGTTAAAAAGATTGTTAAAATGTAAACCTCAACACAAGGCAGGGTTGGACTTGCCAAAACTAAATTTAATGGGAAATTATAAATGGAAATGTTAACAAACACAATGTTATTAAAAGCAGACATGTGGACAACCATTATTGACTTTTTTGCAAATGGAATTATCAATTATGGCTGGGCAATTGTTGTGTTTACAATATGCTTAAAGTTGGTTTTGTCTCCACTTGACATCATTCAACGTGTGGCATCAAGCAAACAACAACGAGCAATGTCTGTTATGCAACCTGAAATTGAGGCAATCAATCAAAAATATCAAGGCAATAAAGAAAAAATCAATCAGGAAACAGCAAATCTTTACAAGAAAAACAAAGTCAACATTGGTGGCATGTGCTTAAGCATGCTTATTCCTTTAATTTTGACAGTTGTAGTGTTCTTCACATTGTATGGCAGTTTGCGTAATTACGGTAACGAAAAAATCAACACGACATACAAACAACTTGATGCTGCTTATGTTCAGGCAGTTGACGATTGGGAACACAACACAGAACTTGATAAATCGCTTTTTGACAACGACCAAAATGTTTATATAAAAGCTCAAATCGAAAAAGAATATGAGTCTTATCAAAAGAAAAACAGTTGGTTGTGGGTTAAAAACGTTTGGAAATCAGATACAAACACAAGTCAATTTGTTGATTTTGAAACTTATGCAAAACATCAAGGCTTTGATGAAACTGAAAAGGAACAAGCAAAAGTTCGCTATGATTTTATCACAAGCAGTTTGCTTGACGGCAAGAAAGATGTAAACGGCTATTATATTTTGATTATTTTGGCTGTTGCGGTTTCTTTCTTAACACAATTTTTAAGTGCAAAAATCCTTGCACCAAAAGGTCAAAAACTTAACACTATGAACAAAGTTATGATGGCAATCATTCCACTTTCAATGATTGCGTTTGTGCTTACTTCAAATGCGGTGTTTACGTTGTATATCATCACCAACTCGATTATTTCTTCAATTATCACAACTATTTTGACTTTGATTTTCAGGAACAAAGCAAAAAAAGGTAACGACATTTTGTTGCCTAAAAAGAACATCGAAGTTGTTGAATACAGCAGAAATTATAAAAAATAATTCACAAAAACTTTAACAAGTTTAAGGAGGAAATATGCAAATTGAAGCAACTGGCAAAAGTGTGGAAATTGCAATTCAAAACGGACTGCTTGAGTGTGGCATGAAACGTGAAGACGTTGATGTTAAAGTGCTTGACGAAGGTGGTTTATTTAAAAAAGCAAAAGTTGTTTTGTCTTGGGGAGAAAAACCAACCGAACAACCAAAAGTTGAAGAAAAAGAAGAAACTTCTGTTGAAACAACAGTTGAAACAGTTGAAGAACCAATTTCTTCTCAACCAGTTGAACAACCAACTGAAAAGAAAAAGAAAGTTGTTGATTCAACTCGCTTGCAAGCACGTGGTGTTGAATTTTTAACCGGACTTGCTCGCTTGATTGATAAAGATGCAACTGTTGAATGCACAGCTGGGGAAAATGAACTTAACTTCAGCATTAAAGGCGAAAATGTTGGCAAATTGATTGGCTATCATGGCGAAAATATGCAAGCAATCCAAATGTTGCTTTCTGGCATCAAAACCAAAGGCGAAGGTGCAATAAGAATGTATCTTGACGTTGATGGTTACAAACAAAATCGCAATCAATCAATCATTGATTTGGCAAACAAAATTGCAGAACAAGCAATAAAAATTGAACGCAACATTCACATGGATCCAATGAATGCTTATGATAGAAGAATTGTTCACACAACACTTCAAGGTCGTGATGACGTAACAACTGAATCAACTGGCGAAGGCGAAAAACGTCATGTTGTAATCAAACCTATTTTCAAGAAATAATAATCTAATGTTATTTTAATGGTTTTATAATTTAGCAAAAAAAAACAACTAAAATTGATTAAACAATTTTAAAAATAAATGGCGGTATGAATTTATTTTAAACTTGCTAAATAGACTTGAAAATATGAAAATCAAAAATAAAGAAAGCAGTTTATACACGGCTTTCTTTTTTGTTTTGTTTGACTTTTAAGGTTGATGCTGATATACTTTAAGCATTAAAAGATTTTTGCCGTTGTTTTTTATACGCAAATTATTTCGGCAGTGGGAGAAAATATGGATAATAATCAAAACCAAATGAGTGAATTTGATATCAAAGTTGAAAAAGTGAACAAACTTGAAAGCCTTGGGGAAAAGGCTTATAAGGCAAAATTTAAAAAGACACATGAAATTCATGATTTGGAAAAATATGAATTGGGCACAAAAGTTAGCATTGCTGGGCGTATAATTTTTAAACGCACATTTGGCAAGCTTATTTTTGCAAGGTTATATGCGATTGGCGACAATCATGATATTGACGCAACAAAACCATTGCGTACAAGTGTGCAAATCAGCCTTAACTTTAACATCGTTGGAGCAGAGGCTCTTGCTAAATTTAAAGAGTTTTGTGATATTGGAGACTTTGTCGGTGTTAATGGGGAATTGATTCGCACTCAAACAGACGAATTGACTGTGCAAGTTGAAAGTTTTGAATTGCTTTCAAAAGCTTTGCGTGGGCTTCCTGAAAAATTCCATGGTTTGGTTGATATGGAATCTCGCTATCGCCAAAGATATTTGGATATCATTTCAAATGAACAATCAAGACAAGTGTTTATCACACGTAGCAAGGCGGTTTCATTTATTAGAAATTATCTTGAAAAAAATGGCTTTTTTGAAGTTGAAACACCAGTTTTGCAAGTCAACGTAAGTGGTGCAAGTGCAAAACCATTCTTCACACATCATAATGCTCTTGACCTTGACTGCAATTTGCGTATTGCAACTGAAACATGGTTGAAAATGGTCAATGCTGCTGGCTTTGACAAGGTGTTTGAATTGGGCAAAGATTTCCGTAACGAAGGCATGGACCCAACCCACTTGCAAGAATTTACTCAAGTTGAATGGTATGCTTCTTATTGGGATTTTGAAGATAATATTAAGTTCTTCCAACAATTTATTAAGGAATTGATGTTGAATGTTATTGGTACAACAAAAATAACAGTTGCTGGCAACGAACTTGATTTTGGCACAGACAATTGGGAACGTATCAATTATGTTGAAAAGATGCGTGAATTGTTGGGCTTTGATTTCCTTGCAATTGACGACCCAGAAGTTTTGCGTGCAAAAATAATCGAAAGCAAAAAACTTTCAGCCAGTGAATTGGACGGCTATAAATCTTGCAGAGCAATTATTGACTTTGCTTATAAAAAACTTATCAGAGCAAATATTGTTGGTCCAACAATCCTTTATAACTATCCAGCATTCTTAAAAACTTTGGCTAGACGCAATGATAATGATAATCGCATTACAGATGTTTTCCAAGTTGTTGTAAACGGAGCAGAAATCTTGAATGCTTACAGTGAACTTGTAAATCCTATTGAGCAACGTCAAGCACTTGTTGACCAACTTAAAGACAAGGCTAAAGGCGATGATGAAACAATGGACTTGGACGAAGATTTCTTGCTTGCAATGGAACACGGTATGCCACCAATGTCAGGTTTAGGCTTTGGTATTGACCGCTTTATCATGATGATTTATGATTTGCCAAACATTCGTGATTCAATCTTGTTCCCTATGACAAAACCTGTTGACAACTCTTCAACTGACGTAAATGAATAATTTGATAAAAAAATCTCACAATCTGTGAGATTTTTTGTTATGCCGAAATATATTGTTTATCTTTTAATAATCACTTTTTCGCCACCTGTCATGATTGGTGGAAGATTTTTGTTGTAACTGGTCAATTGGTCTGGTGTGATTTTTATACGTTTGCTTAAATCCCAAATTGTTTCATCTGGTTTTGCAATAAAGATTTGATAGTCATACATGCTAAAATCCAAGGCTTTGCCAATGCTTAAATTGTTCACCATATTAAATGAGTTCTTTTCATAACAACAGATACTAACCCAAACATCATATTCAAGTTCAATGATTGTTCCACGTTTGGCTTTTGCACGGCTGTCAGTTACAGCAATATCAACATGACGGCAATCAAGTTTTGTGCACGCAATTTTTGTGTTAGCAACAAACGGAAGTTCAGTTTGTTTTGATTTAAGTTCACGGTTTTCGTCTAAATAGATGATTTGTGAACTGATTATGCCTTCAATGTAAATTGTGTCATCTTTAACATAACTGTTTGTCACTTCTGGCACGATATTTAAGTTGGCAACAATTGCATCAATTGCTGGTTCGTTTTCGTTGATTGTGATATCTCCAGAGATTTCGCCTGTGTAATGTTCACAATTGCCCATTTTGTTGTATTCACGTGAAGCATAAGTTGGTTCAACTTCATTATCTGTGCTGTAGATGTCGTCAACGACGTCAATTGCAACAGTTTTGCAAACAATTCCAGTCACTTTGATTGTATGGTTGATTGTGGCAACAGTTGTTCCGTCTTCAACTTCGGTTTGAATGTCGTCAAGCCCAGCAGATGATTCAAAGCACAAATCAAGCATATTGTCATGTGTCAAATTTGCAATAGGCAATTCTGCTTTCACGGCAATACAATCGGTCAACTGTTTTACGGTTGTTGTGTCATCAACGTTTGTTTCGTAAAGTAGTGTGCAAAGCAATTTGCCTTCAACAACAGCATATTCATCGCAAGCAGTAACAGCGGTAGGGGCAAAATGAGAATTATAACATAACAATTTGTTGATGCTGTCTTTGGTTTCTAGATTTACAGTGTAATTAAAACTTGAATTTACCACGTCAGTTATTGTGCAAGCATCAACCACTGATTTTTTAACTACCATGTTTTCAAAGTTTGCGTTTGCTGGCATGTTCAAGTTTAAATATAACATAGGGTCAACACTAACTTCACAATTGACTTTTAATGTGCCAACCGATGAAACAACAGAGTTTACAATTTTTACATTTGAAACTGAAACAAAACTGTCAGTTGTGATTGCTTGGTCGTTGATTGTTTGGCTAAAAGATTGTGTTTCAGTCAATGTGTTTGTCATGTTATCTGTGTCAACATACAAAATATTTAAAGTTATTTTGCCTGAAACAACAGCCCTGCCTGAGCCAGTTTCAACCTTTTTGTCAACAAGGTTTGAGTCAAGGTTTAAAATAGTTTTTATGTTTACGTTTGTGTCAATAGGGACACTGATAAGTGTGCTAAAATTAAATTTATCCAAATTTTTGGCAAAAGATAATTTGATTGCTTCGTTGTTTTCCATACAACCTCCTGTCCTAATAATGTATAAGTTTAAAAGGTTAAATATGATATAAAAGGCCAAAATTTTGTTTATGTTTTTTTTGCTGTGGTCTAACACAATATTACAAACAAATTTATAAACCGATATAATGATGGATTTTAATTCAAATTATTGATTGGCAAATTTACTTATTGCAACAAAAACCATGATAATATTTGAATTTGCAACCAAATTTTTGTTTTGACAAAGTCAATTTCGACATTTTAGTTGGGATATTGTTAAAAATTCACAAATATAAGCAAATAAGTGCAGAATTTTTATCGATATTTTAGCAAATTTTTTGTTATCATATCGTCATGTTACTTAAAAAGGATTGGTTGCTTAACGCGCGATTGTAATCAAACCGTATTGAGATTTAACAACTGGCAATAGTTACAACTTTAAGTTTTAACTTTATTGACTGCAATAAATTGTTTCACATTTTTTACAAATCAATTTGTTGTTTAAAAAACCACATCAGCACTTAATAGCGGTGCATGGTTTTATAAGGTATTATCCTTAAATTTAAATATCGAAAGGGGAAATTTTTTTATGCAAAAATTTACAATCGTACTCGCAGATGAAGACAAAAATGTTTTAAATACTTTAAAGGACAAATTCAGTTCAAGCAACTTTGATGTTATTGCAACCACATCAAGCGGAACAGAACTTATTGAATTGATAAAAACAAAAAAGCCAGATGTAACAATTATGGATATCGTGCTTGAAAATTGTGATGGTTTTAAAGTGCTTGAATCAGTAAACAAGGTTGGCACAAAAATTGTTGTTCAATCTTCATTATCTATTGACGGATTTATCAACAAAGCAATCAGCATGGGTGCAAGTTATTATTGCATCAAACCATTTGATGCACAAACATTGTTGGAACGTACAAATGACATTTTGCTTAACAATTCACAAACCAACGCTGTTGTTTCAAAACCTAACAATCATATTGAAGAAAAGATTACAAATATATTCATCACAGTTGGAATCCCTGCACACATCAAAGGCTATCAATTCTTGCGTGAAGCAATCAAACTTGCAATTGCAAATCCTGAAATTATCAACTCTATTACAAAAAAATTGTATCCAACCATTGCGTTAAAGTATGACACAAGTGCATCAAAAGTTGAACGTGCTATTCGCCATGCTATTGAAGTTGCTTGGAACAGGGGCAAAATTGAAAACATCAATAATTTATTTGGTATAAAAGTGTATTCTTCAAACGAAAAACCAACCAATGGCGAGTTTATCGCTTTGGTGGCTGACAAAATGTTGATTGAAGGTGCTTAAACACTATTTTATCTTAAAGGTCTTTTTTAGTGCGCACATTAAAAAAAATAGGTTGATTTTTCAATAAAAATTTTTCTTAAAAAAGCATAAAAATTTAGTGGACAAATAAAAATAATCTAACTATACTATATTAAGCAATTAAGTGAACGCTAAATAAGTTTTAAATGATTGAATATTCTTGTTTAAGCATTCAATCAAGGGAAGGAGTTTTATGGCAAAATCTACTAAACCAGTTTGGATATTGTGTCCAAGATGTGAATTGAATTACATCAAAAAATCAGATCAATATTGTGACGTCTGCAAAAAGGAAATGAAGTTAATCAAATCAACAGAAGATGATATTGGAGATTTGGAACTTTGCCCAATTTGCAAAATCAACTTTGTTCAAAACGACCAAGAAATTTGCGATAATTGCAAGCAAGAACTCGGCATGAATGTTGATGAAGAAGCTGAAAATAAAGAAATCTCTGACTGGCACAAATACATCGCTGATGACGATGACGAAGAAGACGAAAATGAAGACGAAAACGAATTGACCGATAATATTTACGATCAAGACGAAATGGAAGACACTTCAGGTTTGGTTGAAGATTTTGAATTTGGTGACGACACTGATAAAGACGATGACGATGATGACGAGGAAGATGAAGACCTTGACCTTGACATGATTGATGATGATGAAGAAGACGATGACGATGATGACGACGATGATGACGACAGCAAACCAGCTGACGATGATGAAGATTTTTAGTATGTAATCATTGTGCAAAACATTCTTTCATAGTATTTAAATTTATGAATTAAAAGGCTGATTAGGTTTTAGGCTAAATCAGTCTTTTTTATTTGCTTTTATGTCAATGTTGGGTAGTGGTGTGATATGTGCCGATACATTAATATGGATTTTATAAATTTTGAAACAAGACATTTATATAAAAACTGATTTTTTTATTGGTATTGACAAATTGCAACTTAATGATATAATTTGAACATGGAAGAAATAAAAGCATACACAACAAGTTTTAGTTTTTTGTTAGGCGCAGAAAAGTTGGGCGAAGTTTCAAAACGAGCAACAATTGAAGTTTATCACAATGTGTTTGAAGATGCAGACCCAACAATTTATGAACCAATTATTGGCAAAGTAAAGGGCACAAATTATCTTTGCTATGGCATAAGGATTGCGCATGATACAATGATATTTAAAATTTTTTGTCACGAAACAAATCAAGCCTATCTGTGCACGGTGGTTGATGATATCGTTTCGTTGGCTTGTATCTACAATTCAATGATTATAAGGCAAGAAAACGCAAAAGAATATTTTTTTCAAATAGACAACTGGCAAAAAAATGAATTGAAAGTGGTTGATGCTCATAATTTGGTTTTTGATGTTCAAAGCAGACAACAAAATCAAACCGATTCAGATGTTGACAATTTGTTTGCAGCAGATTACAACGACGGCGAACTTGCTTATAATGATTATTTGGGTTGTATATGTGTTATCACTCGCTCAACTTTTAGTGAGATGATTTGCAATTATTTGGACAAATACGGCGTTGAAGATGTTTCAACAATAACAGATAATAAAAAACTGATTAAATGTTACAACAAAGATATTTCAAAGTTCTATGATTTGTTGGACAAGTTATCAACAGAAGAACTTTACAATATGTATTTAAAGGTAAAAAAAGATTTGCCAAATCAACAAGTGTTTGAAGAATTTAGTGAAACATTGCCAAGTCTGCTTACCTTTGATATGGATAATTTGCAGTATTAAGAAAGGTTTTTGACCTTTCTTTTTTTTGAATATAACAAACCACATTTATGAATTTAGCGAAATAATTATTTTAATGCTTATTAATATGTTTTGATAGGCAGAAGTGGTCGCTTGAACAAATTGGGCTGTTGATTGTAAAAAAATTAAAAAATAGTTGTTTTAAACAGTTGACAGTTGAATATTTGTTCAACTATAATACAAATACAATTGAATATTCATTCAACTGTCTAAATAAAATAATAAAGGTTGAGATTTTGATAATTTCAACATTAAAAGGGAAATATATGGCAAAAAAAGAAATGGCTTGTGACTGCGAAATCATTCATCAAGATAAGGTTAATGATGCTAAAAAAACCATGCTTGACGAAGAAAGTTTGCTTGAAATGGCAGATTTTTACAAGGCATTGAGCGACAGCACAAGGATAAAAATAATCAATCTGCTTGAAAAAAATGAACTTTGTGTTTGTGATATTTCAAGTTTAATAAATATGACAAAGTCTGCGGTGTCGCATCAACTTAAATATTTGCGTGAAATGAATTTAGTAAAGACACGCAAGTCGGGCAAAGAAGTGTGGTATTCTCTTGCAGACAATCATGTAAAACAAGTGTTTGATATAAGTTTGAAACACGTTAAGGAGTTAGACAATGACTAAACGATATAAAATTGTTGGACTTGATTGCCCAAATTGTGCAAAAAGTTTGGAATTACACATTAGCAAACTTGATTCAGTTAAATCTGCAAAAATCAATTTTGTAAAAGGGTACATCGAAATTGAAGCGGACGACCAGGAAAAGGCTGTTAAAGATGCGATTGACATAACAAAACAACTTGAACCTGACGCAAACATAGTGGTTGAAAACAAAACACAAAGCAAAAGAAAAAATGGTTTAATAATTGATTTATGTTGCTTGATTGTTGGTATTGTTTTGGCTGTAATTACTTGCACAGTGCAAATGCCAAATTGGGCATATTGGTGTGTATTGGTCGCAAGTGCTTTATTGCTAGGATATAAAACGTATATCAAAGCCATTAGATTGTTGTTTAAAGGGACTATCAATGAAAATTTGCTTGTAACGATATCGGTTGTGGGCGCAGTTGCAGTTGGCGAGCACATGGACGGCTTGATGGTGGTTGCATTATATTCAATAGGTAAAATTTTGGAAAGTTTGGCATTGAATAAATCAAAAAAATCAATTGAAGATTTAACAAACATAAAACCAGAAAAGGCCTTTATTGTTGAAAATGATACAATAAAACAAGTTGAGCCAAAAGATATTAAAATTGGCGATATATGCGTCGTGCGTGCGGGCGAAAAAGTTGCTGTTGACGGTGTTGTTTTTGATGGAGATGTTTCACTCAACACACAAAGCCTTACAGGTGAAAGTTTGCCAGTTCATGTCACAAAAGGAGATGAAATTTTATCCGGCTCAATCGTTCTTGACGGTGTGGTTTATGTTAAAGCCACAAAACCTTATGAACAAAGCACAGTGAACAAAATTTTGGAACTTATTGAGAATGCAACAGATAAAAAAGCAAAAACAGAAACAGTGATATCAAAAATGAGTAAATGGTACACCTTGGCGGTCATCGCATTGGCTGTTGCTGTTTGGGGCATTGTTTGGGCGGTTACTAAAAACTTTAACACAGCAGTTTACAGAGGTTTGATTTTCCTTGTAATATCCTGCCCATGTGCATTTGCGATTTCTGTTCCATTGGCATATTTTTCAGGCATTGGTGTTGCAAGCAAAAACGGTATTTTGGTTAAAGGTTCAAACTATTTAGATTGCCTTACAAAACTTGATGTGTTGGCTTTTGATAAAACTGGAACAATCACAACAGGCGAGTTTGAAATTGTTGATATTGAAAATTATTCAAATTATACGGATGAACAGATTTTGTTTTTGGCAAGTTTGGGCGAGCAACATTCAAACCACCCACTTGCAAAGGCAATTGTTAAAGCAAATAAATTAGGGATAAAACAGGTTCAAAATTTAAAAGAAATTGCTGGCGAAGGTGTGTCATTTGATTTTGAAAATAAACATTATTTTGTTGGTAGAAAAAACAAAGATATTTCCAACACTGCTGTTGAATTGATTGAAAATGAGGTAATAATTGCCAAAATAAATATGCAAGACACAATCAAAGCAACAAGTGCACAAACAGTTGCCGATTTAAAACAACTTGGCATCAAAACCGCAGTTTTGTCTGGCGACAATGCGCAAGTTGTTGAAAAGGTTTGCGCTGAAATTGGTATTGATGAACCAAACGCAAAACTTTTGCCAGAAGATAAATTTGCTTGGATTGAAAATAAAAAACAGTCAAAACTTGTTGTAGGTTATGTTGGCGATGGCATAAATGATGCTCCGTCTTTGACACTTGCGGACGTTGGTATCAGCATGGGGTTAAACGGAACACCTGCAAGCATTGAAGCATCAGACATTGTGATTGCAAACGATAATCCAACAAAGATTGTGGAAGGCATCAAGATTTCAAAATTCACACGCAAAATCGTCTGGGAAAATATTATTGTTTCAGCTGTTATCAAAATTTTGTTCTTAACATTGGGGGCATTTGGTGTGACAGGTATGTTAAGTGCGGTTATTGCAGATGTTGGTGTAACAGTGTTGGCTATTTTGAACAGCCTTCGTGTGCTTAAATTTGCAAAAACAAAGCAAGAAGATAAGCATAAGAATTGCAAAACAGAAGTTGAAAATTAATAAATTGGCTCATTAATTTAATGGGCCTTTTTGTTTTTTTACTTTGAAAAATACATTGTTTAACACATTGTTTGCTTGACTGTTGCAATTTAACAAAACGTGATGTTACACAAATTGCAGGTTTTTGTCTTGTTTTGTCAGTGCTGTTTAATTTTTGACATTGCGCAAAAAATAGTTTTAGGGTGATACTATGAAAAAAATGCCAAACACAGTTGATAATATTAAACAAAAGATTTTAGCACTTAAAGGCAAAGAAGTTAAATTAGATGTAAACCGTGGCAGAAGAAAGGTCAGCAGTTACAGGGCGGTAATTGAAAATGTTTATAACAGTGTTTTTACAGTTAAATCTCTGTTAGATTTAAATTCGGTTATAACTTATTCATATAACGACATACTTTGTGGCGAAGTGAAAATTTCAAATGAATAAATATCAAACTTTATAATTTTTGCTCAAAAGATAAGAAAACCAGCAGTTAAATATGATGTATTTAAACCAACCAAATTATCTATTTGTTTGACAAATTAGGTTGGTTTTTTTATAATGCAATTATTAGGAGTTATAAATGAAAAACTTTAATCCCATTAGGGGAACAAATGACTATATGCCAAGGGACGCAAAAGTGCGTGAATTGGTTAAAGAAAAGATTTTAAGCAGTTATCAAAGCAATGGATACAACCTTATTCAAACCCCTATTTTGGAAAGTTTGGATTTTTTGGACAATAGTGATGGTGGCGACAATCTTAAACTTATGTTTAAAACAATAAAACGTGGCGACAAATTAGATTTAACAAAACCAAATTTAACAGTCAAAGATATTGTTGAAGAAGGCTTAAGATACGATTTAACAGTTCCACTTGCTAGATTTTATGCCAACAATCGTGAAAAATTGCCAACACCTTTCAAAGCAATTCAAATCGACTATTCTTTCCGTGCTGAACGCCCTCAACGTGGCAGGGACAGACAATTCATTCAATGTGATATTGATGTGTTTGGTGACAAAACAATCATGGCTGAACTTGAACTTATGAAGACATCTATTGATACATACAATTCAATCGGCTTTAATGATTTAACAGTTAAAATCAACGATAGGCGCATTTTGAATGCAATCGTTTTGAATGCTGGTTTTGAAGTTTCGCAATTAAACACTGTTTGCGTTTCGCTTGATAAAATTGATAAAATCTCACTCAACGGGGTGATGATGGAATTGATTGAAAAAGGTTTTGATATTGCCAAAATCAACACTTTGATTGACAGCCTTAATGATGTGCTTGAAAATGGCATTGATGCAACAATCAAATATGGTGCGCCACAAAATATAATTGATGATGTTAAATATTTGATAAGCAGTTTGCGTGCCATGGTTAAACCAACTGTTAAAATATTGTTTGATATTTCAATTGTTCGTGGTCAAGGTTATTATACTGGCACAGTGTTTGAGTATTATACAAACGGTTTCTCTGGTGCTATCGGCGGTGGTGGAAGATATGATACAATGATTGGCAAAATCACTGGGCAAGATGTGCCTGCCGTTGGTGGAAGCATTGGCTTTGAACCTGTTACAATGTTGATTAAAGAACGTGGCTTGACATTTGATATGAAACAAAATTTGGCATTGATATATGATGCTGATGATGATATTGTTGAAGTTTACAACACAAAAAAAGATTTGACAGAAAAATATAACGTTTCACTTTTCATGAGACCAAAAAATATGAAAAACTTTTATGAAAAGGTGGTTGAAGTTGCTGATGTTATAACAACTTTTAAAGATGTTAAAGTTGGCAACCCAATCAAGGTTTTGAATAAATAATTTTTACAAAGGAAAACAAAATTGGATAAATTTGCAGAAATTCGTGTGCCGATTTCGCACAAAAACCCAAGTATAAGGCGCAAGGAAAATAAATGTGTGCTTTGTGGCAAATGTAAAGATGTTTGCAAAAAACAAATGGGCGTTGCGGGGTTTTGGAAATATGACAGTGAAAGCATTGTTTGCATAAATTGTGGGCAATGTGCTAATTTTTGCCCAGTTGAAGCAATTGTTGAACAAGACAATTGCAATGAGTTGATGACTTTAATTGACAATCCAAACAAAAAAGTGGCAGTGATTGTTGCTCCAGCAGTAAGGGTTAGCCTTGGCGAAATGTTTGGTTTGCCAGTTGGAGAATTTGTTGCGGGCAAAATGGTCAGTGCATTAAAACAACTTGGTGCTGATTATGTTTTTGATGTATCATTCGGTGCAGATATGACAGTTATGGAAGAGGCTTATGAATTTTTGTCAAGGCTAAAACAAAACAAAGATTTGCCACATCTCACAAGTTGCTGTCCTGCTTGGGTTGATTTTGCAAAAACATTTTATCCACAATATGTACCAAATTTATCAACATGCAAAAGCCCGATTGCAATGCTTTCAAACACAATAAAAAATTGGTTTGCAAAACAACAAAATATCAGGCCTGAAGATTTGGCTGTAGTTGCAATCACACCATGCGTTGCAAAAAAAGCGGAAGCAAATTTGTTGTGTTTGCGTGGAGAGTATGGTAAAGATACTGACTGCGTTGTGACAGTGCGAGAACTTGGCAGAGCATTGAAAGATAAAAGTATTGACTATTCAAGTTTGCCAGAATCTTCATTTGACAAACCTTTTGATGTTGCTTCTGGTGCGGGGGTTATGTTTGGCGCATCTACAGGTGTAACTCAAGCGGTTATGCGCACTGCCTATTATTTAGAAACTGGCAAAGCACTTACAAATGATATGCTCCAATTTAAGCCAGTCCTAAAGTTGCCAGGTGCAAAGCAGGCATTATTAGATTTAAATGGAAGACAAATAAAACTATGTGCAATTGCTGGCACTATGAATGTTAGAAAGATATTTAAAAACTTGGATAAATTTAACTTTGACTTTGTTGAAATTATGGCTTGTCCAAACGGTTGTGTTGGCGGTGGTGGGCAACCAAGGCAAGAAAATAATACAAAGGCAGTTTCAGTGCGTGGTGTCAACTTGTTTAACTTTGATGCAACATCATCAATAAATGCAAGTTATCAAAACGAACAACTGAATTTAATATATAAAGAGTTTTTTAAAAAACCGAATAGCAAAAAAGCAAATGAATATTTGCATGTTAATCATTCTGCAAGATAGGAGAGTTTATGGATAAATCAATTGAGCAAATCAAGCAAGAATATATAGACATTTTCAAGTCAAACATTAAACGTGAAGGCGCTGACAAATTGTTGGATTATTTGTGCAATGGGTGTGATTTCTTTTTGACACCAGCATCTGCACGTAGGCACTCAAACTTTGATGGGGGACTTGCATACCACTCAATCATGGTTTACAACAGATTTAAAAAGAATATTCAAAATGAGTATGGTGCAAACTATCAAGATTTTTTGTCTGACGAAAGCATCGCTTTGATAGCCCTTTTACACGATATTTGCAAAGTTGGCAGTTATGTTAAAGATTTAAAAAATCAAAAAGTAAATGGACAATGGGTTCAAGTGCCATATTACGCACACAATCAAAATAATTCATTGCCATTTGGGCATGGCGAAAAATCTGTTTATATGATAAGCAGTTTTGTACACCTTTCACGTGAAGAAGCCGTTTGTATCAATTGGCACATGGGTGGCTTTGACCCAAGAGCACAACAAGGCGATGATTTAACTCAAGCCTTTTTGCAATATCCAAATGCTTTGTTATTCCATATTTCGGACTATGAAGCAACATATATTGATGAAGAAATCATTAAGTAAGGCATATTGCCTTGCTTTTTATTTTGATTAACAACAAACCAAATCTATGAGAGGTGGCGAAACAAACTTGTTTATTGTATAATAATATTTGGCTTAACAAAAATCTGGTGTTTGGCATAAAAATTTTAAGGAGAAATTATGGCAAAAGCATCAGATTTTTTAATTGGCGCAAACGATGAGCATGGTCTAAATCCGCCAACAGTTGGCAAACGCACACCAATCATGCCGTATATTGGGCGCAGTTTTTATGAAAATGAATTTAACAGGCAAAAATAGATTTTATATTGGCATGTTTAAGATGTGGCTTTCGTGTTTATGATGTCCACCCAGAAGTGCAAGATGTTTCCATTTCAACACGTGTTGTTCGCACCAATCGTGCTGGGGTTAGTTTGGTTGTTACATTTGCTTACAATGCTTCAGGCAATGGAACAACATTCAATAGTGCACAAGGCATAGAGGTTTATTACAGTCCATACAACTCATATTCAAATCAAAGCAGGCT
>SAMEA104315424__coassemble_757_pt1 | contig 19539 bp, 33 predicted proteins | sample SAMEA104315424__metabat2_low_PE_033 | metagenome-assembled genome bin SAMEA104315424 (sample SAMEA104315424) | gut metagenome | biome: Monkey gut; feature: monkey-associated habitat; material: faeces | place: China | collected 2013
TTTGTTGACACAGACCCCAGTTAAGACATTGAAAGCAAGTTCAGCAAATGGCAGATTTGTAATTACAGCCAGTGTAACAATTGAACTTGAGTACTTTACAGCATTGAAAGTAGCATTAAATCCAACCACAACAACAAAAGGAGATAAGGCGGTAACATTCATTGATGTAACGTACAAAAAACAAGACGGTTTGAAAGAATCTGATACACAATATGTGATTCGTGAAGGCGTGACATGGACAGCAAGAATTGACCAAACAAACCTTAACACTGATACAGATGCGTTGATGGGTATCACTTATACATTGAGCAATGGCACAACACAAGCAACAACAACATCAGGCGATAGCAACATTATTTATGATGAAGCTAACAATTGTTATGTTGTTAGTGCTGACGTAATATCTATGGTTCCTGTTGTAAAGACACCATTAGGTATTGAAGTGATAAGCGAAGATGTAACAATGACATCAGTTACAGATAAGATTGTTAAAGGTGGCGTTGGTACAATTCAATTGTACGCAGGTGAATGGACATTAGTATTCGGTTCAAGTGATAAGCCAAGCAGTGCAAGCGAAGCAGCTTTGAAAGCATTTGGTAAAGACAGCACAAGCTGGACAATTAACAAAGGCAGTGTAACTTATACAGTTACAGTTGCTGAAACAGGCACAGCAGGCGAATTCATGCTTATTGTTAGTTAGTTTTGCAACAAAAAAAGACAACCTTCGGGCTGTCTTTTTTTATGTCGTAAACAAATTTGTGTGATATTTGTTTTGGGTTAAATATGACTTAAATTTAAAATCAAATGATAAATCAAAAATGATATATTTTATTTGTCCTTTTGTTTGAAACGTCAAAAAGGCAGACTTTAAATTTGCAAATTAAAATTATATGTTTTGTTTGTAATTTTGCTTTTGCTATGTTATAATTTATACAACAAAATTGATTATTACAAAAGGAGAAAACTATGTCACAATATGTTAAGAATGATTGCGAACAAGGTTTTGTTACAGACAATGCTGAAATAGATAGTTTAAAGTTTAACAATTTGCGTCATACAATTTTGGGTTGCATGTTGGGCGATTTTGATGTTGAAGGCAACTATGTTGTTGACCCTGTTATCGTAAATGAACTTATTGCTATGCCAAAGTATATTGTTGATACAGTTGACAATATTGATGTTTGTAGCAGTGTTATAAAACTTGACAAACAAATAACATTTTTTGTGACGTATGAGGGGGAGCATGCTGTTTTAACTTTGGCTGAAAAAGTTAATTTTCAAGCCAATTTTAAATCTAACAGTGGGCTGTTTAGCAATATAAACGAATATGTTTTGGATACATTTGAAACTTCAGGTGTTGTGGATAAAAATGCGGTATATTCAAAATGGAATATTTCAACATTTACTGGCAATGCGCTTGATGTGTTTAATATGGACGAAGTAACTTTGGCGCAATATGTTGGCATTGTAAATCGCTTTAAATATTTGATGAAAGCAAATCAAATATTGCTTAAAAACGAAAACAAACTTGAAGAGATTGAATCTGATTATGCGGTGCAAATGTTGCAAATCGTATCAAGATATCCGGAACTTAAAAAATGTGTTGATGCAAAAGTTAAAGAAGTGGTTTCAAAACAACCAAGTGTTTTAAGGCTTGATAAACCATTTTTTGCAAAAACAGTTAACGAAATTGTCTCACAAACAATTGAAAATAATTTGAATGTTTTGACCGATAGTGAAAAACAAGAATTCCAAGTTGAAAAAAGGAATATAACAGTAGAACGCAATCTTAAAATTGCCCAAACAATTGAAACAAGCAATGCACCAGTTGTTGATGAAAATCAAGAAGTTGTTACTTCAAAATTTGTGGTAAACACATTTGGCGCTGAAGCACGTCAATCATTGACCGATGTTGCAACCGAATACATTGTTGCGAAGAACGAAACAAATGCCACAGTGTCTCAACAAGCAGTGGCGGAATCGTTAGAAGCAAAGCAAAAAGAAAATTATATTTCAACAACCAACACAACCGTGATTGAAGCAAAGCAAATGCTTATTGATGAATTGTCAAAGATTTCTGGACAAACACATCAACAATTTGCAAGAGTTTTAACTGACGAATCAACTCAAGCAGTGATATCATCTGTTGAAGATAAAGTTGACACAAAACAAGAAGTTAAGTCGTCAGCGCCAAACCTTGTTGCTCAAGTTGCTGAAACAAAACAGACAGCAACAACAAAACCAGTGGCAGGGACAAAGAAAGATGTTAAAAAAGTAACTAAACCTACTGCAAAAAAATCAGACGTGAAGAAATCAACAGATAAAACCACTGATGGCAAAACATCTAATGCAGAAACAAAACCAACAACTGCAGTAAAAAGTGAACCTCAAAAAGATTATGATTTTGACACAACTTTGGGTGGCAACACTCAAGGGCAATCAGCAACAAGACCTGGTGTGCAAAGAACTGAACAACCACGTCAAACAAATTTGACAAAGCAATTGGCTGAGGGCCTTGGCGATTGGGAAAGGAAAACTCAAGAAGAGATGATTAGCAAAGCATTGCAAAACGATAGCACAGTTTCAACAAACGGCGCAACAAGTCAAACAGAAACAAAAGTGACAATGCCTTTGGAACAAACTGATAACCAAACAATTACACCAGCAGTTAAAGTTGAAGAGATTGGCGAACAAATTGATAAAATTATGTAATTTTGGAAGTAAAATTATGTAATTTTGGATTTATATTTATACAATTACGGAAACTAATATCATTTAACTTTTGAAAATTTGATTGTAATTAAAAAATAATTTAATTTAACAAACACATAAATATATTTTGCTAACAAATATAAATTTGGTTTGTTGTTTATCACAATAAAAAAACTCGCTGTTTGATGCGAGTTTTTTGTTTTGCACTAAATGCAAGTGATATTAAATTTATGTATCAGCCAAATATTATACAATCTTACAACATTATTTGATTGTTGTTCCTGAAAGTATAAGCATTGTGGAGAATAGGTGTAAAGAAATTTTCAAAACTTTCTCTCAACTTAACATCAGGGATTGCACGTGTGTTTGTTCTAACAAAATCTTCCAAAACTTTTGTGAGCGCTTCAAGGTTCAAAGCGAAATCGCAGTATTGGAAATTGTCCATGTACAAATCATAAATAGCTTGGATTAAATCAACACTCTTTTTAACGCGTGAATATAAGAATGTCTTGTCGTCTGCAGACATCTTGCCCAAGAAATTGCCCATAACATCAGGAACGAATGATGAAGCAGTAACCATTTGACCATCATTGCGTGCGTCTGTTAAGAATTCTTTAACCAATTGAACGTTTGAATAAGAGTTATATTTGTTCAAAACTTGAATGTTTACCTTTGGCATAATTTCTCCTTATCAATATTTTATTTGCTTGCATTGTATCACATGTTAAAAAATTTGTAAATACCTTTTTGAAATTTTTTTTGCAAATTTAGTGTTGCCAAATTGTTTAAAAAAGTTTTTAAAAAAGGGTTGACAAAGTTATTGGTCTTTGATAGAATAATTTCGCTGGTTTTATGTGGAGTGACGCATAAGGTTGCATTTGCTAGCAACAGCAAATGGGAATTTGTGCCGACCATAACTCATAAGAGTGCTAGTGGATTGATTGCCGAACCAAAGTGTGAGGCATTTTCTTTTGGAAACCCGCACTTAACACACGGGTCAGTGTAAATTGTATTATAAATTTGCATTATCAACATTTACCTTATTTAATGCGTATGCAAAATATGGCGAAATATGATGGACAAGTGAAAATACAATCTGGTAAGTGAGTGAAATATCTCAAACTGCTTGGCTGATGTGTCAATGTTAAGGTCACTAGTTAGGGTGTTGACTAAAAATATAAAAGGAGAGAATTAAATGGCAACAACAAAATTGAGAATTAAACTTGCTTCTTACGATACAGGTTTAATCGAAAATGTGGTTTCAAAAATACTTGATACCGCAACAAAGTCTGGCTGTAAAGTTTCAGGCCCAATCCCACTTCCAACAAAACGTGAAGTGGTTACAATCTTACGTAGTACGCACGTAAACAAAGATTCACGTGAACAATTTGAATCGCGTACACATTTTAGACTTATCGATGTCTATGCACCTAATGCAAAAGCAGTTGATACACTTTTGAAAATGAACGTACCAGCTGGTGTTGACATTAAGGTTGAATTATAAGGAGGAAACTGTGGAAAAAGCAATTATAGGTAAAAAGATTGGTATGACTCAACTTTTCACCGAAGATGGTAGAGTTGAACCTGTAACAGTTATTGAAGCAGGTCCTTGCTATGTAACTCAAATCAAAAACGTTCAAAAAGACGGTTATGATTCAGTTCAATTAGCATTTGGCGAAATCAAAGCCAAAAACGTAAACAAGTGCGTTGCTGGCACATTCAAAAAAGCTGGCATTGACGCAAAACGTGTTTTAAAAGAATTTAGATTTGACGACACATCAAAATTCAGTGTTGGTCAAGAAGTTAAAGCTGACATGTTTACAGCTGGCGACATCGTTGATGTAACTGGCACAACAAAAGGTCACGGTTTTACTGGCGTTATCAAACGTTGGAACCAACAACGTCTTAAAATGACACACGGTGTAGGCCCTGTTCATAGAGAAGTTGGTTCAATGGGTGCTAACTCAACCCCAAGCCGTGTATTCAAGGGTAAAAATATGCCTGGTCACTACGGTCACGAAACAGCAACAGTTCAAAACTTGAAAGTTGTTCGTGTTGATGCGGAAAGAAATTTGCTTTTGGTTAAAGGTGCAATCCCTGGTCCAAAGAAATCTATCGTAGTTGTTAAGACCGCTGCCAAGGCTTAAAGGAGAGAACTATGGAACTTAAAGTTTATAATATGAAAAAGGAAGAAGTTGGCAAAATTGAACTTAACGATATGGTGTTCGGTGCTGACTACAATCAACCTTTGATTCATCAAGTTATCGTTGCATTGCACAATAATGCTCGTCAAGGCACAAAATCAACTTTGACACGTAGCGAAATCAATGCAAGCAAAAAGAAAATCTATCGTCAAAAGGGCACAGGTAATGCTCGTCATGACGAAAAGAGTGCTCCACAATTCACTGGCGGTGGCGTAGTATTCGCTCCAAAGCCAAGAGACTTCAGTCAAAAAATCAACAAGAAAATGCGTGACATCGCTTTTGCAAGTGCATTAAGTGAAAAAATTCGTCAAAACGAAGTTGTTGTGCTTGATAAAGTTGATTTTGAAAACAAAACAAAAACAGCAAACAATTTCTTAAAAACTTTCGGTTTGGATAAACGTACAGTTATCGTAACTGCAGGTAAAGACGAAAATGTTGTTAGAGCAACAAACAATCTTGAAAAAGTTAGTTGTGTTGATGCTGACTTGTTAAATGTGGCTGAAATTGTAGAAAACACTTATGTTGTATTCACAACTGATGCAATGAAAAAGTTAGAGGAGGCTTACGTTTAATATGAAAGCACAACAAATCATTTTAGAACCTATTATGACAGAAAAGTCATACGCAGGTATTCCAAATAAAGTTTATACATTTAAAGTTGCAAAATCTGCAAACAAAATTGAAATCAAAAAAGCAGTTGAAGAATTGTTTGAAGTGCAAGTTGCACGTGTAAACACAATCAATTGCACAGGCAAACTTAAAACAAGAAACACAAAAAGTGGTCAAGTAACTGGTAGAACAAGCGATTATAAAAAAGCTATCGTCTTCTTGAAAGCTGACAGCAAACCTATCGCATTCTTCGAAAGCTTGAACTAAAAGGAGATAGTATGGCAATAAGAACTAAAAAACCTACATCTGCAGGTAGCCGTTTCGTTAGCTATAAGACTTATGAAGAATTGACTAAAGATGCCGTTACACCTAAATCACTTTTAACAACTGTTAAAAAGACTGGTGGTCGTAATGCTCAAGGTAAAATCACAGTTAGAAACATCGGTGGCGAAAACAGACGTAAATATCGTGTAATCGATTTCAAAAGGAAAAAAGATGGTGTCGTAGCACGTGTTGAAAGCATTCAATACGACCCAAACCGTACAGCATATATTGCATTGCTTACTTATGCTGATGGTGAAAAAAGATTTATTATCGCTCCTCGTGGTTTAAGCGTTGGCGACAAAGTTATGAGTGGTACTGGTGCTGAAATCAAACCAGGTAACTGCTTGGAACTTAAAGACATTCCACTTGGTGCAAAAATTCACAACATTGAACTTCAACCTGGCCGTGGTGGTCAAATGGTTCGTTCAGCTGGTGAATCTGCTCAACTTATGGCTAAAGAAGGTGCTTATGTTACTCTTCGTTTGCCAAGTGGCGAAATGAGAAAAGTATTGGCAGTTTGCCGTGCAACAATCGGTGAAATTGGCAATGAAGAAAATGAAATTGTATCTTTGGGTAAAGCTGGCCGTAAACGTCACATGGGTGTTCGTCCATCAGTACGTGGTAGCGCAATGAACCCTGTTGATCACCCACATGGTGGTGGTGAAGGTAAGTCACCAGTTGGTCATGCTGGTCCTATGACTCCTTGGGGTAAACCTGCTCTTGGATACAAGACAAGAAAACACAACAAAGCATCTGATAAACTTATGGTTAAGAGATGCAATGCTAAGTAGGAGTGAAATATGAGTAGAAGTTTAAAGAAAAAACCTTATGTTGAACAAAAGCTTATGAGTCGTGTTGTTGCAATGAATGAAAAAGGTGAAAAGAAAGCTATCAAGACATGGTCAAGATCAAGCACAATTTACCCTGAATTCGTTGGTCACACAATCGCTGTTCACAATGGTAAAAAACATATTCCAGTGTACTGTACTGTCGATATGGTTGGTCACAAATTAGGTGAATTTGCTCCAACCCGTACATTTAAAGGTCACAAACAAAAAGAAGCCGCAGCTAAATAGGAGTAAAATATGGCAAAGAGAATTAGAGAAAAATCTGAACAAATCAAAGCAAATAAAGAAACTCGTCCTTATGCTAGTGTACGTTTTGTACGTTTGGCTCCTACAAAGGCTAAAATTGTTATCGATCAAGTTAGAGGAAAGAGTTATGATGATGCAGTTGCAATCTTAAGCAATATGCCACACGATGCTGCTGCTATTTTATTAAAAGTTGTTAAATCTGCTGGTGCTAATGCTGAAAACAATAAAGGACTTAATGTTCACGATTTGTATTTGGCTGAAGTTATCCTTGGACAAGGCCCAACACGTGTAAACAAAGTTTACTTCCGTGGCCGTGCTCATGGTGCTGACAGAATTGTAACTAGAACTAGCCACATCAAAGTTGTGCTAGATAGTAAAAATAAGGAGTAAAAATTATGGGACAAAAAGTAAATCCTAATGGAATGAGACTTGGTATCAATAAGACTTGGAATTCTTTTTGGTACGCAGATAAAAAAGAAATCGCTGCTAACATTAAGGAAGATAATACAATCCGTAATTATATCCTTAAAGAATACAAAAATTGTGCAGTTTCAAATGTTCTTATCGAAAGAACAAATGACAGTGTAACAGTTTCAATCTCAACAGCTAAACCTGGTGTGCTTATTGGCCAAAAAGGTGCTGGTGTTGAAGCATTGAAAAAGAATGTTGAAAAACTTTCAACTGCTAAAAAAGTAAACGTTAATATTGTTGAAATCAAAAATCCTGATTTAGATGCAAAACTTGTAGCTGAATCAATCGCTGCTCAACTTGAAAAACGTGCTCAATTTAGACGTACAATGAAGAGTGCTATGCAACGTGTTATGCGTGCTGGTGCTGTTGGTGTTAAAACTATGGTTTCTGGCCGTCTTGACGGTGCTGAAATTGCTCGTAGTGAACACTATCATGAAGGTTTGCTTCCTCTTCACACAATCCGTGCTAACATTGACTATGCTTGCGTTGAAGCACACACAACTTTCGGTGTGTTGGGCGTAAAAGTTTGGATTAACAAGGGCGAAATTTTGGGTAAAGTTTCTCAAAGCACTGTTCAAAGCCACAAGAAAGGAGAAAACTAATATGTTAATACCTAAAAGAGAAAAAAGAAGAAAACAATTCCGTGGCCGTTTAACTGGTCGTGCCACTCGTGGTAATTTCGTAAGCTATGGTGACTATGGTCTCCAAGCAACAGAACCATGTTGGATCACTCCTAACCAAATTGAAGCAGCACGTGTTGCTATCAACAGATACATGAAACGTGGTGGTCAAGTTTGGATTAAGGTTTTCCCACACAAACCTATCACTAAAAAACCTGCTGACACTCGTATGGGTAGCGGTAAAGGTGCACAAGTTGGACACGTAGCAGTTGTAAAACGTGACCGTGTCATTTTGGAAGTTAGCGGTCCAAGTGAAGAACAATGCTTGGAAGCATTGAGGCTTGCTTCTCACAAACTTCCTTGCAAAACTAAAGTAGTTCGCAAGGAAAAAGGCGGTGAAAACAATGAAGAATAATTACAAAAACATGTCAGTTGAAGAATTGACCAGCAAAGAAAAAGAATTAAGCAGTGTGCTTTTCAATTTAACTTTCCAAAAGAAAGTTGGTCAACTTCAAAACACAGCTAGTATCCGTGAAACAAAACGTGAAATTGCTAGAGTTAAAACTGAATTGAACGCAAAAAAATTAGCTGGAGCAAAGGAGTAATATTATGGAAAAACAAGTAAACCACAAGACAATTCAAGGTGTTGTTGTTTCTGATAAAATGGACAAAACTATTACTGTTTTGGTTACCAGCAAGAAAAAACACCCAATTTACAAAAAGTATATGACATATACAAAAAAATATAAAGCTCATGACGAAAAGAACGATGCTCACATCGGTGACACTGTTGTGATTGAAGAAACTCGTCCACTTTCAAAGGACAAATACTTCCGTCTTCTTACAATCGTTGAAAGAGCTAAATAGGAGGCAAAATCATGATACAACCATTTTCAATTTTGAACGTGGCAGACAATTCAGGCGCAAAGAAAATTATGTGCATTCGTTGTCTTGGCGGTTCAGTTAGAAAATTTGCTAACATTGGCGATGTGATCGTTGCCTCTGTTAAAAAAGCAGATCCAGACGGTAAAGTTAAAAAAGGTGATGTTGTTATGGCAGTTATTGTTCGCTCAAAAACAGGCGTTCAACGTGCTGACGGCAGTGTTATCAAATTTGACGAAAATGCTGCAGTGCTTATTGATAAACAAAAAGCAACTCGTGGTACTCGTGTGTTTGGACCTATCGCAAGAGAACTTCGTGCAAAAGGATTTACTCAAATAATCTCACTTGCACCAGAAGTATTATAGGAGGTCGAATATGAAGTTAAGTGTTAAAAAAGGCGATAACGTATTAGTAATTGCTGGTAAAGATGCTGGCAAAACTGGTGAAGTGCTTGAAGTTAACCGTGATAACAACAAAGTTGTTGTTGCTAACGTTAATATTCAATCTCACCACACAAAACCAAGAAGCAAAGATGACAAGGGCGGAATCATTAAATCTGAAGGCGCTATTGATGCTTCTAACGTTCAAGTTGTTTGCCCAGCGTGCAAAAAAGCAACTCGTGTTGCTCACAATGATGTCGATGGCAAACACGTACGCGTTTGTAAAAAATGCGGTGCTAGTTTGGAAGTAGCAAAAAAAGCTACAAAAACAACAAAAACTAGCAAAAAAGCATAAAGGAGTATGACACATGGAAAAAGAAATTAATAGACGTCATGCATACTATAACGAAGTTGTAAAACCTGCAATGCAAGAAAAATTTGGTTACAAAAATGTAATGCAAATCCCTCACATTGAAAAAATCGTTTTGTCACTTCGTCTTGGTAAAGAAAAAGACAATGCTAAAAGTTTCAACACAGCAGTTGATGAATTAAGCTTGATTGCTGGTCAAAAAGCAGTTGTTACTTATGCAAAAAAATCAGTTGCAAATTTCAAACTTCGTCAAGGTCAAAAAATTGGCGCAAAGGTTACACTTCGTGGTGAAAAAATGTATGAATTCTTCGATAGATTGATTTCAGTTGCATTGCCACGTGTTCGTGACTTCCAAGGTTTGAGCACAACATCATTCGATGGTCGTGGTAACTACAGTTTCGGTGTTAAAGAACAAATCATCTTCCCAGAAATCATTTATGATAAGATTGATGCTGTTCGTGGTTTCGATATTATGTTTGTTACAACAGCAAACACAAACGAAGAAGCATTCGAATTGTTAAAATTAATGGGCGTACCATTTAGAAAAAAGAAGTAGGAGTGGATTATGGCAAGAAAAGCAATGATAAATAAACAACAAAGACAACAAAAATTCGCAACTCGTGAATATACACGTTGCTCTCTTTGTGGCCGTCCACATGCAGTGCTTAAAAAATATGGTATTTGCAGAATTTGTTTTAGAAATTTGGCTAACAAAGGTGAAATCCCTGGCGTTAAGAAAGCTAGTTGGTAAAAAGGAGAGATTATGTTAAGTATAGACCCAATCGCAGATATGCTTACACGTATCCGCAATGCGAATATGTCAAAGCATGAAAGTGTGCTTATTCCTCAATCAAAAACCAAACTTGCAATCGCTGAAATCTTAAAAAATGAAGGTTTTATTGTTGATTACAAAACAGAAGTTGTTGACGGTGTCAACATGATTGAAATCACACTTAAATATGGTCCTAATGGCGAAAAAGTTATTCAAGGGCTCAAAAGAATCAGCAAACCTGGTTTGAGAATTTATGCTAACGCTGAACAATTACCACAAGTTCTTAATGGTCTTGGTATTGCAATTGTTTCAACAAGCAAAGGCATCGTTACAGATAAGGTTGCTAGAAAAATGAACGTAGGCGGCGAAGTGCTCGCTTATGTATGGTAGGAGGGTAAGATATGTCAAGAATTGGTAAATTACCTGTCGCTATCCCAGCAGGTGTTACTGTTGAAGTTAATGGTCATGTTGTAACAGTTAAAGGTGCTAAAGATACTTTAACTCAAGAATTTTCAAAAAATATTGCAGTTGAAGTTAAAGATGGTCACGTTTATGTTACACGTCTTGATGACACAACAGATAGCAATGCAAAACAAGGTTTGTATCGTCAACTTATCCATAACATGGTTATGGGCGTTAAAGATGGTTATAAAAAGTCTTTAACAGTTAATGGTGTCGGTTACAAACTCAACAAACAAGGCAAAAAATTGGTTATGGCTTTAGGTTTGTCTCACCCTGTTGAAGTTGAAGAACCAGCAGGTATCACATTTGAAGTTCCAGACAACAACACAATCCTTGTTTGTGGTGCAAACAAAGAATTAGTTGGCGAAGTTGCAGCAAAAATTCGTGCAATCCGCCCAATGGAACCATACCATGGTTATGGCATTCATTACACAAATGAACCAGTCATCTTAAAACCAGGTAAGGCTGCCGGTAAGAAAAAGTAGGAGGTAAGTTATGATAAATAAAGAAAATAAAAATGCAAAACGTGTTAAACGCCATATCAGATTACGTCATAATTTATCTGGTACAAGCGCTTGCCCACGTCTTTGTGTGTATCGTAGTTTAAGCAACATTTATGCTCAAATCATTGATGATACAAAGGGTGTTACTCTTGTTGCTTGCAACACAACTCAAAAAGAAATCAAAGAACAAGTTAAAGATATGACAAACAAAGAAGCAGCTAGATTTGTTGGCGAACAAATCGCTAAACTTGCTAAAAAAGCAAAAATCAAAACTGTTGTATTTGATCGTGGTGGATATCTTTACACAGGAAGAGTTAAAGAACTTGCTGACGGCGCTAGAGCCGGTGGCTTGGAATTTTAAGGAGAGATTATGGCACAACAACAAAAACGTGAATTTAGAAAGCCTAGAGAAAGAGAAGAAATCAAAGACGAATTCGACAAGAAAATGTTGGACGTACGCCGTGTAACAAAAGTTGTTAAAGGTGGCCGTACAATGCGTTTTTCTGCTCTTGTTATCGTAGGTGACAAAAAGGGTAGAGTTGGCATGGGCTTGGCAAAAGCTGCCGAAGTTCCAGCTGCTATCGAAAAAGCAACAAAAGCTGCTAAAAAATCTTTAATTACTGTTCCTGTAATTGATGGTACAATCCCACACGAAATCATTGGCAAATTTGCTAAAACAAGCGTTAAAATGCTTCCTTCTAAAAAAGGTAGCGGTTTGATTGCTGGTGGTGCGGCTCGTACTGTATTTGAAATGGCAGGTTACACAGATTTAACTGCAAAAATTTATGGCTCAACTGACAAAATCAACGTTGCTAGGGCTACTTTGAATGGTCTTAAATCATTAAGAACAAAAGAACAAGTTGCTCTTCTCCGTGGCAAATCAGTTGAAGAAATTTAGGAGGATATATGGCTAAAAAATCACAAAAAACCATCAAAGTTACTTACGTAAAGAGTGCTGTTGGTTATAATAAAGAACAAGCCAAAGTTGTTGAAGCCCTTGGTTTCAAAAAACTTGGTCAAACCCGTGTTCTTCCTGACAACGATTGTATAAGAGGAAGCATCTTCAAAGTTAAACACTTGTTAAAAGTGGAAGAAGAAGCGTAAAGGAGAGATTATGTATATACACGAATTGACTTATGCCGAAGGCGCTAGGACAAGCAAAAAACGTCTTGGTCGTGGTATCGGTAGTGGTGTAGGCAAAACCTCTGGTAAAGGTCACAAAGGCCAAAATGCTCGTTCTGGTGGCGGTGTTCGTCCTGGATTTGAAGGTGGTCAAAACCCTTTGTACAGAAGAGTTCCTATCAAAGGATTTAGCAATGCTAAATTTAAAAAAGTATATTCTGTTGTGAACGTTGGTGCTTTGAATATTTTTGAAGCTAACACAACTGTTGATGCTGTTAAACTCCTTGAAAGTGGTATCCTTTCAAAAGTTGAAAAAGACGGCGTTAAAATTTTGGGCAATGGTGAACTCACTGTTGCTTTGAAAGTTGTTGCTAACAAATTTACAGCAACAGCAAAAGATAAAATTACAGCACAAGGTGGCAGTATAGAGGAGGTATAATGTTTAAAACATTAGCTGACGCATTTAAAATTAAGGAAATAAGAAATAAGTTACTCTTAACTATTCTCTTATTATTCATTTACCGCCTTGGTTGTTGGATTCCAATCCCTGGTGTTGACAGCGGGGCATATAGCAGTAACGTAGAAAGTAACACTTTCTTAAGTCTGTTAAGTGCAGTAAGTGGTGGCGCTTTAAGTCAAGGTTCATTCTTGGCATTAGGTGTTTCCCCTTACATCACATCTAGCATTATTATTCAATTGTTAAGCGCAGTTATCCCTAGCTGGCAAGCAATGGCAAAAGATGGTGGTGCTGATGGTAGAAAACGTTTAAATTTATACACAAAAATTGCAGCACTTATCATTGCAATTGCACAAGCTCTTGGTATCGCTATTGGCTTTAACACAGCAAGTTATGCTGATTTAACAGCTTTTGGCAACAACAAATTTGTATTCTACGCATTTGTTGTAACAATGCTTGTTGCTGGTGCTATGTTCACTGTTTGGCTTGGTGAAAAAATCACAGAGTTAGGCATTGGCAATGGTATGTCATTGTTGATTTTTGTTGGTATCTTGTCTAGTGGCGCAACAACAATCTTTGGTAACTTCCAAGATATGACAGTTGGTGGCGAAACAACACAAAGAGCAATTTGGCGTTTGATTTTATTCATTGCTGTTTTGGTATTAATCTTTGCACTCGTTGTCTTTGTTGACGGCGGTGAAAGACGTGTAAATGTACAATACGCAAAACAAATGAAGGGTAGAAAAATGTATGGTGGACAATCAACATTTATTCCTATCCGTGTAAATGCAAATGGCGTTATGCCAATCATTTTTGCAAGCACAATCCTTTCTTTCCCACAACTTATCATGTCAATCATCAATCCTAATGCGACTGGTGGTTTCATCGGTTGGTGGAATAAATGGCTTGGTGCAGGCAGTTGGATTTATGCAATCGTATTGTCACTTTTGATTTTAGGTTTTGCATATTTCTATTCATCACTTCAATTTGATACTGAACAAATTTCACGTCAAATTCAACAAAATGGTGGCTTTATTCAAGGTATTCGTCCTGGTAAGCCAACAGCAGATTATTTAGGCAATATCAACAAGAGAATTACTCTCTTCGGTGCAATTTTCTTGGCATTCATGGCTCTTGTTCCAACATTGCTCTTCACTGCAATTGGTGCAGGTGGTGTTACTAGTGCATTCAGTGCAACTGGTATGCTTATCGTTGTTTCTGTTGCCCTTGAATTTGATAAACAACTTGAAGCACAAATGCTTGCAAAAAATTATCGTGGATTTTTGAAATAAGATGGCAATTTTATTATTGTTGGCTTATCCACAATAACAAAGTTTCTATTTGAGACTTTGTCTTCAAAAGGGGTTATATGAATATCGTTTTAATCGGCATTCAAGGTTCTGGTAAAGGTACACTTGTTGCTGAACTTCAAAATGTAATTGATTTTGAATTGATTTCAACTGGTCAACTGTTTCGTGATGAAATTGCAACAGGCTCTGAACTTGGTAAGTTTATCGCTGAACGTATCAACGCAGGTGCACTTGTTGACACTGACACAGTTATGGCAGTTTTGCAAAACAAACTTAAGGCTATAAAATCTAAAAATGTTGTGTTTGATGGCTTCCCTCGTGAACCAAATCAAGCAAAACGTTTGAAAGATTTTATGGATATAGACCTTGTTATTCATCTCAATTTAAGCAAGGATAAAGCGGTTGATAGGTTGCTTAATCGTTTAACTTGCACAAATTGCAAAATGATAACAAAAAAATCAGCAGTTAATGGAGAAAATTGCCCAGCATGTGGTGGCAAATTGGCAACCCGTGCGGACGATACTTATGAATCAATAAACAAAAGATTTGAAATTTTTGAAAAAGACACTTTACCGCTTTTAGATTTGTATAAATCTTGGGGTGTTAAAGTTGTTGATGTTGATGCAAGCAGGTCACCAAAACAGGTGCTTGAAGATGTGATGAGGGTGATAAAATGAGTATAACCATTAAAAATGAAGAACAAATTGAAATTATGCGTCAAGCAGGCAAAATTTTAAGGGATACCTTGAATATGCTTGAACAACACATATTTCCTGGCCAAACAAGTTTGCGCCTTAACGATTTGGCCTATCAATATATTAAATCCCAAGGCGCTATTCCTTCCTTCCTCGGATACGAGGGTTTTCCGTTTACCATTTGTGCAAGTGTAAATGAACAAGTGGTGCACGGATTTTGTAACGATCAGCCTTTAATAGATGGCGACATAATCAGCATTGACTGTGGCGTCATCTACAACGGGTGGCAGAGTGATGCCGCAAGGACTTTCCCTGTTGGCAATATCTCAATTGAAAAACAAAAGTTAATTAACGATACAAAACAATCATTCTTTGAAGGTCTTAAAGGTATTAAGGCTGGCAGTAGGCTGGGTAATATAAGTCACCAAATCCAAAAATATCTTGAAGATCGTGGATATGGTGTTGTGCGAGAATTAACAGGGCACGGGATTGGTACAGAAATGCACGAAGACCCTTATGTGCCAAACTATGGCAAATACAATTCAGGTATTGTATTGCAAGCAGGTATGACTTTGGCAATTGAACCAATGGTCACACTTGGCAAACGTGATGTGGTTATGGAAGACAACGATTGGACAATTTCCACTTGGGACGGTCTTCCAGCAGCGCATTATGAAAACACTATTTTGATAACAAAAGATGGTGTAGAAATTCTGTCATTATAGGAGAGGTATGAACAATCAATTTACAGCCGGTGATATTGTAAAATCGGTTGCAGGACACGATAAAAACCGCATATTTTTAGTGGTTTCTATTGACAAAATTGGATATCCTGTTATAATAGATGGTAGATTTCGAGTTCGTAACAAATTAAAGACAAAAAATCCAAAACACTTGGTGAAGTTGGCGCATGATGAAATGATCTACAACAAGTTCCTTTCACCAATCGTCACTGACACTGAAATCTACAATATGCTTAAAGTATATCAAAATGTAAAGGAGTAATATGTCGAAAGAAGATGTTATCGATGTAGAAGGCGAAATTGTTGATGTTTTATCAAATGGCAATTTCAAGGTTAAAATCATGAACAATCATTACATCACTGCTTATGTTTCAGGCAAGTTGCGTACTAATAAAATACGTGTTTTGCTTGGCGACAAAGTTAAAGTTGAAATGACACCTTATGACTTAACCAAAGGCAGAATCGTTTGGCGTGATAAAAACTAAATTTGAAAACTGAACCAGTCTGCAAATTTTAAATTTTTAACTCAAAAAGGAGATAAATAGCATGAAGGTGCGTCCATCTGTTAAACCAATTTGTGAAAAATGCAAGGTTATCAAACGTAACGGTAAAGTTATGGTAATCTGTTCAAAATCACCTAAACATAAACAACGTCAAGGCTAACCCTTGACTGTCTTTGTTTGTAAGTACTATCCTTACAAAGCATATTGACAAACTAAATTTGAAAACAAGCATAACACCTCGCGGCAATTTGGTGTTGTGAGTATAATAACCAACATGAAATTATGTTTTGAACTTTGTTCTTGACGTAAATAATCCAAAACCCTAATTTTGATGCTTATTGGGATTTGGAAGCAAATTTTAAATTTTACTTAATTTAACAATTGATAATGTTTAAAATACATGTTTGCCTTTGGCAAGCGCACATAAAAGCATCACAAATATTATTTGGAGGAATCAAAATGGCTCGTATATCCGGTGTGGATTTACCTAATGAAAAAAGAGTGGAAATTGGTTTGACTTATATCTACGGTATCGGTAGAACCACTTCCAACAAAATTTTGGCTGAAACAGGGATTAACCCTGACACTCGTGTCAAAGATCTTACCGAAAACGATATTGCTGCAATTCGTAAATATATTGAAGCAAATTACACCGTTGAAGGTGAAAAACGTAAAGATGTTGCATTAGACATCAAAAGATTAAAAGAAATCAGATGCTATCGTGGACTTCGTCACATTGCACATTTGCCTGTTCGTGGTCAATCAAGCAAGCAAAATGCTCGTACATGTAAAGGTCCTAAAAAGACAATAGCAAACAAGAAGAAGTAAGGAGGAATAAATGGCTAACACTACTAAAAAAGTTGTAAAGAAAAAGAAATTTTTAGCCCCTAATGGTGAAGGCGAAGTGCATATTTTGGCTGGTCCAAACAACACAATCGTATCTTTAACTTGCCAAGGCAACCTTCTTGCTCAATCAAGCGCAGGTGCTCGTGGTAACCGTGGTGCAAAAAAGACCACTCCATTTGCAGCACAAGATGCTGTTGAAGCATGCTTGAAAGATGTTGCTAACTTTGGTATCACTAAAGTTGCAATTTATGTCAAAGGTGCGGGCGTTGCTCGTGAATCTGCTATCCGTGCAGTTGGAACTGCTGGTCTTCAAGTTACTATGATTAAAGACGTATCTCCAATCGCTCACAATGGTTGCAGACCACCTAAGGCTAGAAGGTTATAGGAGGAAATATGGCAAAAAATACTTGTCCAAGTTGTAAACAATGCCGTAGGGAAGGTTGCAAACTTTTCTTGAAAGGTGAAAGATGCTTAACTAAATGTTCTTTCGATAAACGTCCAGTTGTTCCAGGACAACACGGCACAGCAAGAAAGAAAATCAGTGAATATGGCGTTCAATTGCGTGAAAAGAATAAAGTTAGACGTAACTATGGCTTGCTTGAAAAACAATTTAGAATTTGTTATGAAAAAGCCGCTGCTAGCAAAGAAGCTACAGGTTGGGCTTTGCTTAAAATGCTTGAATTAAGGCTTGACAATGTGGTTTATCGTTGTGGTTTGGGTTCATCTCGTGCTGAAGCTAGACAAATCGTAAACCATGGTCACATCACTGTTAATGGTAAAAAGGTTAATATCCCATCATACCAAGTTAAAGTTGGTGACGTGATTGCTGTTAAGGAAAGCAAACAAGAACTTGACATGTTCAAAAACTTGAAAGAAACAAAAGTCAACACACCAAAATGGCTTGAATTTAATATGGAAAGCCTTACAGGTAAAGTTTTGGCATTACCAGAACGTGATGACATTGACTTGAACATTCAAGAACACTTGATTGTCGAATTTTATTCAAGATAATAGGAGAAATAATTATGATGGAAATCGAAAAACCAAAAATTCTTTTGGAAGAATCAGACAATGGGGCAAATGCTATAATTACAGTAGAACCTATGGAAAAAGGTTTTGGCATTACGATTGGCAATATGTTGCGCAGAACACTTTTAAGTTCTCTTCCAGGTGCAGCAGTTGTTGGTATCAAAATCAAAGGCGTGTTGCATGAATTTTCAACAATCAAGGGCGTAACAGAAGACGTTCCAGATATTGTTTTAAATTTGAAATCTTTGGCTGTTAAAACTGAAAGTAAAGACGAAGATTTTAAAGGCAAAATGACTTTAAATGTTAAAGGTCCAAAAGTTGTTTATGCTAAAGATATTGAATGTGAAGAAGGCATTTCAATTGTAAACCCTGATTTGTACATTTGCACACTTGACGATGACGCAGACCTTCAAATGACATTGTATGTTGGTCGTGGTCGTGGTTATGTGCCTGCAAGTCAAAACAAAGAATATTCTGATGAAGTGGATTACATCGCTATCGATTCATTATTCACTCCTGTTAAACGCGTGAATTTTGAAGTTCAATCAAGCCGTGTTGGTCGTAGCCTTGACTATGATAAACTTGTGCTTGACGTTCAAACACGTGGCACAGTTAGTGCAAAAGAAGTTGTTGCACTTTCTGCAAAACTTCTTAACGACTATGCAACTATGTTCGTTGAACTTGTTGAAGGTATGGACGGAATGAATATTTTAGTTGCTCGTAAAGAAGACGAAAGAACAAAATTGTACGAAAAACCTATTGAGGAAATGGAATTGAGTGTTCGTAGTTATAACTGCTTGAAACGTGCTGGTATTGACACTATCGGTGATCTTGCTAAAAAGACTCGTGGTGAAATGATGAAAGTTCGTAACATGGGTGCTAAATCTATGGAAGAAGTTATTGCTAAACTTGACGCACTTGGCATTGTCCTTGAAGGCAATGAAAATTATTAAGGAGGACAAACAATATGTCAAATGCTAAATTAGGTCGTCCTACTGAAGAAAGACTTGCTATCATGCGCAATCAAGCAACAGATTTGCTTTGGAAAGGTAAAATCGAAACAACAGTTGCTCGTGCAAAATCTCTTAAAAGTTATGTTGAAAAATTGTTGACTCTTGCAATCAATTCTTATGATGATGTTACAACTGTCACAAAAACAACTGTTAATGCTAAAGGTGAAAAGGTTACTCGTGAAGTTATGAACGATGGCCCTAAAAAACTTGCTGCACGCAGAAAAATTATGGCAAAAACTTATTCAGTTAAGGAAGAACGCAAACCAGGCGAAAAGAAAGCTGATTACCTTACACGTATAGACAACATCAAAAATCCACTTTGCGAAAAAATCTTCAATGTATATGCTCCAAAATATGCAGCACGTGCTAAAGAAGTTGGTCAAGGTGGCGGTTACACTCGTATCCTTAAAGTTGGCAC
>SAMEA104315424__coassemble_842_pt1 | contig 17259 bp, 12 predicted proteins | sample SAMEA104315424__metabat2_low_PE_033 | metagenome-assembled genome bin SAMEA104315424 (sample SAMEA104315424) | gut metagenome | biome: Monkey gut; feature: monkey-associated habitat; material: faeces | place: China | collected 2013
AAAATTTAAATCACATAGATTTATTTAAATTGTTCAATAAATCTCACATCGTTTTCGAACATAACTTTTGCATTTGGTATCTTATAACGCATTTTAGGGAATCGGTCAAACCCAAATCCAAATGCATAACCGCTGTAAACATTAGGGTCAATGCCATTCATTTCCAACACATGTGGGTGAATCATACCTGCACCTAAAATTTCATATTGACCTGCACCTTTGCATGCTGGGCAACCTTTGCCTTTGCAAACATTACATTCAGCATCAACTTCAACACTTGGTTCAGTGAAAGGGAAGAAACTTGCCCTAAATTTTGTTTTTGTTGCTTCGCCAAGATATTTTTTTAAAATCAAACTTAAATCATGTTTTAAATCTGCAAGTGACACTTTTTTGTCAATGTAAATGCCTTCAAGTTGGTGGAAAGCAGGAGTGTGAGTTGCGTCAATTTCATCTTTACGGAAAACTCTGCCAAAACTGAACACTTTGAAAGGTGGTTTGATTTTTTCCATTGCTCTTGGTTGAGTGTTGCTTGTTTGAGTGCGCATCAAAATTTCTGGAGTGATATAAAGGCTGTCTTGCATATCACGGCTAGGGTGGTCTTTTGGCACATTTACCAGTTCAAAATTGTATTTATCAAGTTCAATTTCTGGCCCGTCAATTTGGCTGAATCCCATACCAGTTAAAATTTCGCTCATACGGATAAAATCAATAGTAACAGGGTGAAGAGCACCAATTTCATCTTCATTTGTGTCAAGTGTTACATCAATTTTTTCTTTCATCAGTTTTGCTTCCAATTCGGCATCAGCAAGCAAAGTTTCTTTTGCATCAATAAGTTGTTCAACTTCATTTTTTGCTTTGTTCAAAAGTTGACCCATTTCTTGTTTTTGTTCTTTTGGAACATCTTTCATAAAGCGGAAAAGTTCGGTCAATTTGCCAGATTTGCCCAACACTTCAACACGCAAGGTTTGACATTCCGCACTTGTTTTGATTTCTTCAATCTTTTGTTTAACATAAGTTAAAATTTCTTCAATTTTGTTTTGCATAAATTCTCCTTTTATTGGTAGTAAGCACAAACGTTTGTAAAAAACAAAAAACGCCCTTAATCAACTTAAGGACGATGTTATCGTGGTACCACCTAAATTTGTCAATTTTGTTTTTGCTAAAATTTGCTCAAACAAATTTGACCTCATTGCATTTTTACAGTTTTGTCTGGCTTGCCTTAACAACTAAATTAGCCTTGCTGGCAAGCAACTCGAATGCTGAAATTCATGTGAAAGCTTAACATAATTGCCTTTCAGCCAAGGGCAATCTCTCTAAAATGGAACTGACACACTACTGCACACATTGTCACGGTTTTTATTAAGATTGTTTTGCATGTTTGCGTTCCAAAACGTATGTTAAACATTTTGGCTCAAACATGATGTTTTAAACATGATATTATTCTAAATCAAAAAAAAGTTTTCGTCAAGAGATTATCAAACAATCATATCAATTTACATTAAAGTTGAAAATACTGGTTTGGAACTTTGTGATATTATCATTGAAGAATGTGCCAACATAAACTAATTTTTTAAAGATATTTAATTAATTAAATATTATTGATTTTTGCCATTCTTTGTGATACAATCAAATTAAGAGGGTAAATATGGCAATTGTTTTAACTGACGATTTAGCATTTAGTTTAAGTGATTTAAAAGGCAGGTCTTATAACGATTTGTATGCAACAGTGGTTTTGGCAGATGATTCGTTGAGAACAGTTAGATTGACAGATTTGCTTGATAATTTCAGTCGCAAATTTTTTGATGATGTTGAAACTCCTGATGCTGTTGCTACATTTGATAGGCTTGAAGCGGGTTTGTTAGACAGAAGTTTAAGGGCACATATCAAATTGAACGATAGGACAATTGCTGTTAAATCTATCAGCAAGCCTGTGATGATATCAACTGTTGGTATCAGCACCGAACTTACTGATTTAAGGGCTAAATTGGCTTATGGTATGAAGCAATCAATTGGTGTGTTTTCAGTTGAAACACCAAATTACAGTGAAGATACAAAAGTATTTATCAAACTTCATGGAGATAATGATTTTCAACTTGTTAATGCAAAAGATGTTTATGTTTTTGCAAATGGAATTTCAACAAAGTTGAGTGAATTGAGAGATGCAACTATCCTTAATGCAATTGCCACAGGCAGTCAACTTGACAATGTTAGGTTGATTTATGCAAATAGGGATATTGATGTTTTGGACAAATCAAAATTTATTCAAAATGCAGTTATTGACCAAGAAAGTTATGCTGTTGGCATGGTTGACGGCAGACAGGTTATGTTGCATAGAGATATAGATTCTGATTATGAATATGTTGACGATGATGTTGTAACACGTTCTTTTAAAGCAGAGAAGAATGGCGAAAGATACATTGAAAGCAGAAATTATACTGTTGAACCAACTCGTAATGGCGATCATATCCATGTTACAGACAAACAAAATCGTCAGCATTTTGTTGCGATTGCTGATTTATACACTGGCACAAAGTCTGCACCAGTTCCTGTTGATGCAACAATTTTTGCCACTGACTTTTTAACCGACCCAACAAATAACTATTTGCAATATGTTGGCGAGTCACTTTTGTTAAGGGAAGGTGACAATTTCATTGAACTTGCACCTTTAACAGCGGACCAAGCAATAAAGGTTTATAAAAACACAACCTATGCACCAACACAAACAAACGACCCAAGCCTCATTGCAAAACCTGGCACATATCGTCAAACGGTTGATGGTAGATTTTTTGAAGAAAGCAAAATTCAACCAATTTGCTATGATTATGCTGACAGCGATGTAGATTTCACTGATTATTTATTTAATGTAAGTTTGCCAACGGGCTTTCAAACCGTAATTGTGCCACGCAAACAATTTGTTTCAAGGGCAAATATTCAAATTCAAGTTGACGGCAATTTGGTTAATTTGAGTTTGACAGGCTCTGCACGTCCACGTCCACTTAAACGCACAAGCAAACAAGCAAACAGATGTGCAGTGGTGCAAACAACAACCACACATGGCAGTATATTTAACAAAGCGGTGGTTATCAAAACTAACAATTCAGCTGATGAAGTCAACACAGATCTTGTGCAACAAACTTATAGTAACTTTGTTGAAAAATATCGTGCTGGCGAATATGTTGTGAATGACACATTTGATGACGCTGGCAATCTTGTGGAATTTAAACAAACATCATCAAGATATGTTATGACAGACTATGTCCGCATGCCAGATTATGCGGATAAAAATGCATATTACAACAACTTTGAAGATGCAAATTTGTCACTTAAAAATGGCAAGTTCCAAGGTTCTGCAACATTTAATGGCAAAAAAGCATCAAAAAAATATAACAGCAGTGCATTGAAAGTTGCTTCAACAAGCATGAAGTTAATGGTAACTCCTTTGGGATTCTTAACCACACTTGCTTTCCCAGCGCTTCCTTTGGTTGCTGCGGCTTCAGTGGCATCAATCCCTGTTGTTAGGATTGTCAATGCAGTGCGCACAAATGTTTCAAAATTCAGTTTAAACAGAAGTTTGAAAAGTCCTTTGCAAATCAACAGAACAAAAGCGGAAAAAACTTTGTTTGAAGAGTTGCAAACAATGTTTGATGATGTAACCAATGAATGGCAAACTGGCAAAAAGCAAGCAGAAAAAACTTATGGCAAAGGTGCAAGTTATCAGTTGACTGACAGTCAAATTGAAATTATTCAACAAAAGTTTTTGGAACTTGAACAAAAATTTAACTTAAGTTTTGCAAAAGAAGATGTTTCTGGCGAATTGCATGTTGTTGATGGCAGTGCAAAAATAACTGGTCAAAATGCTTATTTGGCACGTAGGTATGAGCAAATGTTGGCAGATAAAGACAAACAAATTGCCAAATTAAAAAGACGTGTAAGATTTGCTAGAGGCGAACAAAAAGTTGCTCTGCAGGCAGAACTTGATGAGTTGGTTGCCTTGCGTGAGAATATGACAAAAGAATTTTTGCTAACTCACGATGAGTTGCCTGAAAGCAAACAAGCGCAACAAGATGCAAAAGAATTTTTAACTTTAGCAAAAGGCTTGATTGTTGCAAAATATGTTCAAAACAATGAACCTGAATGGGCAGACGATTTGACAAAACTTACACTTAAATCATTGAAAGTTGATTTTGGCAAACATAAAATAAAATACAAAGGCAAAACATTTAATTCGGTTGAAGAATTGTGCAATAAGCACCCAGAAATTCAACCAGTTATTGATAAACTTGTTTCGGCAAGTGCAATTGCAACCACAACTGCACACAAAGATATCAATGGAAATCCAATTGTCAACCCTGAAGATATTGAAAGAGAAACAGAAGTTGAGCACACTGAAGAAGTTACCACAGAGGTTGAACATACAACATCAACTGGGGCAGAATTGGATACTGACACAGAATTGACACCAACAACAGAAGAAGCAGAAAGTGAATTGACTCCTACTGCAACAGCACCTGAAACTTCGCATGAAGAGACAAGAGAAGAAGTTGTTGTTCCACCGCTCTCAACTGACCTTGACTTGATTGGCAAGTTGACAGAAAAACTTGAAACAGCAAAGCAAACCCAGCAAGATATCAATTCACGTCTTGAACATGAATTTGATGAAATAAAGGCATTGCTTGAAAAAGATAATTTAACTGAAGCAGAACAACAAAAAGTTATTGATTATATTGATGACTTGGCAACAAAAGCAGTTGAACTTAAAACTTCAGTTGATGAATTGAACAAAGATGTTGAAACAGTTTCATCTTCAACAGAAGACAATAAAACATTGCTTGAAACAATAACAAAGAATATTCAACAATTTGAGCAAAACATCAGTTCTTGTGCAACAAATGTGGAAAAACTTAAAACTTTGCTTAACAAAAAGATGAGTGAAGATAAAACTGCAAGTGTTGTTGAAAAGATTGATTCTTTGCAAACAATCATCGCTGGTTATCAAAGTCAAATAAAAGACTTGTCAATTCAAATTGCGTCTCATTTAAAAGCGCTTGTTGAAAATGAAAAAGACGTTGAAAGTTATACTGCTGAAATCGAATCTTTGAAAGCACAACTTGAGCAAACAAAATCACAACTTGAACAAATTCAAGTTCAAGATAAGGCAACAATTGATATGCTCAATCAGCAAATTGATGGGCTTTCAACAGAAAGTGAAGCATTAAAACAACAACTTAACAATTGTGCTCAAGACGTGAAAACTGCAAATGCAGGAAGGCAAGATATCATAGAATCTGCAACAGAAACAATTGAGTTGATTGATGATATTTTAACAAATTATACAATTGATATGTCCAGATTTGATGCTTTGAAAGCAAAAGCTATTGCAGGTCAATTGTTTGGGCTTAAAACAGCAATCAGTGATGAGACTGCAACTGTCGTTAATGTAAAATCACAAATTGACCGTCAAATCAGTTTGGTTCAAACAAGGATTGCTTCCCTTGAACAAATGCAACAAGATATTGCAGATGTTGACAGTGCTGAATTGAATGCTGTGAAAGCCAAAGCAAAAGAAAAAATCATGCAATTGAAACGCAAACAAGAAAAATTGAATGATGTGCTTAACTATGCAAAATTAGCTTATCAAAGATATTCAACATTAAAAGTTTTTGTTGATATTTTAAAAATCAAACAAGATGCTGAAAAAGTTGTCACAGAAAAGCAGTTTGCATCAAAGTTGACACCAAGTGAAAAAGATATAAAATTCTTGGCAAAGGTTATAAGCAACTATAAAAATTTGTACAAACTTGACAAAGCAATTGCGGGCTTTGAACAAATCAATCCTAATGGAGAATATGATATTGATTCCGTACAGGCAAATGTTGCAACATTGATGGTTAATATTCAATCATTCATCAAAGATAACTATAATGTATTCAATGAATGTACTGATGAAAATGTTAGAAATAAATACTACTTAAAAGTTTCAACATATTCAATCTACGACCATTCAGTTGTGTTTATGATGCCTTCAGGCAATCAAACAGATGGAAGTCTCAACGTTTAGTTCTATTAATTTGTTGACAAATTATTATTTAGATTTATAATATACTTATATCCTATAAACAAAGTGGCGATTTGTTTGGAAATGCTAAAAAGGCATTCGGTTGACTTACGAAACAAGTTTTTAAAGTGGGTTTTTAACCAATTAGGGTGGAACCGCGGTATTGAAATATCGTCCCTATGCAAAATTTTTGCATAGGGATTTTTGTTTACCTTGCAAAGAAAAGGAGATTTTTATGGGAGATTTTAATAAAATTGTTAATTTATGCAAAAGCAGGGGCTTGATATTCCCTGGAAGTGACATCTATGATGGACTTGCAAACACTTGGGATTATGGTCCTGTTGGTGTAGAACTTAAAAACAACATCAAACGTGCTTGGTGGAAAAAGTTTGTGCAAGAAAGCCATAACAGCTTTGGTATTGATGCGGACATATTTATGAACAGCAAAGTTTGGGAAGCAAGCGGACATACTGCTAGTTTCAGCGACCCAAAAATGGACTGCAAATCATGCAAAACACGTCATCGTGCAGATAATTTGATTGAAGCACATAGCAAAGGCAGTGTAAATCCAGACCTTATGACAAATGAAGAAATGGAAAAATATATTGCTGAACATCATGTTTGTTGCCCAAAATGTGGCAAATGCGATTGGACAAGCATCAGGAACTTTAATCTTATGTTTTCTACATCAAGAGGTGTTACTGATGACAGCCAAAATTTGATTTACCTTCGCCCAGAAACTGCACAAGGCGAATTTGTGAACTTCCTTAATGTTCAACGTAGCATGCGTGCAAAAGTTCCTTTCGGCATCGCTCAAATAGGCAAAGCGTTTAGAAATGAAGTTACACCAGGCAATTTCACATTCCGTACAATTGAATTTGAACAAATGGAACATCAATGGTTCTGCAAACCTGAAGATAGTATGAAGTTCTATGCTGATTACAAACAAAAGGCAATGGACTTCTTGTTAAGTTTGGGCTTTAACCCTGAACATTTAAGATATCATGACCACGACAAACTTGCACACTATGCAAAAGCTGCTTGTGATATTCAATATTTGTATCCAATCGGTTGGGAAGAACTCAATGGTATTCATCACCGTGGGGATTGGGATTTAAGCAGGCATCAACAATTCAGTGGCAAATCAATGTTGTATCTTGACCCATATACAAACGAAAAATATATTCCAAATGTTGTTGAATATTCAATTGGCGCAGACAGATTGACTTTGGCTGTTATGTGCGAAGCTTATGAAGAACAAAAATTGGAAGATGGCGAAACACGTGTGGTTATGCATTTCCACCCAGCACTTGCACCTTATAAAGTTGCTGTATTGCCATTGCAAAAGAATTTGAGCGAAAAGGCGGAAGAGATTTATCGTGAACTTTCAAAACATTTTATGGTTAGTTATGATGAGGCTGGCAGTATTGGCAAACGTTATCGTCGTCAAGATGAAATTGGCACACCAATGTGTGTAACCATTGACTTTGACACCCTTGAAAATAACACTGTTACAGTGCGTGACCGTGACACAATGCAACAAATTCGTTTAAATGTTGACGAATTGGTTGACTACATTTCAAAACAAGTTGTTTATAATTAATGATAATGCAACAATCTATGTGTATGTTGCTTATGTTGCAATGATTTTAAAATTAAAAAACAAAAAATCCACAGTGATTGTGGATTTTTTTGTTGTTAATTTGGTTGATTTATTTTTTGATGTTTGAACTATTGAAAATTAAAGCATTAAATTAAATAGGTTTTTTCTTATACTAATCTTTTTTTGTAAAACTTGCCCCGCAAGAAGAGCATTTTGAAGCATCGCCTGAATTGTAACTGCCACAAAAATCGCAATATTTACCTTGAATTTTTGCCTTTTTTGAACCTTTATTTTTGCTCTTGCCAAAGTTGTAATCAGGGTTTTCATCTTCAAAGTCCAAATCTGATTCATCTCCAAATTCATCGTCATAACTGTCAAAAGAGTCCATATCTTCATTCAAATATTTTTCACCATCTTTGCCTGTGAGTTCTTTCAATTTGGTTTTGAAACGTTTTTCGTCATTTATTTGTTTTGCTGCGTGTTCAGCGTATTCTTCTGGAGTTGTTGTTGCAGATTTTGCAATTATTGCACAAATCATTGAACCAATAAGTGACAGGAACACAAAACCGCCAACTATCATGGAAATGCCTGCAAATCTCAAGCTGTCTTGTTTTGAACTGGCATCAAACCAGCCAGGTTCAGTCATTTCTGGCACATAAACATCATTTGCTTGTTTTAATTTTGTTATACCAACAACACCAAGGCAAATGCCAGCAATAAAAGGTATTAACCATAAACATCTTAAAATTTTTCTTTTCATATCTTATCCTTATTTAATATTTACACTTGCAATAATATCAACAGAAACTTCTTTTATCAATTGCAATGAAATTTTGTAGTCGCCAACACTTTTGATTGATGGAAAATCTTTAATCTGATTTTTTTCTAATTTAATTCCATCAGCATTCAAAGCTGTTAAAATTTCTTGTTTTGTGATTGAACCAAATGCTTTGCCATTTGCACCAACATTGAGTGTAAAATGGTAAACTTTGCCTTTTATGCGATTTGCAACTCCCTGATATTCTTTAACCAATTCAGCGTGATGAAAAGCTTTTGCTTCAACTTGACCTTTGTGGTCATTAAGGGCACTGGTAGTGGCTTCTTTTGCAATGCCTTGGCGGATAAGAACATTCATTGCATAATTGGGATTGACGTCAATCACATCTCCTGATTTGCCTTTGCCTTTCAGGTCTTTAATCAATATTACTTTCATTTAAAACTCCTTCTTTTTCTTTGCCTATTTTATTATAGAACTTTTCACTTAAACTTGAAATGCAATATAAACTTACTGTTATAAATTCTTCAAGAAGCAACTCACAACCTGATGATAATGTCGTATCTTCTAGGGCTGATTTAACATTGTTTATATATTTGTTCCTTTTGGTTAAACAATCATTTTTTATGTTTGAAAATGTGTCAATATCTTCGCCTTTGTATGTCATTAAATCTGTAAGGGCATCAACAAAATCATAATCTCTGTATATATTTGATAGTGCGTTTAAATGCTTTAAGGTTTCAACATAATAACTGCTGTAAAAACTCATTCACAAAATCCTTTTTCTATTTGTTTACTTTAGATTAGCATACCAATAAAAAATTGTCAAATTTAATATTGAACATGTTTTTATCTTATTTTTATATTTTAGTTTATATTTTTTGTGTTTGGCAAAAATCATTTAGAGGTTTATATGGACGTAATGTGCAGAAAATATAGTTGTATATATAATGATAAAGCAAAATGCAATAGAAAAAATTTGTCAATCAGCAAAAATGCTGACTGTGCTGATTTGCAGATAGATAACACAAAACAAGTGCCAGATGTTTCTCGTGATATGTTTGAACATGAACCAGATGTTGCACCATTTCATCATTGCAAAACAATGAATATTGTGTCAAGATAAAAATTGTATTTTTAACAAAAACTGTGAATGTTTTTCAAATGGGATTTTTGTTGGAAGCGAACTTAAAACTGCTCCTTGCAATTCTTTTGTTCCCAAATAGATTTTAAAAATCTTTTTCCAATTTAAAGCCTAATAAAAAATATTTGACTTTAAAACTTTTAAACATTTATACTTATAATATGATAGGGGTTATTGGTGCAAAGTATAAAAAAACAATAAGCATAATTTTGCTTGTTCTTTGTTTTTCGTTGTTTTTAATAACAGCAATCGGCTTAATTGCACAATCCGCTCTTTCAAATACTGTGACTATAAAAACAGAATCAGGCAATGTCAAATTGGTTTTATTAAATGATGTTAAAAAGGAAGATAATTCTATTGAAAAATTATCTTCAAAAATTGAAATCTCATCTCATGGTGTGTCAAGTGAGTTTGGAAGCTTGGTTAAAATCACATCAAACAGTGTTATGTTTGATATGGCAATTAATGATACTTCTTATTACTTTTCAGCAATTAATAAAAATATCAAAAAAATATCAAAAGAAATATACACTTCCACTGCTGGAGATATAACAATATCAAACAAATCTGAATTAAAGGGCTTTAGAGATAATGTAAACAGTAGCTCATCGTATATAAATGACACCATAAAACTTACCAGAAACATAGATTTGTCTAATGAACAATGGAGACCAATTGGCTATGAATCTGCTTTTAGTGGTACCTTTGATGGAAACAACCACACAATTTCAAATATAAAGATTGAATCATTAACAGGTTCTGATTATACCAACACGAATAGTTATCCCAAAGCGGCTGGGTTTTTTGGCAATATAATGGGTGGCAAGGTTCAAAACTTGGCATTGGAAAATTTATCGATAAATTTAAGCAAAAGCAAACTTACAAATTATGTAGGTTGCCTGGTTGGATGTTTGTATGGAAAAGTTACAATCAAACATTGTGCAGTGAAAAATTCAACCATAACATTGGTCCAAGGTAGTTCAGACAGTGTGAATGCTGGTGGGCTTGTTGGTGGAACCAAGTGGTATAGTAATGATAATAGTTGGATGGACATTTCAAGTTGCAGTGTGAATTGTGATATATCAGTAACAACAAAGGAAGAGTCCGATTTTGCATCAGCGGGAGGGATTGTTGGTTATTTTGATGCTTATAATGGGACAGTTAGTGTTAATGAAAGTATTTATAATGGCAAATTAATTGTTAAAAGTGATGGCAAAGCAGCTAGGTTTATGGTAGCAAGTGGAATTGTGGGTTATGGTGATGGATATTCATCATCATCAATAAGTGTTAAAATATCTAATTGTATGAGTTGTGTAGCAGATAACTCATCGGTTAGTTCAGGGACATTTGGGAGTTGCTTTGCAATCATGTATTCAGGTTGTTATCAAGTTGGTACAGTCGTTCCATGGTTTTGGGTTAAAGAAATAATAGGCTATTCTTGGTATTGGACATGCTATAACAGTTATTATATACCTGGTGCAAGTTATACATCAGGCAATAAGGCAAATGGGAAAATAGAGAACGGAGTAACAGTGACAGGTTATAATGAAGATTACAATAGGAAACTTCCGACATCAAAAAGTTTTGATTAAGTATTTTTAAATTATGCTAAAATCAAATTGATTGACTATTTGATTGCAAGTTGATATAATTTCCTTATCATTATTGATAAGGATTTTTTATTGGAAACATCAAAACATATTTTTTTATAAAATTGTTTTATTGTGAGAGCAACAAACCATATTCATGGGCTTGGCTTAATAAATGGGTTTATTATTAAGTGCTCAATTGCTTATGTGTGGACAAGTTGTTGTTAATTAAAAATCCTATTCGATTTAAATTTTGAAAAGGAAATTTATGGCTGAATACAATCATATAGAAGTTGAAAAGAAATGGAAAAAATACTGGGAAGATAATCAAACATTCAAAACAGATATTTGGGATTTTTCACGTCCTAAATACTATGCGTTGGATATGTTCCCATACCCATCAGGTGCTGGTTTGCATGTTGGACATCCAGAAGGTTATACAGCAACCGACATCGTAAGCAGAATGAAACGTATGCAAGGTTACAATGTGCTTCACCCAATGGGATATGACAGTTTTGGTTTGCCTGCTGAACAATATGCAATTGACACAGGCAACAATCCTGTTATTTTCACTGAAAAGAACATAGATTTTTTCACAAAACAACTTAAAAATATTGGCTTTTCTTATGATTGGGATAGGGAAATACGTACAAGTGACCCTAAATTTTATAAATGGACACAATGGATATTTAAGCAAATGTATCTTGACGGTCTTGCAAAATGTGTGGACATGCCAGTGAACTGGTGTGAAGAACTTGGTTGTGTGCTTGCAAATGATGAAATTGTTGATGGCAAAAGTGAACGTGGTGGTTATCCGGTTGTTAAGAAAAACATGAAACAATGGGTTATTGATATGCCTAAATATGCTGAAAAATTGCTTGCGGGCTTGGATACAATTGATTGGCCAGAATCTACCAAAGCAATGCAACGCAATCGTATTGGCAAATCAACTGGTGTTGAAGTTGACTTTGAAATTGTGGGTGGTGGAAAATTTTCAATTTTTACAACTTGCATAGAGACGATTTATGGCATAACATTTATGGTTGTTGCACCTGACAGCAAGTTGGTTGATAGCCTTAAACCAAGAATCAAAAACTGGAAAGAAGTTGAAGAATATCGTCACCAAACAGAAAAGTTGAGTGATTTGGAACGTACAGAACTTAATAAAGGTAAAACAGGTGTTAGACTTGAAGGCATTTTTGCAATCAACCCTGTAAATGGCAAACAAGTGCCAGTTTTTGCTGGTGATTTTGTGCTTGCAAGTTATGGCACAGGTGCTGTTATGGCAGTGCCAACGCATGACCAAAGAGACTTTGAATATGCAATTGCACATAACATACCAATGATTCAAGTTATTGATGGTGCAGATGTAAGTAAACATGCGTTTGAAAAACAGGATTATTTGGGCAAGGGCTGTAAACTTATAAACAGTGAAGAATTTACAGGTTTGACAGTTGAGCAAGCTAAAGATGCAATAACAGAAAAACTTGTAAAAATGGGTGTTGCTCGCAAAACTGTTAATTACAAATTGCGTGAATGGATTTTTGCACGTCAAAGATATTGGGGAGAACCTGTTCCAATTGTACATTTTGCTGATGGCACAACAAAGGCATTAGATGATGATGAGTTGCCATTGGTTTTGCCTGAACTTGATAATTATAAGCCAGCCAAAGACGGCAGTAGTCCACTTGCAAAGGCAACAGATTGGGTTAATGTTACAGTTGATGGCAAACCTGCAAAGCGTGAAACAAACACAATGCCAGGTAGTGCTGGATCAAGTTGGTATTTTTTGAGATATATCGACCCACATAATGACAAAGAATTTGCAAATCAAGAATTGTTAAAACATTGGCTTCCTGTTGACTTGTATGTTGGTGGGCCAGAGCACGCGGTTGGTCATTTGTTATATTCTCGTATGTGGAACAATTATTTATTTGATAAAGGTCTTGTTCCAGTTAAAGAACCTTTCAAGAAGCTTGTTCATCAAGGCATGATTTTAGGTGAAAATGGTGAAAAAATGGGCAAACGTTATCCTGAATATGTGGTTGACCCTAATGTTATTGTTGAAAAGTATGGCGCAGACACTTTACGTTTGTATGAGATGTTTATGGGACCACTTCAAGAAAGCAAACCATGGGACGACAATGGTGTCAATGGTTCACGCAAATTTCTTGATAGAGTTTGGAGATTGTTGCATGAAAAACAAATCATTGACGGCGAAAATAAAAATCTAGATGCTATTTATAATGCAACTGTCAAAAAAGTCACATCAGATTATGAAACACTTAATTTCAACACAGCGATAAGTCAAATGATGATTTTTGTGAATGCTGTTGCAAAAGAAGATACATTGCCAAGACAAATGGCAGAAGGATTTGTTAAATTGCTTAACCCAATTTGCCCATGTATAACAGAAGAATTGTGGCAAGATTTGGGACATGACAACACAATTGCATACGAACCATGGCCAAGTTATGATGAGAGCAAAATGGTTATTAATACAATTGAAATCCCAATTCAAGTTAATGGCAAGTTCCGTGGGAAAATCACAGTTGAAAAAACTGCAACAGAAGATGAAATTAAATCTCTTGCAGTAAAAGAAGTTGCAAATTATTTAACAAATGGTTACAAAAAAATTATTTATGTACCAGGCAGGATTTTCAACATTGTGGTTTAACTTGACAAAATTTTAAAAATTAATATAATGAGATTGATTTGTTAAAAAACAAATTAACCTATTAATAATTTAAGTTGCTTTGTAATAAAGCGACTTTGTATGCAGAGATGTCGGAGTGGTCGGCGTCAAAGCACAAGTTTTATATCATTTGCTTGATTGCAAATTTCAGCAAAAACTTGGCTTTTCCTTATTCCCAAAAACTAAATGTTTTCGGGAGCCCTTAAAGTCGTTCGACCACTTTAAGTCTATTAATTATTTGGGTTGATTGTCGCAAATCAACTATGTATGCAGAGATGTCGGAGTGGTCGAACGAGCACGATTGGAAATCGTGTGATGTTAACAGCGTCCATGGGTTCAAATCCCATTCTCTGCGCCAAGTGTGTTGGACTTGAAGTCTGATAACTTTTCAGACGGAAAGTTCGGCTAGAACACTCAACTTATAGTCGTTTTCGACTTGGTTGGGTGTTTTATTTTTTAGACTGGAATGTGGTCTGTAATCATTGTAATAGTTCATATATTCCTTAACAGATTCTTGCAATTCTTCAAAATACTCGTAGCTATGATGATTTATTTCTTCTCGCTTAAAATTTGAGAAGAATGATTCTACTACGGCATTGTCGTATGGGTTGGCTTTGCTTGAAAATGATTGTTTTACTTTTAAGGCTTTGAGTAAATCCCTATATTCATGACTTGTATAATTCGTTCCTTGGTCACTGTGGAAGCATAAGTTAGTAGGGCGATTTCTTATTTCGAAGGCATCTTTAAAAGTGTTGATAGATAAATTATTATTGTTTTGACTGGATAATCTATATGCGATAACTTTTCTTGAAAACAGATCCAAAATTACACATAAGTAAAATTTGTTATTTTTAATAAAAATCGCAGTAATATCTCCAACCCAAAACTTATTTGTTGCAGTTTGTTTAAATTCTCTTTTAAGATAATTTCTACAATAAGGAAGTTTACCTTGACTTTTTTCAAATGTTCGTTTTTTGCATTGTTTACTTTTTATGTTCATTTGTTTCATTAAATTTGAAACTTTACTCTTTGTAGTTTTTATTCCTAATGATGATAGTTTTGCAGTTATTTTTGGAGCACCAAACCTTTGACCTGATTCATTAAAAATTTTAAGAATTTCACCTTTTAGATATTCATCTCGAATTTGATTTTGTGTAATCTTAACTCTACGAAGATGATAGTTGTAAAATGTGCCAGTGGGCAAATTCAAAACCCGACACATTTCTTTCACTGGAAATTTATCCATTAGTTTTTCAATTGCTTCTTCTTTTTGTTTTCTTGGAGAGTCGGCAAAACAATGAGATAGTTTTATGATTTCAAGTTCTCTAGATACTTTTTCAAACTGTTTCTGCAAATCTTCATACTGTTTGTATGTAAAAATCTTTTCATCTTTGTGAACTTTTATGGAATATAACTTCAACCAATCATACAGGCAAGTTTTTGGTACATTATACTTTTCTTTAAGTTCCTTGTAACTTGTCCCATTTTTATATTCATTTATAATTGTAATTTTAAAACTTGTATTATATACTTTCATTTTTGTTTTCCTTTTGTATTTGCAATGATATAATATATGTGATAAATAATAGTGTTAAGGAGGTAAAATATTATATGATAGATAAAACGAAAATAATAAATGAACTTAATGTTTTGGCAAAACAAGGGGTTGATTTGTGGTTAAGTGTTTATAAATTAGATGAAAAAGGATTGAGATTCTTAGAATCTTTAAAAGTAGATATTTCCAAGTTGCCAAGTTTTGAAATTGATTATGAAAATTGGTATACAAAATGTTACAGATTAATTGCAAATGTAGCACCTCATCGATTAAATGATTTCGTTAGCTTATATAAAACAGCACATAAAGGGAAATTTACATTGGAAAATTACAGCATATCGGATGCTTTATTGGGATATACTCTTTCGCAAGGCGAGAAAGTAATCGCAGAACAAACAAGCATAGCTCGTAAAGTAAAGATGCAATCTGACATTGTTAGATCATTAGAGCCTCTTATAAATGATTATTTCTATAATCTTGAATTGGAATTAGAAGCTAATATTTTTAAATCTGAATTAGATTCGGCTAATGAATTATTAAAAAAGAAATTTTTGAGACCATCAGGGGTCGTTGCTGGTGTAGTATTGGAAAAGCATTTGAAAAATATTTGTGATAAACATGGTATAAATATAATAAAAAAGGAACCAGGAATATCTGATTTTAATGACAAACTTAAAGAAGAGAAAGTTATTGATACTCCCACATGGCGAAAAATACAATTAATGGGCGATTTAAGAAATTTGTGCGCACATAATAAAGGAGTTGATCCCACTCAGCAACAAGTTAAAGAACTATTAGATGGAACTAAGAATATTATTTCAACTGTATTTTAATTTTGCAATCAAATATACATGTAAAAATCAAAAAAGTCGCAAAATCAAAGAAAAATAATCAAAAAAAGACTTTTGGTTGTACACACACAGTAACTAAAAGTGAATTGCAACGTTTGGTGTTGTAGTTCACTTTTTTATTCCAATTTTCACTCTTATTTTATAGAAATAAAAAACCACTGAAACAAAATGTTGGTGTAAACAACAAAATAAGTCTGTTAAAATTGTTTTATGATTTAATAATTTCAATTTTGGTTTGAAATCCTGCCCCTATGTGTTATTATAATATGAGAATCTGTTAGGGGTAAATATGAACATTATAAAAGATATAACAAAGTTGGCAAAAGATAAAAATGTGATTTGCTTTTTTGATATGGACGGAACTTGCGTGGAATATGGGATAAACGAAAGGCCAAAACTTTTAGCTAATGAACCAAATTTTTTTATCAACAAACGTCCATTGCGTTCAATTGTGAAAAAGATGAAAAAATTATCAAAAACAAAAAACGTGACTGTAAAGATTTTGTCAAATTGCTATTTTGATGAACAACGAGCAGACAAAATTAGTTGGTTAAAACAACATGCAAGCTTTATAAAACCAGAAGATATAAACATTATTGTTTTGAATAATGAATCATATACACCTGAAACCAAAGACAACCTAAAACCAAACCGAATTAAATCTATTGTTGATAGTAAAAGTGAGATTTTTATGTTTGAAGATGACCATGGTGTTATGCGTGCCACCATTAAAATGTTGCCAAATGTTCATGTATGTCATGTAAGTTGTTTGATTGATTAATTTTTATATATTTCTTTCAAAAACTATTGATTTTTGGATAAATGGTGTTATAATTAGTGTTAATATCAAATAATGGAGACAATAAAATTAAATTATGACAAACTATAATCTTTACAAATTCTTTTGCACTGTTGCAGAAGAAAAAAACATCTCAAAAGCAAGTGAAAAACTATATGTTTCACAACCAGCGGTTTCTTTTTCAATCAGGGAA
>SAMEA104315424__coassemble_896_pt1 | contig 16220 bp, 17 predicted proteins | sample SAMEA104315424__metabat2_low_PE_033 | metagenome-assembled genome bin SAMEA104315424 (sample SAMEA104315424) | gut metagenome | biome: Monkey gut; feature: monkey-associated habitat; material: faeces | place: China | collected 2013
CGCATACAGTTATGTTTTAAACAAGTGCTTTTTTAATACAAGTATGTTTTAATAGTCACAAAAAAACACTTATCTATATCATAACAAATTTGCCGATATTTAACAAGTGTTTTTTGTTTTAAGAATTTGTGAATAGTGCCTTATTTTATCGTATTTAATAATTTAAATTTATCAAAATTATATTTCATTTATATGTAAATCATCTTCTTGAACAGGCTCTTGTTTTTTTGCTTTTTTGTTGTGCAGATAAATGCAAAGTTTATACACGCCATAAACAGCCCAGAACAAAGCAATTGATTGTGCAACATACACCATTGAGCCATACAAAATTGGTGAAATTTTAAACACAGTATAAAAGAATGGAACACCAAAGGGTTTGCTGATAAGCATAAGATTTGCATCTGTAAATTGGTTTACAATAAGTGCTGCTATGGTTGCAATTGTTGTGAAAACAAGGTAGTAGATAAAATCTTTTGCCCTTGGTTTATACAACCCACGCATAAGCACAAGCACACCAATGTAAAACATAAACCAGTGATAAACAAAGCCATGGATTGTTGCAGGGTGCCAAATTGGATAAAGCAACAATGCTGTGCTTGGATAAATTGTGTAGCACACAGAAGCAACAATGCCACCGCAAACCAAAAAGCAATAGCCCATGTTTTTGATAAATTCATTTTTGCTCAAAGCAAACACAATTGCGTATAAGAACAAACTGCAGAAATACAAAGGAACCCAACCATTTGGAGATTCGTGTTTATACAGCCTGATAACAATTTTAAACACTTCCATAACCCAAACAACAATTGCTACGACACGCATAAGTTTTACAACTGTTTCTTGTTTCATTTTTCTAGAAAGGATAAGCGCAATTGTTACAGTGACAGCAAAAATACCCAATGCCACAAAGTGCCAAGGTGTAAATATCCCGCAGATTTGGTCGCTGGTAAAATTGTCGTAAAACACTATGCCCCCTATTTTTAACGACATATACAATATTGTCAAATCACAACTATATTGTAATATATCATTTTTTGTATTATTTTGTCAAAATTTTAATCATAAAATATTATGTTATTTGTTGTTTGTTTTTAACAAATAGTCGTCCAAACTCAAACTTGGGTTTGGTGCTAAACTCATATCAGCAATGCCAATTCCTGCAACGTAAGCATAATAACCAGCCGAGCCAATCATGGCTGCATTGTCCGTGCAATAATCCATTTTAGGCATATAGCAATTTATACCATTTTCTTGTGCGTGTTTTGCAAGTTGTTCACGAAGATATCTGTTTGCGCTAACTCCGCCCGCAATCGCCACTTGTTTTATATTATACTGTTTGCAAGCTTTTATTGTTTTTTCAACCAATTCGTCCACTGCCCAATGTTCAAAACTTGCACAAATATCTGCTTTTGGTATCTCTTTGCCGGCTTGTTCAAGTTTGTGAATATAGTTGATAACAGCTGTCTTTTTGCCACTAAAACTAAAATTATATCCCAAACTATCATTTGGTTTTGCAAATTGAATGTTGGGCTTGCCCTGCTCTGCCAACTTGCTAACTTTTGGACCACCTGGATAGCCAAGCACACGTGCAACCTTATCAAAACATTCACCAACAGCATCATCAAGTGTTGAGCCAATCAAAGTGTGATGATTGTAATCTTCAACTTTAACAATGGCTGTATGCCCACCACTAACAATCAAACAAATAAAAGGTGGTTCAAGTTGTGCGCTTGAAAGATAGTTACCTGCGATATGCCCATAAATATGATTTACTGCCACAAGTGGTTTTTTTGTTGCGTAGGCCAAGGCTTTTGCATAACTAACGCCAACCAAAAGCGAGCCAATCAAACCTGCCCCATAAGTGACAGCAATAACATCAATATCTGCCATAGTGCAATGAGCTTGTTCAAGTGCAAGTTTAACGACATTGTCAATGGCTGTAATATGGTTTCTGCTTGCAACTTCTGGCACAACTCCACCAAACAATGTATGAATATCAATTTGGCTTGAGACTATATTGGAAAGACAAGTTCTGCCATCAACCACAACTGCACAACTTGTTTCATCACAACTAGATTCTATTGCCAAAACTTTTAAATCTTTTTTCATATCGGTATTATATCACAATAATAAGATTTGTGCACATATAAATTTAACCTTTTAATGAAAATTATAAAAAATCAAACAAAAAAATAATTTGCCAAAACATAATTGATTTTTGTATTATACTTAATAGTATGAAGTATTTAAGTTATAACACTGCCAACAAAATAAGAAAAGATATTTTGACTAACAATAGCACCAAAGATTTTGTGTTTTTCCCTGGCACGAATAATATTTTAATATCTGTTCCACATGGTGTCAGTCAAACAAGACTTGGCAAACACAAAGTTGCGGAAATTGGCACTATCCCTTTAGGTGTAATGATTGCACAAGAAACTTCAAGCAATTTGATTGTTAAAACAAAAAACTGTTTTGACGATGCAAATTTCGATGAAGACTGCCCTTACAGAGAATTTATTAAAACATTGATTGCTGAAAGAAATATTAAGTACATTATTGATTTGCATGGCCTTGCAAGTTGGCGAGACTGTGACATTAATTTAGGAATAAATTTTGGCAACAATGTTAAACAAAATCTTGTGATTTACGATAAATTATACAAATCGTTAAAACAACACTTTAATTTGGCTATTGATTTGCCTTTCAAGGCTTCAACAAAAACAATAAGTGGCTTTTTTGCGGAAAATTTTGGTGTCTGGACAATACAAATTGAAACCAATTGTCGTATCACAAATTCCCGTGCGAATATAGAAAAATTCAATTTGCTTATAAAACTCATAACTGATTGGCTGAATAAAATTAAATAGTGTTTATCACTTGCCATATTATAGAACGAAAAAAGTTTGTAAAATATTTTTAAAAAACAATTTTGTATGATATAATAAAATTATGAATATCGAAAACATTGGCGATGAATTGTCCGCATTGGTAAGCAAATTTGAACTTACAAAAAGTTGCCTTCATTTGGACGAATTAAGTGCAAGGCTTTCTTCACTTATGAAAGAACGTGAATCTTTAACTTTTTGGAACAATCTTGATTATGCAATGCAAACAAACAAAGAAATTAAATCTTTGCAGGACTTGTTTAATGAAGTCCAATTTTTGCAAGACAGAATAACCGCACTTATCAGCACTGTTAAAGGGCTTGAAACTGAAACAGACCTTGAAATGTTAAATTTGGCATTTAGTGAATTGATTGAAATAAGAGATAAGGTTGACGAATTGAATGTCCGCACACTGTTGGACGAAAAATATGATAACAACGATGCAATTTTAACAATCCACTCGGGTGCAGGTGGCACTGAAGCACAAGATTGGGTTGTTATGCTTGCACGTATGTATAAAATGTACGCAAGCAAAAATGGCTTTGATTACTCTGTTGTTGATAAAGTTGAAGGCAACGATGCTGGGCTTAAAACAATTGTTGTGTGGATAAAAGGCGAATATGCTTATGGCAAACTTAAAGGCGAAATGGGTGTCCATCGCCTGGTTAGGATAAGCCCATTTGATAGCAACAAACGCAGACATACAAGTTTTGCATCAGTTGAAGTTGTGCCAGCAATAACAAAAGAAACTGAAGTAAAAATCAAAAATGAAGATTTGCGTATTGACACCTATAGAAGCAGTGGCGCAGGTGGACAAAACGTGAATAAAGTTGAAACAGCGGTTAGAATAACTCATATTCCAACTGGCATTGTTGTTACTTGCCAAAATGAACGCAGTCAATTGCAAAACAGAGAAAATGCTATGAAAATTTTAACCAGCAAATTGGTTGCATTGGAAGAAGAAAAACATCGTCAAAATTTGAACAACATAAAAGGCGACTTAAAACGCATTGAATGGGGAAGCCAGATACGCAGTTATGTCTTCCAGCCTTACACCATGGTTAAGGACCACAGAACAGATTACGAAACCAGCGATGTTGCCAGTGTTATGGACGGCGAATTGACACCTTTTATAAACGAATATTTACGAAAATCTCATGCAGCCGCTCAATAAAATTAAAAGCAAATCTTTTAAAGATAACAAAAAAAATGCACACTAAATTGTGTGCATTTTTTCATTAAACTAAATATTAGTCACCGCTGAATGGTAACAAAGCCATGTTACGTGCACGTTTGATTGCAACTGTCAATTCACGTTGGTGACGTGCGCAAGTGCCTGTTTGACGGCTTGGTAAAATTTTGCCTTTTTCTGTAACAAATTTACGAAGACGGTTTACATCTTTGTAATCAATGAATTTTAAATTTTTGTCATCACAGAAAACGCAAACACGTTTTTTAGGTTTGTTGTGTGGTTTGAAAACTCTTTTCTTTTGTTCTTGTGGTTTAACTTCTTGAGTTTCTTTAACTTCTACTTCTTCTGCCATGTTTTACTCCTTTATATTATTTTTTTAGCCACTAAAATGGCAAATCATCGTCACTGATTGGTTGAAGGTCGCTAACAGGACCTGTGCTACCAACACCCATGCCACCTTCTGCTGAACCTGCGTCACCACTGTCATTACGTGATGTTAAAAATTCAACTTCATCAGCAACGATATCAACTGATGTGCCTTTTGAGCCATCTTGACGTTCGTAATTCCTAACTTGGATTGAACCAGCAACTGCAACCTTGTTGCCCTTTTTTAAGAACTTTGCACAATTTTCAGCATTACCACGCCATGCGGTTACGTTGAAAAAGTCGGTTTCTCTGCCACCTTCAGCATTGCTAAATCTACGGCCAACAGCAATAGACATACGGCATACTGAAACACCTGTTGGGGTTTGGCTGAGTTCTGGGTCACGAGTTAAGTTACCGATTAAAAATACTTTGTTCATAATTACTCCTTAAAAATTTGTGCCTTAACAATGAGTAATGCTTGCACTGCAAGCCATGTTGCACTATTTTGCAACAACAATATATCTCATGATTCCGTTTGTGATTGAAAGCAATGAACCAAGTTTGTTTGGTGCACTTGCTTCAGCGCTGAAGTTTACAAGCACGTAATAACCTTCACGTTTTTTGTCGATAGCATAGGCAAGTTTTTTGTTACCAACACGTTCAACTGATTCGATTTTGCCACCATCTTTTTCAATCATACCGTTTACTGAAGCAATAAGTGCTTCCTTTTCTTCATCAGTTGATTGGCTAGGAATAATGTACATTAATTCGTAGTTCTTCATAATACCTCCTTATGGACTTAAGACCCTTGCGGGTAAGGACACATATTTGACCTTGTTCGACCATCAAATGTGTGCTGTTAGGTATGCAACGCATCAAAAAAGCGTTGTCTTTTTACTTAACAACGCCATTTTAGCATAAAGGAAAATAAATTGCAAGTACCTTTATGCATTTATTTTGCACTTATATATAATATTATTTGGTTATAACAGCCTTATTTATCTGGTATTTTAAGATTTCTATACTTAAATCCATATTCAATTTGTTTTAACAATTTTAGTTTTTGACTATATCTTTAAAGTAATCCCAAATTGATGCTTCCTTAATCGTTTCATTTGCAATTAAATTGATGCTATCTTGAACAACACCGTCAAGTGTTATTTCAACATTACCAACAACTTCGCCTTTATTCACACTCTTTAGTTGATTTGGCAAGTTGTATTTTAAAGAATAATTTGGTGTTTCATCTCTTTTTGCAACAATAGTGTAGTCTCTTTCACAAGACAAAGTGCAAACATCTTTTTTGCCTTTGATTGCTATTTTTATATTTGACAAATCTTTGTTTGACAAAATGGTTTGAGATGTGTAATTTTCAAAGCCATAATTTAACAAATCACTTGCAATTTTAAATCTGTTTGGGCTTGTGTCTGCACCCAAAACACAAGATACCAATTCCATATCGGCACGTCTTGCACCAACTGCTAAACAGTATTTTGCTTCATTGGTTGAACCTGTTTTGCCACCTATGCACCCGTCATAAAACCTTGATAGTTTATTTGTGTTTGTCATTTGAGTTGTGCGCCCTGTTGGGTGAACAAATTCTTCATTCCAAATTGAAGAATATTGATGATACACATCATAATCTAAAACATTTGTCAACAACAATGCTTGGTCATACGCTGAAGAATAGCCTTCTGGGGCTGGCAAGCCTGTGCAGTTGACATAATTTGTATCATTCATGCCCAATTCTTTTGCCCTTGTGTTCATGCTTTTAACAAAATTGCTTTCACTGCCTGAAATGTATTCAGCCAACGCAACACTGCTATCATTTGCACTGCACACAATAACAGATTTTAACAAATCTCCCAACTTGTATTCTGTATCCGCATCAAGGAAAATTTGGCTTCCACCCATACCACTAGCATTTTCGCTTACCATAACCATATCGTCAAGTGTGATTGTGTTGTTGTCAACATTTTCCAGTGTGATAAGCACTGTCATAAGTTTTGTGACACTTGCAATTGGATATTTTGTATGGCTATTGTTCTCTTTAAGCACTTTTTTGCTTTTTCTTTCAATCAGGACACTTGCCCTACAATTTTCTGTGGTGGGAGTGGCATAAACTGGCTTTACATTTAAATTTGCAATACCAAACAGACCAGCCAGTGCCAAAATTGAACTTAACACTTTTGTTTTTGCTTGCATAATCTACCCCTTTTGTTGTGATAGTTTTTGCATTAAAAAAAATTTTATGCACTCGCTTAAAATACATAAAATTTTAAAACCTAATATCAATAATTTTTTGTTACACACCAAACAGAATTTTGAAAATTCTTGCCCCAACTGACATTGTGATGCTATCTTCGACATCAACAATTAAATCAACTGCACCTTCAACATTTGCTTTTGAAACAGGACCATAAGTCATGCAATCAACCATGCCATCTGACCAGTTATCGCCTATCAAAAAGTACTCATCTTCGCCCAACACTATGCAGGGTTGCCCGTCAAATTCGCCAATATTGTTTGTGTGGTCAATATGGTTACCGTCAAATTGTGTGTTGTTAGATATGAATTTAAGATACTTGTTTTGATAGTATTTTTTTACATTGATGTTTACATTAAATTCACTATCAACTTTTTGTTTAAGATAAATTAATTGCCCATTCACACGCAATTCGTAAGTTGAGCTTTGCTCCAAAATTTGAATACTATCGCCAGGCAAACCAACCAATCGTTTGATTATTGAGCCAGAACTCCACCAACTTACATTTGCAACAACAATAGAGTCTCTGGTAAGTTCAGCATTTGGATTGATATACACCATATCTCCGTCTTCGTTTATATCATTCACATGACTATTTATTGTTGGTTGCATGCTAAACCCACGCACACGAGTTTTGCCACAAGATAAATTGTAAGTTAAAAAGCACACTGAAAACAAAAACAAAAAAACACAAACAATTGTCAGCATTGCACTCAATATGTTTGAAAGTATATTTTTTGTTTTCTCTTGCATGGTATTATTATAACAAAAAGCAAAACAAAAACAAACTGTTGTTATATTATTTGACAAATTAACATATTTGATTTAGTCTTAAATAAAATAAAAATATACAATTTTGTCGCAATTTTCGACAAGAAAAGGAGAGTTTTATGCCTTCAGGTTCACATTCAAGCGGTGGTGGTGGAAGTCACTTTGGTGGTGGTAGCAGTGGTGGTAGCCATTTTGGTGGTTCATCACGCTCTTCAGGCGGATTTGTAAGACGTAGCAGACCTGGCACTGCTGTTATTGTTTTAAATGGTAAACAATATGAAGTTGCTGGCAAGAAAAGGTATCTTGTTTATGCATTTGCAATGATGTTGTTGATTGGAATATTTGCTATCTTTGCAGGCGTATTGTTGTTTAATGGTGCAAAAGAATCAATAAGCACAATAAAAGCAGATTATGATTACTATCAAAGTATGGCAGAAACTTCAAACCGCACAGCCGACCAAAAAATCAAGGGTATTGTTACAGACCATTTTAAGAATGACAATTGCAATAAATATTATATTGTTTACTTCTTCCCTCTTCGTGACATTGCTGAAGAAAATTTATATTCAACCTTCCAAGTGGATTTTGACAACAATGATATAGATAACAATTGGGTGCGTGGCTACAGTTATTCTGTTTACACTTTAGAAGAAGTTTCAGCCAGCGACTTAGAAATTGGTTCAGTTATTGATTTGGCGATCAACTGCAATAAAGCATTTATCAGTAAAAATACTGATTCAATTCCAATGGATTATCTTGGTATGCCTATTGAAAGAGACGGCGAATACCAAAACGCAAAACATTCAAAAACAACTGGCATTGTTATACTTGTTGCAAGCGGTGCGTTTATAGTAATATCTGTTGTTGGTGTGGTTTTGATTGCTAAAAAAGCAAAACTTTTAACAGATAATGAAAATGAAGAAACAACAACCGCAACAACTGAAAGCACCAAACCAGCACAAACTATCGCAGAAACAAAACAATGTGCTTATTGTGGTGCAACACTTTCAAAAGATGCAACAAAATGTCCTAACTGCGGTGGCTCACAACTTTAAATAAAAAAGGTACACTATTCGGTGTATCTTTTTTTGTTTTGTTAAAATTTGCCCAATTATTTATTGTTAATTGTTGCCTTGATACGGCGAACACCTGCAGAAACTGCTTCTTGCTTTGCAATTTTAAAGTTTACAAGTTCGCTTGTGTTGCTTGCATGTGGACCACCACAAATTTGGAAGTCAATATTGCCAATGCGATAGATTGAAACAATCTCATCATTAGTGGCTTTATGCACACCATAAGCACCTTGTGCAATAGCTTCTTTATTTGGCAATTCAACACGTTCAACTGGAATTGCTTTGTTGATTGCATCATTCACATAATCTTCAATTTCTTTAACTTCTTCATCAGTCAATTTGCGGTCAAAATTGAAGTCAAATCTCAAACGTTCGCTTGTGATATTGCTGCCCTTTTGCTCAATCTGTGTGCCAAATTTGTGCCTTAAAGCGGCCAAAAGCAAATGGCAAGCAGTGTGCAATCTGGTTGTCCAAACACTATCATCAGCCAAGCCCCCTTTAAACACACCAGCATTTGTTGTGCGAGCCAACTCTTGATGTTCATGGAATGCTTGGTTAAAGCCTTCAACATCAACAGTTAAGCCACGTTCTTTTGCCATTTCAACAGTGAGTTCAATTGGAAAGCCAAATGTATCATAAAGACGGAAAGCGGATTTGCCATTGATTTGTGTTTCAGGCACAAAACCTGGTTTGCCAGCCATAAATTGATTTTTGCGTTCAATTCCGTTTACAACTTTTTCAAATTCTTTGTTGCCCAATTCAAGGGTTTTCAAAAATTTCTCTTCTTCTTTGTTAAGTTCGGTTTTAACTTTTTCACGGTTCAAGTCAAGTTCTGGATAATCTTGTTTGAAATAGTCAATATACAAATCGGCAATTTCACCCAAATGTCCAGCACCGATATTTAAGTTTTTCATGTGCCTAATTGCACGTCTAATAAGCCTGCGCAAAACATAACCTTGACCAATATTGCTTGGAACAATGCCTTTTTCGTCCCCCAGCATAATGGTTGATGTGCGCAAATGGTCTGCAATTATCCTAAATGAAGGTTTAAGTTTGTCATCGGCATAAGATAAGCCACTCAACTTTTCCAACATCTTAATTGTTGGTTGGAAAATTTCAGTATCAAAAACAGATTTAACACCATTAAGCACACAAAGTGAACGTTCCAAGCCCATGCCAGTGTCAACATTTTTTTGCTTTAAAGGTTCAATTGTTTTGTCAGCATTCGCTTTAAATTCCATGAAAACATCATTCCAAATTTCCAAAAATTTGCCACAATCGCAACTTGGGTTGCATTCAGGAGAGCATTTTGGTTTGCCTGTGTCGATAAACATTTCAGTGTCTGCCCCACAAGGTCCAACTCCACTGCCTAAAATCCACCAGTTATCCGGCAAGAAATAAATATTCTCTTTTGCTATGCCTGCTTTTTCCCACAATTCAGCGGTCAAATTATCACGTGGCACAAGGTCATTGCCAGCAAAAACAGTAACTGCAAGTTTGTTTTTATCAAGCCCCAAATATTTTGGACTTGTTAAAAATTCATAACTCCAGCCAACCATTTCATTTTTAAAATAATCGCCCAAACTCCAGTTACCTAACATTTCAAAAAATGTTAAGTGTGAGTTATCGCCAACTTCATCAATATCCCCTGTACGGATACATTTTTGAACATCACAAAGTCGTTTGCCTTTTGGGTGTGTTTGCCCCAACAAATATGGCACTAGTGGGTGCATGCCAGCAGTTGTAAACAAAACTGTTGGGTCATTTTCAGGTATAACACTTGCACTTGGTATTGCAACGTGACCTTTGCTGATATAAAAACTAAGCCATTTATCAATTAATTCTCTTCTAGTAAACATAATCATTTTCCTTTATGCGGTTTATTTTAACACAAAAAAGAATGTTTGTAAAACTAAAAACCAATGGCATTTAATATTTTTTTGTGTATTTCATCAACTGTTAAAATTTTGTTGTTTTTGCTACATTCAATGATTTGCCAATTGTACTTTTGCGCAACACTTTTTGCACAATCATAAGCATGGCTCATGTATGATCTGTCTTTTTCATGAATATCTTGCTTTTGACCATTTTTCAAATCTTTGCGATTGTGAGCCAAATTCATGCTTATTGAAATAGGCAAATCTAAAAAAATGATTTTGTCAGGTTTTGGTAATTTAAGTTTGTTATATTCAAAGTCGTTCAACCAATCAAGGCAACTGTCTCTTTCCGTTAAGTTCTGTATTTTGCAAGCCTGATGTATCATGTTGCTAGGTGTGTATCTATCCAAAATGATATAATCAAAATCTTTTGTCTTTATCAAACTCATTGTAGCCAAACGGTCAACAGCAAACAAAGCACTTGCTTGGTAAGCATCAAGGCAATTTGCATTTTCGCCAAACTCTCCACCTAAATACATTTTAACAAGTGTGCTTGACTTGCTTTCATAGTTTGGAAAACTGATTAACTTGCATTTATATCCTTTATTTGTCAAATCGTCAAACAACAATTTTGATTGTGTTGCTTTGCCTGAACCATCTGTCCCTTCAATTGTAATTATCATTTTTAACCTCAAAAATATTATAACATTTTGCAGCCCTTTTAGCAACATTTGTTCATTTGATTTTTGGGAGTAGGATATTTAAATTTTCTATTAATAGCATAATAGAAATTTATTTCACAACCAAAAATATTGACAAACCAAACTTTAAAAGTTAATATATTTGTATGAAAAAGTTTTGGAAATATCTTGCAATAGTTTTATTGTCACTGATTGGCCTATGTGCAATTGGTGTTTTATATTTGTTTTTTGTGCCAAACAGCAGTTTGTTTGGGATATGTTATATTAGTTATAACAAAGAATATTTTTCACAAAGATATAATACTGAAGAATTTGCAGTGAATAAAATCGTGTTGAATTCAAGAGACTATGAATTGGTTGTTCAAAACAGTTCAAATGATAACACGGATATTTATGCAAAAGTATATTCAAATTCTTTTGGTTTCACATTAAAAAAACACAGCCAAGTGAATATTGAATCAAAGTTAGTTGAAGGTTGCTTGACTATTGATATTACTGAACCTTATGGGGCATGTATCCCTGGCAGGTCAAAAATAACAGTGGTTGTTCCTGCAAACTTCTCGGCAGATTTAGCACTTTCAAACCACAATTCTTCAACAACAATTGAAGCTGGCAGTTTGAATGTTTCCAACCTTGCCTGCACCACAAATAACGGCGAATTTTTTGTGAATGCTTGCAAAATCAATGGCAAAATTTCAGTAAGTTTAAATCGTGGCAATTTCACTCTCAACAAGGCAGTTCAACTTAACACAAACAATTTGGAACTTAAAACAAACACCGGCAATTTATATGCAAGTGAGGTTGAGCTTGGCAATGTTAAGGTAACAAAAAATAATCGTGCAATGATAAAAATAAAAAGTTGTGTTTCTTTTGACTTAAACAACACAACCGCAGGTGGCAGTGTTGAAATTGGCACAGTTGGAGAATTTTCAGTAAACTCAAGTGACACTAATCTTTCAGTAAATCAAATCACAACAGGTGGTGCTGTGGTTTTAAGCAAAAGCGGTAAAGTTAAAATTGGTGAAATAAATGCTCAAACATCAATCAAAACAAAAGATGGCAACATCACTGTGGACAAAGCAACAAGCCCATTGTTCTTGGTTACAACTGGCAGTGGCAATGTTGTATTGAAATCAACAACATCTTCATTGTTTGCTGAAACAACTTATGGCGATATAACTGCATATTTTGCTGAAGAAAGTGCTAGTTTTGCTGACAATACTAATGCAAGAAGATTGCAAGCCAAAACATCGTCAGGTGATATCTTGGCATCTGGTGCGGAAAATGTAAACATCGAAGTGACAGGGAAAGGAACTGTTAAATTGTACATGAAGCATGTGCTTAAAGATAATGAAATTTCAATAAATTCAGGCAGTGCTTATGTTGAGTTTGCGGACGATTCTTCATTTGTATTAAACACAAAATCAGTTAATGGAAAGGCAAATGTTAACTATTTATCATCACCAGATTTAAGCGAGCCAAACAAAGAATATACTGGCAACTGCGTATTTAATATTAATGCATCAACCGATAGTGAAAACAAGCTGACAATCAGTTCAAATTCTGGTTTTATTAAAGTTAGAGATAATTCAACTAAAAATTATTAAATTTCTCAAAATGATTACATTAATAAATATTGAATTGTAAACTCAATCAAAAAACAGGCTTTAAAAAATGAAGCGACCCATACGGTGTCACTTCAAAAACGGCCTGCTTTTTTATTAATTTTTTGGATTGAAATATTTTATTTCGTTTTGCAATATTGCAAAGAAATCTCCAATATCTCGGCCAGCGAAAATTGAATGATGAAACCTAAATGAAATGTTAAGGTAATATTTAAAATGATTTTTTTTAATCTTGCCCCAAACAAGAAAAGGTTTTACAAAATCATCAGTAAATCCAAATTTGTTACTGCACTGGTTGCCACCATGGCACAATCATCAACATAATTATCTTTCAAGTTTTCATAGCAGTCTTGGCTTATGGTCAAATAACTAGATTCAAAATCTTTAAAATGTTCAAAATATGGAATTGTCACATATCTCAACTCTTTTGATTTATCCATTAACACAAAATTTGCAGTCACGGTTTCATATCTAATCAATGATGTTTCATCTTTAAAATCATAATGGCACACATCATGCTTTTGCCCTGCCATTTGCACGCAATAAACCATCATTGCATTGAATTTATGCTTGTTTTTAAACTTTACAAGCCTTGACACATCAACCGTAGATGTAATAGTGCAAATGGGTAGCCTTGCATTGTAAAATTGTGTATAATCTCTGCTGTTGCAAAAATCTTTAACTTTAACTATTTTATATTTTTTCATATTTACCTCATAATTTTATGCTAAATTTTTTGTAATAAAATCTTTTAAAATTTTTGTTCTTCTATTTGCCATTTGTTGCCCAGTTTTAGTATGCATATTTTCGCCATGCAGAAGCATTGTTCTATAAATATAATGACAAGTTGAAATTGGATTTATATCCGGAATATATTCTTTGCAATTTAAGTCATAATTTTTATCAACAACAGGTATATTGTGCTTTTTACAATATCTTAATGTACGTCTCAATCCAATCGCCCCCAAAGCATCAAGAGCATCAGCATCTTGCAAAACCTGCCATTCAAGTGGAATGTCCTTTTTCATTTTCTTTTCATGCCATTTTACCGCTTCAAGGATTTGTGACATTTTAGATTTATCAACATTTGTTTCTTTTAAAATCTTTTCAACATTATCAATGCTTTCTGGGGCAGTAACAAATCTTCCAAGGCGATTCGCCATCAATCTATGGATATCATGGACAAGTGCTGATACTGCAATCACATACAAATCTCCACCTTCTTTGGCTTGAATTGCAAGGGCATTGTTTAGCACTCGTTTTAAATGATGTATATCGTGTCCTGAACCTTCGCCTTTGAACATCTCTTTAATTTTTATATAAATTTTGTTTAATACAAAACTTAAATTATCTTGTTCCATTCTTCTTTACCTTTTTTTAAAAAACATTGTGGCTTTCATCAGTTTGACTATCCAACTGTTTTATTAAATTTTGCAACAAATTTTGCTCAATAACAGACAAATCGCCCGTTGCCATAAAAGCTGCTGCGCCAGCATGTCCACCTCCGCCATTCTGTTTGGCAATCTCGCCAACATTACAGCCAACCCTGCCTCGCATACTTACATAAAATTCATCTTGCTTTGGATATATAAAGCCCACCATTTTTGCGCCATTTATTGTTGCAAGTCTGTTAATAATTCCGGTGTAACTATCTTGCATTGCGCCCATTTCTTCTGCTTGTTGTGAAGTGATATGTGAAATGATGATTTTGTCGTCACAAAAATATTGAGCATTTTGAATTGCTTTTGCCATCAAATCCATATTTAAACGAGTGTTATTAAGCATAAAATTTTCATAAATTGGATAGCTTTCCACATTTTGCACACATTCGCCAACCACATCAAATGTATGTTTACTTCGTTCGCCAACTGTCAAGTTGTTTGTGTCTGTTATGATACCCGCATAAATCATGCCATAATCTCTTTTGCTAAATTTGTATTTATATTTATTTAAAATATCAAAAACTATTTCACAGGTTGAACTTACAACATCTATAAGATTTGTGCTTTTATCAAACTCGTTGGTTGCATGGTGGTCAATCACCAGCTTATTAGTTGCTTGTTCAAATAAATTTTGAAACTTTCCAAGTCGTTCAGTTGTTGGTGCGTCCATCATCACCGCAAAATCATAATAATGTTTGCCTTGATTTATGTTTTGATTTTCAATCACACAAAAATAGCTTTGTGGTAGGTGTGTGTATTCTGCAAAAATATCCACTTGCAATTTAAATTTTTCAACCAAAAAATGTTTAAGCACAACCATACTGCACAATGCATCAGCATCTGGTTCAGTGTGTGCAATCAAACATACATGTTTTGCTTTTTTAAGTTTCTCTATAAGTTTGTATTTCATGCGTATAGTATAGCATAAAACTTTATATTTGCAAACAAAACAAAAGGTTGGTGCTTTTGTCACGATTTGGACAAACTTTTACATAAAATAATCCTTTAAATAATATATTTCAATATGAAACACAAGCTAAAATATTCTTCCATTGGTTGCTTTAACAAAAAAACAATTAGATGTTTTGCAATTTTTTCATTGATACTGATTATCCTTTCTTTTGCTTTTTCTGGCATAGTGGCTTATTCGTCAAGCAAATATAATGGTATTACAATTTTGCTTGATGCTGGGCATGGCGGACGTGACGGTGGCAGTGTGGGCGTGAACGGCACAATAGAAAAAGAAATTAATTTGCAATATACCTTATTGCTAAAACAAAAATTATCAAAAGTAGGCTATCGTGTTGAGTTGACAAGAAAAAATGACGATGGTTTGTACAGCGAATTTGGTCAAAATAAAAAACTGAGTGATATGAAAGCAAGATTTGATATCATAAAAAAAACAAATCCAAATCTAGTTATCAGCATTCACATGAACAGTTTTAAAAACAAAAACGCATCAGGAGCAACAACTTACTATCGCAAAGATGATAGCGCTAGCCAAGCGGTTGGAGACCTTGTACAAAAGAGTTTGCAAACAAATTGCAATGCAAAATACAGCCATAGCAAAGTCGGCGATTATTACATTTTAAATTGCAGTCACTACACCTCTATTTTGATTGAATGTGGTTTTATTTCCAACCCGGAAGAAGAAAATTTGTTAAACACTTCGGCTTATAAGGAAAAATTTACAGACGCTGTTATGCAAGGGCTTTTGCTCTACTTTGGCAATGCTTCAGTGTAAACACAAAATATTTTTGTACAAAAATGTGTTATTTTGTACAAAATTGTTGACAGCAATAAATTTATTTATTATAATTTTGTTTTATTTTGTTTTTTTATATCATAAAAGGAAAAATTTATGTGCAAGAATACTGACTTAACTTTTGACCAATTTATGCTTGAATATGTAAACAATAAAAAAAGTTTTAAATTTGTTGCAAGCGGATTAACTTTGAATTTTTATTATAAAAATGATTTACCCGTGTTGGAAGTTGATGATGGCAGTTTTTCAAAACA
>SAMEA104315424__coassemble_1075_pt1 | contig 13991 bp, 5 predicted proteins | sample SAMEA104315424__metabat2_low_PE_033 | metagenome-assembled genome bin SAMEA104315424 (sample SAMEA104315424) | gut metagenome | biome: Monkey gut; feature: monkey-associated habitat; material: faeces | place: China | collected 2013
AAATTAAAACTAATAAAAAAATAAAAATATTAAAAAATAATTAAAAAATAGCAAAAATTTCTTAAAATGATATTATTTTATAGAAATTTATTATAAAAAAATTATTATTTTTAATATTTTTGACAAAATTAAAATTTAAAAAAAAGTTACCACTTAAAAATATTATTGTAAAAAAATATCTTTAATATTTATGTTGTTTTTTTTAGAGATATTGCTTGTGAATTTTTTTGTGGTTTTTTCTAACTTGTTTGTAAATATGATGAGTATATTGTTTTTACAATTTTACGAGATGAGACGATTTGCCGATAAATATTATTTTAGTAATTACATGTGCTTAAATAAATGAATGTTGCTATTTTCCAAAGCATCAAAAAGTTGATTTATTATATCTAAAAGTGTGGATGTGGTTGACAAAGAGAAGTGGGAAAATTTTTCACTGTTTGGTTGATGTAACAATTCTTCAACTGTTTGCACGGCTTCAATCAATTTTTTTGCAAAGGCAAATATGTTTAAATCTGTGACAATTTGCGTGGAATGTGCATCGATGTTGAAGCTTATGTTTACATTGTTTATCAGTTTGTCCAACTGATTTCTTGCATACAACAAAGCATTTTGAATCCTTTTGTTCACTTGATTATTTAATCCAAAGCAAAAACTTTTGCATTGGTCTAATGTCAAAAAGAGTTTGTTTGCAATCTCTGCTTGCGAGCAAATTTTTTGATTTTGCAGTTGTTCACTTATTAAATTGTATTGGTCATCATTTAAGATTTTAAAGTCTTCATACATCATATTTAATATTATGCTGTTAATAAATTTTCATGACTTTTGAAAAAACTTGTCGGTTGATGTGAAATAGTTGTGTTAATAAAAAATTTAAAAAATATCAAAAAATTAACAAAAATATCATAAAAAACCTAATAAAAACGTATTTTTTGATAAATTTTAGCAAAATTATTTTACTTTTATAGTTGCTGAAATTTATATTTTCTTGAATATTTTTTATGTTTTGATTTTTCTTTATTATTTATAATTAATTATAAAATTATTTGATAAAAAATTTTAAATGTGTTAAACTAATTTTGACAAAAAAAGACATAAAGGGGTAATGTCTAAATGAAGAAGAAAAGTTTAATCATTTGTTTGTTAGTTGCTGTTTTCTCTTTATTGTTTGCAGGGTGCGAACAAAAGGTTGCAGTTGAAAATATTTATTTTAATTCGCCATCTGCTGATGGTGTTGTTTTGCTGGTTGGTGAAACCTACACACCAAATGTTTATTTCAGTCCAAGTTATCCAACTAACAAGGCTTACAAAATTATTTCTGGTGATGACAAAATTATTTCTTCTAGGAACAATCAAATTACAGCCCTCACAGCAGGCAAAACATATATCAAAGTTGTGGCAGATGAAAATGATTTGATTCAAGATGTTATGCTTGTTCAAGTAGTATCCAGTATAACCAAATTATCAACCCCAACAATTACATATTCTGCAGAAAAACAATCATTTACAATTTCATCAGCGAGTCAAGATGGATTTATTAATGGTTACACTATCGAAATAAATGGCGAAAGCATTGCTATTGGTAATGTGCTTGAATATTCGCTTGCAGATTATGATAAACACCTTCAATCTTCAACAACCACAGCAGGGCTTTCGGCTTACGACAGAGATTTAATGGTTAGAGTGAAAGCAACAGTTCCAACTTACACAAATGCGCTTGAAGATTCAAATTTCTCTCAAACAATCAAAATCAATCAAGCAAGTGCACCAAAATCAATAAATGTTGAAAATGGAATTTTGACTGTTCAAAAATCTAACACAAACAATTATCAAGTTTACATAGATAATGCGCTTGTGGGGACATCATCAAAATCAACGTTTGATTTGTCTGTTGTGTCTAAAACACTTGCAAACAAATTTGTTCAAGTTGGTGTTAAAACAGTTGGCAAAGCTTCTACAGGTTTCACAGCTTACGATTCAGAAACAGTTGTGTTAAATGTGAAATGTATAGAAGATTTGAACCTTTCTATGGCTAACAGTGTTTTATCTTGGCAAGCAATCAATGGTGTTGAAAGTTATGCAATTTATTTAAATGATGAACAAACATCAAGATATACTGTAAATGCCAACTATTTTGATTTAAAAACAATCACAAATTTTGAAACTTTGTTTGTGTCAGGCAATGACTATCAAATCACTGTTAAACCTGTTTTAAACGGAACAAAAAATTTAATTCAATCAGCAAATCAAATTGCAACAAAAGCATTTTCAAAACTTGCAAAACCAACCTTGACTTGCATCAACAATGTTTTAAGTTGGAACAATGTCCAAAATGCTGTAAGTTATCAAGTAAAAATTGTTGACCAAGACAATAATGTTATTTTGAATTTGGCAACAGAAAACAGTACAATTGATTTTGCTTCTAATGAGTTTGAATCTGGCAAACAATATACTGCCTTTGTTACAGCAAACTTTGTTGATGGAGATATTGCATACTTGTCATCTGAACAAGCGGAATATGTTGTTCAAAAAATGCCAACAGTGTCTGCTGAAATTGTGAACTATAACCTTGTATTTTCAGCAAGTGTTGACCATCAATATCTTATTAGGATTTTAGATGCGGACAAACAAGAATTGTATTCACAAACATATACCGCAAATGTACAAGAAATGAGCATTAACTTGCTTGATTTGGGGCTTACATATCAATCTGGCGAGTATAGTGTTGAAATAAAACATTTTGGCAATGGCAGTTCTTCAATAGATAGTGCTGTAACAAGCATTCAATTTGTTCAATTAACAACAGTTGATACGGCAAATATTGAAAATGGACACATTAATGTTGAAGCAGGCGAATTTAACAATCAACATAACGCAAACATTAAGATTGAGTTGATTAAAGATGATGTTGTGCTTCAAACAATAGATAACGGAGCAGATTTAAATGCCTTAAATTTAGATGCTGGAAGTTATCAAATCAAGGTGTATGTATTAGGCGACAATGCATCTATTTTCTCTGTGCTTGAAAACAAACAAGAAAAAGTTTGTGCAAGCCTTGAGTTCACTGTTTTGCCTGCGCCAACCATCACAACACAAGCAGATGAACCAAAATTTACAATTAACGAAGTTGTGGGTGCAATATCTTACAATATCATTGAAAACGACAACATCACAAATGTTCAAAATCTTGTTTATGATTTTGATTTGACATCAAGCGCAAATAGAGTGTTCGTATTGGTTGCTGTTGGTAATGGTTCAACAACTTTAAATTCTCCAATCAGTTCAACATATCAGTTTGCAAGGGAAAATACACCAGCATTGATGTTTAACAATTTAACCAATGCCTTAACAACAGATTATGACGGTTCAAATTATGCTTTAAAACTTAATGGACATGATATTACAACAAGTTATTCATTCGGCTCAGCTTTAACCAGTTTGGTTGAAGGGCAAAACATTATTGAAATGATTGTTACAGCGCAAAATCGTGATGGTTGCATTTATATAAATTCTTTGCCACAAACAATTGAAATCAACAAACATTCAAGTGATGCCAAATTTGAAATTGTTGGCAACAAATTGGTTATAACACCAACTAAAATGCAAGACAATGCAATTTTGGCAGTTGAAATAAATTCAAGTTTGGGTAGTGTGAATTTTGATGAAACAAATTTTGAAACAGTTAATCCTTCACTTGCATTAGAAAAAATTGGCGATAGTTATTATTTAACTTTGCTGGACGAAAAATACAATCCTATTTTGCCAGAGACTGTGACAAGCTTCAATATTAAAATTAAGTTTGTTGCTGGGCACAATGATGACAATGACAGCAGTGCAACAAGTGACTTTTCTTCAAATATTGAAATAAAATTGGCGCCATCTGCAACTTTTGATATGGCTGTTAGAGATAAGCAAAATATCAGTTTTAATTCTTCATTATCTTATGGTTATAATGATTACGTATTATTAATTAATAATAAATACCTATTGAGATTAGATTCAACAGCAATCGTTGATAGTGAATCACAAACAATAAAATTTGATGTAGAGTATATTTATAACAACTTACCTGCTGACGATGTGCAAGATATTAATTCTGTTACAATCATTACATTAAATAACAAAACCAGTGAAACAGAGTTGATGTTGTCCGCAATTGGCGAAACAATTTTAATTAAACGTGCGAATAGTTTAAATTTGATTTCTTCAAAAAATAATTCAACAGAATTTGGTAACAATTCGGTTAGAATAAGTTTTGATGAATTGGCTACCAGTTATGACCGCAGATTTATGATAAAGGTTTTCAATTCAACAGATGATGAAAACAATTTTGCAACTTTATTGATTGACCCAACACCAAGTTTGTCTTCACAATACAGTTACACATTTAATCTTGATGATTATGGCAAAAACCTTGCTGGAACAAAAAGTGTAATCGCTTTTGTGCAAGCAGAATCAAGTTATAGTTTTGTTGATGAAAATAGTGTAACAAAACTTGTTTATGTGTTTAATTCGGTTGCTTCTAACCAACTTGATTACACAATTGTTGACAAACCTATATACTCAACAGATGGTGCAAAAATTTATTTTGAGTTGCCAGAAAATGTTGATGGGGTGGATATATTTAAAAAGACAGAATCAGGTCTAACTAAATTAAATAGCAATTTAATCACTAGTGCTTATGATTTTGGCTTGAATGACGGCAATATGACCTTGGTTGTTAAATCTGTTTCAAAAACAGATTATGGTTATACCAACAGCCAAATTTCAGAAGAAATTGATATTGTTAAATTAACATCTCCAAGTGTAAGTATTGAAGATGGCTTAATAGTTTTAACAATTGACCAAACAAGTGCAGACTTGTTTGAAAACACAATATTTGACCCAAGTCAAGACTTGGCAACTTTGCAAGGCTGTGTGATAAGGTTTGTTGATAGCACTGGCAAAACACAATACCTTTATAAAGGTGTTGAAGGTGTAAGCCTTGAAGGCAACAAATTGATTGTTGACCCAACTGTTGTGTTAAAATATGGTGTTAATTCACTTATCAAAGAAAACGTAAAATTTGATGTGTTGGCAAATGGCGACACAGGCAAAATTTTCTTGTATTCAAATCTTGTATCAGCAGATTTCTATGGCTTGTTTGCTCCAACAAATGTAAGTCTTCCAGCGGTGGCAGACCCAAGCGAAGTTAAAACACAAACTTTGACATGGGGAGATACAGGGTTAAATGTCTTATCAAACGGAACAAATGTTTTGGCAGGCTACATATTTAGATTGATAGATGCAAATGGCAATGAATATTTAAGCAATGATAATTTAGTGTATCTTGAATACGATGCTGAACAAGACAATTATGTTGAAACAAGTTATCCTTCAATTATAACCACAAGCAGTGTAGTTTTCCCTTATGGATACAAAAACGAAGAAGGCGCAACTGTTCCATTCAGTTCTGGCAATTATCTAGTTCAAGTTAAATCAATGCCAAAAACAGCAGTTGAAGGTTATAATTTATGCTGTTCAGGGTATAGCACCGCAGTCAAAGTTATCTTGTTGGAAACCCCAATTTTAACCGTGAATGAAGGTGTTGTAGAATGGCAAAAAATTGATGGTGCAACTGAATATGTTTTGACATTTGAAGATGTAAACGACAGTTCAATCAAACAAACAGTTGTGCTTTCAACCAATAAATATGAATTTGATGGCTTTAATGATTATGTTGGCAATTACATTGTAAAAGTCAAAGCAGTTTCTAATTTAAATAACGTTGTCAATAGCATTACTAGCGATACGATTTGTGTACATCGTATGCCTTGCTATACAAATGTAAATGTTGATGACGGCGTGTTGATTTTGGAAGCAAACAAACTGTTTACAACAGCAAAATTGTCATTTAGGAATACAACCACTGGTGTTGTTGAAACACTTACATACACAAATCCTAGTTATGATGAAAATATTTCGGCTTTGGTTAATGCTGGATATGAAAATTGGACTGGTACAAATGTTGACAGGTTAAATATTGCTCAAAAATATGTTATAAATATTCGAGATAGTTATTTGTTGCAATTGAGTAAAGGCACTTATAGTTTAAGTGTTAAATTGATTGGCAACACTCGTGGAGATTTTGCACTTGTCAATTCAGCAAGCAAGCAAGAAGAATCAATCAGTAGTTTCACAAAGTTGGCATTTGACCCTGAAAAGGAAAATGTTGAAGATAAAACTTGGATAAGAGTTGACGAACGTGGAGTGTTCACATTTGCTTGTCCAGAAGAGTTTATGCTTGGCGGTTTTAATTATCAATTCAACAAAAAAGTAAGCGGAATTGATTATAGTTTCTACAAAAACACAATCGTTTACAAATTGATAGTGAAAATCAACAATAATCCTTATGAAATGTTCGCAGTGGATTATAAAACATTTATTGCAAACAAATCATTGATTGACAGTTCACTTTTGACAGAATTTGAAGACACTGCTTCACTTTGTGCAATGATAAAGTACCCATATTTGAACAATCGTGGAGAAACTAAATATTTGTATTTCAATGTATTCAAAAATAATCAAATCAATTTCAATCTTGATAATTTCTACTATTATCAATCAAAAATGGTTGCAAACAAAGGCAGTGTGACATTGACAAGCAACCTTAACACAGCAAACGAGCATGGTTATTATACTATATCATTGATTGAAGGTGGTGTGTTCAGTATTGATTTGCACATTTTGGGCAGCGATATTACTGATGTTTCAGGGGTTAATCAAGCATATTTGTCAACCGACTTGTATTCTTCAAAATCATTTATTAGATACACTGACAACAATTTAAAATCTTATATCAGTTATGAATATGCAGATGGAACAGAAAGTTCAACTGAAACATTGAATGGTGAGACTGGCGAACCTACAACTAAAATTACATTTACATGTTCTGGCGACTTAATTTTCCAAAACAAACTTAAAAAAGACCAAAATGATGTTGCAATGGATTATCCTGTTTATCAATTGGAAATCACCCCTATTGTGTACTATGACGGTGGGACAATTGATTCAAGACCTTACATTTATTATTTGTATCATGACGAAACAACAGTGGAACAAGTTGCAAACAGCAATCCAATAACAGAGTTCGCGGATAAACAATATGTTAAGGTTCAAACACTTGAACACAATGACGAATATTTGAAATTTGAATTTTCTAAATATTTTGTTCCAGGCAACTATTCGATAAAAATTCGCACTCTTGCTGGTGTGGGAACGGAAAATCTTGATTCAAGATATTTGTTGAACGCACGTGTGCCTAGCACAAGTTATCCGTTTAAACGTTTATCAAATACATATTTGCAAGTAAATTCAGGCAAACTGCAATTTGACCTTGCTTATGTGCTTAACGATAAAGTAAAAACTTACATCACTGATTATGAATTTGTTGTTAAAGACCTTAACGATGCAGGTTCAACAAGTGAATATAATTTTAAAATCAATCAATACAGTGAAGGTGTAACAATCTCAAACAATGTCTTAACTTATGTTTTGCCAGAAACTGTTGAAGCAACTCGTGTTGACGGCGAACAAAATGTTACAGAAAAAATCAGTTTGATTAACGGCAAAAAGTTTGGCATAAAAGTGCGTGCTATTCAAACAGAAGAAAAAGACACAGGCATTTTGAATGCAACCTTTGTGAAAACTAATGATGAAGATAAAGTTACAAATATTGAAAAATCACAAGGGCTTGATTATATTGGCATAAAACAAGGTGTGATTGTGTGGCGTGTTAAAGACGAAGCAAATTACAACGGCACAATTATTAGAATAGAATTTGAAGATGGCAGAGTTATTGAAGAAACCATTACAAAAGATAGAACTCTTAAAAAAGAGTTTGATGGTGCAGAGTATTATTACTATGAAATCAGTGACAACGAATATACATGTATTGACGGCATTGGCAAAAGCAAAATCAATGCTGGCAATTACACAATCAAATTGTTGACACTTGGTAAATATGACAGCACAAATGACATTGAAATTTTGAACAGCAATTATACTGATGCGCAAGAAATGGTAAGGCTTAGCAAGGTTTCACCTGATGTTATTGTTTCCAATAACGGTGTGCTTGTTTGGGAGCATTTAGACCAAGCACACATCAATCAATATATTGTTGTGTTGACAGGTACAAAAACTTACACGTTTACAACAGTTAATCCTCAAATTGATTTTACAATTACAGCAGATAATTATGGCAATTTGCTTGAAACTGGCAGTTACTCAATTGTTATAAAGGCTGTTGGCGAAGACTATATATCATCAATGCAATCTAATAGTGCTACAGGCTTTACAAAACTTGCAACAGTTACAGGTGCGACAGAAAAAGATGACTATATAAGCTGGCAAGCAGTTGAAAATGCTCAAGGTTATAAAGTGACATTTGAGTGGACAAACAGTTCAGGGGCAGAATCAACAAGTGAACAAACAGTTTTGGCAACTGAAGAATTAAAATGTGTTGCACCAGAACAATTGACAGGCAGTTACACAATCAAAATTCAAGCAGTTGGTGTTGACACTGGCAAGGTGTTTAATGGTGGTGTTTATATTTTCACAGGTTCAAATGAACGTCCTCAACCTGTCGGCGAAATTAGATTTGATGAAACAAATTTAAGTTTATATATCCCAATTGCAGAAGACTTCAAAACAAACGATAAGTTAAGGATTTCTTATAACATTGCTAAATACACCTTCAATGGTGCGGGTAGCAGTTTGGGAGACTCGACTGTGGAAGTTATTGAAATCAACAATGGTGACACAAACTACATGCAAGAGATTGATGGGACAATCTATTATGTTTATCCGTTGACAACAGCTGGTAAATATACACAATTGTCAGTAAGTGTGGTTCGTAAAGATAGTTTAACATCAGTTGCGACACCTTACGCAGACATTGACTTCAATTATTTTGCATCAGGTGACGGCAGTGAAACCACACCTTATGGCATAGCAAATGCAAGTCAATTGCTTAACATTACATTAAAACCAAATAAACATTTTGAACTTGTACAAGCCATTAATATGTCATCAGTTGATATGGCAAAACAAATCAACGCAAATGGTGCAATCATTGCAAACAAATTTACTGGTGTGCTTGATGGTAAAGATTTCTCATTGTTTGGCATGACAAATGTTGATGTTTCAAATAGTCAAGTTTCGAACTTTGCAGGTATCTCGTTGTTTAGACAACTTGAAAATGCAATAATTAAAAACTTAAATATTGCGGAAACTGACAATAATCCAACAAAATTCGTCAATACATTTGCACAAAGACAGACAAATGTGTTAAAATCATCATTGATAGCAATGGATTCAACCAATGCAACATTGTCAAATATTAGTGTTGTTAATGCAACAATTCAACTTGCAGGCAATTATGCGCTGTTAAGCAATGCCTATATTGCAGGTTTGGTTGGCGAAGCTGTCAATACAACTTTTGAAGGTTGTATAGTTAATCTTAATGTTGAAGTACAAGCAGATTTCGTTTCAACTTCAGGCAGTGTATATGTTGGTGGTATCTCCGCTTATGCAAAAGGTGTCAAAGTTGCAAGCAGTGAGTCAAGGGCAACAAGTGTGTCATTGTCAGTAACACAAAGCAACACAAATCGCAGGTTTAAAGCAATTGGTGGTGTGGCTGGTTATATGGCAAACAACGGCTCAACAACTGCAGAAATCAGCAACACAACATCAACAATCAGCCAAACAACAAATATCTACGCAGATAACTTTGGTGGTTTGGTTGGCGATGCAATCAATGTAAATATCACTGGTTGCACAGTGCTGGGTGCATTCAATCACACCGCACTTGAAACAACAAATCTTGGTGGATTGGTTGGGCAAATGCAAGGTGGCTCAATTGACGATTGCACAATCAAATTGCAATTCAATTTGTCAATTTCAAACAGCAACAAATTATATATCGGTTTTGTGGCGGGGTATGTTACATCAAACAATGGCACGATGGCAAGCATATCAAATTGCAAAATCAATCAAACATTTACAAACAAAACACAATTCAGTTCAGATTATAAATCTGTTGAATTGATGGGTATTTATGGCGGATCAAGCCAAAATAATTACAATCCAACTGGTTGTACACAAATTGATTAAGGGGAAATATGAATTACAACGATCAGATTTTAGAAAATAAAGCATTTAAATTTACAAAACAACTTATATATAATCTTGCAATTGGTATTGTGATTATTTTGGCAATTTGCCTTATATTTGTATATGCCTTTCACTTTAGGCCATACAAAGTTTTAACTGGCAGTATGGAGCCAGAAATCAAAGTTGGTGACATGGTGGTCGTTCACTCTGCAAAAGAGTATAAAGTTGGCGATGTGCTTAAATTTGACCAAACTGGTTCAGGCAATTTGCCAACAGTTCACCGCCTTATTGCAATCAAAGATGATGTGTATATCTGTCATGGCGACAATGTAGGTTTCCAATATGGTTCAGCAGAAGATGGCTGGACATGGCAACAAGAAGCTGACGCAATTAAAGATAAGTCTTTGGGACAAGTCAGGACAGAAGCATCAGCATTGTATCAATATGTATCAGCAAATCAAATAGAAGGCAAAGTTGTAACCAACATTGCAAACTATGGCAGTTATGTGGATTTTATAGCCGAACATAAAATGTTGTTTATCACAATCATTTTAGGTTTGTGGTGCTTCACTTATGTTGCGCAAAACGAAATTGAAATGCGCAATGCAAAAAGGCTGGTATATTAATATCAAACAGAATGAAAGCAAAAACAGGGGGTTTTTAGCATGATTGCAAAAAAGAAAAAACAAGGCAATCTAATAAAAATACTATGCGTCTTATTGGGCGCAGTTTTTGCATTTACAACCAGTGTTGTTTATGCGGCATTTAGTTGGAGCCGAAGCCACAATTCAGGTTATGCAACAGGAATGTATTTGCCAAATCAAAGTTACCAAATTATCAATGATAGTTTGCCAAACGGAATACCATTCGGCGATGGTGCAAAAGAATATGAAATAGCTTTGGAATATTCCTATGATTACAACTTTAAATTTTATGTTGAATATAGCCTTGAATGGACAGGCGGTTTAGATAGTTCTAATGTAATATTGAACTTTTCAAACAGAGATGCTTGGATTGTGGATAACAGCAGGATATATTATCGTGACACAGTTCAAAAAGGCACAGGCAAATTGCCAATCATTGTGGGTGTGAATTTTGTTGATTGTTATGATGAAACTTATAACAATAAATCATTAAAAATCAATATCACAAATGTTAAAATCGTAAAAGAAACTGAAACTCTTGACCAATCTGGCACAGCAGGTTCAGCCTATGCGGAATATCAGGCTAGAAAAGCAAGCAGTTACACAGGCACAGATGCCTTTGTTGTGATGTACAATCAAACAGATAAAGGCAGTTACAAACCAAAAGCGCCAGAGGGTAAAACAGCATTCAGGTCTGGCAGTGTAACCAACCTTGAAGAGGGTAACAGCACAGCAACAACTTCAGCAATCAAAAAGATATTTGGCAACAAAAACTATGTTGGTGTTGGCGCTTATATTATCACAGGTGCAAGCACAGTTAAAATCAAGGCTCGTGCGGTTGGCAACTGGGTTGCTGACACAGGTTCAACCTCGCCAAGTGACGTTCATGTTGTAAACAACACAATCAAATATGACTTTGCTGACAACTGGACAAATGAAACATATCCAAGCGATAACACTCAAGTGCAAGAAATAAGGACTTATAGTTACATTATTCCAGCACACACAGCGGTGTATGTGGATATTTTGGATTCGGTTGAAGTGGTAACACGTGGTTATTATTCAAACGCAGATTATTCAAACTTCCATATTGAAACAATTGTCAATCTCAACGAATTGGGCAATATTACAACAAGAAATGGCATCGGCACAGCAACAATCACAACAATCACAGACAGTTCAATCACAGCAACAATGCCAACAAGCAGTTGTTCAGTTATAAACACTTCAAAATACGATGCTGCATTGTATCAATCAACAGCAACAGGTGCTGAAACATTCAAAACACAAATTCGTGTGGTAAACAACACTGCAAACAAACTTTCAGTGAGTGCAAGTTATGCAATCAAAGTTTATATCAGCAATGGTAATGCAACAGCAGAATACGGGAAAATTTATAACTTCACTGATTCAACACACTGGGCACGTGATGTGTTCACATCAACCACAAGGGTAACAATCCCTACAGGCGGAAGCAAAAACAGAAGTCAAATCATTGCCCCATATTCAGCAATGACAATCTGCACAAGTTTCCAAATTGCAAACGGTCTTTTGGATGATATTGCCACTGCAAATTCAGCCTATTCAGGCAGTGACGTTTGGGTTGAACTTGTGCCAACAATCACAGCAACAACTTCAACCGCTGAGGATAGTCAATTGGTTTTGGAAACTGAAATTTCAGGAACAACAGCAAAATTGTATGCAAAAAATCTGTCATCAAACGTTCTTTCTGGTTTAAGTTTGTCAGTTAGTTATAGTTATTATAGCAACCAATTGGGCATGACAGAATTTTCAGGTAACAAACAAACAACAGCCCCAGCAAATTGGGATAGAAATTATTGGAAATACTATATCAATAATGGTTCAACTTATGTTCAAAACACAAATTCAGCATGGAGTTCAACCACAACATATTACACATTTGCAGGTTGGCAAACAGCCACAAACCCAACAACCAAAACAATTTCAGACCAAATCAATCCAGGCGAAAAAGTTTTGATGGGCACAATGACTGTTACATCAGCACAAATTTACGATTTCAGCAACTACACATTGACAGGCACAGTTGAAAGCAGTGTTGCAGATGTTCAATTTGTAAATGAAACAACTGGTGTAGCGTACTTTATCAATAATTCAACAACAAAGTCATATTACTTGCGCTTCAATGGCACAGTTACAGATAGCAATGGTTACTTCTTCACAAATGCTGGATATTCATATTTTGCAGGGCTTATTCGTCCAGGTCAAATTATTCCAGTTTCAATCACAGCAACTGACACAGTTATTTCAGCAAGCACAATTGAAGATACAACTGGCATGCTTATCTCAAGTGCAGAATTGACAACCGCAGGTTGGCCAACAGCAGTGCTTGCAAACTATCAGGCATTGTATAGATAATCATAAAAGGAATTGCCATGAAAAAAACCAACAAAAAAATTAATATATTTGGCAAAATACTCATGTTAGTATTTGTGTTTTTGTGTGGTTTCAATGTTGTTTATGCTTATTTTACAGCACGTGCAACAGTGGAAGGCAGTTTAACTTTTTATGAAATGAAATATACATTTGGCTATAAAACATCTGGCAACAATCAGGCAACATCAACTGGGGAGACTGAATTTACCGTCAATCCAGACACAGTCAATTTGTTGCGTGGTGTGTCGTTTGGTTTCAAAACCAGTGACAGAACACAAACAATCACAAGTTTGGGCATTATGCCAAATGTAAACAACTGTGACGGCTATGTCCGTTTCAAAGTGAATGCCTATAAAATGGAAAAATCTGGCGATAGTTACACCGCTTCATCAGACACAACAAATTATGGCAGTTATATTATTTTAACAACAACATCATCAGTTGTTACTGACACTGATGGTTACTATTATATTCAATCAGTTATTTCAGCTTCAGCCGATTGTTATGACTTTGCAACAGGCGCAACAATTTCAATTTCTGCACCAGCAGATTTAACAGATAGTTATCTTAAAATAACAATCAGTTATGAGGCTGTCCAAGCAAACAAAACCGCTGTTACAGCCTTATGGGGTAGCGCTGCGGCAGATTTGCTTCCATAGGAGAGCAATGATAAACAAAAAGGGGTCGAACTTGATTATGGTCTTATCAGTATTTGTTTTACTGATAAGTCTTTTGTTTTCTATTGTTAATGTTACAGGGGCATGGTTCACAGATAGCAGT
>SAMEA104315424__coassemble_1170_pt1 | contig 12894 bp, 15 predicted proteins | sample SAMEA104315424__metabat2_low_PE_033 | metagenome-assembled genome bin SAMEA104315424 (sample SAMEA104315424) | gut metagenome | biome: Monkey gut; feature: monkey-associated habitat; material: faeces | place: China | collected 2013
TATTGTATAAGACCTTAATTTCAACATGCACAAAGCCTACTCAACACAGCCAAGTTTGCCCCGCATAATGCACATCAGCCCTGCTGTAGTGGATTGCAGGTTACAGGGCACCACTAGCTCCCCGCTTAGTACAACTTAAAAGCATTATATATCAAAATAAGAAAAAACTCAACACTTTTATTAATTTTAAGGTTCAAATTTTTCGTTTATTTTGTTTTTTAACAACATTTTTTGTGATTTGACTAATAAATTTGTGCATTTGCACCTTTCAATTGTTGGAAGAAATTGGTTTTGTATGATATAATTATAACTATAAAAATACGTTTTTCATAAGTAATATTAAGTTTAATGTGTCAAAAGGAGAAAACATGAAGAAATCCAATGCTGAACGTTTTATAACTGCTTATAACCAGATTGATTATAATTTGCGAGCAATCTATGATTTTAAACGCAGTATGTCATTTAGTGATGTTGTACGCCGTGCAGTTTTGTTAAATTCTGTTGTGCGTAAGTATGAAGAAGATTTGATTGATTTTGGCAGACTTCGCAATGCAATTGTGCACAATGGCAACAATAAGTTTATTATCGCTGAACCGCATGATGATATTGTTGAAAAAATTGAAAAACTTTCAGCAATTATTGCAGAGCCACCACACGCAATAGACCGTGTTGGCAACAAAGATGTTATTGTTATTGAGCAAGACATGAAAATCAGTGAAGCAATGGAAATTATTTCTCGCACAGGTTATTCAAATCTGCCAGTTTACAATGCAAACAAATTAATAGGTGTTTTAAATGCACGCAAACTTTTAGGTGTGTTGGGTGCAAAAGTTGGCGAAGCGGTTAATTTGCAAGAATATATTGAATCAACTCCTGTTGCTGATGTTATTGCTGAAATGGGTGAAGATTATTATTACATTTTGGCAGATGACAAACTTACGATTGATGCAGCGATGAATTATTTTGAAAATAACCGCAAGTTGTTGATAATCATTATCACAAAAGAAGGCAGAGATACAAGCCGTCCGCTTTGCATTATCACACAAGCCGACATCATAGACATGAAAAAAATATTAGATGTGTATTAAAATTGGGTGGTGTTTGGCGAACGGATATTTAAGTTTTGCCATACCTTTATATTGACAAATTTGCAAAATGGATATATTATAAAAAGCATGAAAATAGCAACCGATTGGAAAGATTATAAAGTTTTAAAAACCGCAAAAGGCGAAAAGTTAGAGCAAATTGGCGGTTTTACTTTTTTGCGTCCAGATCCACAGGTTATTTGGAATATGGACAAGCCAATCAGTCAAAAAGTTGATGCTCATTACACTAGAACAGAAAACAAATCAGGCGAGTGGAAGATAAATCCTAAAATGCCAAAAAGTTTTGTTATCACACGCAATAATGTAAAATTTCATATTGAGCCTATGAGTTTTAAACACATCTGTTTGTTTCCTGAACAAGCGGTCAATTGGGATTTGATGACAAATATAATCAAATCTGCAAATCGACCAATAAAAGTGCTTAATTTGTTTGCATACACTGGTGGTGCAAGTATAGAATGTGCTTTGGCTGGTGCTCAAGTTACTCATGTTGATGCAAGCAAAAGCATGATTGAAATTGCAAAAGAAAATGCAAGGTTAAATAACATTACAAATATTCGTTATATTATGGACGATTGTGCAAAGTTTGTTGAACGTGAAATAAGGCGTGGCAACTTTTATGACGCAATCATCATGGACCCACCTTCATTTGGCAGAGGTCCAAAGGGCGAAACTTGGAAGATAGAAGATAATATTTTTGATTTTGTGCGTTTGTGTAGCAAGGTGTTAAGCAAAAATCCAGCATTTGTGCTTATCAATAGTTACACAACTGGGCTTCAACCAACTGTGATGGCGAACATCTTAAATATTGCTATACCAAATGGTAAAACAGATGCTTATGAAGTAGGATTGCCAACTGAAGAAGCTGGTGTTGTATTGCCTTGTGGTTGCAGTGCAATCAAAACATTTTAAAAGGATAACAAATGGAAATAAAACCAAATATAATTTATGAAGATAATCACATTATTGTTGTGGTCAAGCCACACAATGTGTCTGTGCAAGAAGATGAAAGCAAGGATTTGGACATGCTTACAATCATAAAAGATTACATCAAACAACGTGATAGTAAACCTGGCAATGTATTCTTGGGATTGGTGCATAGGTTGGATAGGCCAACAGGTGGAGTTATGGTGTTTGCAAAAACAAGCAAAGCGGCATCAAGGTTGAGTTCAGAACTTAAATCAAAACAAATGCACAAAACTTATTTGACCGTGATATGTGGTAAACCTCAACAAGCAACTGACCAACTTGTAACATACCTTAAAAAAGATGAAAAGACAAACACTGTTTCCATTGCTCCTAAATTGGAAGAAGGTTCAAAACAAGCAATTTTAAATTATCAAGTTTTGGCAACAAAATCTTTTGTTGAAAATGGTCAAGATACAAACTTAAGTTTAGTTGAGATTGATTTGGTTACAGGCAGAAGTCATCAAATCCGTGTGCAAATGTCAAAACAATTAAATGCACCAGTTTATGCCGATTTCAAATATGGTGATAAAGGGCATAAAGGCAATCTTGCTTTGTGGGCTTATAAGTTAGAATTTGTTCATCCAACCACAAAACAAAACATGGTTTTCAAAGCCGAACCAGAATATGAAAATTCAATTTTTTCAACATTCAAACAAGATATTGAAAAATTGTTTTAAAAATACAAAATATAATCACAAAAAATATACAAAGAAATTTTAGAATAAAAATATCAAAAAATTAAATAATTTTACAAAAAAACATGTTAAAAAGCATGTTTTTTTGCTATTTTATAGGTTTTTAATTAAATTTTGACTAATTTTTCTAAAAAATATTTTTTGTTAATTTTTCGACTAATTTTTTTTGAAGATTAAAGAGCAAAAAAAGTTTAAAAAATTTTTAAAAAACCTATTGACTATAACCAAAATAAGTGTTACAACTATGTTGATTTTAATACATAAAACTTAAAACTTATATAGTTTTATTTTAAGATTTTGCTTTTTATTCTTTGTTTCAAACAACTAGCAATGCGGTATAAAGTTGTTGATAAAAATCAATCAGGCAAGTCTTAAAAAAGTTCTAATGTTGGTGTGTTTTTAAAACAAATTTAAAATAACAATTTGTTATGGTTAATTCATCAACACCAAAATCGACAAGGAGAAAATTATGAACAAATTAGCAGTTTTTGAAATGGGCGTAAATGATATCAAACTTACCATTTTCAAATGCACACAAACAGGTTTTTTTGCAATTGAGCAACAAATAACTGAACCAGTAAAAATTATCCAAGATATGGAACGTGATGGATACATCAAACCAGCACGCATTCAAGAAACAATTTCTGTTTTGAAAAATTTTAGAAAGATTGTTGACAATGCAAAAATTGAAAATCACATCTGCTATGCAAATCCAGTGATTGCTACAGCACGCAACCAAATTGCATTTTTAGATGAGGTTTATAAAACTGTTTCATTGTATTTTAAAGTGCTTACAAGTGAAGAGCAAATTGCAGCATTGCACAGTGCAATTATGTATTCTTTTGCCATGACTCGTGGTGTGCTTGTTCAAGTTGGTGATTATTCAACAGAAATCATCAAATTTAACCGCCGTGTGATTGCAAATAGTGTTTCTCTTCCTTTTGGCTCGGTTACAATTTTAAATCAGTTTGCTGGCTTACCATTGGCTGAAAGAATGGATAAAGCAGTTGAATATGTTTCAAAAGAACTTAAAAAACTTGACTGGTTGTATTCTCTTGATGATGATTGTGAATTTTTTGGTGTTGGCGAAGTGTTCTTATCTCTTGGCAAATTGAGCAGAAAATCTTCAAGATATCCAATTGATGTTGCACATAACTATCCAATATCAACTGAAAGTTTTGCAGGTATTTATAATTTGATTCGTGGGCTAGATATTGACAAAGCAAAAAAACTTAAAGGCATCAGTGAAAAACGTGCGGACGTGATTGCTGTTGGTATTGCAATTGTTAAAGCAATGTATAACGAATTTGTACGTGGCGATATTCATGTTTCAACAAACGGCGAGATGTATGGTATCGTGGCAAAAAATTTGCTTGCCCAAACTGGCGAAAAGCCTTTGCTTGATATCCTTGGTTACTCTTTAAGTTCAATCAATGAATTTTATCCAACAAACACCAATCTTGATAGCAATTATTCACTTGCAGTTATCCTTTATAAGCAATTGAAAGTTTTGCACAAATTGGCACGTCCTTATGTTAAAGTTTTGCGCATAGCGGCAAGCATGTGTATGTCTGGCAAACGTATTGCTTTTGAAAATTATATCAAAAACAATTTCCCTGTTATATTAAACAGTAATATATATGGTGCTTCTCACAAAGATATTTTGTTGGCAGCTTTTGTTGCAAGCAGTCAAAACATTGACGATTTCAGCTTAACAGAGTGGATTAGATATAAAGATTTGGTTACAGATGAGGATTTAGATGCTGTTAAAAAACTTGCAATTATTATAAAAATGGCAACAATGTTGAATATTACGGGTTCAAATAGTGTTAAAGATATTGCATGTGATGTCTTGGGCGATACAGTTATCTTGAAAACAGAAGTTGAAAAAGAAGCAACTTTAGAAATTTCACAATCTATGTCAATTGCTGGGGATTTCAAAAAGGTATATGGCAAGAATTTGCAAATTTTATAATTTTGCATTGATTGGGTTTTTAGATAAATAACCAAAAGCTTTACAATTTTAGCAAACATTTCAAATAGGGGGAAATATGTTTAGAATTGATTTAGGTCTTAAATTTGGCAGTAATGAAATTATTGTTTATAAAAAAGGTGTTGGCATTGTGGCTAAAGAGCCTGCTTATCTTGCAGTTACCACTAACGGCAAAGCGATTAAGGTTCATGCAATTGGCAAAAAGGCTGAAAAGTTGTTCAATTCCAAAAGCACAAATTATCAAGTGTATAGACCAATTGAAAATGGCGAAATTGTAAACGAAAAAATGGCAAAATTATTGCTTGGCAAAATCATTGAAAATGTTGTTGAAGGCAACTCATTCATCACAAATGTTTATGCGTTAGTTGCGGTGCCAAGTGCATTAAACGAAAAACAACTTTTGCTTATCAAAAAGGTTTTGCATGAGTCTGGTGTAAACAAGGTTGAATTTGTATTTAATAGTGTATGCGTTCAATCAAATTTAGATTTTGATTCACACAGCCATGTAATGGTTGTTGATATCGGTAAAAATATAACAGACATATCTGTGCTTAACGAATACAATTTTTGCTTTGGCAGAATGTATTTCTTGGGTGGTGAAGATATGGATAAAAGCATTGTGACTTTTGTTGCGGACAACTTTGGCTTAAAGATTAGCAAACAAACAGCGGAAAGCATTAAAAATGAAGTTGCATCTTTGTATAATCGTGATATGTATTCTTATGATTTTGTTGGCACAAATGAAAACGGCAATTTGGCACGTGCCTCAATCACGGCAAATGATGTTCGTTTGGCAATTAGCAATGTATATGATGCAATCTTTGAGCGCATTGATGAAATCTTAAAATCACTCCCTGCAGAAGTTGCAAATGATGTTTATAACACTGGCATTGTTTTTGTTGGTGGTGGAAGCAAAATTGCAGGTTTGTATGAATATGCAAAAAAGAAATTAGATTTTCCTGTTATTGTTTCAGACCAACCTGAAGATGCAGTGGTGTTAGGGCTTGGCAAATTGCTTTGTGGAGATAAAGAATTTTTAAAACAAAAGGTATAATTTGTTTTTATAATAAAAATGCAAAAAACTTGCAAAAATAATAAAAAATGCAAGTTTTTTTGTTTAAAATTGTGTTTTTTTGTAAAAAAATATAAATTTTTGTTAAAAATTTCAATTTGTTTAGGTTTTAAAAATAAGTTTCTAATTTATAATAATAATCTAATTTATAGCAAAAAACTTTAAAAAATAAATTATTGTCGAATAAGAACGAAGGCAAAAATAAAACAAAAATCGCCTTTGTTTTTTTTATTGCACGTGATAAATTTGCTAACAATATAGGGAGGTATTATGGCACGTATCATAGTTTTAACTTCTGGCAAAGGTGGAGTTGGCAAAACAACTGTAACAGCAAATTTAGGCAGACAACTTGCAAAAAGGAATCTTCGTGTGTGCCTTATAGATATGGACATTGGACTTAATAATTTAGATGTTGTTATGAATATGGAAGACCGTGTTGTTTACACTCTTTTAGATGCAATAGAGGGCAGATGTAGGCTGAAAGAGGCACTTATTCAAGACGATTGTTTTCCTCTTTTATTTTTGCTTTCAACAGGTGGTTTAAATAGAAATTTATCAATCCAACTTTCAGATATAAAAAAGATTATTAGTGAACTTGGCAAATCGTTTGATTTTGTTTTGATAGATTGTCCAGCAGGCATTGATGCAGGCTTTAAAAGGGCAGTGTTCTGTGCTGATGAAGCGATAGTTGTAACCACACCTCATTTAAGCAGTTTAAGAGACGCAGATAAAGTTGTGACAATATTGTCCAGTTACAGCAATATATGTTCAAAGCGCTTTGTTATAAATCGTGCTAGGGGCGATTTGATACAAGACAAACTAATGCTTGATGTGTATGATGTTGCAAAATCATTGCGTATTGATTTTGGTGGCGTTATACCTGATGATGATAAGGTTATCACGGCAAACAGCGAAAGTGTTTTTGATGAGCGTATTGCATTGAATAGAGCATTTGACATCTTGGCAGAAAACATATTGACTGGCGATAAAAAGTTGTTCGATTGTACATACAAATATCGTGGATTTTTAGGTAGGATTAAGAAAATGTTAAAAAGAAGTTGTTGATGGCTGAAACAAGAAAGGAAAACAAAAAGTGAACTAAAAATACCGATATAGACATACAAATATCGAGGATTTTTAGGTAGGATTAAGAAAATGTTAAAGAGAAGTTGTTAAGGGGCAAAATATGGATTTAAAACAAAGGCTTTCAGCAATGATTGAAAAGGATAAAAAAGATAATCCAAAATACTTGATTGATGTTATCAAATCAGATTTCTTTTATCTTATCAATAATTATTTTGAAGTTGCTTTTGACGATATTAAAGTGGAAATTAACGCAGATAAAAATGATTATGCAATTTCAATTTTGTGTGTTGGCGAAAGGATAAAATTAATGCACACTCTGCCAGGTTGATGTACTAAAACAACACAAAAAGCAATACCTTAATATATGAAAAAGTTTAAGTTTAGCATAAGTTTTTTTATGTTGATAGCAATTTGCATATTGACGCAAAAATTTTTGCTGTTGTTAAACTATTTTTGTGCGCTCGCTTTGCATGAACTAGCTCATATTTTTGTTGCTTTAAAGCGAGGATATAAAGTGAAGTATGTAAAATTGTCCATGCTGGGTTTGTCAGTTGAATTGGACAATCAAATTGATAGTAAAGATGCCTTTGCCATAAACATTGCTGGCCCTGCGTGTAACCTGATTTTGTGTGTTTTGTGTTTGGCAAGTTATTCAATTTTTCCTGCGTCATTTGCAATGCTAAACACATTTTGTGTGTGTAATTTGGTGCTTGCGTTTTTCAATCTGTTGCCAATTTATCCACTTGACGGTGGCAAAATTTTTCAAAGCATTTTCAAAACAAAAAAAGCATATTTAATTGCAGATTTGATTGTTAGATTGCTTTTAACAATAACATTTGCAATTATGTTTATATGTTCAATCTTTGCTGAAACAAATTGGTTATATCTTTTGTTTGCGGTTTTCTTTATTCTGCAAACGCCAAAACATTCGCCAAATTTCAGTTTGTTTAAATCAAAAACAAATCACAAATATGAAAAAGTTGTGATGTTAAAAATTGATGAAAGTCAAAATTTATTTTCACTTTTAAAACTTATCAACAACAAAAACTACACAATCTTTTATTGCCCAACCACACATCAAAAATATGTTGATGAAGATGCTGTTGTCAACTTTGCCTTAAAATTTCCATTGGACACATCAATCAAAAACATAATATAAATTTGTTTAAATCTAATCACAAGATGTTGAGTGTGTTTGGTTAAAAAGCCATAAATGACCTCTTTTTTATCAAAATCAAACCTTTTTTGCAAAATTTGCTGTGTTGTTATATTTATATAATTTGTTGCATATAATTAATTTTTATTTTTAACTGTTGACAATTATCTTGTCTTTTGCTATAATACAAATCGTAGTACCACATTGAACAGGCTTTAAATCTCTTGTGAGTGCCTTAAAAGTGAGTCTTTATAGGAGGTAACTAGTATGTACGCAATAGCAAATATTTCAGGTAAACAATATAAAGTTGAAGCTGGCAATACTCTTGTTGTTGACCGTCTTAATGCTGAAGCAGGCGAAGTTGTAACTTTCCCAGTGCTTATGGTTGTTGATGGTGACAAGTCAAAAGTTGGCAACCCTGTTGTAAAAGATATTGTTGTTAGTGCAAAAGTTGTTGAACACGTTTTGGACAAAAAAATCACAGTTTACAAGTACAAAGCTAAAAAGAACGAACGTAAGAAACAGGGTCACAGACAACCATATACAAAACTTACAATCGAAAGCATAGGTTAATAGATGATTAACTTAACAATTTTAAAAAGTAACGATGCAATAACCACCATTCAAGCCAAAGGTCACTCTGGTTATGCGGTGGCGGGTCAAGATATAGTGTGCAGTGCAGTTTCCACAATCATGCAAACAACATTAAACGGTTTGCTTGAAGTGGTTAAAGCTGACGTTGATTATCAAATTGATGAGCAAATCCCATTTTTAAGGATTTCAGTCAATGAACAAGATAAGCAAGCACAAATTTTGATGAAAAGCGCTTATTTGGCACTTAAACAAATTGCAGGCGATTACAAAAACTACATTAAAATAAAGGAGTAACTATGATTAAGTTCAATATTCAATTGTTTGCCCATAAAAAAGGTGGCGGTAGCACAAAGAACGGTCGTGATAGTGAATCAAAACGTCTTGGCGTTAAAGCTGGCGACGGTCAATTTGTTCACGCAGGCTCAATCCTTGTTCGTCAAAGAGGCACAAGAATTTACCCATCAACAAATGTTGGTTGTGGCAAAGATTACACATTGTTTGCTTTAATTGACGGTGTTGTACGTTTTAAACGTGACGCTAGAGGCAGAAAAATTGCCACAGTAGAAGCAAAAATCTAACAAATATTTATGTAATAAAAAACACCAATTGATTTGGTTGCTTTTATCAGTTTGTAAATTGTTGATTAAAAATTTATTAATTGATATAAGGTGTCGCTAATCTTTAAAGTTTTCAATATTGGTTCTGCAAACCAACACTTTAAATCAAGTGAAGGACAGGAGATAAAGATTATTAATATAAAAACCTTGTATCAAACTTTTTCTTGTATGAGAATATCAATCCAATGATAATATCAAGCAAATAAGCAAACACAATCACAAGCCAGAAAACGTAGCCAGGTTTTGTAAAGGCGAGAGTGACAATCATTGCAACTGTGATTAACAATGCAACGATAATTGGAATAATGTCCAGTTTGCCAAATTTTGTTTTTGTTTTTGCCGATTTGTTAATTTCTTTATCTTCAATATAAACATTTACAACCAATCTTGGGTCAATTTCAAACAATCGATTTGCAATATGACTCATCAAAAGTTCGGTTGCGAACTCACTTGGAATGTATTGTAGTTTAGGGCTTGACATACTGTCTTTATTTTTAAACATTGATTTAACATAAATATTATATGCACCATTGCCAATTTGTTCAAACACATTGTATTTGGGCACTAAATTTACAAAATGCCTGCCATCGCCAATTTTACTTAAAAAATTGTTTAACATTTGGTTGTTTAAATCTAAACTTGAATAACATATCAAAATATCATCAACTGTGTATTTCAAAAGCATAGTGTGCAAAACTTTGGCAAGATTTTTGGTGTAAACAGCATGACATTCATAACCAAAAGATTTAAACAATTCCACAAAATGGTTTTTAACAACAAAATATATATCTTTGCCAAACCTAGTTTGCATCATATCTATCTTTGTTTTAATGTCACTAACACTGTCAACAACATAAACTAATTTCATATCAAACCCCTATATATTCAAATTATACAACAAAATCAGCAATTTTAAAAACAAAATACGCAAAATTTTGCAAATTGCATATAAAAGGTGGAGTGTTGGTTTTGCTTGATTGATAAATCTAAAAGCCGAGTTTAACATAAAAAACAAAAAAAGGAACTTGGTTTAAAAGTGTAGTTCCTTATTTTTGTATTAATCATTGCATTTATTAATTGAAATGTCTTTAGATGAATTGATTATAAATCCTTATGTAAAATATTTTTTTGTTCATTTGAAGATGTTTGTTCTGCTGGGGCAGATTCTAAAACCTGGGAAATTTGTTCATCTTCAGGCTTAGATTTTCCTTTTTTAATTTTCTTTTCTTTAACGGGTTTTTCTTTTGGCTGTTTATTTTTTGGCTTTCTCATCAAAGCGCCCCAAAGGATAACGGCAATTTGAAGTGGAATACCGATGAAGTAGATTATCCAAACATGATATTCAATCAATTGAATGTGAATGCATACCAGTAATGACCATAACAAGAATGACAATATCCAAAATAGCCATTGCCTTTTGCCCCAAATAGAGTTGAATATCAACAACAAAACGCATGAAATTGGCACAGACCACATAAACAGCATATAAGGTGTTCCGCCTGTTGCAAGTTTGTATGATACAAACCAAATAGTTGCAGCAATCCAAACAGCACTTACGGCAAGCAAAGATATTATAAGTTTGGTAGGGAACAATCTGTCTTTATGCTGTTCTTTTTGCTCAGTTTCTGGCAAAATTTCATTTTCACTTGTCAAAGAATCTAAACTTACACCATAAAATTTTGCAAGTTGATAAAGCACTTCAATGCTTGGCAAAGATTCGCCTTTTTCCCATTTAGAAATTGATTTGTCAGAATAATTAAATTTTTCAGCCAATTCAAGTTGGGTCATTTTTCTGCTACGTCTCAATTTCTGCAAATTTTGCCCAACAATCAAATTGATATCTTGGTTTTCCATAAACATCTCCAAAAACACATTATGTTTTAAGTTACAAACTATTTTATCAGTCATTTAAAATTTTTGCAACTAAAAACCACAATTCTAGTCAAATTAGAGATATTTTGACAAAAATAAAGTAAAATCTATCTTAAATAGAGTTAGATTTTAATTTTTTATATAACTTTAAAATCTCATTGTCGGAATCTTTTTGTGCTGAAATTGAAATCTTGTTGCCATTCTTTAAGCCAATCATGGCTTTTGTTCTGTTGCCGACGGATTTGAAAACACAATAATTGCATGGTTGGCATATTGTTGAAACAATTGTGCCAGATTTTTGTGGGGTTAATATGCTTTTAACAACCAATTTTGTGTCAGTCCCGTTAAGCAATTTTGCACAATCTTTATGAATTACTTTTGCATCAAAGTTGGACATAATATCAAGGTCAGTATAAGACATTCTTTCAATTCTGTTTGACTTTGCAATTTGTGGATTTGTTTCAAAAATTCCATCAACATCTGTCCAGTTTTCGTAAATATTTGCGCCTAGACATTTGGCTATAATACTGGCAGAAAAATCGCTTCCACCTCGACTGAAAAGTTTGATATTATCCAACGTTGAATTATATTCAGTGTGTGACAAAGCAAAGTTTGAATCACTCTCATTTAATCCGTAAAAACCAGGAATAACAATATTTTTATATTCAATTATGTATTTTTTTATGGTTTTTTCAATTTTTTCTAAATTTAATTTATTATTTTTAAAAAAAATTATTTTTTCTGCTGGCAAAAATTTGATGTTTAAATATTCAGCCATGATTTTTGCAGTGATATGTTCGCCTCTGGATATGAACCAAGATTTGTTTTTGTTTGCTTCAAATGAAGAACATATCTCGTCAACAAAAAGGTTGGTGTCTTGCTTGCAATTTGTATATTTTTTTAACATCAAAAGTTTTGCTTTTATCTGATTTTTAATTATTGTTTTGTTTGATTTGCTTGATGTATATTTTATCAACAAATCTGTAAGTTTTGTCTCATTTGAGTTTGATTTGCCGATTGCAGAAAAAACCCAAATATTGCGGTCATCAGATTTTAAACTTAAAACATTTTTTAAAGCTTGTTTTGTCGCTGTTGCGCTTCCACCAAATTTGCAAACAATCATAACAAATCCTCAATTTTGTAAATGCCATTTTTTTGTTTTGTTAATTTTTCACAAATGGCAATAGCACCTTGGCAAAAGCAGTCACGTGAAATTGCGGTATGCTTAATTTCAATAATTTCATTTTCGCCATAAGCAATTACAGAATGCTCGCCAATTACACTGCCTGCACGTGTTGCATTGATTGTTGGGGTAATGTTTAAAAGCTGAAGTTTTTTATCTAAAAGTTTTGCGGTTCCACTTGGGCTATCTTTTTTGTTTTTGTGATGCGTTTCATTAATGACAAAATCATATTTGCTAACTGGCGATAAACTTTTTAACATGTTGCAAAAGCATAAGATGCCTAGGCTTAAATTAGGGCATACTGCTATTGGAATCTGTTCACTTGCAGATTGTATCAAATGCTCATTTGTTGAATTGTGGTTGGTTGTAGCAATCAGCAATGGTTTGTGTCTGCTCAATGCCAGATTAATGTTTTGTTGTAAAGCGGTGGAGGAAGAAAAATCTACAATTACATCAAAGTCCATTTGGTTTGCAAGATTAAAATTATTTTTATCAACGGCAAAATAATTGATGTTATTTTTGTCCATATAATTTTGCATTTGATGTCCCAT
>SAMEA104315424__coassemble_1174_pt1 | contig 12828 bp, 7 predicted proteins | sample SAMEA104315424__metabat2_low_PE_033 | metagenome-assembled genome bin SAMEA104315424 (sample SAMEA104315424) | gut metagenome | biome: Monkey gut; feature: monkey-associated habitat; material: faeces | place: China | collected 2013
ATGGTTCAAATAAATAAAGGAGAAATAAATGAAAGTATTATTATCATGGATAAATGATTATGTTGACACCACTAATATTGAGTTAAAAACATTGGTTAAAGGCTTGACCGATGCTGGCTTTGAAGTGGAAGAAGTTATTGATAAATCAAAAGGATTAGACCATGTTGTTGTTGCAAACATAACAGAAATTGCTCCTCACCCAAATGCTGACAAATTGGTGGTTTGCCAATGCAACTATGGGTTTGGCTCAACACAAATTGTAACGCACGCAACCAATATGAAAGTTGGTGACAATGTGGCTTTGGCACTTGAAGGCGCTTGCTTGCCTTGTGGTGCATGCATCAAAAATGGAGAATTGCGTGGTGTTGCAAGCAATGGTATGTTCTGCGGTGGCGATGAATTGGGCATAAATGACAGCATTTACCCTGGCGCAAGTGTTGACGGCTTGTTGATTTTGGCAAAAGATTGTGTTGTTGGCACACCTGTTGCTGAAGTTTTGGGCTTGAATGAAGTTGTTTTGGACGTCAATGTGCTTCCAAATCGTGCAGATTGTAATTCTATTTATGGCATAGCAAAAGAGATTGGTGCAATTTTCTCTTTGCCTGTTAAGCAATTAGATTTAACTTACACTGCCACAGGCAACAAAAAAGTTGATGTTAAAGTTGAAGCAACCGACCTTTGCCCAAGATATGAAAGTGTTGTTGTGGAAAATGTTAAAAATGGCGAAAGCCCTGCATGGTTGCAAAAACGCCTTACCCTTCTTGACCACACCCCACATTCACTTTATGTTGATATCACAAACTATGTTTTACTTGAAGTTGGCGAACCTATGCACGCATTTGATTTAAGCAAAATTAAAGGCAATCAAATAATTGTGCGCCGTGCAAAAGAAGGCGAAAAACTTTTAACTTTAGACGAAAAGGAACACGAACTTACAACTGAAAATTTGGTTATTGCAAATGCAAGCGAACCAATGGTTATTGCTGGCATTATGGGCGGAATGGAATCTGGCACATACACCACAACAAAAGACGTAATGCTTGAAAGTGCAAACTTCCATTTTGCAAATATTCGCCGTTCATGTCATGCTTTGGGTATGTTGAGCGACAGCAGTATCCGATACAGTAAAGGTGTAAATATTGAAAACACAGAAGTTGGTTTAAAACGTGCCCTTAACCTTATCACAAAACTTAATGCTGGCGACATTTCAAAGCAAATTGTTGATATCCACGGCAAATTGCCTGAAAAACGTATTGTTGAAAGCAGTGTTACACGCATCAATGAACGTCTTGGCCTCCAAATTCCAGCTGAAGAAATGGTTAAGATTTTAAACTCTCTTGACATTTCTACAACTATTGACAAAAACAATGCTGACAAGCTTGTTTCAACAATCCCTTGTGAACGTACAGATATTGAACGTGAATGCGACATCTGTGAAGAAGTTGGCAGAATTTATGGCTTGGATAAAATCAGCATAGACAGCAACAGTTCTACAGACTTTCACACAGTTGGAGAATTGACAGTTGAACAAAAAAATATAAACAAACTTAAAGTTAATAGCGCATTGTACGGCTTTGATGAAACACTCACTTGGCAATTTGGCAGTCCAAAAACCATTCAGAATGCTGGCCTTGATTTGAACAATCATATTGTTATTGCAAATCCTATCGGTCAAGATTACAGTGTTGTGCGCAGAAGTTTGATGCCTGGCATGTTGAACACTATAAGTTTCAACTTAAAACAAGGCAACAAAGACCTTAAATTGTTTGAACTTGCACGTGTGTTTATTGCAAAACATTTGCCACTTACTGAACTGCCAGATGAACACAACAATTTGTGCTTAAGTTTAACTGGCGACTATGATTTTTACAATCTAAAAAATAGGCTGAATAAAATTATGGCAAGCATTGGCATCACTCTTGAATACAGGCAAGCACAAAACAAGATGTTTCACCCTGGCATTTGCGCAGATATCTACTTATACAACCGCAAGATTGGCGAAATTGGTCAAGTACACCCAAAAATTTTGAAAAACTTTGACATCAATCAAAAAGTGATAATGGCAGAAATCAATTTGAGCAATGTGATTTGCCGTTTGAACGACCGTCACACAGGCAATGCTCCAGACAAATTGCCATACATCTCACGTGACCTAGCAATAGTTGTTGACCGTGATGTGCCAGCAAGTGAAATCATTAAAGTTGCACTCAAAGCAGACAAACAAAATATCGTAAAAGTTAAAGTGTTTGACGTATATGTTGCAGACAGTTTGGGTGAAAACAAAAAGAGTGTTGCTTTCTCACTCAGTATCCGTCAAGGAGAAAAACCTTTGGCTGAAACAGAAATTTCACCAATTGTTGACCGTGTGCTTCAAGCCGAAATTTCCACATTGGGCGCAAGTTTGCGTGCATAAACTGTGGACAAATAAATAAGTTAGCAATAAACCAATTTGTTTTGCTGACACTTATAAATTTGGTTTATTGTTAATCACAATAAAAATTCACACTTGCTTGTGTGAATTTTTTTATTACTTTTTGTGTCTAAAACCAAAAGCATTGTCAAAGAAAACTGATTCATATTAAAATGCGTTATCAATTTGAATTTCAGTTTTAAACTCAACATTATTTAAATAATTTTCCATGCCAACCTTTTCAATATATTTTTTAAATTGCTTGTTTTCAAAAGCGTTGAAATCTCTAAAAACATTCAACAAGTCAACCTTATTGCTTTTGCAAAAATCAATAGCTGATTGAGCATTGGATTGAACTTTTTCATAAAGTTTTTTAACCAACTCGTCAGTGTAGAAATCTTTATTTCTTCGCATAAAAGCTTGTTTCTGTTCGTCTTGTACGATCTCTACAATATGCATTTTTAAGGTTAATTTTAAAGTGTATTTTGGTTTATCATCTTCAAATGTCACTTTAATTTTTGGTTTTGAATTAACAATATTCATAACCACAGTGGCATCATTATACAAACTATCATTTACATTATTCACAACCACAAGTCCTTGATACTTTTTGTTTACGAACAAATTAACATCTGCTACTTGGTTATAATCCATTTCTAATTGCTTTTTACCCTTTTTAAAAACACCTATTGTGCCATCATTTAAAAGGTATAATTTCTCCTCATCAGTTGATGCGGTTGCATTTTCACTTTGACCACTGCTTTGGTCTGCTTGGACTTCAATTGCATTATCTTTTTGTTGTTTTGCAACTGTGATTTTTGGCATAACACTTGTTGAAATCTTGCTAAAATAACTTTTATAAAAATTTTCAACACTGCTATCTTTTGACAAAACATATTGTTCATCAAAATTCAAAATCTCCTCTAATTTAAGTTGCTTTTGGCTGACTAATTTAAATACCGCCTTACTAAAGTCTTGTATATCTCCACCAAAGTTAATTAAAGTTGCATTTTGACTTACTTTTTTCATTCTAACTATAAAGTCCAAAGCACTTATTATGCCTTTTTCACACAAATTATCCCCAAAAGCCATAACTTCACATTGAGAAAATCCCATTTCTTTACCAATAGCAAGCGAAACATTATCAAATGCTTCCCCCACACTTTGTCCAACTGCACTGTAAAAGGTATAATTCGCTTTTTTGCCCTCGGCAGGGGTCAAAATACTTGCTGACAAACTGAATTTATCATCAACATAGTCAACACACAGCATTGTGACAATTGCTTCTGTTTGGCTCATGGCTGGTTTTGCAAATTCTGGCAAAATGACTGCTAGTATAAACAGGAATATCCACACCAAAATTTTGCGTGGGCTGAAAATCGTTTTAAGTTTTTTCATGTTTTGCCTCGCTTAAATTTGCTTTTGTGCTTTTTTGTGCTGTTGACAATTTGATTTCTTTATTTCGTTTTATTATTGCATCAACGATTTCTGGTTGTTTTAATTTTGGTTTGTTCCTGGATTTTATGCCCCAAACAAGAGCAATAAGCAAAGGTATAAAATATGCTGACACAATTGTTATAACCGAAGTGACTGGTTGATAAAATATTTTTTCTGGTTCTATGCCTTTTGTTCCCCAAATGCCCCAACCGATGAAATATAAATACATTATCATCACACCTATCGTGCATGATTTAATGTTAAACAGTAGCATAATTGCCCTTACAAAACAATATCCGTACATTGCAATCTGTGCAGTCTGCGCAACAATCCACAAACTAACCACCAGCCAAGAAAGTTCTCCTATGCTTGAATGTGATGAGGCAAATTGAGCTATATCACTAATACAAAATTGATGAGTGGGGCTTGTTACGTCAAACATGCCATAAAAAACAAAATATAGAAGTTCAACTAACAAAATTGCAAAAAGCGCAAAGCCGATTAGTGTTCTCTTTTTTGAATTTTTAAAATCAACTTGCCCATACATCATAAGCAAGAATGTTGACGAGCCAAACCAACCGATATGTTCAAACATTGCTTTTAATATTGGCATAACACCATCTTCAAACATTGGCAAAAAGGTTGTAATCTCCACCCCTGCAAATGCTTTTGTCACAACGTAAAAACATGCAATCAAAATTGGAACCCAAAAATATTCAAACACTCTGGCAATATTTCTCGCCCCTTTATAAACCATGAATCCAACCACAGCCATAAGAGGAACACCGAATAAAAGCCACGAAAATCTTTCGTATAAATTTTCTATAACAAAAAATTCCAGCCCTTTGCCAATGATTGCCATAACCAAAGCATAATGACAAATCAAAAATATTAAAATCAATTTTGCAACAAATTTGCCAAGAATCATTGAACAGAACTCATAAAAATTTTTTGACTGTGCCGCTTGCATCGTTTGCACAATCATCAAAGCAAATGCAAGGTCAATCAACATAACAACAAATGTCAAAAACCAGCCCATGTTTTTACAATCTGTCCAAAGCAAGCCAGGCAAAGCCATAAGTTTAACTGAAAGGAAACTCATCATAACCATGATGGACATTTGCCTATAACTAATCTTCATTATCTCGCCTCCTGTCCAAATTGTGCTTATTGTTGGCAATAGACTTTGGTCGTTTTATCATTTCCTTGATAGTTGTGCGCCTGAACATATCTTTTTGGTCGGTTTTTATATATGGTGCGGTTGGTGCTAAATATGCTGAATTGTAACTATCAAAACTGCATAAATATGATACTATAAACACGCAAAACAAAATCACACCATAAAGTCCCAAACTTGCACCAACCAACAAAACCAGCAACCTTAAAATGCTGAATTGCGCTGCCTGACTTGGAACAATATAAAATGTGATGCCTGACAATGCAACAATCATAACTGCGGGTGGGCTTACCAAACCTGCATTGACTGCTGTTTCTCCTAATATCAAAGCCCCCACGATGCTCATTGCCATTCCAAAATATTGAGGCATGCGTAAATTTGCTTCATACAATATTTCAAACAACAACACAATAAACAGCACTTCCATGAAAGGTGAAAACGGTATGCCTTGCGTTGTGTTCATGATTGTAACCAAAAATTCAAGTGGCAAAATTTTATAATGAAATTTTTCAAGTGCCACATACATTCCAGGCAGAAGCACAGCCAAAATAACACCAATAAAACGCAAAATTCTAACAAATGTTACCCTAATTGGCTGGCTGTAATAGTCATCACTGTTTTGTAAATCTTCCACCAAAACAAATGGCAATGTAAGTACGATTGGACTGCCATCAACAAGGATACCAACTCGCCCTTCAAGCATTTTGCCAACCAAGATATCAGGCTTTTCCGTATCGCCAACCTGCTTAAATAACGACTTTGGATTTTTTTGCAAATACGAAACAAGATAATGGCTGTCAACAACACCATCAATTTCAATATCTTTAAGTCTTTTTAAAATATGCTTTACAACTTGTTTATCTGCAATCGAGTTAAAATACACCAATGCAACTTGTGTTTTTGTCAACTCGCCAATTTCCAATGTCTTAACCACCAGGTCTTCTGTTTTCACTCTACGGCGAATCATACTTAAATTGTATTTTAAACTTTCATTAAAACCTTCTCGTGGCCCTTTTATAACCACACTTGTTGGCGGTTCATTTATTGCACGCACAACGATTTTTTCAGTATTACATGCCAAAATCTCTTCCGCATCATCAACAAGCAAAAGGCTATTGCCGGCAAAAAGCAATTGCAAGGCAGAATCAATATCTGTTGCAATTGTTATCTCATTATTTGCCAAAACTTGTTCTTTTAGTTCTTTTAGGGGGTTGTCTGTTTTTGTCTCTTCAAACGCACAAATTGGATAAATTACTGAATCATTTAATATTACATCGTCAACCAAATCCGCAATGTAACAAATGCAAATTTGCTTGCCAAAAAACTGCACGGAGCGAGATTTTAAATCGTCACTTTCGTGCAGTTTGGTTTTTATTTCTTCTAGTGTTTTAACTGCATCAACTTTCATATTTTTAGTTTGATTAGTTAAAACAAAATTATACTTAACAACTAATTTGTGTATTGCATTGTCACAATTATTTTTGTGGTATTAGTTGCTCGGTCAAATGTTGAGAATGTGCTTATGCTTAAATATTTTTGAGCATTGCGTTCTTCATTTGTGATATACATTCCATTCATGGTATCCCTTGTCAAATTTGTAAGTTGACTAACAACATAACTTCCAAGGTCAAGCGAACTATTTTCTTCAATGCTCAATTCAAAACTTGATAGGCTTGAACTGTTTTCAACAATCATGCTTTTGCCATAAATCAACATATTCACAACAAACGATTGCAATCTGGATATTCTGCCGTCATATTCGCTAAACAAATATTGTCTATAATTGCCGTCAGCCATATATTTAAGCCACATTTGTGCTGGAGTATCTTCTGCTTGAGTTGCACCTTCATTCATGTAATCTTCACTTGGCACTAAATAAATGTTGTTTACAATTTCTTGCAATTTTTCATAAGAAATTGTTTTTATTGTATTTGCATAATAGTCATAGTTTGCTTCAATCTTGCCAATTTGCTTGTTGGTTGGCATTGTTACAATTTGATGTTCATTCATGCTATTGACTTTAAGTGCATTTGAACTGTTGCCAAAATTCAAATTAGATTGCAAATAAGCATCTGACACCAAGAAGAACAAATGGCTTGCCATATTGTATGAATTTGATTTTGTCCTTACATCATATCTTAAATCGCTGTAAGTTAAATCAACATTATACCAATTTGCTTCATTTTCATTTGCAACATAAACTTTATTCCAACTATGAGCATGTCCAGTAATATTGCTGGCTTCAGTGTCTTTATAAAGCAAACTGCCATTGATTTTGCGTGCATCAATGCCTTCAATGCCACAAAGCAATACAAATGCTTTTGTGATTGATTCACTTGTTGCTTGAGTGTTGTCCACAATCAAGTCTCCATTTGATGCTTGGCGGATATTGTAAAGCAAGCCTTCAAGATAAAATTCTGCACGTGTGCCCCAATCAGAGATTTCCCCTTGTTTTGTTACCGCACCAGTGGTTATCATTTTAGCATCCATATTTATGTTATAGGCAAATTCCAACCAGTCAAATATTGCAGTAACTTTTTCCAAATCTGTCATGTTGTTTGAAGCTATTGCTGTAAGCACAAGACGGGCATTTTCATAAACTTGTTTTGCAATGTTTGAACCCGCACCAAACACTGGTTTAAAGCCATATTGAACAGCCATAAACAATTGTTCAGTTGTGTTCGCTTCCATTTCTTTTCTTGTATCAATTGCAAACACACTGTTTGTGTTACGGCGCAAAGATTTGTCAATATATTTATAATTATTCACAAAGTCTTTTGCTATCCTTACATGAGCAGAATTTTCAACTTTTTCAACGTTGAGCAAGTTTTCAAATTTAAGGCTAAATACGTTTGCGTTGGTTTCTTCACAATCAAAATTGCCAACCAATGCAAGTTCAGGATATTCTCCCAACAAGCAACGGCAAATATAACCAAGAAGTGATGAATTTGAAGCACTGTTCAATAGACTATTCCATTGAGTGTCAGACTCAAAATCATAAATTACCGTACTGCCAGAAGCCAATTGATAATTTGAAGCTTCACTTGCAAGACGAATAATTGCTTGTTTTACTGTTTCGTCATCATTTGGATTAATATAAATGTTGAGATTATAATTTTCATCAACCCCAAACAGCAAATGATACCATAACAAATTTGTAAGGTTTGTGACATCTGAAATTGCGTAATTATACTTGGTTGTATCATCAAATAAGCAGACACCATATCGCTCGAAATCTTTAAGTTCTGTATATCTATATGTGAACAAGTAATCTTCGCTGTATGCACTTGAAATATATGATTTTGAACTTTCGCTGTTTGCACCAACCATTGATTTAACTGCAAATTTATAGTTGCCTTCAACGGTCATCACATCATTGATGTTAAAACTGGTTTTTGTTGTTTTATAAATATATTCTTTGCCTTTTGGCGTTGTAACCTTAATTACATAACCGTCAGCATTGTTATCGCCCAACCAACTTGCCAAGAACTCTGTATTAGATTGATTGATATGTGTCAATTCATGTGGTGTTGTCAAAGTTTGCAACTTGCTAACAACAGCAAATGTGCTTGACCTATCTGATGGGTCATAATAACTATTATCCGCACCCGGATGTGCGGTCATGTAAATATAGTACTCGCCTGCTTGTTGAACATAAGCGGTGATATCAATTGCCCCTTTAACGTTTGTGATAGGCAATGTCAATTTTGGTGTTAAACTTGCAAGATATGATGTATATTCAGTATCATTCAATTTTATAATTTCAACACTATAATTTTGTGCGTTGTCTTGCAAATCAAATGAAAGGATATATTTACCTTCTGTTTTATCTGGGTCAGTTACAACTATATTTGTAACTTGCTTTAATTGTGCACGCAATTTATACGCATAACTATTAGATTTGCTGGCTTGTGTGATTGTGTCATTTTCTTGTGGCAATGCTCTCAATGTGATATTGTAGGCATTTGCCATAATCTCGCCATTAATATCGGTCAAGAAGTCAGTTATATCAACCTGATATGCTGTTGCACGGTTATCATGTAGCACTGTTTTTGTGTTAAAGTTCACCATGATTTCATATCTATAAGCGCCTTCAACACCGTTAAAGTTTAAATAATATCTCCTTGCGCCATCATTTGAAATGGTTACAGGACTGCCAAGATTATCAACAACGAATTGTGGTACATCTAAAATTTGATTGTATGTCAATGTCAAATCTTTGCTTGAAAGGTCACTATCTGTGTAAATGCCAAATTTGTCTGCCACTGCTTGCACTTGAACACGATATTCTTTGCCACGTGTGACATAATTTGACAAATCTGCCCTATTTTCACTAAACAATTTTTCAATACAAACAGCTTGGTTGGTTTCTTGTGATAAATCAGTTACATAAACCCTATAACCTATTGCATTTTCCACTTTATCAAAAGAGAGCAAATACTTGTTGCTTGATACAAAGCCTGCATTTTTTGGTGTTTCAAGTTTGATTGAATAATTTGGCTTTTGAGATGCAGTGTTTGAATTTGTGTTGGCTTTAATTGCTGTAACTTTAATTGATGTAATAACATAATCAATTGCTGTTAAATCAATGCTTGTGTCAGTGGTTACAGTAACACCATTGTTTGTTTCAACAATATAGTACGCATCTTCAATGGTTGTCCATTCAATTGAATTATTATTCAAAGTAATGTTAAGACTTGTTGATGTGTTGTTTGAATTGAAAACAAAATTTGAAAGTTCACTTGTTTTTGCCCCAGAACCTATTGTTTGAACAAATGCTGAAACAAAATCTTCTGGCAACATATAACTTAAAGTTGTTTTATCAAGGATATGTGTCTCAACACCTGTGCCTTTGCAAACATAAACTTTGTAGCCTATCAATTGGCTTGATTCAATTGCTTGCCATGAGATAACATTTTGCTCACTGTTATACTCAATAACAGGACTTTCCATATTTTCGGCAATAGACAAACTTTCAACTAAAGACCAATTTGATGATGTATAATAATTTTTGCTTTGAGTTGTATATACTGATTGACAACTTACTTTGGCATTTTCAAGTTTGCTAAAATCTATCTGTTTTGATTTGAAGGCTTGATTTAAATTTATATATACCAAATTATTGCAACTATCATCATGTTCAACATAGTTTGCATTCATATCAATTTGTTCTGTTTGATTGTTAAGTTCAATGTTTAAGCCATTTGCCAAATTGTCAACCACTACAGTCAAAATCCAATCATTTTGGACCTTATGCAATTTTAAACCTGAAGGTGTTGCAAGTGTGATGTGATTTTCATAAACAATTTTGTGACTAAATCCACTTTCCAAATAATTGTTGTCTCGGCTGATAGCTTTAACATAAAACTTAAATTCGCCTGCTTCTGTAAGCATAGATGAAAAATCAAATTTGTTTAAACTATAAACTGAAGAAAACACATTTGAAGCATTTGCAATTGTCTCTGGGTCGTCCGCTTCAACAACTGTTGATGGTGTTACAACCTTAACCATATAACTGCTTGCATTGTAAACATTATCCCAAGTGAGTGTTGTGCCTGTGATTTGTGTTTCTGGGGTTTCAACGTGCACTTGGTGCACATAACTAACAACAGGCGAATATGCACTCTCTTTTTTCTTGGTTGCACAAGCTTTAACTTTTATTGCATAACTTTCGCCAAGATTGAGCATACGAGATATGTCATATTGCAGATAATTTACACCATTTTTATTGTATAATTCCATATAAGGATTTTGGTTTGCAACAAAAACATTTTGTTCCAAATTGTTGATACTGATAACATAATATTCATCATTATCCACACGTTCAAAATTTATAATTCCGTCCGCTTCTACTGTCAAATTTGTTGGCGTGGAAAGATAGTCTTTGTTAAGGCTTTCACAACCAACAAATAAAATTGGCATAAACAAACATAAGATAAATACCAAAAATCGTTTTTTCATTTTACCCCTAAATAAAAGACAATTTTGTGTAAAATTAATTTTTGCAAAAATATCAAAAATTATCTTTAGAATTTAATATTTATTATTTTTATTATACCCATTTATCTAACATAAATCAAATAATTTAGACAAAATATAATATTATTATACATAAGCAAAAAATCATAATAAAAATTAATTTTCATACATTATTTTAAAGCACAACGAATTTAAAAGTTGGAATTTTTATTGAGGTATTTATGTATTATTGTAGTGATTTTGTCTCTAGGCCAGTTTTATCCCTTTATGAGGGAGAATTGATTGGTTCTGTTGACAAACTTTTGTTTGATAAGAAACTTAAAAAATTATTGTTTTTGGAATTGATTGGAGAAAATGACAATAGATTTTTACTTCCTACTAAAAACATATATAACGTGGGCAAAAATGCAATCACAATCAAAAACAACACTGCCATAACATTGAAAACTGATGACGAAGGCTATGCAAGTTGTCCTATTGGTTCAAAAGCTTTCAATATTAAAGGTGAATTTTTAGGCATTGTTAAAGAAGTGATTTTAACTGAAAAATACCTAACTGAAAAATTGTCTTTTGAAAATGATGTTGTTATCGACTCGAACATGATTGCGTCTTCAGGCAAAAACACAGTCATATTCTACGACAAAAACACCTCTGTTGATGTTAGCAAATTTGTGCCAAACAAAATGCCAAAAATTTTCAAAACAAAACAGCAACAAGAAACTAGTGTATTGCCAATTGAAGATAAACCAAAAAGCAATGTTGTTGAAATCGAATCTAGCCCAAAGCACATTCAAAGCACAGACTTCTTAATTGGCAAAGTTTGCTTAAAAGACATTTACAATTTTAACAACGAAATTCTTATCAAAGCCCATGCTGTTGTTACAAAAAAGAATCTCAAAGAAATAAACAAATTTGGCAAAATGCGTGAACTTATGCTTTATTGTAAATAAACAAATTTAAATAAAAAATATTAAAAAATCACAAAAAATATAAAAAATATTGCAAAAAACACACATTTTGCAATATTTTTAACACTTTTATTAAAAATTTTAAATCACAATGACAAAAAATGCACGTTGTCTTTTATGGTTCTCAAAACTTCCGCATGTTTCTTTTCATCTAAAATTATCCTAACAAACAAATCTTTTAAACTTTGATTGCTCACTTTGTTGATTGCGTCGGTATAACTTTTTATTGTCATCTCTTCGCCATAAATGTCATTGTTTAACATTTCGTTAAGTTTTTGAGTGTAATTGATACATCTAGTGTTAAACATTGTTCCGTTTGCGTCTTCATAAACAGGCACCCCACCAAAGGCTGTGATTGCGTGCATAAGCATATCAAGATGTTCCATTTCAACAATCGCTATTTCTTCAAAAATATTTGCAATGTCAGCATGAGTTTTATCAGCAATTACAGATTGGTAAATATATGTAAGAACAGCTTCCAATTCACTAGCACTTGAAAAAGCCAAATTTTTTAAAATAGCAACCGTCATTTTATCAGCAACTGCATTTTCAATTTCTGGATATGGCTTATCAACCCTAACTTCGATTTCATCTAAATTCATATTTATCTCCTATCTAGATTTATGTTGCAATCTAAATAAATGTTAACATCTCAAAACTTCACGCTTGCATAAAAAATTTATTCAGCAATAAATATAAATAAAAATTAATTAAAAAAACAAAAAATAATGCAAATAAACCATATTTATATATTATTTTTCGAATTTAATAAAAATTTTAAAAAATAGAGACCGATCAGCGGTCTCGGATAAGTGAGGGTAAATATGGGTATAAGTGTGGTTTTGCTTGCCTATAAG
>SAMEA104315424__coassemble_1184_pt1 | contig 12754 bp, 7 predicted proteins | sample SAMEA104315424__metabat2_low_PE_033 | metagenome-assembled genome bin SAMEA104315424 (sample SAMEA104315424) | gut metagenome | biome: Monkey gut; feature: monkey-associated habitat; material: faeces | place: China | collected 2013
TTGACTTTTTAAAAATAAAAACATATTATTAAATTAATAAAAATGGTTAAAAATTAAAATATTTTCGCTAAAAATAATAAAAAACATTAAAAAACATAGTAAAAATATATAAAAAACTTAATTTTTAATTAATTTTTTTAAAAAATAAAAGGAATAAATATGAAAGCAAAAATTGGTATTAATGGTTTTGGACGTATTGGACGTCTTATCATGCACAACAGTGTTGACCGTGATGATGTTGAAATTGTGGCAATCAATGACCCATTTTTAACACCTGAATATGCGTGCTATTTATACAAATATGACACTGTTCACGGCAAAGCTAAAAGTGAATTAAAACAAACTAACGATGGCAATCTTAAACTGAACGGCAAAAAAGTAAATTTCTTTGCAAAGATGAATCCAGAAGAAATCGACTGGAAAGGTGTTGGTGCAGATTACATCATTGAATGCACTGGCAAATTTACAAATGCCGACGATGCTAAAAGGCATTTAAAAGGTGGCGCAAAAAAAGTTATTATAAGTGCGCCTGGCAAAAATTGTCCAACATTCGTTTGCGGTGTGAACGAAGATAACTATGAACCATCAATGGATATCGTTTCAAATGCAAGTTGCACAACAAACTGCCTTGCCCCACTTGTTAAAGTGATTGATGATGTATATGGTGTGGAAGAAGGTTTGATGTCAACAATTCATTCCACAACAGCAACTCAACTTACGGTTGATGGTGTATCCAAAAAAGATTGGCGTGGTGGACGTGCTGCAAGTGCAAACATAATACCAAGTTCAACTGGTGCAGCCAAAGCAGTTGGCGAAGTGCTCCCTCATTTAAAAGGTAAACTTACAGGTATGAGTTTTAGAGTGCCAACAATCAATGTAAGTGTTGTTGACTTTACTGTTAAACTTAAAAAACCAACAACATACGAAAACATTTGCAAAACAATGAAAAAGTATAGCAAGGATATTATCCCTGATGTTTTGGGATATACTGACCAACCCGTTGTATCAAGCGACTTTGTTGGCGATACTCATACTTGTATTTTTGATGAAAAAGCAGGCATAATGATGAGCCCAACATTTGTTAAACTTGTGGCATGGTATGACAACGAATGCGGATATAGCGCAAAATGTTTGGACCTTGTCCATGCAATGTTTGTAAAAGACCATAAAGCAAAATAGACAAGTTAAAAACAAATATATTCGGCTTTATAATCCATGGATTAAAGACACCTTATTATATGACAACAAAAAACTCACATTAAGTGAGTTTTTTATAAACGAATATATTAAACTTAACTTTACACTGTTTCCCATATTGAAGGGTTTAAAGGCAAATTTGTACCAGAACCTGTTGCATACATAACAATAAGGAACAAATAGTACAACAAAATTGCAGACAATATAATAATTGAAATAATCAACCCAGCAAGTGCCAAACCATACTTGCCACCTGTCCCCTTTTTGCATTTACTGATTGCAATAGCACTAAACACCAAGGCAAGGATAGCACATGGAATGGCCAAGTATCCAGTTAAAATAGGACACAAAGACAAAACAAACCCAGCAATGCTAAAACCAGACTTCTTTTGAGGCTGAAAGCCACTGTCAACTTGTGCAGGTTGTTCAACAACTTTTTCTTCCAACTTTTCAGGTTTTTTCACTTCAACTTCTGCATCAGCAGTTAATTTTGCACCACAATCAGGGCAAAATTTATAATTTTCGCCAACTCTTCTTCCACAATATTCACATTTCATATTTATCCACCTATAACATTATAATTTTGCAAGATTCCTTTATAGACAACTCGCTTATTCTTCAATTTTAAAAAATCAATTGGTTTTATAATTTTTGGCAACTCTTTTGAATTTGAAATCCCGAACGATGCCAAACATGCACGAACAAATTGCGAACAGTAAAAACGTCTTCTAGGTGCATAATTAGTTTTAAATATTGCACAGAACACTCCCCAATAATTGTAATGAAAAAAGGTTTTGTTGTTTTTCATGTGTTCAATAAGCAATTCAATATTGTGATATTGTTCATCGGTGACTGGAAGTTCTAAAACCATGGCTGTGGTCTTATAAAAACGTTTAAAAGTGCCAATGTGTATGCCTTCTTTTACAAATCCACCAATAAATGGATTGTAAGGATTAAGCCTTCCAAATGAATACATTTCTTGCAAGGTTGGGTCAAGTGATATTGAAGAATGATTGTATTCAGCACCAGTAAAAAACTTTAGAACCCGTGAAAACATTGTTCCAGTTTGACTTAACACCAAATATACTTTTTTAGTTTCCATATTCATACCATTATAACACACAATTCCAATCTTGCAAAATAAATATATTATAAATAAACAGGCAATTTTTGTAGTATATTAATAACCACATGATAAAATGATAAACGAAAATTTATAAATCTAAAAAACAAAAAAATTTGCAAAAATAATTTAAAATTCTCTTGCCAAAAAAGTTTTAATATGTTATATTCTAAATATCACGGAGGTTTGGCTGAGCGGTCTAAAGCACTGGTCTTGAAAACCAGCGAAGTGAAAGCTTCCTAGAGTTCGAATCTCTAAGCCTCCGCCAACAAAATGCAAGCCTTTGAAGGTCTGCATTTTTTTGTTAAAATTTTTATTTTGTTAGGAGAAATTATGACTGACGAGATTGATTTTGAACAACTGAAAAGTATTGATCGTGATAGTTATGTCTTGATTGACATTCGTGATGAATCTGCTTTTGAGTATGGCCACATCCCAGGAGCATTAAATATCCCACAAAACCAAGTGGTTGAACGTGTTAAACAATTCAAAGTTAAAAAAGACATATACATATACTGCAAATCTGGCATTGTAAGCAAAGATGTCGTTGCTGAATTACGCAATGAAAACATTTCAGCCTACAATTTAAAAGGTGGTTATTTTGCTTGGCTTAAAAGCCACATATACGATTCCGACAACAGCGAATTTGCAACAAAAGTTGAACAAAGCATAAGAAAAAAATTTCACAAACAATTGTTTAGTAAATTCACAAAAGCAATAAAGGAATATGACCTTATTCAACCAAATGATAAAATTGCGGTTTGCATTTCTGGTGGCAAGGACAGTATGCTCATGGCAAAACTGTTTCAAGAGTTAAAAACACACAACAAAATACCATTTGAACTTGTATTTTTGGTTATGGACCCAGGTTATAGCCCTGCCAATCGTGAAGTTATTGAACATAATGCCAAAATTTTAAACATTCCAATAACAATTTTTGAAACAAACATTTTTGAAAATGTATTTAACATTGAAAAATATCCTTGCTATATTTGCGCAAGAATGAGACGTGGTTACCTTTACAGCAAAGCCAAAGAACTTGGTTGCAACAAGATTGCTTTAGGACACCACTACGACGATGTGATTGAAACAATTGTTATGGGCATGTTGTACGGCTCACAAATTCAAACCATGATGCCAAAATTGCATAGTTCCAACTTTGAATGTATGCAACTTATTCGCCCCATGTATTTGATACGTGAAGACGATATCAAGGCTTGGAGAAATTATAACGATTTGTATTTTATCCAATGTGCATGCAAATTTACAGATACATGTTCCAGTGAATTTTGCTTAACCAACACAAATACTGGTTCAAAACGAAAAAAGGTTAAAGAATTGATAAAGTCTTTGAAAACTGAAGACCCACAAATTGAAGCAAACATTTTTAAAAGTGTTGAAAATGTAAATTTGGCCACAGTTATTGCCTACAAAGATAAAAACAATATAAGACACCACTTTTTAGACGATTACGATGATAAAAATCAATAAAATTTAATAAACATCATCAACTCGGCATCAAATATATAATTATTTTACAAATTTATAAAAGTGTCGAGTTTTTTTAATTTAAAAATTAGCATTTGCTTTAAAACGAACTAAAGGGTTATACTTATTTAAAGGAGATAATTATGGAAGAAGTTAAAAGTTTTTTCAAAAAAGTTAAATGGGACAGTATTATCATCGCAATTTTAACAATCACTATCGGCATTTTGTGCGTATGCTTGCCACAAGGTTCTGCAGATGTGCTTTGCATCGTGTTTGGCTGTGCACTGCTTGTAAGTGGTTGCGTTTTGCTTGTTAGATACTTTGCCTATGAAAGATTTTTGGGCGGACCTTTGCTTATCAAAGCCATTACAATGATACTTTCAGGCATCTTCTGCTTTGTTTACCCTGAAGTTATTCAATCAATTTTGACAATTCTCTTTGGTTTGTTCATTGTGATTGATTCAATTTCATCATTGGCTGATAGTGTTTATTGCGCAAGAGCTAAAGTTTCTGGTTGGTTTGTGCTTTTCATCTTATCAATCGCAACAGCTTGCCTTGGTGTTGCTGTTATGTTCTCAAACTTCAGCACAGTAATGGTATTTGCAGGCATCTCACTTATCATTGAAGGTGTAACTCATTTTGTTTCAACTTTGGTTTTCAACCGCAAAGTTAAACAAGCAAAGAAATTATTGCAAGATAAAGCAAATGATATTGTGATTGAATTATAATAAATATTCAAAAAAACAGTGCAATTAAGCACTGTTTTTTATCACTTTTTATGAGACTCTTTATCATGTTTTAACAATTCCATAACATCATTAAAATATTGCACATTACCTTTTGCCCTGTTTGCCCTTTTGATTGCAACAAGCACCACAATCGCAATTATTAAAGCGGAAATGGAAACTATAACAATTGTATCAACATAAGAATAACTTACTTTTATTTTTGCTGTCTCAAATTTAACTTTATAGTTTTTGTTGCCAGCCTTGCCTTGCAAATCAAATTCTCCCCATAATAGAGCATATTTTTTATCGGTAAATATTGAAATATCCAAATCATCACCATTGCAAATTTCACCATCTTGCAACTGATATGCTGTTTGGTCTGGTTTCAAGAATGTAAAATGTCCTTTTGATTGGTCGTTTAATTTTATAACTATTTCACGTGGTGTGATTGTCAGTTTGCCATTAATTGCAACAACTGAATAATTGTTATTGTAAGATTTTAAACTTATTGGATATTTGCCAACAGCATCAAATTGATTTGCTGTTGTTTTTAACTCAACTTGCAATGCAAATTTATCAATATTTTCAGTTTGACAAACAAAATCAAAGATTGAATTATCAATTTGGTCGCCATAAACTATTGAACTGTTTAAAATCATGATATTTACAGGCCTTGGAACAACAATATACTTGCCCTTTTCAACAGTAATCTCGTAATTTGTGTTATTACAATTAAAATTGATTTCATAAGTTCCAACAGTGCTGAGTTGGTTTGCTGTTGTGCTGATTGAATAATCTAAACTTTCACGGTCCTGCTCATAAATTTGACTTAAATCAACACTGATATTTCTTAAATCAACCGCATCAAGATAGAAAGCATTGTGATTGCCTATCCTAACCACCACGGGTTTTGCTTTTACCGTTGTTTGTGAGTTTGCATCAAGTGTAATAATATAATTAGTGTTGTATGACACTAACTCAATTGGATAACTTCCACCAACAGGTGAAAACCTTTGCGCAGACATCTTAATTTGCAAATTCAAATTGTCGTTATTCACAACAGAACCTGACTTAATTTCATAAACACTTGCTTTTGAAACTTCTTCGCCATAATATATTTCATCACTAATTAATATTGTTATTGGACGTGCCACCACTGTTATTTTGCCAGTGTTAAATGTAACATTATAGTTTTGATTGTTAAAACTTGCACTGCAATAATATTCTCCAACATTTGTTGTTGAATTTACACTATATACAAGTTCAACATTTAATTTGTCACTATTTAAAATTTCACTATAATCTATATCAATTGAAGATTCATCAACATGTTCACCATACACCATTTCTGTGTCACCAATTTGAACAGTTACAGCCCTTGGTGTAATTTTATAATAACTGTTTATCAATTGCACTTGATAGTTGGTGTTTGAGCAGGTTGCCGTTATAACATACTCGCCAACAGAATCAAACTGTTCAACTCGCATATTAAGCGCAAGTCCAATATCATCGCCAGGCAAAATTGCATTTTCAACGTCATTATATTGACCATTATCCAAAGTGTGAACATCTCCATAAACACCATTTTGTTGAACAGTGATTTTTACGGTTTTAGATGTGATTGTGAGCAAGCCTTTATTTACTGTTACATTATAATTACCGTTAGTGCATGTTGCATCAATTTCATACTCTCCAACAGAAGATTTATTTGTTGCGCTTGTGGATAATTGCACACCAAGGTCATCGCCTGTCAACACGCCATCGATTGTCAATGAAACTTGATTTGCAAGTTCTATTTTTGAACCATACACGATTGAGCCAGTGCCAATTGTCAGCACAGCCGATTTCGCAACAATTTTAACATTGCCACTTTTGCGAACTTGCAAATTATAATTGTTGTTTGATATAGCCACACTTATAGGATATTCCCCAACTGGAGAACCCTTTATTGCTTCACTTGTTAAACTGATACCCAATGTTGAAAGGTCAACCGAACTGTCTGTGCAACTAACCAAAGAATCGTCAAGGGCAATATCACTGCCATACTCAACATTAATATCTGCCACGTCAACATAAATACCTGTTGCGGTTATGGAGTACACTCCTTTGTTTACGGTAACATTATAGTTTGGATTGTTATAAGTCATGTCAATATCATAGTTGCCAACAGCACTTTTGTTTGTAGCTGGACATGTTAAAACATAATTTAACTCATCACTATTTTCCAGTTGAGATAAATCTACATCAACTGTAGACAAGTCAATATCTTCGCCAAATTGCGAACTTGCGTTGCCAATTGAAACTTCAATTTGTTTTGGTGTAACCGCTAAGGCTGATGTTGATGAAAGTGTTACTAAATAATTAGGGTTATTATCTTCCAAAACCACGTCATAACTGCCAACTTGAGAATATTTTTGTCTTGAGTTTGATTTCAACACAAGATTCAAATCATCACCATTCACCAAACTGTTTGAAACATCTTCAAACACGCCATTAAATACAAATTCTGCCCCATACTCAACTGTCGCATTTACCTTAACTTCAATTGGTCTTGCTGTTATTGTCAGTTTGCCAGTTGTTGCCACAACATAAAAGTTGTCCGCATATCCTGCTATTGAAATTTCATAATCACCAACTGGAGATAAATTGCTAGCATTAGTTGTTAATGTTAATTTCAAATCGGCTTTATCTACATCGCCGTCATTGATAGTATATGTTAATTGATCAAGATGTACACTATCGCCATAAGCCGATGTTTGATTATCAATTGTTATACTAACTTGCTTGTTGTAAATTCTGTAAACACCTTTAACAATTGTAACATTATAATTTGCATTGCTGTAACTGAATGTTATTTCATATTGCCCAACTGCGCTTGTTTCTGTTGCTGTTGTTTTAACAATGGCATTTAAATCATCATTATTTAAAATTTCTTGTGTGTCTAATGTCACTTTGCTTAAATCTATCGGTTCTCCAAACAAAGATTCTGCATCACTAACCTTTACTATTACATTGCGTGCCACAATTTGTAAATATGATTTTGTGTTGATTGTTACAGAATAATTTGAATTATTTAACTTTAAAGTTAAATCGTATTTGCCCACTGATGAAAATCTTTCTGCAGTCGTTTCAAATTGCAAATCAAGGCTATCGCTTTCAATAACACTGCCCGAAACAATACTGTAAGGAACATTTTCAAAATCATTTAAATCGCCGTATTGTCTTGAAAGTTGAACCAAAACCGCCACCGTACGTGGGGTTACTGTATATTGCCCAGTGATTATTGTTACTTCATAGTTAGGATTTGCATATTCAAGAGATATTTCATAATTGCCTACACCTGAAGATTTTGTTGCAGTTGTTGTTAAAGTGTAATTAAGTTTATCACTTCTCAACAATTCGCTTAAATCGACAGACACTGAAGTTAAATTGATTTCATCGCCGTATTTTTTTGTGGCATTGCCTATTGATACTGTTATGCTTTTTGCAATTATTGTTAAGCATGAATCCGTTGTCAAAGTTGGATTATAATTGCCATTACAATCGTCAATAGAAATATCATAATTACCAACTGAAGAATATTGTCTTGCCGATGAGCTTAAGGTTAAATTTAATTCATCACCTTCAACAAGTCCACCATTCACAACTTTAACATTTGTTTTGTCAATATTTATTACATCGCCATAAACAAAGGTCTGTTTAAATTCAATCTCTATTGGTCTTGCTGTTATAAAATATTGTCCAGTAGTAATTGAAACAAAATAATTATTGTTTGATGCTGTTGCTGTAATTGAATAACTGCCAACCGCAGATTTCTTTGTTGCGTTTGTTGATAGTGTCACATTTAAACTATCATATTCCAACAATCCTTGAACTGTATAGCCTTCTTGATTTAAAACAATATCATCGCCATAAACTGATGTTTGATTGTCAACTTTAAGGCTTGCCAATCTTTTATCAACAGTCAAAACACCAATATTTAATGTAACATTATAATTTGGATTTGTTTCAGCCAACAAAATATTGTAATTGCCAATCTCTGAAAACTGTTTCGCATCTGTTTCTAATTGAACAATCAAATTGTCATTATCAATAACTGAACCTGTCAACACAGTGTAATTTGTAACATCTAAATTAATTTCATCGCCATATTGTTTTGTTTGTTTTATATTGATCGTAACCGGTCTTGCTTCAACTTTTAATGCCCCTTTAAGCCAAGTTATATTATAACAAGGGTTGCAATCAGTCAAATTGATATCATAACTGCCAACCGATGATGTGTTTGTTGCTGTTGTTGCAAGTGAAAGGTTTAAATCATCTTCATTAACAATCGATCCAGATATAATTGTATAAGCATTTTTATCAAGTACTATGTCATCGCCATAAACTGTGTTTTGTGTGTTAAGCATTAAACGAATTTCTCGTTTTTCCACTGTATATTTGCCTGCAACCGCAGTTGTCAGTTCATAGTTGGTGTTTGTCCAACTGTAAGTTATGTCATATTCCCCAGTTGCACTACTATTTGTTGCAGTTGTGGATAATTCCAAGCCCAAACTATCCGAACCATAAAGTGATTCGTTTAGTGAGTACATAGACTGGTTAAGTGAAGGTGTATCGCCATATTTTCCGGATTGATTTAAAATTGAGATTTGCCTTGTTGCTTTATTGATTTGCAAATAAGCATAACCCAAAGTGTCTGTCATGTTTTCTGCACTAATCAAAAAGTATATTTGTTTTGAACCATTTGTCCAATTTTTGAAATTGTCATTTGTGGTTATATCTGAAATGGTTACACTATCATAACTAAACCCAAATTTAACAGAATAAGTTTCAACATTTGTGATTGTGAGAGATATGTTGTGGTAATCACCATCATAATTTGCAATTGTATTATGGACAGTGTATTCAACTCCGCCTTTATATCCTTTAAGGCTCAACATGCCATATCCATAATAAATGTCTTTGCCAGTATCCCCCAAATCAACTGCCAAACTATATACACGTTGTTCAACAGTTGTTAGTTTTGGTGCGTTTGCATAAATTGGATCAAGACATAACAATGTTACAACAGCAGATACATAAGGTGTTGCCATGCTTGTGCCCTGTGCAGTTGCATATTTGTTAGGTCCAGCTCCGTTCGAAGAATTTATCCATGCCGACCTTATCGCAGTGCCTGGTGCAGCAACATCCACACACGAACCATAATTTGAATAACTGCTGTCAAACAAATAATTTGAGCCTGACCTTTTAACCGCTGAAACTGTTACAGCACTTGGACAACAACCAGGCAAATAATTGTTATTGATTTCTTGTGATTCATTGCCCGCAGCCACAATTGGTAGAATATTGTTTGCAAGCAATTGTTCTTGCATATATGCTTCCACTGTGTCAACACTTGATTGATTTGTCTCGCCACCTAAACTCATGTTTACGCAAACTATATTATACTTCTTTTTCAGTTCAGCAATTTTTTCAAATAATGTGTAATAAACTGAGGTTGTAATGCTTATTTCGCCTTTTGCCCCCAACAATTTAACAGGCAAAATTTTAACATTGCTTGGTGTGGTATCACAGATGATACCAGCAACGTGTGTGCCGTGCCCATTATCATCTTCAAAACTATAACCACTGTATGTATAAGTTGTTGTTGTATGTGTAATGCCAACAAGATTGCCAGAATCATCTGTCAAGATTCTGTTTTTAAACATTGTATGAGATGTATTTATGCCTGTATCAATAACAGCCACAACCATTTCTTCATTGCTACCAGCTTCGGTTATATATTGTTCATAAGGATTAACGTCAATAGCAGAATATCCCCAACCCACGGCTTGTGCTGATATATCGTCATTTATGGCAGATTGGATAATTTGTTCAATGTTTACCACCAGGTTTTTGTTTTCAACCAATTCAAAATATGCTTGTTTAGTTTGTTCAATAGTTTCAAAACAAAGCATTGTTGTTGTTTTACCAAGATGTTTTACGTTGTTGTATTTTGAACTATCAAACTTGCCCACAACAGTCAATTGCTTAAGTGCATATTTGTTGTAAAAGCAATAGTTTTCATTTTGTTCAAAATAAGCATATTCGTTTTTATCAGCAAAATCAGTTAAATCTTGTTTATCCTTAAAGCTGCTAACTGCCAGCTTTAATTCCACAATGGACTCATAATCAATATCATGGTCCAGTTGAACTGCTGATGAAGTTGAAGCATAACTAGTCTGATTGTGTTTAAAATTAAATCCAACAAAAGAAAAAGCAAACGAGCAAATCAATCCCAATACAACAATCAAAATTTTATTTAAACTCTTGCTTTTCATTTTACCCCTTTTTAAAGCAATTCAATTTAAAATATGCACATAAGTGCAGATTGAAAAAAACTGTTTGTTAATATATTTATTATATATTAATGGTGCAACTTTTACAAATCTTTTTATAAACTTTTTAAACAAAGTTGATTATTGTATCATTCATCAAATTAACCACTGAGTCTATGTTCCTTTAATCTTTTATTTTTTCCCAACTGAAGTCATCTCTTCCAAAATGTCCAAAACATGATGTTTGTTGATAAATCGGTCTTAATAAACCCAATTCATTTATCATGTTTTGTAGACTAAAATCAAAGTTTTTGTTCACATATTCATATATCTTTTCAATTGGCATTTTTTCGGTTGAAAAAGTGTTTATATTCATTGCAATTGGTTTATCTAGCCCAATGCCATAACACACTTCAATTTCGCACTTATCCGCAAAGTTGTGTGCCACTATATTTTTAGCGACATATCTGGCATAATATGCTCCAGAGCGGTCAACTTTTGTTGCGTTTTTACTGCTAAAACAACCGCCACCAACTTTGGCTTGTCCTCCATAAGTGTCAACAACAATTTTTCTTCCAACGCAACCACTATCGCCAAACGAGCCCCAAATTGTAAACTTTCCGCTTGGATTTATGATGTATTTTGTATTTACTTTTAACATGGAATATTCTTCCAAAACAGGGTTTACAACTTTATCCATTATTGTAGATTTGATTGTTGTTAAATCAACATTTGCATCGTGAGAAACTGATATTAAAACAGTATCAATTCTGATTGGTTTGTTGCCTTCATACTCCACCGTTACTTGGCTTTTGGCATCTGCAAAAAATAAGTTTGTTTTTCGCCTAAAACTGTCATATTGTCTCATCAATTTGTGAGCTATAACTATTGGCAATGGCATAAATTCTTTGGTTTCATTTGTCGCAAATCCATAACAAATTCCTTGGTCATTAGCACACAACTGTGCTTTGTTCACAGCCTGATTTATGTCTGGGCTTTGGATACTAATTTCCTTGATTATTTCAAAACCACAACTGTATCCAATCTCTTTTAAAACTTGTTTGGCAATTTTTTCATAATCAATTTTTGCCCTAGTTGTTGCCTCGCCATAAATAAACAATTTGTTATTTTTTATTGCACATTCAACTGCCATCTGACTGTTTTTATCTTGACGTAATGCCTCGTCAAGGAAAGCATCTGCAATTGTATCACAAGTTTTATCTGGGTGCCCAATATTTACACTTTCACTGGTTTCATAATGATGCACTGCATCAAAAATTTGTTCAAAACCAATCTTTTTAATTTCATTTTCTTTGACAAAGCACATCGCTGACACAAGCCCTATTGTTTTATCTCTACTTAAACAAATTATTGCGTATCCATTGCCTTTTAAATCGCCTTCAACATCAATTGACTTTCCATCAATCCATGTGCAAGATTGTTGCTTTGCATAGTTCAAAAATTGTTGGATTTCATCTTTGGTTAGACTTACAAAAATTTTATCTTCTTTCCCTAATAATTCTTCTATTGTTTTCATATTTTCTCCTTATTCGTTTTGCATTCATAAGCGCTATCAGAATGCAATTTGACCATAAAGAGAATGACTATTTTTATTTTAAATTAAAGGATAAAAAATAACCCCATCGCAACCGATAGGATTATATAAACTCATTCAAATATCCCATCGGTCAGCCTTTAGCACCTTGGCAAAATACTAGGTTGCTGTGTGGTCAACGGGGCTGTCCCTCGCACACTCTTTATGGATATTTTTACTTTACATCAGCACATTTAAAATGTCAACAACTTTTTTTAAAATAAATTAAATTTTTATTTTTTTATTAAATTTTATCGTATTTTTTGAATTTTATTTCAAATCTATTGTTTTTTTGATATTTAAACAT
>SAMEA104315424__coassemble_1203_pt1 | contig 12558 bp, 12 predicted proteins | sample SAMEA104315424__metabat2_low_PE_033 | metagenome-assembled genome bin SAMEA104315424 (sample SAMEA104315424) | gut metagenome | biome: Monkey gut; feature: monkey-associated habitat; material: faeces | place: China | collected 2013
AGAAATTATTAAAGCATAAACAATTGCCACAACTTCAAGCAAAATGCCACCAAAATCAAATATCGGTGCAAGGACGATAAGCAACAAACATGGCACAAATAATATAATGCCTGGGATTAAGTCCTTCCAATTAAATTTTTCAAGTGTAAGGTATGATATAAAGAAGAATATATGCCCCAAAGCAAAGAATCCTGCCCCAACAACAAACTGAATTTCAAGCAAAACATCTCCTAAAAAGGCACAAAACAATCCAGTAAGTAGCAAATACATAAATTTGTGATTTTTTCGTATTTCACTGAACGAATAAATAGCATTGACTATCCCTAAAATAACAAACAAAGCACTTGTAACCGCTTTTGCAAGCAACACATCAGTTAAAATATAAACAACATCACCAGTTAAAATCATCAGCATTAGCACGATGTTTGAAAGTTTCATTGATTTTGACATAATATCCCCTTTTAAAATCAAATATCTTTTTATTAATTTGTATTAAACTTAAAAATCAATCTTAAAAAACTATTCCTTAATTTTGAGATAAATTTCTTTAAGTTGGTCTTTTGTTAAAAGTTTTGGCACTGGATAAAGTGGATTGGCTTCTTTTTCCGCAGTTGTCGCCAACTCATCAATATCCTGTTCGTTTATTTCAATATGTGATGGAATATTCATAAATTTATTCATGTTTTCAATCTTTTTGATAAACAATTTTGCGCCATCACAATACGATATATTGCGTTCAAACAGCCCAGCATACACACCTAATTGATATAATTTTTTATAAACAGATTTTCCATATCGTTTCAACATCACTGGCAAGATAACAGCATTTGCAAGCCCATGCGGTGTGTTGTATTTGCCACCCAAAGAGTGTGCAATAGCATGTACATAACCAACATACGACTTTGTGAAAGCCAACCCAGCCAAATATGATGCGTGCAACATATTTTGACGGGCTGTGATATCTGTTCCATCAGTATAAGCCTTCTCAAGGTTTTCAAATATGAGTTTAACTGCTTGTTTGCTACATTCCCTAGTACGTTTTGTTGTGCTTTTGCCAATATATGCCTCAACCGCATGTGTAAGTGCGTCCATACCTGTTGTGCTTGTAACCTTTTGAGGCAATCCAACTGTTAAATTCGCATCTAAAATTGCATATTTAGGTATTAATGGAAAATCATTAATTGCATATTTATGGCGTGTTTCAGCATCTGTTATGACGGCAGCCAATGTTGTTTCACTGCCCGTGCCTGCTGTTGTTGGAATAGCAACCAATGGTGGCAATTTCTTTTTAACTTTAAGCACGCCTTTCATTTGTCCTAATGTTTTGTTTGGGCAAGCAAGCCTTGCGCCAATTGCTTTTGCGCAATCCATTGGCGAACCACCACCAAAACCTATTAATGCTTGGCAATTGTTTTCTTTGTATATTTTTAAACCATCATCAACATTTGTTGTGGTTGGATTTGGCACTGTGCCATCATAAACAAAAACATCAATATCATTTTGTTTCAAACTATCTTCTAAAGCCTTTGTTAGCCCAAGTTTGTTAAGACCAGCGTCTGTAACTAACAAGCATTTGCTAATATTGTTGCGTTTAAATTCAAACACAAGTTCGTCATAATTTTTTAAGATTTGTGGCTCACGATATGGCAAAACTGGCAATAAGATTTTAAAAACTGTTTGATAAGTTCTGCACCAAAGTGCTTTAAAGAAATTCATTTACACCCCACTATTTAATTTTATATTAAAATTATTGTTGACTAAATGTCAAACAAATTAACATTTAAACATACCAACTAATTCATTTTGTGATTGAAAACAAAGCATATTGATGCGCACCCCTGTACAAAACTATTCTAACAAAAAAAATGACAACAAAAATATGTTGCCATTAATTTTAATTATTGTTGGTTACCATGAGTTTTAATATCTGCCAAAATCATTTTTTCAAATTCTTCATAAGAAACAGTTTCTGTATCTTTGCTACCACGTTTGCGCACAGCAACTGTTCCATCTGCCATTTCTTTATCGCCAAGCACCAAAATATATGGCACTTTTTCAAGCACTGCGTTGCGAATCTTTTTACCAACTGATTCGTTTTCAACGTCTGCTTCTGCCCTAACACCTGCAAGGCAAAGTTTGCGAGTAACTTGTTTAGCATATTCACTGTTATTTTCACTAACTGTGATGATTTTTGTTTGAACTGGGCTTAACCATGTTGGCAAAACACCTTTTGTTTCTTCCAAAACAAAAGCAACAAACCTATCAAGAGAGCCAAGAATAGCACGGTGAATAACAACTGGACGAACTTTTTGGTTGTTTTCATCAATATATTCAAGTTCAAATCTTTCAGGAAGTTGATAATCAAGTTGCACTGTTGAAAGTGTGATATCATGACCGATTGCAGATTCAACTTGCACATCAATTTTAGGGCCATAGAATGCTGCTTCGCCTTCTGCTTCATAATAATTTGCACCGCTAGCTTTCAAAATTTCACGCAAGGCTGCTTCGCTCTTTTCCCAAAGGTCATCATTTCCAAAGTATTTTTCAGTATTTTTAGGGTCACGCAAAGATAAACGGAATTTGTATTTTTTAAATCCAAAATCTTTATAAACATCTAAAATAAGGTCAATAACACCTTGAATTTCACTTTTGATTTGGTCTGGACGGCAGAAAATGTGACAGTCATTTTGTGTGAATGCCCTTGTGCGTTCAATACCACAAAGTGAACCGCTTGCTTCATATCTAAAATCATTTGCAATTTCTGCAATACGCAATGGCAAATCACGATATGAATGTTGGAAATTCTTGTACATAACCATGTGGTGTGGGCAGTTCATTGGACGAAGCACAAAAGATTCGTCATCGTCTTTTTGCATTGCTGGGAACATATCGTCTTTATAGTGGTCCCAGTGCCCTGATGTTTTGTAAAGGTTTACATTGCCAAGTGATGGAGTCATAACATGAAGATAACCCAAAGCAATTTCTTTGTTCATAATATAATCGCTCAATTGACGGCGCAAAATAAAGCCTTTTGGCAACCACATTGGAAGGCCACGACCAACAAGGTCATCAAACATAAATATGCCCAATTCCTTGCCTATTTTGCGGTGGTCACGTTCACGTGCTTCTTGTTCCAGACGCAAACATTCTTTTAAATCGTCTTTATTTAAAAAGCCATATACATAAACACGTGTAAGCATTTTGTTCTTTTCACTGCCACGCCAATAAGCACCACTTGCCCTATTGATTTTAAAACTAAAGCCACGCAAAAACTTTGTGTTTTCAACGTGTGGGCCACGGCACAAATCGTAAAAATCACTGCCAGTGTGGTAAACAGAAATAATGCTGTCAGCAGGCAAATCATTAATGAGTTCTGTTTTATATGGCTCATTTTTAAACATTTCAAGGGCTTTTTCACGTGTCACTTCAGTGCGCACAAAATCCTCATTCCTTGCAATGATTTCTTTCATCTTATCTTCAATTTTTGCAAAATCGTCTTGATTGATTGTTAAATTGTCAAAATCATAGTAAAAACCATTTTCAATTGCTGGTCCAATTGCAAGTTTTACGTCTGGATATAATTCTTTGATTGCTTTTGCAAGTACGTGCGCCATGCTGTGACGATACATTTCTTGCTTTTGGTTAAATTCTTGTTGCTTTTCAAGTTCTTCTTTTTCCATAACATTCTCCTTTTTTATTCGTATGCTTGCGTTTCAACAAGCAGAAAGAGATTTTTATATCGTTTTTGGATATCTCTTTTCCTTTGCTAGATGTTGACCCAATTTTTGTTTTAAATCCTAAAAAACAAAAAACCCTAGCACTTTCAATGCTAGGGACGATATTTGACCGTGGTTCCACCCTATTTAGCAAACATAAAACAACATTTGCTCACTTAATTTTGCAAGTTTACTTGCGTTGACCTAATTGGTGGTTTCATTTAAAAGTTTGATGTGCAAATTCCAGCCAGCATGCACTCTCTCTTAACAGGGACTTTTAACCTACTTGTCCAATCAATAATCTATTGAGTTATCTTGATTTTACAACCACAAAATGCTAATGTCAACAATTTTTAACAAATTTTAACATTTTGTAAAAACTTTAAGCCTATTTGAAAAAACATTGCTTAAAAAACTTACGGCTTCATACTCTTGATTTGTGTTTAAATACACATCTATATAGTTTGGACAAGAATTTAAAACATTTGTTATAAAATCAATTGAATCATCACATTCAGCAATTTTTTTGATTTTTGCGTTTTTGTTTTTCATGTTATAAATACAATAATGATTATCCTTTATCACAACCTTTATTTTATAAACCAAATTGTCCATAGTGTTGATTAAAAAGCGAATCACGTCCAAAAAAGTGCCAGAATTGAACAACATCATATTATCACTGCTCAATTCAGCAAGATTGTCCCAATGCTTTTTTAGTGGATTTAACCTAAATTCAAAAAAAGAATCTAAATGCAAACTATCGCTTACGTTGACAACTTCATTGCTTGAATTTGAAAAAGATTGGCTAAAATTAAGTATGCTTTTTAGCGCTGTTTCATCTGTTGATTTGTCAAACAATGCCAGCACCTTAATATAAGCGCTAAAAGTAAGTTTATCACAAAGCGGATTTTTGATTTTTTGGGTCAAATAATCAACTTTATAAATAGTTTCAATATATTCCACAATAATATCACGCAAAATCTCTTCACATGGAGAGACAAAACTTTCTTCACATGCAAAAAGCAAATATGCAAAATTGCTATCTTCATAACAAGTTAAAATAGTTTTGCAAAAGTCGATTTTTGCCTTTGCATTAGCATATAAAAATTCGATTATCCCCTTATTTTTAAGTTGAGTAGCCAGTGCTATCTCTCGCATAATTACCTCTATACTATCTTATGCACAATATAGAAAATTACTCATAAAAAAATTGTAAATTTTTGCCTAAAAATACAGTCAAATTTTATACATAACAATCTAACAACAATAATCACAAAAAAACAAAATTAACACCATAATTTTTTGTTGCATAAACTGAAATATAAAAAACAAAAGGACGATGTTATGTATTATTTCTATTTTAGGTCTGGGTGTTATAGTTTTGTTAATGTAAGCAATTTGAGTTTGCCAATTTCAAGCACAATATATGGCAATTATGACCCTTGCAACTGCACTTGTTTTGATTGGAGCACCCCTTACCGTTGCAGGATTGGCACAGCAATAAACACTCGTTTGCAACCCGCTGAACAAACCTTGATTTTAACAAACTAAAAAAACGACCACTTAGGTCGTTTTAAATTATTATATTTAAACTTTGATACTTTTTAAAATATAGTAGCCTTTATTTCTTTCAATGATTTCGCAATTGCCAAAAACGTCAACTAAATGTTTTTTAAGGCTTTCCATACCATGGTCTTTGCGAATCACAAGCACAAGTTGTCCATTGCTGTTTAAATGGTTAAAAGCCCCTTCCATAAGGCTGAAAAGCAAATGTTTACCTGTTTTGATTGGTGGATTTGTGATAATGTTATCATACATCTCTGTTACAGACGAAAAGCCATCACTTTCAAACACATTTGTCAATCGCTGAACATTATTTGTTATTGTATTTTGACGGCTCAACTTCACTGCCGTTCCATTAATATCAACCATATCGACTTTCACTGCATATTTTTTTGCAAGAGTTATCCCAATAACACCTAGCCCACAACCAAGGTCAAGGCAATTGCCAGAGATTTTGCATTTTTTTGCAATTGTTTCAAGCAATGTGCGAGTTCCATCATCAATCCTGTTTTTAGAAAAAATGCTGTCGCAACTGCGAAAGCATAAATTCATATCTAAAATTTGGTCATTAAAATCAAAGAAGTCTGTTGCGACATGCTCTTTGTCAATAAAATAATGTTGCATATTAACCTTTATAGAATGTGTTTTCAATTGGCAAAGCAATCAAAATCAAACCTATCAAAATCAAGCAAATGCCTGTAATGAAAAGGCCTTTGTATAATTTGTCGTTTTGTGGCAAACTGTCTGTGTGACGTTTGAACATTGTAATACGTTTTGCAAGCATGCAAATTGCAACACCGATTGCTGCAACAACCATACCTGAAATAACAGTGTATCTTAACAAGAATTCCCAAACACTTACAAATGATAATAATGTTGACATCATATATACTCCTAAAACTTGCAACCTGCCGTTTAACCGCAACAAGTTTGTTTAAATCTAGCATTATAATAACACAATGTTTTTTTGTTGTCAATACAGATTTTGCGTTTATCTTGATTTTTTAGGCATATTTTTTATTAAATAATAAACTGTATAACCAACATAAATTACGCCTGTCAAGATAGATGCAATTGTGCATACTGTAAGGATTGTTGCGTAAGCATACGCAAATGTCATTGAAAACATCATCAAGCATTCAAAAAGCACTGCACAATAAGCAACAGAATCAACAAATTCAGGCAATTCTTGGTCAAACAACACAATCTCACATGCTGATTTTAAAGCAATAATAATAATTGCACTTATGCCAACAGCCTTATTCAAAATCCCCATAGACATAAACAATGCAAGCAAAACCAAACTTGTGGCTATATTAGCAATTGCACTTACAACTGTTTGATATTTAATTTGTCTGTTTCTAAAAATTTCTCTCCAAATTTTGCAAAGCAATATGCCAGCAACAAATAATCCAACTGACCAAACTGGCAAAAATAATTTTGCAAAAATTGCAAGTGGCAACAATGCCATTTCAAGTGCAAACATAAGTTTAAAATATGTATCTTTTTTCATCTCTACTCCAACTAGCTTAACTTTTTTTGTTGCAAGCATTGTAGCAAAATAAATTCTATTTGACAAACTTTTAATGCCTTTTTAATCAAATTTTCATGGGCTTTTAACATATATTTGCCTTAAACATAGAATGGAAGTATGGAAGCATTAAACCACTATAAATCTTCCAAAAAGGAGACTTGATGAAAAAATTTTCTATTTTACTTGTCGCCATCATGTCGGTGTTTGCCGTTTTGGTTACAACCACTGGCTGTAAGAAAAAAGACGACAATGTTTTGCGCATCAGTGAAGTGACACACTCAATCTTTTATGCCCCACTTTATGTTGCTATGAACAATGGCTATTTTGAAGATGAAGGCTTAAAAATCGAACTTACCAATGCTGGCGGAAGTGACACCGTGATGACAAGTTTGATTTCAAACAGTGCCGACATCGGTTTGATGGGACCTGAAAGTGCGGTTTATGTGCGCAACAACGGCATGCAGAATGCACCTGTTATCTTTGCTCAACTTACTGCTTGTGATGGTTCTTTCTTGGTTGGCAGAAATGCAACTGAAAACTTTGATTGGCAAACTTTAAAAGGCAAACACATTATTGCTGGACGCAAAGGCGGTATGCCAGCCATGACACTTGAATACATTTTGAAACAACATGGTTTAAAACCAGGTGCTGAATTAGGTGCTGATGTTGACACCATTTTAGACACCACAATAGCATTCAACCTTACAAGTTCATCTTTTGTTGCTGGCACAGGCGACTTTTGCACCATGTTTGACCCAGTTGCAAGCCAATGTGAATTTGACGGCACTGGCAACATAGTTGCTGCCCTTGGTGACGAAGTAAAAGATGTGCCTTACACTTGCTTTGTTGCAACAAATGCTTATTTGCAAAACAATTCAAGCAAAATTGACAAATTTATGCGAGCATTCAAAAAAGGTTACAACTACCTTATTTCAGCAAACACAGCAAACGATGATACAAAAATTTTATCAGCACTTAAACCCTCATTTAACACCACTGCTGATGCTTTGATTTTGGCTTCTGTTAAAAACTATATTAGAATTGGTGCTTATGCAAGCAGTTTTGTGCTTAAACAATCATCTTGGGATTTGATGCTTGATATCATCGAAGGTGCTGGCGAATTGACAAATCGTGTTGATTGGGCAAGGGCTGTTAATACAACATTTGCAACAAAAGTTGAAAACTAAATTTCATTTTATAAGGTGGTGAACAATGCAAACGGACACTAAAAACACCGCTAAAAAACATGATTCGCTTGTTGAAATAAAAAACATGAATTTGATATATCAAAGTTTAGATAGTGAAACTTTTGCTTTGCAAGATATAAACCTTACCATAAACAAGCATGAATTTGTTGCGATTGTAGGTCCATCAGGGTGCGGAAAAACAACTATTTTATCTTTAATCGCTGGCTTGATAAAACCAACCGCTGGGCAGATAACTGTTGATAACAAACAACCAAACGTAAAAGATGATATGTGCGGTTATATGTTTCAGCGAGACAATCTTCTGCCCTGGCGAACCATAGAAAAAAACATATATTTTGGGCTTGAAATAAAGCATAAAAACACGGTTGAACGCAAAAATTATGCCCTTACACTTGCAAACAAGTATGGCATTGGCGAATTTTTGAAAAAGCACCCAAGTGAATTAAGCGGTGGTATGCGTCAACGTGTGGCTTTGATAAGAACTTTGGCATTAAAGCCTGAATTGTTGTTGCTTGATGAACCTTTTAGTGCACTGGACTATCAAACTAGGCTTGAATTGTGCGATCACATATTTGAAATCATAAAAAAAGAAAATAAAACTGCAATTTTGGTCACGCACGATATTCAAGAAGCAATCAGCATGAGTGATAAAATAATTGTTTTATCCGCACGGCCTGGTAAAGTGAAGGCAATTCACACTCTAGATTTTGACAAAAGCATAACACCTTTTGAAAGGCGAAAAACCACAAAAGCAAAAAAATTATTTGATACTATTTGGCAGGAAATTCAAGATGAAAAACAAAAATAAATTTCCGTCTATAAACAAATCAAACAAGGCAAAATCAAGGTCCAATAACTGGCTATATAGTATTGATAAAGCAAAGGCACAACAAAATAATGGTAAAAAGTTAAAAAAGCCAAAACAGACATTCAGTGCTGCACACAAAAAATTTTTGGCAAAGCATCGTGCAAATAAAGCCATTATTATGCTAACGCAAATTGTTATTTTGGCTGGATTGATTGTTGCCTGGGAATTGCTTACCAAGTTTGAGATAATAAGTTCGTTCTTCTTTTCAAGTCCAAGCAAAATCATTCAAACAATCGGCGAACTTTATCGTTCTGGAGAACTGATTTATCATGCTTCAATCACACTTAAAGAAACATTGATTGGCTTTGCAATTGCCACATCAATTGGCTTTGTTGTTGCTTTTATATTGTGGTACAGCGACTTTTTGCGCCGAGTATTAGAGCCTTATTTGGTTGTTCTTAACAGCTTGCCAAAAATTGCTCTTGGACCAATAATTATCATTTGGTTTGGTGCAGGAAGCAAAGCCATTGTATTTATGTGTATATTGATTGTGATTATCGTTACAATCATGAATATATTAAATTCTTTTACCAGTTGCGATAAACAACTGATTGCCCTAACCCGTTCATTGGGTGCAAGCAAAATGCAAATATTTTTAAAACTTGTGTTGCCTTCTTCACTTAAAGATATTGTTTCAACTTTAAAAATCAATGTTGGCTTAAGTTGGATTGGTGCAATCATGGGCGAATATTTAGTCAGCAAAGCTGGGCTTGGTTATTTGCTTATTTATGGTGGTCAAGTATTTAACCTTAACCTTGTTATGACTTCAACGGTCATTCTTTGTGTGCTGGCTTCAGTCATGTATTTTGCTGTTGCTATATTTGAAAAATTAATGAACAAATTATATCAATAAACTTGTGCGAAATATATTTTGAAAAAGCAAAGGTTTATTGTTACCTGATAAAAAAGGAGAAATTTTACGTTTCTCCTTTTTGTATTAAATAATTATTAACCTGCACTAGTTTATTTTTTGCTATCTTTTAAGTTTGCGAAGGAAAGGTGGCAAATCGTCATCACTTAAAAATGGCTTTTTTGCTTTAATTGAGATATCTTCCACTTCGTCTTCGTGCTCTTCAATTGGTTGTTCAACCGGTTGAGTTGGTTGTTGAGGTTCTTCTTGCTTAACAGGTTCTGTAAATGGACGGATATTTGCACTATTATCCTTAAATTGTGGCACGGCTTCTTGTGGCTTGTTTTTATCGTCAAACCCTGTTGCGATAACTGTGATTTCAGTTTCGCCAGTGGTGTCGTTATTGATACGTGCACCAAAAATAATATTGCAATCTTTATCTGCAACGTCACGCACAAGGTCAACTGCTTCATAAACTTCACTCAAAGTTAAATCACGTCCACCTGTGATGTTAATCAAAATGCCAGTAGCTCCTTCAATGCTTGTTTCCAAAAGTTGGCTGGTAACCGCTTGACGAACGGCCTCAATTGTTTTGTTTGCGCCACGACCTTTACCAATACCCATGTGTGCAATGCCCTTGTCACGCATGATTGTTGATACATCGGCAAAGTCCAAGTTGATTAAACCTGGCACAGAAATCAATTCACTTACACCCTGAATTGCTTGACGCAAAACATCATCTGCATAGCGGAAAGAATCAAGGAAAGATACATCTTTTTTGAGGATTGTGTAAAGTTTTTCATTTGGGATAACAACCAAACTATCAACATATTTACGCAACTCTGCAATTGCATTGTCTGCATTCCTTGCCCTTGTTGGTGCTTCAAACTTAAATGGTTTTGTTATAACACCAATTGTTAAAATGCCCATTTCTTTTGCCAAACGTGCGATTACAGGTGCTGCACCACTGCCTGTGCCACCGCCCAAACCTGCTGTGATAAACAACAAATCAGTGTCTTGCAACATCTTTTTAAGGTCGTCAACACTTTCTTCTGCGGCTTCACGTCCACGGTCTGGATTTGCACCCGCACCAAGCCCTTTTGTTAATGTTTTGCCAATTTGAATGGTTTCGTCTGCACGAGACATATTTAAGTCTTGTTGGTCTGTATTTACAGCGATGAAATAAGCCCCAGTGATGCCCGCATTAACCATACGATTAACAGCATTATTGCCACCACCGCCAACACCGACTACTTTAATTTTACAAATATTGTTTGATAAATCCATAATATCACCCTCTTTTAAACTAACATATCATTCAAAGTTACCAACCCTTGAACAGATGTCTGCAATTTATCCTTTGATGTGTCAAATTGATTTTTGAAAATATTTACATTCATGCCAGTTTGCTGTTTTAAAATTGTTTTGACACCTTTAAAATTAGCAATGCCATCGCCTGTTAAATACAAATCATAATTTTTGAAAATTGGGTCAATTGACAAAATTTCGCCAATGATTTTTGCCAAACTCTCTATCCTACTTTTTACAATTTGATTTGTCATATTGATAGGTGCTTTTATGCAACTATCGTGCACCCTTACTTCGTAATTTTCATTCCTTTCTGGTTCAATTGTCAATATGATTTTGCGCTTAATAAGTTCTGCATCTTTAAAATTCATGCCAAGCAGTTGCATTATATCGCTTGATATATGACCGCCTCCCATGGAGAATGAACTTAACAATGCCAAACCTTCACCTTTAAGCACTGCAACACTGGTTGATATATGCCCAACATCAACAACCGCAATTGGTTGATGTGTTTCATTGTCTTGACTGCATTTTATTGCTTGCCCAAGTGCTGAACAGATAAAGTCAACATTATTGATGCCTAACTTGTTAAACTTGCTTGCAATCAACTGCATAAATGAAGTTTTTGCCAATATGTAACTTGCATCTACCACCAAACTTGAAGTCTTTTTGCCAACAGGTTGCATAGTGATTGCATTATCATCAAGCATATACTGCATTGGACTGAAATTTATAACACCATACTCTACACTATCTCCGAATCCTGCATTTGATTCAAACAAATTTGCAATGTCCGCATTTGTGACTTTGTGTGGCTGAATAAATTTCCTTGAAATCCTTTTGCAGACACACATACAAAATTCACTTGGAACACCAACAGTGATTGAGTGAATTTTGGTATGTAACTTATTACAACTGGCAGTAATCAGTTCACTAAAATTAAGCTCCAACTCGTCAGGCGACAAAAACTCACCGTCCATAAAGCCATCATACAAAACTGTGGCTTTGTCAACAATTTTGCTTGAGTGTTTGCCTTTGACGGTTGCAATTAAAACTAATTTAGATGAACCAACTTCCAGAAAGAAGTTCAACTTATTTTTCACCTTTCCCCCAATTTGTTTTATATAATTATATAAAAATCAAAATTTCTAGTCAATGAATTTGCAATACTAGTTAATTAAATTTTATTAAAATTTAGTAATAAAAAAATCTACACCACAATATATGGTATAGATTTCAAATTAAATACACAACACTATTAGTTGTTGCAAAACTTTTTGCCACAAAATGTGGTAATTTAACAAAATTAGTCGTTAGGCAGATAAACAAAACTGCCATCATATTTCAAAACAATTTTGCCATGAGTGTTGTCAATGTTTTCATTGTTATAAGCAGAAAAACATTTGTTGATTTTTACGCCTGTATTTGTTTCAGGGCATGCAATTTCCATAATAATGCCTGCACGGGTCTTCAAAACAAGTTTTGTATATTTTACTGCACTATTGCCATCA
>SAMEA104315424__coassemble_1212_pt1 | contig 12440 bp, 14 predicted proteins | sample SAMEA104315424__metabat2_low_PE_033 | metagenome-assembled genome bin SAMEA104315424 (sample SAMEA104315424) | gut metagenome | biome: Monkey gut; feature: monkey-associated habitat; material: faeces | place: China | collected 2013
CTGAAGTTTGTTTGTGTCCTGAAATTCGTCAACACTAAAATAAGTATATTTATTTTGTATGCTATCCAACACTTCTGGTGTGGTGGAAATCAGTTGATAAAAATTTATAAGCAAATCATCAAAGTCCATTGCATTATTCTTTTTCAATTCATCTTGATAAAGATTGAAAAACTTAACAAATTCTGGCATTGAATGGTCATATCTATTAATATTTGCATACTCTTCAACTGTCATATTTTCGTTCTTGATTGTTGAAAGGTTATGTTTAAATTTGCATTTTGTGTCTTCGTCTGTGATATTCATCTGCTTAAAAATATCTTTAAAGATTTTTGCAGTATCCGTTTCACTAAAAATGGTAAAATTTTCTTTATATCCTTTTAGGAAACTTGCATACGTACGAAGCATACGTGCACAAAAACTATGGAATGTGCAAACGGTAACCATATCGCCATCAGGGGCAATTTTTGTTATCCTATCTTTCATTTCCCCAGCAGCCTTGTTTGTGAATGTGATTGCCAATATCTTATAGGCTGGGACGCCACGTTCTGTTATCAAATATGCTATGCGATAAGTAAGCAAACGTGTCTTGCCACTGCCTGCACCAGCGCTAACCAAAACAGGGCCGTCTGTTGCTGTTACGGCCTGATATTGTTCGTCATTAAGCAGTGTGCGATAGTCCATATTGCTCCTTTGGATTAAAAAAAATTTCACACAGAATAACTTTTGCTATTAAGTTAATTTAAGGCTTATATCTTAAAAACTTTAACCATCAAACAAAACTTCCATGCTTTATGTTTAAATTATATCACACAAAAAAAACAAACGCAAACATTTAAATAAATCTAAATAAATTTTGTTCCCCTTTTTGTTTTGTGTTTATCATTTGCAAATCCAAAAAATTGAATACAACTATCATCATCGTTTATCTAACAATGCTTTTAAGCATTGAAATTCACTTTTTGCTATCCAATATTTTTGAATAAAAAAAAGCGCCAATAATTTGGCACTCCTTTAAGATTAATATCTTGATTTTTTCATCGCACGTTTGCGTGCTGCTTTTTGTTTTTCTTTTTTTGCAACACTTGGTTTAACGTATTCTTGTTTCTTTTTCAAGTCACCGATGATGCCGTCTTTTTGGCATTTACGTTTAAAACGTTTCAATGCGCTTTCGATTGATTCGTTTTCACCACAACGAATTGTTGTCATATCCTATTTCACCCACTTTTAGATCTAAACTAAAATATATTATAAGGTAAAACAAAGCTATTGTCAATGTTTTTTGCAAAAAAATCTTTTAATAATTAAAGTTCCTTAAGTTTCTCTCCACCGAGAATGTGAATATGCACATGACCAACTGTTTGCCCAGCATCTTCGCCTTGATTAATCACCAAACGATAACCATTTGTAAGCCCCAATTCTGCTTGCATGTGGCTGATTTTCCACATGATTTTGCCAAGCAATGCTGTGCCTTCATCTGTCATTACATCAATAGTGGGCACATGTTCAGTTGGAATTGCAATCAAGTGAACTTTTGCTTGAGGATTAATATCTTTGATAATCATAAAATCATCATCTTTATATAAAGTTGTGCTTGGCAACTCCCCTTTTCTGATTTTGCAAAATACACAATCTTCCATTTTTAATATCTCCTTTTCTTAACCAAATTTTTATGGCCCAAATTTCATTTTTGCTGATAAATTTTTAAGCCTAAAATGCCATTTTTATGCTATATTTTAGTTTATTTTACTCCGCCAGCATACCTTTTTTATATGGCTTTTTAAGTGTTATATCAACAATTTCGCCAACTTCATACTTTGCTGGCAAGTATGTATATATATAATTATCAGTATATCCAATTGAATAATTTTCGTCAACAATTTCAACCAAAAGTTTGTGAGCAGTGTTAGCATTTTTCTTAAAGAATTTTTCTTTAAATTCTGCATTCAATTGTTGAAGGCGTTTTTCACGTTCTTTAACAACTTTAGGGTCAACGTCTCCACCCATTTTACTTGCAACTGTGCCAGTGCGCACACTATATGGGAAGATATGCATAAAATCAAAGCCTATCCTTTGTAAATTTTTGAATGTGTCTTCAAATTCTTGGTCAGTTTCCCCTTTAAAACCAACAATCAAGTCTGTTGAAATGCACGCAGAAGGAAATTCCTTTTTAATTCTATCTGTTATTTCAATAAACTTCTCGATTGTGTAGCGCCTATTCATTCTTTTTAACGTATCGTTACAAGCAGATTGCAAACTCAAGTGAAAATGCGGACAAAAATTTTTGCAATTTTTGAGCACTGCAAACATTTCGTCATCAAGAATATTGCACTCTATTGAAGATATTCTAAATCGTTTGCCCAGCATATCCACATTTTTTATCAACTCTGCAAGTGCAAGTTTACCATCTATGCGATAATCACTCATGTTGATGCCTGTAAGCACAATTTCGCTGGCTTTTGTTTCTTTTATTTCTGCCAAAATATCGTTCATGTCTCGGCTTCTGCTTCTGCCCCTTACATAAGGTATAAGACAGTATGAACAAAAATAATTGCAACCATCTTGAATCTTTATATATTGACGTGTGCGAGTTTCAATTGGACGTGGCATATCGTCATATTCAGCATGCTCCAAATCAGGCAAAGCTTTGTTTTGATTGTTGATAAATTCCATTATTTTATTTTTGCCATTGTTGCCTGTTAAAGCAATCACATTAGGATTGCCCAAAAACTTGGCTGGGTTGTTTTGCACTGCACAGCCACACACAACAATTTTTGCATTTGGATTTAACTTTTCAAGTTTTGCAAGCACTTGCTTTGATTTTTTCTCTCCAGTATTTGTAACAGCACAGGTGTTTACAACATAAACATCAGCAGGAACAAGACCTTCAAAAATTTCATATCCTGCTTGTTTTAACTGGTTCATTATTGATTGACTTTCATATTCATTTACCTTGCAACCCAAGGTTACCACACTAGCACGCATTTCCCACCGCCTTTAAAATACTAACACCAGCCACACATGCAACTTCTGCACGCAAAATGGTGTTGCCTAAACTTACATTTTTTGCAAAAGATGAAAAATATTCAACTTCGTCCGCTGAAAAGCCACCTTCTGGCCCAATTATAAGGGCAAAATCTCCACTGAATTTATCTATCTTGCCAGTGGAATTTTCATAAGCAAAAAATATATTTTTGTTATTTTCTGCCTTTATCTGTTTTTTGTCAATTATCTCAATCTGCATTATATCCGCACGTTCACTTTGCTTGCTGGCTTGAATTGCAGTTTGTTTTAATTTTTCGAGTTTTTTGCTATCAAAAGTTGCAACAGAGAAATCTGCTTTGAACAATTTGACATGTTTTACATTAAGTTCTGCCAAATGGTCAATTGCTTCAACCAAAGCTTCGTTTTTAATCATCGCCAAATACACAGTGATATCAGGTGAAGCAAATGACTTATTATGTATTTTATCAATCAATTCAAGCAAAACTTTATCTTTTAAAATTTCTTTAACAATAAAATGATAATCAAAGCCATCACCGCAAAATGCCACAATTTTATCGCCCAATTTTGCACGGCGAACTTTTATCAAATGTTGTGCTTCTTGCCCAGATAAATAAAAAGAAAAAGGAACATTCAATTCCTTTTCAGTTGTTGGCTTTTCAAAATAATATCTATTATCCATTGTTTCCCTTTAACTTTTGAATTGATTCATAAGCATCATTATTATAAATAAAACTGCCACTGACAACAATATCTGCCCCAGCACGTACAACTTGCGCAGACGTTTTGTCATTGATACCACCGTCCACCTCAATCAAAATATTTGGATTTTTTTCACGCACATATTTGATTTTTGGCAATGCTGACTTTTGAAATTCTTGCCCGCCTTTGCCTGCTTTTACAGACATAATTAACACCATATCAAGTTCTTTCAAGAATGGGTCAACTTTTGATATATCTGTGTCAAGGTCAATTGCAAGGCCAGCCATTACACCTTTCTTTTTGATATGACGGATTAATTTATGTGTATGTTCTTCATCTAGAACTTCTTGATGAAAAGTTATTATATTTGCGCCAGCCTTTATATACTTATCGACCACTTTTTCAGGCTCTTTTACCATCAAATGGCAATCAAAAAGCAAAACCGTACGCTCTTTTAACTGTTCAAGATAAGCATAGTCAACAGTTTTATATTTTACAAAAACACCGTCCATAACATCAAAATGATACATATCTGCACCATAATTTGAAACACGTTCCAAATATTCAATTTGGCTGGACATATTTCTGCCTGCTGGCAAACTTGATGCTGAAACAACTATTTTTTTCACAATAACTCCTACTCTGGTTATTTTAGCACAAAACACTAAAAAACAAAACAATTTTCCAATAAGTCATCTAAAATATTTGTCATTGTAAGTAATTTTTAAGATATATTAGTTTATTGTATTGACAAATCTCATTGCAATGATATAATCAAAGTCCAGGAGAATTTATGAAACAAATTAAATATAAAAATCAATCAACCATTCACAACAACATATTTGATTGCTACAACAAATGTGTTTATTTATACAACAAGGCCTACAAACTTGAAAAGGACACTTCTCAAATCAAATTGCTCAACAAATTAAGTGCATTGTTTTATGACTTGAAATGCAATATTGAATTGAACAATAAATTTGCGTCTTATGTTCACAAAAGAAATGACATTGTTACATTGACAAAGTATATCCTTGAAAATGAACTTTTTATCAAAAAACAATTGGACAGACAACCTGTTAATAACGATAGTTTGTTGGAAAAATTAAATCGCAAACATACAATTAAAAATGAAGAATCTTTGATAACCTATCTTTCAATTTTACACGCATATTGCATGGACCTTTCAAGCAGTATTTATTGGAACTGGTGTTATTCTTCTCTTGATAAAAATGTTGATGTTTTTGATGTCTAACATTTTGAAATTTGATTATTTTCATTTCAAACTTAATAACAAACATTAAAAAAAAGTGGGACTTGATGCCCCATTTTTTTCAATTTTACAGATAGGATTTTAAACATCTTAACTATAAATCAAAATATTTGTCTTAAAATAAAATTATTTTAAACCCTAATCTTGCAAATGCTTTGCACGCAACATTCCGCAAGCTCCGGCAATATCATCACCTTGGCTTCTGCGCAAAGTTGCACTAACCCCTTCGTTATTTAAACGCTCAACAAAATCAATGGCCTGCTGTCTGGTTGTTGCTTTAAGGCTACCACCGTTTGGATTAAGGCAAATGACATTAACGTGAGACTTGAAGCCTTTTGTCAATGTTTTTAATGCCAAAATATCCTGTTCTCTATTGTTGACACCGTCAATCAAGCAATATTCAAAAACAACTCGACGATTATTTATTTTAACATATTCTTTAACAGCTTTTATAATCTCTGCAATTGTGTATCTATTGGCTATTGGCATAATTGTTTTTCTGGTTTCATCGTCAGTTGCGTGCAATGAAATACAAAGTGTTATGTTGAAATTAAGTTTTGCCAAATCATAAATTTTATCAACCAAACCGCACGTTGAAAGTGAAATATTGCGTTCACTTACATTAAAACCATTTTTATCGGTTATCAAGGTAAGCCATTTGACAACATTATCAAAATTGTCAAGAGGTTCGCCACTGCCCATCAATACTATGTTTGAGAAATTGCGTTCTGTGCATTTGCCGTTATCTGCATTTAAACAAGCAATTATTGAAAGCATTTCGCCGGCGGTCAAATTCCTTATCAGCCCATTTAAGGTTGAAGCACAAAACTTGCACCCCATTCTGCAACCGACCTGTGTTGACAAGCAAATTGTATTGCCATAATTTTGATGCAAAAATACACTTTCAACCAAATTGTTATCATGCAATTTTAAAAGGTATTTTTTTGTCCCGTCCTTGCTTGTGTAAACTTTGAAAATTTCAACAGGTTTTAAAATGTATTCTTTTGATAATCTTGCTTTTAAATCAGCATTAAAATTGATTAAATCATAGTCTTTTGCTTGCAAAACTGCATCAAAGATTTGCTTGGCACGAAATGCTGGGATATCTGCCAATTCTTTTTTCAATTCTTCAAGACTATAATCACTAAATATTTTCAATCAAATCACCTTTTGTAAATTTGTTTGCGTTCATATAAGCTTTTGCTGGCATTTTTTGTTTGCCTTCTGGCTGAATTGTTTCTATCTCAATTGCGCCATCATTTGTTGCAATAACAAGGCCTGATTTTGAGTTGCAATTTAAAATTTCTTTTGGCTTTCCAGTGCCGTCACTTAACCTTGCTTGCAAAACTTTAAAACGCATATTTTTATATATAAAATAGCAACTTTCCAATGCCCTGATTTTGTTTATAATATCAACTGAATTTTGCGCAAAATCAAGTAAATAATCTTCTTTTTTTATCATTGGGTAATATGTCATTTGGCTTTCATCTTGCTTTATACCATGTTGAACATAAAAATCAAAATTATCCAAAAACTCATTAATACATTCAGCCCCTAGTGTTGCAAGTTTTTTAAATACACTAGATGATGTATCACAATCTTCTATATTAATTTGTTTTTGCAAATACATATCACCGCAATCCAATCCTAATTCCGTTTTCATGATAGTTATGCCTGTAACTTTTTCGCCGTTCATAACCGCCCATTGAATTGGAGATGAGCCACGGTATTTTGGAAGCAAACTTGCATGTACATTATAAATGCCAAGACGTGGAATATCTAAAATATTTTGCCTTATAATTTGACCATAACTTGCAGTTATAAATATATCTGCATTAACTGATTTTAAATATTCCTCGCCATCTCTATTTAGTTTTTCAAATTGAAACAATTTTAAGTTATTTTGGATACAATATTGCTTGATTGCTGAAAATGTAACCTTGCCATTGCGCCCATTAACCTTATCTGGTTGAGAAACAACAGCGACAATCTCTTTGCCACTTTCAACCAAACTTTTTAAAATGTCAACACTGAAATCTCCAGTGCCAAAAAACACAATTTTCATTATTATTGTTCGTCCTCATCAACAAAATCTTTAGGTGGTGTGCAAATTTTATCAATATACAAAACACCTTCCAAATGGTCATTTTCATGGCAAACACAAACTGCTGTCCACCCCTCGCAGGTGAAAACAAAATGATTGCCATAGCGGTCATAAGCCCCAACGGTTACTGTTTGTGGACGTTCAACATAAGCAAAAGGAAGTTTAACACTTAAACAACCCTCTTTATGTATTTGTGTGCCAGAAGTTGATATAATTTCTGGATTTACAAATTCCATGTAAATTTCATTAATGCAAACAATAAAAACACGTTTAAGCACACCAACTTGAACCGCACTTAAACCTGAACCATTGTTCACTTTTACTGTTTCACGCATATCGTCAAGCAATTGCCAAAGTTTATCATCAAAAACCTTAACCGGTTTGCTTTTTTTGCGTATAAAATTATCTGTATATGGTACAATTTCTCTTACTGCCATTTTTACCTCAAATTATTTGGATTGGTTTCCACAAAAATGCTAACGTCTTTTTCTATTCTATCGCTGGCTTTGTAGAAATCCGCTGTTATTGTATCACTTGGAACAAATCTGGTCAAGATTTGATAGCGATATTTTGTTTGAATTTTTTTCACAGGTGCTGGCATTGCCTGCAAAAACATAACTGATTTGCCATATTGTTGCTTTATCTTGACGCAATCATCATAAATTGATTTTGTGACTTGTTTTGCCCTTTCGTCACTCACTGAACTTACAAGAATGCGCAAAATTGTGCTGAATGGTGGGAACATGGTTGTTTGACGTACATTGATTTCCTTTTCATAAAAGCCTTCATAATCGTATGCTCTGGCAAAGCGATAAACATAATGCTTTGGTGCATAGGTTTGCAATACGACATGTCCGTCAGCATTTTTTCTGCCTGCCCTGCCCGCAACTTGGGTTACAAGTTGGAAAGTCCTTTCATTGGATTTATAATCGCTGTTATACAGACTGATATCTGCATCTAAAATACCAACAACAGAGACAAGTGGATAATCATGACCTTTTGCAATCATTTGTGTTCCAACCAATATGCTTGGCGATGTGTGTGAAAACTCTGTTAATATTTTTTTGTGACCGTCTTTGCCTTTTGTGGTGTCATTATCCATGCGGAATATTGGCACATCTTTGAACATGTTTGCAAGTTCTTCACAAACTTTTTCAGTGCCTGTTGCACCATACCTAATATTTTTGCTGTTGCAATTTGGGCAATTGGTTAGCATGCGATATTTCTTGCCACAAAAATGGCATTTAAGTTGATCATCTTCTTTATGATAAACCAAACTTACTTCACAATCATCACATTTTGCACGGTAACCGCACTCTCGGCACATAACAAATGAAGCAAATCCACGTCTATTAATAAACAAAATTGCCTGCTTCTTCTCTTTGATACATTTGTCAAGTTTTGTTATCAAACTTTTTGAAAAAGGTGTCATATTGCCGTCCATGACTTCATTTGTCATATCGACAATTTCAATATCAGGCATAACACTGCCATTAATACGTTGTTTTAATTCAACAAGTTGATAATCGCCTTTCATGGCTTTATGATAACTTTCAAGTGACGGTGTGGCACTGCCCAAAATCAATGGACATTGGTTTGCCCTTGCCCTATATTCTGCCACTGTATGAGCATCATATCTAGGGTTATTTTCACTTACATAAGAAGCATCATGTTCCTCATCAATTACAATAACACCCAAATTTTGAACTGGCGCAAATATTGCAGAGCGAGCTCCTAAAATCACATGCGCTTTGCCTGCAAAAATCTTTTCCCACTCATCAAATCGCTCGCCGTCACTCAATCTGCTGTGAAGCACAGCCACATCGTTTGGAAAACGAGATGTAAAACGTTGCATCATTTGTGGTGTTAATGAAATTTCTGGCACAAGCATAATTGCAGTTTTACCCTGTGATAAAGCCTGCTCAATAATATTCATATAGACTTCAGTTTTGCCACTGCCTGTAACACCTTTTAGCAAAAATGTCTTATTTTGCCCAGACATTGTATTTACCGCTTCTGCTTGGGCTTGGGTTAAAATATTCCTTTGTTCATTGCCAACATCAACAGAAGGAGCACGCATTTTCCTTGATGCTGATTTGGCAATTATCCCTTTTTCAACAAGTGAATTTACACTTTGTCTGCCAAACATTTCAACCGCTTTTAAAAAGTCCATTGAGCCATTTTCGTTTAAGAAAGCAACCAAGGACAACTGATTTTTTGCCCTTTTGCCAATAATATTGATTGCAGTGTCAATATCATAAACAAGTGACAAACTAAATTCAAGTTGCTCATGTTGTGTGTCTAACCTTACACATGAAGGCAATGCCAAGCGAATACAATCACTTAAACGCAAAAAAAAGTGCCGAGACATAAACTGACATAAGTCCAATATCTCTGGCATCAATTTTGGTGTTTTCTCCAAATTTTTTGTTATAGTTTTAAGTTTGCTTGGAGCAACTTGCGATTTTTCACTTAATTGTAAAACATAGCCCAACACTAATCTTCCAGCGAATGGAACTTTGACACGCATACCAACTTGCGTATCTTCAAGCGCAATATAGTCAAAAACTCGGTCAACAGCGTCATTGGGAATATCAACAACTACCTGTGCAATCATTAGTTAGACTTAACCCCTATAACTTCACCTTTTGCAACTTCCTTTGCAGCATAATCAATAGCAAGGTTTGCACTACCATTAAGGAGCGCTGGAATCTTATTTTCCAAATCCTTGGCACGTGAGCCAACAACAACAGCAACCATGTACCTGCAACCTAATTTTTCAACTAATAAATCAATTGGTGGTTCAAATAACATAATTTTCTCCTTTAATCTAATATTATTTAGCACAAATTTTTAATTTTGGCAAATGATTTTGTCTGCTTTAAAGCATTTTAATTAAACATTTTTGTCTGCACGATATTCATCAATTATCGCTTTCACTTCTTTGTTTGTTTCATAAGGATTGACAACATACATGAACACAAACTTTGCACCTTGGTTTGTCAATGGGCTTGACATACTGCCAAAAGATATTGAGCCAGTGTTTCTGCGCAACATTTTATCGCACAAACCAACATTCACACTGATTGCACCCAACATGTTATATTCCAAACTTTTGAAATCAACACCAACACAGCCTGTGCGGATAATTATACGTTTATTTGTTACGGCATAAAGTGTTTTTTTGCACCACAATGAAATGCAAATTAGTGGCACTACAATGGCTAAAACAGCATATATAACACAGAAAATGGCAACAGCAATTGCTTCACTATCGTTTGATAAGAACATCAAGGTTGTGGTTGGAACAAAAACAAGCAATGTCAATATAACCCAAATCCAAATGCCAAACCATGCACGCTTTTTATCTGGGGCATAAATTTTGATAATCTTTTCGTTATTATCTAAAATTGGCTCAAATAAATTTTCCATTTTAAAAACTCCTTCATTGTCAAAACTTTGTGTTGTTTATACAATCTTATTTTGTACGTATCTATTATATCACATTTTTAAAAAAATGACAATATTAATTTAATTTTTCTTCTGGTTGCTTTTTTAACTTTTCAAGTGCAAGATGTGCTGAATTTTGCTCTGCTTCTCGTTTTGTTGAACCTTGACCATAAGCAACAAATTGGTTGTTTATGAACACACTGGCACGGAAATTTGTTTGTCCGCCTTTTGTTTCATAAGTTTCTGCTGTATATTTAATGGTTTTTTGCTGGTCTTGGCAATACACTTGAAGTTCACTTTTATAGTCTTTGCTGGTTAAACCCATTGTCAATTTTTCTTTAACTTGCAAAGCTTCTAAAACCGCATTTGCAATTGATGGCATACCATAAGTTAAATACATAACACCTATCATACTTTCAATTGTGTCAGCCAAAACTGCGTTTGAAATGGTGCTTGCTTTGAAACTTTTCCCAAACAAAATACGGCTTTCAATACCCAATTGTTTTGCCAATTCAGCCAAACTATCAGTACAAACAAAACTTGCACGAATTTTGCTCATTTTGCCTTCAACGTAATAATAATGCTTATACAGGTAATCACTTACGATTGTTGAAAGCACACTATCGCCCAAAAACTCAATTCTTTCGTTGCATTGAGTGCCATGGTCATGAGCATAAGAAGAATGAGTGAAGGCCAATGTTTTTAAATCTTCACTGCATTTTTCAAACAATTCTATAAAACTATTCTTCGCTTTTTTCAACTGCTTTTGCTACCTTTTCAACTAATTTATTTTTTGCAAGTTCATAAGCTTGCTGAATGGTGTCTGCAACAATTGGGGCTTTGCTGTTGCCATGGCATTTAAGCACAATTTTATTAACGCCCAACAATGGTGCTCCACCACATTTTGTATAATCATATTTTGTTTTTAAACCTTTAAGGCTCTTTTTAAGGAACAATGCTCCAATTTTTGCCTTGAATGATGATTTTGCAACATCTTTTATTTCACTAAATAAAACTTCTGCTATGCCTTCCATTGCTTTCAAGCAAACATTACCTGAAAAACCATCGCACACAACAACATCAACATTGCCACGCAAAACGTCACGTGCTTCAATATTGCCCACAAAATTAATTTTTGCTGATTTTAAAAGTTGATGTGCTTGTTTGTGAACCTCATCGCCCTTTTCTTCTTCCGTGCCGATATTAAGCAAGCCAATACGAGGATTTTCGATACCCATTGAACGCATATAAATATCGCCCATAATTGCAAAATCCAACAAATTTTCAGGTTTACAATCCGCATTTGCGCCACAGTCAACCAACATAACTTTGCTATCATTGATTGTTGGAAGCAAAGGTGCCAATGCTGGGCGTGAAACATTTTTTACCCTACCCAACTTTAACACTGCACCTGTTAATGTTGCGCCTGTGCTACCTGCACTAACCAAAGCAACAGCATCTTCATTTGTTTTTAAATAGTCATAAGCAACCACAATGCTAGAAGCCTTCTTTGTGCGGATTGCAACTGTTGGCACATCATCATTTGTAACAACATCTGGTGCATGCACAATTTGAAGACGGTCACTAACAAAAACCAATTCTTGCAAAATTTCTGTTATGCGGTCTTTATCGCCAACTAAAACCACTTGCAAATCTTGATTTTCTTGCAAGGCTTTCACCGCACCTGCAACAATTTCATAAGGAGCATAATCTCCACCAAAAGCATCAACAACAATTTTCATAAAAATCCTTTTAAACGCCCAATTTTAAGCAAATTTGCCTTAAATTTTGCACTTTTATTATTCATAATAACTTTATTATACAAAATTTCTTTGTAAATGTAAAACCTTTTTGATTGTTTGCCTATTTTTGATTGCATTGCAAACTTAACAATGTTTGATTAAATTTGTA
>SAMEA104315424__coassemble_1287_pt1 | contig 11764 bp, 6 predicted proteins | sample SAMEA104315424__metabat2_low_PE_033 | metagenome-assembled genome bin SAMEA104315424 (sample SAMEA104315424) | gut metagenome | biome: Monkey gut; feature: monkey-associated habitat; material: faeces | place: China | collected 2013
ATAATTTTATGTCATGTTTTAAAATTGTTTGTTAAAAAAAATTCAATTTGATATAATATTCTTAACATTAGTATTTTAGGGGGAATTTTATGATTGAAAAAATTGCTATGTGGGGTGGCTTTGCAGGTGTGATTATTGCACTTGTTGCCATGATAGTTTTGTTTTTAACAAGGCAAAACATTTTGGATATTTTGGATAAAGACGTTATCCTTTTTGACAAAAACTTTGAACTTAAAAAACAAGCAATTGAACGTGCTATGCTTATGGCTGACGAATTGGAAGAAAAAGGTGCTCAAACAAAATCAAATTTAGAATATGTTGAAACAGCCAAAAAAACTTACAACGAATTGTTGTGTGTTGTGAGTGACGTTCGTGTTGCTGATGAATTTTATAATTTGATTGTTGACCAAACATCAATGCCAACAGCAACTCAATTTGCTCACTTCAAATTATTGTGCAGGCATGATATTGGTTTAAGCAACAAAAAAGCAAAAGTTTTAAAACGTGCAAAAGCAGCAGAATCTGCTTTGCCTGAAATTGAAAATGCTTCTCCACTTAACCCTTCTTTTGACAGACCTGAACGTCCAATGCCTTACACTCAACCAAGGCCTATTCAACCTCAACAACCAGTGCAACAAACACAACCTATGCAAAGGCCACAACGTCCAATGCCACCAAGACCAGTTCAACCAATGCAACAAGGTCAACCTGTCAATCGTCCAGTGGCTAGACCAACTCAACCAAAAGATAATGGTCAAATTTAGTTGATACAAACCAAACTCAAACATATAAAATTGAAAACAAAAAAGTGTTGCCAAACAGCAACACTTTTTTTGTGACATCTAATTGTGACATCTAAAATAATTTGAATATTTTTACTTTTTCTTTTTAACCATGGTTTTTTCAAGCAATGCCTTAAGTTGATTGATATCGCCTGTTAAGTTTGCTTTTCTTAAACAAACATATTCAGCACTGTTGAAAACCAAAATTAAACGTGTGTCATCTTCAAGATAACTTGTTAAACTCTTTAGTGAATGAATGTTTTTGGCTTGTTCGACATCATCTTTAAGCAATGTTTCAACACATGTTGTTGCATCAATTTTGACATCTAAAAAGTCCATAGTATCCAATTTTTGTGCATAGAATGATTTTTTTTGTGAATGTTTGAGTGATACAGGAATCATCAAATACATGATTTCCAACACAATCAAACTTACAATCAAAATAATATCCAGCACATAAGATTTTTTGTTGACAATATCCACAATCAAAAGCGCAATCATTGCAACCATTAAAATTGGTATCATAAAAGCAATAACCTTATCTTTTTTTCTGCGTTGAGAACGGAAAACATATTTCGAACTTATCAAACTATCTTCCAATTCATATTTATATTTACATTCAAACATAATTGCTCCTAAATCTTTTCGTTCACACTATAACGCTCTTTTTTGCGTTTGCGCACAATGATGAACACTATAATGATGATAACCAATATTAACACAGCAAGCGAAATAATCAAAATTAATTGCCATGGTTTTAACAAAACTCTTTGTTGGATTATTGCAAAACTTGTTGTTTCATAGTTGGTTTGACTTAAATCAATAACCAAACGATTATTTTCAAGTTGATAATTCATTTCAATTGAATCATTTGCAATTACCAATGCAAGATTTGTCAATCTATCAACATTTGGCAAAACCAATGTTAAGTTGTTGTTTAATTTTGTTGTGACATTATTGTTGTCCAAATAAATTTTATAACCTACCGCAAAGTTATGATTACGGTTGATAAATCTTGAAATGTTTGGATAAATTGCAACGTATTCAGGGCTATCAGCATAAATAACTTCAATTTTAAGTTTAGCATTAACAGGTATCAAACCTGCCAAGTCATGCCTTGTTTCACTGCCCTCAACCATTAAGCCTTTGTCATTTCTAACTTCAATTGTTCCAAAACCTTCAACATCGGCAGAAACACTGTAAGGATAAATTGTTGCAGTTGTGCCATTAACTTTGATTTTATAGTTATCAGCATCATCGCCTTTCAAAACTTGGCTTGCATCAATCAAAACATTGATGTTATACCCAATTTTAACGTTGCCATTTTCATCACGTTCAAATCTCAAATTAAGGTCTTTTGCCAAAGGTGAATTTACAATATCGCCGGCAATCACACCAAGCCATTTGATTTCAGCATCAAGTTGATATTCTGCCTTGTCTGTGCCGTCATAAACTTTATCATAAACTTTAACACCAGACAATGTGATTTCTTTTTGATTGATTTTTATTGCACTTTCAAACAGCAAACTATCCTTTTTAAGTTGGAAATTTTTGTTGTTGATTTGAAGCCCAGAAAGTTCAATGTTGAACAATTCGCCATTCTTTGTTGCAATGCCAGAATATACCAAAGTGTCGTTATTTAAATAGCAAATTTTTGCAACCAACATTGATTGAACCAAACGCAAATTATCGTTTGCTTCAGTGTATGGATAACTTCTATTGCCGTCTGTGATGTAAACATAATTTAGCAAGTCGGTTACATTGTTGAAATTGTAGGCTGATTTGCCTTCGTATTCTTTTTCATAAACCTGTTTGCGTGAGAATGTTTCGTCATTCACTTTAAGTTCAATGGTTTTTGGAGAGACAACAACATATATATCATTGTCATACTTAAGGCTGGTAAGCCATGCCCAACTGCCATATCCTTTAAATTCAATTTTTACCAAATATGTGTCAGCATCTATCAATTGTGCATTATCAGCAGAATAGCCAATAATCACACCATTTTGAGTAATACTTTTGTGATAAGTTAAACTCAAATAATCTTGCAAAATTTGTGCCATTTCAATATGGCAACTTGAATCTTGCCCTACTGTTAAATTTTGTTCAATACCGTTGCCTTGATTGTCGCAATTGAATGTGAAATAAAATCTGTTGTTGTCGCCATTAACTTTGATAACTGGTTGAACTTGAAGTTCTATATACAAGTTGTCAATAAAGCGATAATCAAAATTTGAACCTATAGTTGCATTTGTGATACCCAATTTTGCAAGTTCTTCTGCTGTTGCAACCCTAATCAAATCGCCTTTTGTATAAGTTATATAACCAAACGCATTTGTGGTTGTTGTGATTGAGTATAACTTTATACCAGTGATTTTGAAATATTGATTATATTCTTGATATGGATTGATAAAGGCATAAGAAACCAAAACTTTGCCCAAGAATTGGAAATCCACTGAAATTTTATTTGCACCTCTTGAACTACTGCTACCTGCACCAAAACCATAAATAAGTTGGTCGTTACTCATACTGAAAATTGTGTTGCCTGTGGTGTCACGATAAAATTCGCTTGCTTCAATGCTTGTGGTAAGTTCCATGTGTTTGTTGATAACTTGATAAGTTAAATAAATTTCAAAACTATCATTCTCTGAAACACAATTATTGTTAAGCATTGATGCAACATAAAATTCAAGTACATAAACGCCTGCACCTTTATCAATGATGTTTATTGCGCCTGTTGTTCTATCGCCAACATAAGCCTGCAACAATTTAACACCATTTGAAAGGTTATAGTCTTGCCCATCAACATTGATGTTTGCAAGTTTAACCGCTATCCTAACAAGGTTGTCGTTAATTGTTACTGAATATGGCTTTTCCAACAACTTTTCTTGACTTAAATTGCTAACAACACTGAATGTTAAATCAGCATAATCAATTGGCAACACTGACAAGTCGCCACGCTTCAAATTGTTTGTTCCACTAACACTTGCTTGAATGTTGAGTGAAATGTCAATGTAATCGTAATATACACAGAAGGTTATTGAATAAACTTTGTTTTCATCAACTTCAGCAAGATAGTTGCCTGCTTGGAAATTGATATCTTCAAAAATGGTTTGTTCGTAAGAATAATACTCTCTTGAATCGTCATAAATGCTTGAATCATTACGTTTATATTCCCCAGCAACCAAAACAAACAAATTTTTATATTCGTTTTTCCAACTTGTTTCGTTGTAATCGTATTTTACAAATGCTGAAAAATCTACTTGAACTTTTTCTTTTGTGTAATATGTAAGATTTGAATCGTACTCTTGAGTGTTTAAAACATATTGACCATTTTCAATTATATACAATTCTTTGGTTGCAAAATCTGCTTCGTTATAGTCATAAATGACATATTGATTTTTATAATAATACATATTCACAAATCGCCAGCCATTTTGTCTATCAGCATTCATATCTATTGAAAGGCTGTCAAAACGTGAAATTTTATCAACTGCTTTGCCTGTTGAAGGGTCTGTAATAACAACTATTGGTTGTTTTGTGTTGCCTGTTTGCTCAATTTTTACAATATAAACATTATAATTCAATTTGTATTCTAAATTTTGGTCTGCTGTTAATTTTTGAATTGTAAGTTGTGTTAAATTTGAACTAAAACCTGGTTGAACATCATAAATCCAACCATAAGCAGACATGCCTTCTTCGTTGTTTTCATCTGCCGTTAAGATAACATTTGCACCATAAGGAATGTTGTAGAATGTCCTTGAACCAGCGTCATCAATATACAAAACTTTGTCGCCATTAGCGGTCATTGTTATTGCTGGGAAATTTACACGATTGTCATACACACCTTTTGATGTAACCAGACTGTAACTCACTTTAACCTTATAGACATGCAAACTATAAATTACAAGCATGTTCAAATTTGTTACATCGTCAACAACCACGCCATACGCACCAATCAATTGTTCAAGTTCGCTGGCTGTGAAATTGTATATGTAAGAACTGAAAGCATAATTGTTGTCACATTCTGCAGCTTCATATCTTGTTTTATTGCCCAAAGCATTTACAAAATATGCTTGAGAAACATAGTAGCCTTCATCTGTTTCAAATTCCAAATGTAAATTGGAAACTGTGATGTCATCAAATGATTGTTTTAAAACTGGAGTTTGCTCAATATCATAAGCATAATTCACATTCAATTTGAATTTAACTTGTTTTGTTAAAATCACAATGTAGTGAATTTGAGTTGTGCTTAATGTTGTAAATTCGAATGTATAAGGGTCTGCCAAACTTGATGCCAAATTAATTGTTCCATTATAGTTATAGCCCAACAATTCAAAACCAAAATTGAAAGCATTGTTCAAAGTGAGAGTATATCTTTTTGAAGGTTGAAGGTCTGTGGTTTCAAAATCAACACGATTGCCGTCAGCATCTGTCAAATAAGTTGTGCCTTGTTGCAAGTTTTGGCTTAAATCGTATGCTGTTCCGTCATCAATGGAAAGTTGAAGTTTTAAACCTGGCAAAGAATATACAACAAAAATTTCAATATCTTTTTGAACTGTATAAAGCATTGCTGGTGGGTCGGTTTCAACCAATGTAAAATTGGTTTGAAAGTTTTCAGTATAGCGGTTAAACAAGAAATATGGTTCGTTATTATCGTTGTTTATGCTTTTTGCACGGCTTATCAACTTAACCTTTTCATAAAGTTTTAAGTTGGAAATGATAATTTGTGCTTTTTCGCCACCCAATTCAACATAAGTTATATCATCAGTTGTGTTTGATTTATCGTAAACTGTGCCGTTGTACTCAACACTAATGTCAGCCATAAGCACTTTGTTTTCGCCCGTGCCAATATCGCCATTTAAGGTGTAAGTTAAAGTGTATCTTTCAAACTCCTCAAAATCAAAAATGTCAATTATATCTGTGTTTGCATTGTCATAATTTGCAAGCAAAGTTTGTGTCAAAGTCAAGTCAAAACTTGTGCCATCAAATGTTTTTGCACCATTATTTAAGCCAAAGCCCAAAAGTTTAAAGCCCTTGTTGATTGTGGCAACGATTGTTAATTTGTCGCCAATCTTAACAGTTTTTGCAAAAGTACGGTCAATGTTGCCTGCATTAAGGTCATCAATGGAAACTGTTGAAATATTATCAGCCCTATTCACACTCATTGCAAGATTGTTGATTGGATAAACATCTTTTACACCATTGTTTAAATTTATGTTGTTTAAGTTGTTGAACTTGATTTGATATTCTTTTTCAACAAACAACATCAAGATGGTTTTGTTTGTTGGATATGTTTGGTTGATTGTAACTTGGATTGTTGTGTTAATTGTTGTGCCATCATTAACTGTCAAATTTGAAGTGTATTGTTCATCAACAAAGCCAAAGAAGTTGTAGCCCACATTGTTTGAAACTGTTGTTTTAGATATTTCGCTAGAAGTTTGTCCACGTTCAAGTTTAAGAGAGTTTTCAACAAAATAGTCTCCGTCAAGCGCCATAAATTTTTTGGTTGCAGTATCATACAAAACAAATTTAAAATCAACACTATATAAAATTGGAGTATAATTCACAACCAATTCAAAATCGGTATCAATTGCTTTTGTTAAATTCAAGTTGTTTTTGTTAATGCTTGATTGCACTGCACTGTTGGTTGAACTTAAACTTTCAAAATTATAGTATTCATAACCCTGATAAACGATTTTTTGGTTTGCTGTCAATTTAAAACCAACTGCATTTGTGCCTGATACAGGGTCTTTTACAAAATATCTTTTCTTTTCTTCGATTTGTGAGAAATATGCGGTTTTTTCAATTGTCAAAGCATTAAGCAAAAGTTCTTCATTTTCGCCTGCTGTTGCACCACTGATTGTTGGGGTAACTGTTGCAATGTAAAGTTTGTCATAATCAACTGACAATTCTGCCAAATGACTTTTGTTTTCAGTTACAACAAAATTGATTTGAATGTTTGTTGAACGCAAATATTGGTCTTGTGTTAAACTAAAATTGTTTTCGCCAGACTTCAAAATTTGTGTTGTTTCTCCGTCCAAGGTTAAGCCCACACCAACGATGTCAATGCTGTGCCCTAAATTGAAATCAGTGTTCACGTCAATATCTGTGCTATATTCAACTTGTTGGTTAAGGCGATATCTGCCTTTTTGAACTGGCACTTGCATTGTAATTTTGCCGTCATCAACTTTTGGAGACCTTTCATTTAATGTATAATAATTGTCGCCGTCAGCATAAACATCTCCATAATAGAAATATTTTCCGTCAGTTTTAAGGTAGGCATTGTGATAAACTGTAACTGCTTCTTCAGTTGAACTTGTCAAATACACCAAATCGGTGTTACCAAAAATGTTTGAAATTGTTTGATACTCGCCTAAATTTGAAAGTGCAACAAAATCGGTTGTGTCAACATTTGTGTATATGTAATCATAAACTGGATTTACTTTTATATTTTCAACGATTTGGCTGGTTGACAATATTGATTGTTCAAAATAGCCATCATTGTTTAAATCTGATTGAGAAATTGTGTAGTTTACATCAAAAGATTGTCCGTCTTCAGTTTCGTAACTGATTGCAAAACTTGATTCTTGATAAATTGCGGTGTTATCTGCAATTGTCCGCCCAGCAATTTTCCTTGTGACTTGGTAGTCGGCTGAAACAACTTCAGTAAAACTGATTTGCCAACCCGCAACATAGAACCCTGCTTTTGCGCTGGCTTTGATTGGTTCAATATCTGTATCCCCCAACAAATATTCGCCATAACCAGTTGCTGAACCTGCATCAATGTTGGCTTGATAGGTGTCGCCACCAGTGTCAATCATGTAACATGTTGCTTGGTCTTGTGCAACAGTTGCTGCCCAAACTGAATTTTTTGGCAAACAAACAAGCAGTGATAAAATAGCCACTGCAAAACTTAATATAAACCTAAATGCGTTTTTCTTCATTATTCCCCAACACAACTGTTGCCCGCAATCGCCCCATCGGCGCAAGCAGTTATTATTTGTTTAAATTTTTTGCTGGTAATATCCCCGCAAGCATACAAATATTTTACACTTGTTTGCTTGTTTTCGTCAACTAAAACATAACCGTTTTTGTCCTTTTTGATATTTATATCAACAAAGGATAAATCTGGTTCGTATCCAATTGCAACAAAAAGCCCATCAACTTTTATTGTTTTTGATTGTCCATTGCAGTTTATTGTCAAACTTTCAAGTTGATTTTTGCCGTTCAGTTTTTCAACAGTGGCAGGTGTAATTATTTTTACATTTTTAAGTTTTTTAACCTTGTCAACATCAACTTTGTTTGCCCTAAACTCGTCCCTTCTGTGCACAAGATAAACTGTTTTTGCAAGTCGGGATAAATAAATGACATCGCCGATAGCAGTGTTCCCCCCGCCAACAACTGCAACAGTTTTGCCTTTAAAAAATGCCCCGTCACAACTTGCACAATAACTTACACCACGGCCAATAAAATTTTGTTCGTTTTCAACACCTAAATGCCTAACCTTTGCGCCAGATGCCAAAATCACTTTTTTTGCCAAATAATTGTTGTGCTTTGTTTTTATGCTAAAACAAGTTTTTGTTTGTGACAATTTTTCAACTGTTTCGTATTCAATTTGCAAGCCTGTTTTTGTTGCGTCTTCTGCAATCTTTTGCCCTAAATCAAAACCAGAAATTTGCCCTAAACCTGGATAGTTTGATATTTCAGGTGAGATTGATGCCTGACCGCCAACACCAAACTTTTCCAAACACAAAGTTTTAAGTCCGGCACGGCAAGTAAAAATGCCCGCAGAAAGCCCTGCTGGACCACCACCAATAATTACCACATCGTATTTCATACTTTTATTGTACCCAAATATCAAAAATTTTCCAAATCATTTAATTATTTTGCAAAAATAATTTTTTCCATAAAAAATCTTCTAAATCCACGATGTTTTGTGGTTTTAAATCAAAAATATTATCGAAAATTCTTATCAAAAAATGGAAAATATTGTATGATTTACAAATACATTTATTTTTTATTTAACTTTTGCATTTTTATTGCTAAAAATAATGATTTCGCTGTCAATAATTAGTTTTTTGCCAACAAATTTCAACAAAATCACGCAATATATTGTGTATTTTATACAGTGCCTACCAAATTTTGTAAACATGCAGAAAATATTGACAAAATTGCCCGTAAGTGCTAGAATTATCTTGCAATTTGATTTATGTGCCAAGATAATTGCAAAACTTCAAACTAACAATTTTTAGGGGTTTGACATATATATTAAAGGAGAAAATTATGGTTGACAAATCAAAGTGCATTTCATGTGGTGCCTGCATTTCAATTTGCCCAGTTGGAGCAATTAAGTTTGTTGATGGCAAAGCAGAAATCAATCCAAAGAAATGTATTAAATGTGGCAGTTGTGAACAATTTTGCCCAGTGTCCGCAATAACTATCGAAAAAGAAGAAAATAAAAAGTAATAAGATTTTTAATGATAAATTAGAAATCTACATTTGTTAAAAAAACCACCAAATTGGTGGTTTTTTGTTTTGTAATTGTATTCAATTATGAATCATATTTTTTTGCATTATCTAAACAAATATGCTTATTTTGCATATTGCTTTTTGTAATCATTGCATTTTTCTTTCAATTCTAATGCAACTTTACTATCTGTTTTGTTTGCAACACCCATCAATCTTGCAATTTCTTGGTACAAACTGTCGCCTGTTAAAACTGAAGCTTGTGTTTTTGTTGTTCCGTTTGCTGAATGTTTTTCCACCTTTAAATTGTGGTCTGCCATCGCACATATTTGTGGCAAATGTGACACTGCAATGATTTGCTTAAACTTACCCAATCGAGCCATATATTCTGCCACAACCATTGCGATGTTACCACTTAAACCGCTATCAACTTCATCAAACACGATTGTTTGAATATCGTCAACCTCGCTAACAACAATTTTATAAGCCAACATTACACGGCTCATTTCACCGCCAGACACAACTTTGTTGAGTTCTTTTAACTCAAAACCCAAGTTAGAACTGAACATAAATTCAACCCTATCTGCACCTGTTGAACAATAAGGTTCAGCAATTTTTTCAAATTTGATATCAAGTGTTGCGTTAGGCATACCCAATGAGTGCAACTCATCTTGCATCTTTTTGCACAAAACTTTTGCAGTTTTTTGCCTTAAAACAGTAAGTTGATTTTGCTCTGCAATGATTTTTTCAACAATTTGTTCACGTTGTGATTGCAATTGTTGATACAACTCGGCACCGTTGGTTAAATTGAAAAGATTATCTTGAGTTTTGTTCAAATATTCAACCATGTTTTGATAATTGCCACCATATTTACGAAATAAGGCTTTTATCAAATCTAGGCGAGAATCAATAAAATCAAATTTTTCTTGGTCAAAAACATTGTTGTTCCTTATATCTAAAACTGTTTCATTGATATCTTCCAATTCAAGCGCTATGCTTTTTAACCTATCAGCAAGTGACAAATATTTGTCGCCAAAGTTGGATAGATTATCCAGCAATTTTGCACCCTGTTCAAGGCTTTCATCTGCTGAATTGGCATAAGCATTTTTATAGCAAGCTGACAGATACTCGTTTAAATTATCGTTGATTTTTTCAAACTGTTGCATGGCTTTCTTTTCTTCTGACAATGATTCAAATTCGCCATCTTTAATGTTTGCGGTTGTTATTTCTTGTATTTGATAGGTATATAAATCAATCAAGTTTTGCTTTTCTTGCTCGTTGCCACCAAGCGACTTGATTTTTGCATCAATCTCTCGGATAGAATCAATATGCTGATTTATCCTATCCAAATATTCATTTGCCGATTTGCTGAAAAGGTCAATGATTTTAAGTTGATAATCGTTATCCAAAATTGCCAAATGCTCACTCTGCCCATGGATATCAACCAATTTTTGGCATATCTTTTTAACCATTGCAACTGGCACAAGTTCGCCATTGATTTTGCACACATTTTTGCCGTTTAAATCAAGTTCACGTGACAAAAACATTTCTTCGCCACACTCAATATCTAATTCATTTTTTATGTAATCTATGTGCGATTTTGAAAGACCGGTGAAAATTGCTTCCACCTTCATTTTGTTTTGCCCAGTGCGAATAAGAGATTTGTCACTGCGCCCACCAAAAACAAAACTCAATGCATCAAGCATGATGCTTTTGCCCGCACCAGTTTCGCCACTGATAACATTGAGTTTACCGTCAAAATTTAGTGTTGCACTATCAACCAGCGCAACGTTTTCAATATTTAAAGTTTGTAACATAGTCTTTTGAATGTGTATTTTTAAAATACATTTAAGTGTAATTTTTTGATGAAATTAATATAAACAGAACCTTTTTTATGCCTACAATTTTTTGTTGTTATCTAAAAAAAGCATTCAATTTGCAAAAATAAGTTTTGCAGTATTTTTAAGGCTATTTATTTGAAAGTTTTTCTCTAACTTCGGCATTGATTTCATCAGCAATTTCTGGGTGAGATGTGAGATATGCTTTAACATTCTCTTTACCTTGACCAATTTTATCGCCTTTATAGCTGAACCAACTGCCAGATTTTTCAACAACTTCTGTTTCAATTGCCGCATCAATCAAGCAACCAAGGATTGAAATACCTTCGCCATACATAATATCAAATTCTGCTGTTTTGAAAGGTGGAGCAACTTTGTTTTTAACAACTTTAACACGTGTGCGTGAACCTATCATATCTTGCCCGTTTTTGATTGTATCAACTTTCCTTACATCAAGGCGGACTGAAGAATAGAATTTAAGTGCCTTACCACCTGGTGTTGTTTCAGGATTGCCAAACATAACACCAACTTTTTCACGCAATTGGTTGATGAATATAACAAGAGTTTTGCTTTTTGCTGTAACACCTGTGAGTTTACGCAATGCTTGGCTCATCAAGCGTGCTTGCAAACCGATAAAACTATCGCCCATTTCGCCGTCAATTTCTGCTTTTGGGG
>SAMEA104315424__coassemble_1316_pt1 | contig 11514 bp, 11 predicted proteins | sample SAMEA104315424__metabat2_low_PE_033 | metagenome-assembled genome bin SAMEA104315424 (sample SAMEA104315424) | gut metagenome | biome: Monkey gut; feature: monkey-associated habitat; material: faeces | place: China | collected 2013
TAATAGTCTTTGTTTTGTACTTTCCAATTCTTCATCTGTAAGCTGGCTATAATTGGTTTTTTCATCTGTTTTTTGATACAACAATTTGATAATATCCGTGTTTGGAGGAACGGTTTTTTCCACCATTTTTTGCTTTACAAGTTTCATTTGTCCAGTATCTTCATCAAGCACATATTCACTTGTTGTTTCGGTCAATTTAAGCCCAGTAACACATTGTTTGATTGCTTTTATTGTTGTTGCATCAAGCAAATTTTGCATAATGTCACCTTCTTTTCATCAATTTTATCAACCTCTCTTTTTCACGAGCAATTTCACTTTGTTGCTCTTTTGGTGGTTTGTTTTCTGGCCTTGACATGATATAGTATCTCAACTCGTCCATGCTGTGGTCGTCAACCTTAACAGGGCTTTCCCCCTTACCCCAACGATAACCTTTCATCTCACGTATCAAATTTTTGCATGTATTAAAAATGAACAACTTGCTTTGTCCTAAACTGTTTTTTATGTATGATTTAACCCGTTGAATACCCGTAAAAACATCTTTATTTACATTTGAGTTTACAAGTATGCCGTAATCGTAGAACAAATCAGCCACACTTTTTCTTGATGCCAAAGTTGTTTGATTTGCAGCACTATCAATCAATGATTCAATCATTCCATTTGCGTTTCTATGCCAATGGAGTTGGTCACATATTTCATGAATACGTTCACTGTGAAAACTTATATCTTTATCTCTATCATAATGCTCCGCCACCACATAAATATTTCCATCATAATCCACCGCATACCAATGGCATGAAAGCGGATTTTTAAGCCCTGGGTCAATTGACAACTTGTCCTGCCAATCATAAGGTATTTCAAAAGGCTCAATCACATTGACATTTTCATCAAACTCTGGATAAATTCTGCCACCTGCGTCCATAAATTCGCCATGCTCACGAGAGCGAAGTTCGTCTTGCGACATGCTTGCTTTCATCGCATCTATTGCTTGTTTGCTGATATAAGGATTATCTTGCCAAGAGATAAATTCACACCACACATTTGGGTCATTAAATTTGTTTAGATATACCTCATCATAAACATAAGTCATGCCTTTTAGCGGTGTCATTGTTGCAAATATATCGCCGTTTGTATCAAGCACACGCATACGACATTCTTGATAGATATCATAAGGTGGTTCTTCATCAAACCAAACATAATCTAAACTCGTGCCCTGAAATTTTTCTCTGCCTTGGTCGCAACTTTTAAAACCGATTTTGCTGATTGTCCCCAATGTGTTTTTTATCAAGATGTAATCTATAATACCGTTTGCGTAACTATCTTTCCTGCCAGATAGCATAACAACATCAACAATCCAATCTGGATTGATATATTTAAGCACTTTGCTTTGGGCAACATCTCGCTGAACTTGAGTGCTTAAACTGACAACCCAACCAGTTGTTGCTTTTTGAATTTTCCTATATGGGTGGCACGCTCTTGCCATATAAACCACTTCAACCGCACCACATTCTGTTTTGCCTGTACGATTGCCACCAAACACCCACCTATTTTTTTTATCACATTGATGAAATGCCAATTGCTTTTGATGTTTAACTTTGCCTGTGTTGTAAAACTGCAATTTGTTATTGTCTTTACGTTGTTTTTGTATCGCTTCAATCTTTAAGATTTCTTCAATCAAATTCATTGCCAGCATAATAACCCCAAAACAAGCCAAAAATTGCGCAAACATGTCAAATATAACCAAAATTGTTATGTTAAAATTAAGTCATGACAGTTTTGTGGTGTTTATTGTTTTTTATATCCAACAGTTTTAGTATGCCAGTTTATGCCAGCCAAACATATTACGCACGCATTATGCAAGATAATGTTTATCTTTATTTGTCACCTGTTGAGGCTGACGATTATACAAATATCCTTTTTACTCTGCCTCGCACGTATTTTGTTCAATTGTTGGACAATGCTGGAGAAAACTTTTTCAAGGTTAAATACAAAGACTTTTATGGCTACATAAAAAAAGACAAGGTTCAAGCCATCGCGGGGACACCGCAAGAACCTTATCTTGAAGATATTAATTTTAGAGTTTTTGCTGAACTCAGCCGAGACATGCGCTCTGTTCCTAGCACAAAAAGTGGAACAAGTTCTCAGGTTGCTTATATTCCAAACCTATGCAGAAATTTAACCTATTACGGCTGTATTGTTGGCGATAGTTTGATAGACGGACGCACTGATGTTTGGTATTATTGCAAATATAGTGCCGATAAAGATTATTATGGCTATGTTTACAGCGACTTTTGTGATGAAATGCCAAAACAGATGCCAATAAACAGCGAAAATGTTGAATACACCACTGCACCAACATTTGAACCTGAAACAAACAATCAAACCAGTTTGCCAATTCAAAATAAAACAACTGGCATAGTGATTGCGATTTTATCAATACCTGCATGTTTGTTTGTGTATTTAATTATGCGCAGTTCAAAGTTCTCAACAACAAAACGCACCAAGCAAAAAGAGGTTATTGATTATTAATTAAGCAGGCACAAACTCATTATTTTGAGCGGTTTTATAAGCCATGCGCCTTTGCTTCACATCTAAACAAATTGCCCTTATCCAATCTTGAGATTTCAACATAAACTCGAGTTTTGTTGCATACTTTGATTGATTTAATTTATCTGTCAGCACTTCAAAGGCATGCTCAATACGCCTATATGCAGTTCGCTCTCTTAAATTCAAAATGCCACAAAATTCATTGATTGAAATGTTGTAATTCATCTTAATATACAACACTTTTTTATCTTCAATTTCAAGCCTTTGAAGGGCATCATCAATCATAAGCTTAATGTTGATAAGTTGATTTTTGCGTTCCATTAAATCCAAAATATCATTATAAACATCAACTGCACTATATTCTTCACTATACGGTCCACAATAGTAAGCATGGTTGTTAATAAATTTGTCAATAATTTCACATTTTTTGCCAAGCAGATGGTAAACTTTCACAAGAGCTTCACAATCATAAATATCAATCATTACTTTTCTCCTAATTTTAAAAAAAGTATATGAGAAAAAACACCCAAAGTCAAGCATATATGACATTTTTTTACAAAAATACCGCCAGTTTTGGGTGATTTTTCGACAAAATTCGTTGATTTTATCGAACATTTGTTTTATTTTTTACAAAAATATTTAAATTTACTTGATTATAATCAATTGAATATTTCAATTGTTCAAACTCATTTTTATTGTGATTATTTTATCATTTCAGTTGTATATTTGTCAACAATTAAACTAAAAACGTCTTTTAATTCTCTTTACATTATATTCCATATCCAATTGCAATTATAAACTTGTTTAAATATCTTTTGAATATCAAAAATTTAAAATTTATTTCTCATTTTTAATAAGGTTTATATGAAATAATGCATCTATTAAGCAGTAAAAAAACAAAAGCAGTCGAACATGACTGCTTAATTGTTAAAATATGTTTTCTTTGTCCTCTTCCACAACTTTGTTGACCGAGACTTCATAAGCAACCTTTTTTACGGGTTGAGCGGTATCCACAATAATTTTGTTATACTCCCTTGATTGTATCCTACCTGTGATTGTTATTTTTGTTCCCACAGGCATCGAACTAACAAATTCTGCGTTTCTGCCCCAACAAATGCATGGTATGTAATCTGACTTATTGTATTGACGATTTACAGCCAACAGCAAATCACAAATTTGACGATTAAATGGGGTAACCCTGAAAATTGGGTCTTTGCAAATGTAACCACTCAATTCAATCACATTCGGGTTTGTTGTATTGTCAATTTCAGCCAATTCCTTGCAAAACACTGAAAGAATCAGCCTGCTTTTGCCATTCTCATCAAGCATATTGTGGCTTCTAAATTGACCTGTTACCGCAATGGTTGCCCCTGGCACAACATTTGAAAAACCAGTTATATGAGATGAAATATTGATTGGCAAGATGTCATATTGCCCACTTAAACGTGCAACTTTTAAATCAAAAGTGTAAAAATCTTCATCAAAAGCAGTATGGTTGAATTTTGGTTGATTTTCCACACTTCCCTGCAAAAACACCTTGTTTGATGTAAAGTCTTTTTCATTTGTTGTGTAAGATTCGTGATTCATTTGTTTCTCCTTAACCTTTTTTAATTTGTATTCCTTGTGTGTTGATTGTAAAATTATCGTAATAAATCAAATCGCCAATTGGCACAACTTTCAATTGTTTCATTTTTAAGCCATCAAGCACCATTTTTAAGCCTGTTGTTATGTTGTCGGAATTGTTGTGGAAAAGCACTATATCTCCTGCCGTAGCACGGCTTAAAACACGTGAAGACAATTCGCTTGCTGATAAACCTTTCCAGTCCAAACTGTCCACACTCCATTCAATGCAAGATATCCCCAAACTTTCACAAATTTCAATCAAATCATTATTGTAATATCCATAAGGCGGACGGAACAATTTTGGTTTTTCTCCTATCAAATTTTCTATCATATTGATATTTGTTTGAAGTTCTTCTGTGATTTTTTGACGGCTCAATTTTGTCATATCAGGGTGTGTGTTGCTATGTAAACCAATTTCAAAACCACGATTATGTATTTCTTTAACCTTGTCAGGAAATTTTTCAACCCAAAAGCCAACAAGAAAAAATGTTGCTTTGATTTGATATTCGTCACATATATCCATGATTTGACTGGTTTTGTCTGCGCCCCAAGCAGCATCAAATGAAATTGACAATTGATTTTCATCTGTTTTAACAGCATAAATAGGCAACTTTCTACCTTTGTTGAAATAAGCAGCAGAAACTGGCACTATACCCGCAAAATTTAGCACACAGCCACAAACAACAGTGATAATGCCAATTATTGCAATCAGCATAATTTTACATTTTGATTTCACTGATACTCTCCTAATATAACATAATATAGTTTTAACTCCGCAAAAAAATGACATCGCTTTTTGGCAAAAACACAGTAAAAAAAAGAAATTCAACATATAAATGTCGAATTTCACACAATCGTTTATTTATATTCAATTTTTTAAAGGCATTTCCTTATATGCTCAAGCGCATTTTTTTCCAATCGGCTTACCTGTGCTTGAGATATTCCAACCTCATCACTAACTTCCATTTGGGTTTTGCCAACAAAATAACGCAAATTCAATATTTCACGTTCTCTATCATCTAAAAGTTTAATTGCATCAAGCAAATCGGTATGGTCAATCCATTTATCAACTGAATGTTCAGTGTCTGCAATTTGGTCTGCCAGTTTCATTTCTTCGTCACTTTCGCTCAATAAAGCATCATCTAACGACAATGGCGAACTGATTGCATCAATCGCATCATACACTTCCCTAATTGTTAAATTTAAGTCTGTCGCAACTTCTTCAATACCAACTTCATCTGCTCTATCTTGTTGCAATTTTTCACGGCTTTTCATCACTTGATAAGCAGTATCTCTTAAACTACGGCTAACCCTCATTGCTGAAGCATCTCGCAAAAAGCGCTTTATTTCCCCAATAATCATTGGCACGGCATAAGTGGAAAACTGCACGTTTAAAGACACATCAAAGTTGTCAATCGCTTTCATCAAACCAACACAGCCTACTTGGAAGATATCGTCCATATTCTCTTTGCAATTGACAAATCTTTGCGCAATTGAAAGCACCAATCTCATATTGCAAAAAATATAATAATCTTTTGCGTTTTCGTCCCCAGCCTTTATACGTTGCAAAAGTTCAATTGATTGTTGATTTGTTATTTTGGGCAAACTGCTTGTATCAACACCACAAATATAAACACGTTTTGACATATTTACCTCGTAAATATTGTGCCTTTGTGGTTCACTATTATTCGTTTTTATTTAAATTTGTTAAATAACGACAAATTTTTGCAATATAACAAAACAAAAGCAATTTTATTTTTATGATTATCAAAATGTCTTGATTTATAATTTGAGCATGGAAATTTATATTGAAGACTTTATTTTGCAAAACACACTTATCAATTTCTGTTTGTTAAGGCTGGTTCAAATAACAACCAAATCAAAAACAAATTTTTTCCTTTTATTATTGTCCAGTTTGATAGGTGCAGGTTTTAGTGTCCTTTCTGCCAGTGTACTAACAAATCATATAATTATAAACCTATTAAAATTTGTCTGCGCAATGCTTATGATTAAACTGTGTTTTAAAACAAAATTTAAGCAATTTATCATCAATTTTATATTGCTGTTTTCTTATACTTTTGCCCTTTGCGGACTTGTGACAAGTTTGTCTTCAAACAGTTATTTAACAGCAGTAGGCATTGTGGTTGCAAACAAAATTAACCTATGGTTGATAATGCTCTTCTGTTTAATATTTAGTTACATATTTGAAATGGTTGCAAAACATATAAAACTTTCCATGCAATTGAACAACTTGATTTATCAAATAAAATTGATATCCAATAATAACACAATTAAAATCAATGCTTTTCTTGACACTGGCAATATGCTGAACATTGACGGACAACCAGTGCTTGTGCTTGACTTATCAAGTTATTTAATGCTTACCAAACAAACATACATTGATTTTTTGTTAAAGCAATCTAACAAAAACTTAAACTTGCAAACTGTTGCTGGTTCAAGCAATTTAAAGCTCGCACAAATTGACGACATGCAAATAAAAATCAATGGAAAAATAAAAAATTTTAAAAATCAATTGGTTGCTATCAACACATCAGACAAGTTTATTAATACCAACTATCAAGCACTTATTTCACCTGCATTTTTATAAGGAGTGAATATGAAATTTAAACAATCATTAAATTCTTTCGTCAACAAAACAAAATTGTTTTTCAAACGCCTTTATTTGAAAATTTTTAAGCCTGACTTTCTGCGACCAGACAATATTGTCAATTATATTTTTACTGCCGAAAGTTTGCCAGAACCTTTGGATATTTGCGCCGAACAAGAACTTGTAAAAGCATTTCAAGAAGAAAACGATTTAAGCGCAAAGGCAAAATTGATTGAGCACAATTTGCGTTTGGTTATGTATATTGCAAAACGTTTTGAAAGCAAAAAACTTAACCTGGAAGACCTTGTTTCAGTTGGCTCAATTGGCTTGATAAAAGCGGTTGACAGTTATAAATTGGACAAAAACATCAAGCTTGCCACCTATGCTAGCCGATGTATTGAAAATGAGATTTTAATGTATTTACGCAAAGTGAACAAAACACTCAACGATATGAGTTTAGACGATATTTTAGCAGGTGATGATGATGGCAACAATCTAACACTTGGAGAAACCATTCCAGACCCAAAGCCAGCCTATGAAAACATTGAACTTGAAAATGAAAAAAAATATTTGCTTCAATGTATCCAAACTTTGAATGAACGTGAAAAACGCATCATGTGTATGAGATATGGATTGAATGGTTTTGATGAACTCACACAAAAAGAGGTAGCAGATAGCATGAACATTTCACAAAGTTATATTTCTAGACTTGAAAAGAAAATTTTAAACAAACTGCACCACCAAATGATAAACAATAAATAGCAAAAAGTAAAAAAATGCGCCATTAAACAATGGCACATTTAAAATAAATATGTATTTAATCAACCAATTTGTTATCAATAACAATTGGAGAACCAACATCATATCCATACAAACGTTTCATGGCATCTTTATTTGCAAGTGTGATATAAATCATGTCGCCATATTTGCCAACTTTTTTGCCTGACAATTTCACACTTTTAATCAACAAAAACTGCTTTAAGCATTCCCTTGCAGGTATTTCGTTTAAAATGTTAAATGAAAAGAATTTAAAATACTCTTCCGCTTTAAGTTTTATGTTGTAATTATAATCATAGACATATTCGCCAACTTGCAAAACCGCATGCGTAAATGTGTGGCGGAAATATGTGCAATCAATTTCGTCAATAACGGGTGCTGTTGCCAATCCGGCAACAACTTTTGCATCTTCTACACCACTTTTTGCCAAACCAATTGCCATAAAAAATGAATTTGAAAAGCACAGCATTGGCTCTACTTTTGCTTTTTTTGCTATTTCTTTAATCTTTTTATCGTCAAGCATATAGGATAATTTACCATTTTTGCGCAAATATTTGATAACTTCATTTTTGTTTAAAGCCAACTCAACTGCACTTCTTTTTACCAAATTAAACTTATTTATGCGTGTCCTTTGATATAACAACTCCATAGCTATTGAAATGTCATAATCAGAGAATTTCCCGAACAACGACTTTTGCTTAAGCATCGGCAAAAGTTCATTGCGTTCTTCCAACTTACGCATCTTTTCAACTTGTTCACATGTCAATTTCATGCTTTAATCATACCACTATTTTTGAATTTGTCAAGATTGGATTTTTAATGCTTCCTCTTTTTAACAATTAGCACAACAGCAATTATCACAAACACCAAGGTAATAACAACTGAAAATGTAATGTAAAATTGCTTTTGCAATAGTGTTTTGCTTGAAGTTGATTCTTCTTGACTTGGCTTTTCATCTGTTGTTTGATGAATATTTATCAAGCAAGTTGTTTCAATATAATTATCCTTATCTTCACCAACATAAACAATATATGCTGAATTTAAATCAGCAGTAATTTTGATTGTTGCATCTGCCCAAACCCAACCAGCTGGCAAGCTAATATCAGCCAAAACAGATGCTGAACCCGTATCAATTGTCACTTGCTCAAATTCTTTGGTTGGTTTATTTGCTTTTTTTATTGTAAAATTAAGCCTAACAACAGCACCAAAATTGCCCATGCCCAGGACTTTAACAATAGCAGAGTCCCCTGCATTGATATTGTTTTCATATTCCAAATGATAATCTATATCTTCCACTAATGTTACACCATTAAATTGGGCAGTAACTTTTGGCTTTTGTGGTTTAGTGTTGTAAGTAAAACTGCCCAAAACATTTATATCGCAACTTTGTATATTTGCTGGTGTAATGTTAAATTGAACCGTTTTTATGCCTGTATATTTACCTGTGCCTTTTACAATTATTTGTGCCTGACCAACATTTATATTATTAGAATATTCAATAACATAATCTTTTGATTCAAGCAATTGAATGTTTGACACTGTCACCTGAATTTGTGGTTCTATACTGCTCCCTGTGAACACGTAATTTGCAACATTAGAAATTTCAGCCTCAGAAATATCAATTTGTGATTCAGTTTCTTCTACCAGTGAAGTGAATGCTTTTATCCTAGCCGTGCAAGAACTTAAATTGCGCCAACCTGAACTTGTTTTTTCAAAAGATTGACTTGAACAATGTGCTAATCTTAAAACTGCACCACTATCCCCATTCAAACGTACAACAACACCAAACTTGCCATTTGCTGTTAATTTTACTGGTGATGTTAAACTTATAGTTTTATAACCAGATGTTTCAAAACTTGCTGTTGCGGTTGCAGACAAATTGCCTGATGTCGGATCAGATGTATCAGTTAAATTTGTGTAAATCTCAACATCACAACTATAATTTTTGCCAAGCACAGCTACGTTCACCGCTTTTAAATATTCAGCATGTTCACCATCCCCCTTTTTTGCTTGATATATATTGCCAGCAAATTTACAATTTTTAGTATAATTCAAAAAGTCGTTAAACTCATAATCATAAAAATAGTTATAGTCATATTTATCTTTTTTTTCAAACTTAAAAGCATAAACAAAACTGCTTATGCTTGTGTCATACGACAGATAAAAATATGGCAGGCTATTGTAACTGTTTTTAACCAACCAACCTCCATTTTGAGTTGCCCCATTGGGTTCAAAATTTGTTGCTAAAATATTATCGTCCCAGCCAATTAAAGTGCAAGCATGTGGATAAACATCATCACCTGTTTCATTTTTGGGATTATAATAATACTTTTCTCTCACATTATTATACGAAAATGTTACTGCACCATATTTCACAATCGCATTTTTAATTGCAATTATTTGCTGATCTTTTGACAAATTGTCATTATAAATTTGTGAAGATTCAACAAAACGATAAGCAGAATTTTCAAAGCAATCAGCATTTGCACTAATATTATTATAAATTGGTCCACACCATTGTGAAAATAGAGTTTCAGCATATGTTGGATTGCCTGAGGCTTTCAAATAGTCTGTGCTTGAATATTCACCAGGGGTATTGTTCAAGGGGTCGGCATTCCTTTTATATCTGCTGTATCCAACAGCAATTGGAGACAAAGATAAATTTGTATTATTTACCGTTGAATCAATGCCAGATTTTAATATTGATGTTTCTGCCACTGCTATACTTGAATATGCCCAACATAAGTTTGTATCCCCCTGATCTTTAACAGGAGTGACAATATTTATGTCTCTGCTATCATAACTGGCAGGCAGTGAAGCTGTAGAAGACACTGATAAAGCATAACTTGATGAATTGCTAAAAATACAAAATCCGACACAGCCACAAACTGTGCAAATCAATGCTATTAATGATAGAGCGGATATTTTTAATCTTTTCATAAAATTAGTATATCATATTTATTTACTTTAACTCTATTATTTTACTTTGTTTAAATGGATTTTTCAAACAAAAAAATAGGCAAAATTGCCTATTTTAAACATTTATTGTGTTGCGCTTTGCCAAAATATCTGACTGGATATTGAGAGCATCATTCACAAAGTCTTGATGCAAATCACACAACATTCTATATTCACTGTTCCTATACTTAACATTCCAACGTTCTGTATGCAATCTTATAATATTTATCATCTGGTTGTTTAGCACTTTGTAGGATTAACGGAGCTGTTGAAATATGCATACCATTCAATATCATAAACAACTCATAATATGATAAAAAACGTTTTTCTTTATTCCTTTTATACAGTTGTCTATAGGCTGAAATTGATAAAACTTTGGGTGTGCCGTCCTTAGATTTGTCACAAGCCTTAATAAAATCTTCAGCATACATTTTGCAAAGTTTGCTATCTATGCTACGATAAGGATTTTTTTCTGCTGTTTCTGGCAAATTCTCCTCATATTCATAATCTATATCGCCATCAACCGCATATTTCAATCTATCACATATTTGTTCTGCTTGGTTTGCAGGCATAAATCGAACACAAGCCACAACCTCTTCTGCTGTCATATTGTTTTTGATTGCAATGTTGACAAATTGGTTAATGCTATCTTTTACACTGTCAGGCAAAATTTCAAATTCACGTTCTTTCATGTGTTTAACACCTTCAATCATGTATTTGAGATCCGCTTCTTCTTTCGCTTTTTTTAATTCTTCAGGTGTTAATTTTTTTGTATCAGGTTTTTTTGTTTCTTCCATCATAACAAAATGATAACACACAACAGTTGTTTTGTCAAATCTAGATTATTTTAATCAAAATTAATTTGTTGATATATAGCATATTTTAAAGGCTTTTTGCAAAACAAAATAAATTAACCTAAATGTTTAATTAATATTTGCAAGCAATCAACCAATTATTAACTAAACGCAAAAAAAAGAACGAGAGGGTTAATCTCGTTCTTTTAA
>SAMEA104315424__coassemble_1343_pt1 | contig 11338 bp, 9 predicted proteins | sample SAMEA104315424__metabat2_low_PE_033 | metagenome-assembled genome bin SAMEA104315424 (sample SAMEA104315424) | gut metagenome | biome: Monkey gut; feature: monkey-associated habitat; material: faeces | place: China | collected 2013
AATTTCTTAATTGAAAAACATGCAGAAAATTTTGCAAGAAAAATATGTTTAAAAATGATGTTATTACGTTTACATAAACATTTAAAAATATCACAAAAATTTCACCACCAAATTGTTAAAATATGTACTTTGTTTTAGATATGCAAAATGGTCAGATTTTGTTTTGTAAAACAGGGCATTTTTTTTGTTGTTTTTAAAAATTTTTTTTGCAATCCAGATAGGTGTTTCTTTGTCGCTAATACCCCAGAAAATCAAGATTGGAATGTTGAATTTTAACATGCGAATTGTGTTGAAATTTACAACATTTTTAAAAGTGATTTTGTTTGTCGGTGCTAATTCTTTATAATCTCGGCTTGCTAGATTTTGATATAAAAATTTGTATTTTTTTTGTTTTAACAGGCAAATGTTATTGTTTAAATCAATCTTTTTAAAAATATTAAAATTTTTTGCGCCAGCACCTCCAGTTACGACAATTTTCTCAATTTGTAAACAATTGTCGAAATCTTTTGATTGTGACAAATAATTCATTATAGTTGCAATCCTAAAACCGAAACTGTGGCAAACAATTGAGACGGTTGAAATGTTTAAACTTTTTGTGAGTGAAACAACACAGTTGACATAATCAATCATGTCCCAAGCCAAATTTGTGGGTGCGGTTGTTGGCAAAGTAAGCGACAAACAATCATGTTTTGATTTTAATAAATTAATTGTTGATACAAATGAATTTTTGTTGCCACCCCAACCATGCAAAAACAATACACAATTTTTGTTGCCAGAGTTTGATTTGATAAAGTTATAATCAATAAGTTCGCCACGAAATATAAACATATTAATTGTTATGAAAATTTTTTGAAGTTTGCGATTTAAACAATTTTTGATTTAAGCGAATATATATTGTTATGGAAAAAATTTGTGTAATTTTTGGTGGCAAAAGCCCCGAGCATGATGTGTCAATAATTTCTGGAATGCAGTGTGCAAAATACTTGCAAAACAAATATGACGTAAAAAATATATATCTAGGACTGGACAATAAGTTTTATGATGCAACAGGCATTGATGATATTTCATATTTCAGTGATAAGAAAAATTTAAAACTTAAGCCATTGATTTTTTACGATGGACTAAACAAGAAGAGCCTTGGACTTAAAAAAATCTGCGATATAAAATGCGTTGTCAATTGTTGCCATGGTGGAGTGGGAGAAAATGGTTGCCTTGCAGGATTTTTTTCAACTTTAGGTATTCCTTTTACAAGTGCCTCATCGCTTGCGGGTGGCATAACCATGGATAAATCTTTAACAAAGCAATTGGTTGCAGATATTGTGAAAGTTGTTGACGGCATAAAGGTTACAAAACAAAATTATGTAGAAGCAGTGGAAGATATTGAAAGCAATTTCCCAGAAAACATTATTGTTAAGCCAAATGCGCTAGGTTCTTCAATAGGAGTCAAAGTTTGCAACAAATCAAATTTTAAAAGTCAAATTGAAGCTATTTTTGAATTGAATGACGACGCTTTGGTTGAAGAAAAAATTGAACCAATGATTGAACTTAATCAGGCTTGTTATAAAAAAGGGGATAAACTGATTATAAGTGCAATTGAACAACCATTGAGCAAACAGGACTTTTTAACGTTTGACGAAAAGTATCGTCACAACAGCAAAACAAAGGTTAAGGATAGGATTATCCCAGCCCAAATTGACAAAGACCTTGAAAATCAAATAAACATTGCAACGCAAAAGATATATTCAAAATTAAATTTGAATGGAGTTGTGAGAATTGATTACATGTATAACACAAAAGCAAAAATCTTGTATTTCAACGAAGTTAATACTGTGCCAGGCAGTCTTGCTTTTTATCTTTTTGAGCCGATTGGCATTGATTATATCAGTTTGATAGAGGATATGATAGACAATGCAACACAGCCGAAAAAATATTCATACTTTGACACCAAGATACTAACAAAAAAATTGCTTTAATTAAAAAAAAATGGTATAATTAGCCCGTAATTTAACAAAATTTGAACAAAAGGGGTTAATTGTGTCTGCTAGTTATGATAGTAAAGATTTAATTGTTTTGGAAGGGCTTGATGCTGTGCGCATGCGCCCGGGTATGTATATAGGTACAACAGGTGTGAAAGGTCTTCATCACTTGTTGTGGGAAATTATTGATAATGCGATTGATGAAGTTGCAAATGGATATGGCAATAAGGTTGAAGTGACATTGCATAAAGATGGTACGGCTTCTGTTATGGATAATGGTCGTGGTATCCCTGTAAGCCCACACCCAAAACTTAAAATCAGTGGTGTTGAGGTTGTTTTCACACAATTGCACGCTGGTGGTAAGTTTGGCGATAGCAACTATAAATATTCAGGTGGTTTGCATGGTGTTGGTGCATCAGTCACTAATGCTTTAAGCCGATATTTGGAAGTTACAGTTTTCAAAGACGGTCACAAATATTTTGCCAGATTTGAATCTATTGAAAAGAATGGCAAAATCCATAGTGGTGTGCCAGTTCAACATTTGACTGAAATGGGCAAAACCACATTAAAAGGCACTTACGTTCGCTTTCTGCCTGACGATAGGGTATTTAAGGATACTAGGTTTGATTACGACACCGTTTATGAGCGCCTTAAAGAAACTGCATTTTTAAATAAAGGTGTCCACATTGAGTTGATTGATGAACGCACCAACAAACATGAAACTTTATGTTTTGAAGGCGGTATTAGAGATTATGTAACCAGCCTTACAATGGATAAAAAACCATTGTTTGTTCCACCGATTTATATTGAAAATGAGATTGATGACACATTTGTGTCACTATCTTTGCAATATGTTGATAACTACACTGAAAGCATTTATAGTTATGTTAACAACATTCCAACACCAGAAGGTGGCACACACGAAGTTGGTTTTAAAACAGCACTTACAAAAGTTCTTAACGACTTTGCAAAAAAGCATGGACTTGTAAAGGATAAAGATATTCCATTTATTGGCGATGATTTCCGTGAAGGTCTTGTTGCAGTTTTGGCTATCAAAATGAAAAACGTTCAATTTGAAGGTCAAACCAAAACAAAACTTGGCAATGTTGAAGCACGTTCAAGGGTTGAAAGTGTTTGCACTCAAGGTTTGAGTGAATTTTTCCAAGCCAAAAAGAATGAAAATATTGGTAATATCATCATAGATAAGCAAAAGGTGCTGCACGTGTTAGGGCGGCGGCAAAGCACGCAAAAGATTTGACAAGGGCAAAGAACTCAATTGAAGGCAATATGTTGCTTGGTAAACTTGCAAATTGCACAAGCAAAAATCCTGAACTTAATGAAATCTTCATTGTAGAAGGCGATTCTGCGGGCGGTACAGCAAAACAAGGTAGAGATAGATATTTTCAAGCAATTTTGCCATTGCGTGGTAAACCTCTTAATAGCGAGAAAAAACGCATTGACCAAGTGCTTGCGAACGAAGAAATTCGCACAATTATTGGTGCTTTTGGCACAGGCATTGGCGAAGACTTTAAACTTGAAAATTTAAAATATCACAAAGTTATTATTTTAAGCGATGCCGACCAAGATGGTATGCATATTAGGTGCATTTTGCTTACATTCTTTTTCCGTTATATGCGTCCGCTTATCACAAACGGCAATATTTATGTTGGTATGCCACCACTTTATAAGGTTACAACAAAAGATAAAGAGTGGTATTGTTATACTGATGAGGAATTAACACAAATCACATCAAAACTTAAAAATTACAATTTGCAACGTTACAAAGGTCTTGGTGAAATGAGTGCAGAACAATTAAAAACAACCACAATGGACCCAGCACATCGCAGTATGATTAGGGTTACACTTGAAGATGCTGTTATGGCTGATAAGCAAATAAGCATGTGGATGGGCGATGATGTTGGACCAAGAAAGGACTACATCAATAAAAATGCAAACTTTAACAAGATTGATGCCTTTGAAACACAAAAACATGAAAAACAAAAGCAAGAAGATGAAGGGGAAAATTAATGGCAAAAAAAGAATTTAATTCGGTTGAACCAAAAGGCAATTTATACACAATGACAGTTGAAGATGTTATGTCAACCAGTATGTTGCCATATAGTGAATATGTTATTATGGACCGTGCACTTCCAAGGGTGGAAGACGGTTTAAAACCAGTTCAACGCCGTATTTTGTATGACATGATAGAATTGGGCTTAACACCAGATAAACCATTCAAAAAATCAGCACGTGTTGTTGGTGACACATTAGGTAAGTTCCACCCACACGGAGATAGTTCTGTTTATGGAGCGATGGTTCGTATGGCTCAAGATTTTGTTATGGGCGAACGTTTGGTAGAAGGTCAAGGCAACTTTGGCTCAATTGACGGCGATAGTGCCGCTGCGATGCGTTATACTGAAGTTAGGTTAACTCCACTTGCTTTGGAACTTATGAAAGACTTGGACAAGGATACTGTAAGTTTTAGTTTTAACTTTGACGACACTCTTAAAGAACCAGATTATTTAACAGGTAGATTTCCAAATTTGTTTGTTAATGGTGCGTCAGGCATTGCAGTAGGCCTGGCAACAAACATTCCAACACACAATTTGGGCGAAATGATTGATGGTTGCGTTGCGTATATAGACAATCCAAACATCAGCTTAACAGAAATGCTTAAAATCATAAAAGGGCCAGATTTCCCAACAGGAGGCATGGTATGTGCTGGCAAAGATATGGAAGAGGCTTATGCAACTGGTCGTGGCAAGGTTACAATGCGTGCGGTTTTCCACACAGAAGATGACAAAAACGGCAAAACAAATATAGTTATCACAGAATTGCCTTACCAGGTTAATAAAGCAGAATTTTTAAAATCTGTTGGTGATTTAAAGATGAAAATGAAAGACGAACTTGCCGACATCTGCGATATTACAGATGAAAGTGACCAGTCTGGCATACGTGCGGTTATTACAATCAAAAAAGATGGCGATGCTGATAATATTATTGCTTTGCTTTTGAAACATACTGATATGCAATTAAATTTCAACTATAACGTTGTGGCAATCGCAGATGGTAGCCCAAAACAACTTGGTTTGCTTGCTTACCTTGGCTATTATGTAAAATTCCAAAACGAAATCATTGTTAGACGCACAAAATTTGATTTGGAAAGGGCAAAGGCTCGTGCACATATTGTTGAAGGGCTTTGTGTTGCAATTGCAAACATTGATGAAGTTGTAAAAATCATCAAAACATCAAGTTCGGTTGCTGATGCAAAAACCAAACTTATGGAAAGGTTCCTTTTATCAGAAATTCAAACACAAGCAATCCTTGATATGCGCTTGAGCAGACTTACAAATTTGGAAGTTGAAAAGTTGCAAGAAGAACTTAAAGAATTGCACAAAACAATAGACGAACTTACTGCAATTTTGGGTAGTAAAGCTCGTCAAATGTCTGTGGTTAAAAAAGAGTTAAAAGAAATCAAGGCTAAATATGCAACTCCACGTAAAACTCAAATTGTAACAAGTTTTGAAGATTATGTTGTAACACCTATCGAAAAATTGCTTGACACTGAATGTGCGGTGGCGGTTACAAATGATGGCTTGCGCCTTAAAACTTTGGATATTAAGCAAATTCAAAATGCAAGTTCAACATATAACTATGACAATATAAATGCTTTGCATAAAACACTTGTCCATACAAGCATGAACAGCAAAGTGTATGTATTCACAAATTATGGCAACTTCTTCAGTATCCCTGTTAGAGATATCCCAAACAGCAAATTTGTCACAAAAGGCACTGCTTTAAGTGAAATTGCTCACACTGAAACAAAAGAAAAAGTTGTAGGATTGTTTGCAGAACAAGATTTTGAAGAAAATACTGAACTTATTTTCTGTACTCAAGATGGCTTCATCAAACGCAGTCCAGCCAGTGAATATGCTGGGCTTAAAACAGGCAGTGTTGCACTTAAACTCAAAGACTTTGACCGTGTTGTGTCAGTGCAAATCAATGATAATTTACCATCAATTTTGATGGTTAGCAGTGATGGTATGGCTGTTAATGTTGAATATAAAACAGTGCCAGTAACAAAACGTGCAAGCGGTGGTGTTATTGGTATGAATTTAAATGATAACGAAAAAGTTATTTTTGCCAGTCAAGTGAACACTCTTGATAGGGTGTTGGTTGTAACACCAGAAGGCAATGGAAAGAAATTTAGTTTGAATGAATTGCCAATTAGTGCACGTAACCGTAAAGGTTTAAAAATTATAACAGGCAAAGAAAAAGTTTTTGCAATCATCTCTCCAATCGTAACTGGCGAGGTTGTGTTGCAGGATAAGGACAAAGTTTATGCTGTTGATGTCAACGATATCACAATTCAAACTCGCACAAGTGCAGGCAAACCACTTATTGCAAAAACCAAACTCAATCTTAAAGATGTTGGGCTGTATCTAAATTAGTTCAATAAGCACAAAAATGAATGTCAAACTTTTGTTGAAAATCGCAAAAAACAACAAATTTTGGCATTTTTTTTGTTAAAAAATCATATAGATGTTATATGGAAGTTTCTTTCCAAGAGCTAAAGTGCAAGCAGGTTATAAACACAGTGGACGGCAAATGTCTGGGGCATATCACTGATGTCATTTTTGACGTTGTAACCGCAAAAACATTGGGCTTTGTTGTTCCACAATCAGGCACTGGCTTTTGGAGCTTGTTTAAATCAAACAAAGATTTGTTTATTCCTTTTGATTGTGTTTGCAAAATTGGGGTTGATGTGATTTTGGTTGAACTTTACGTTGATGACAAACCAAAGCCACCGCCTCCACCTAAAAAGCCCCAAAACATCATAGCACTAAACGAACAACATAAATAGCAAATCCAAATATTTGGTATTTAATTTTAATTCAACACTATCACTTGTGGTGTTGAATTTTTATTGCATAAGATGAAATTTTAACTTAAAAATAAAAAAAGTTTTAAAATGCTATGCTTTTTTGTTGCTAATTTTAGTGTTTTGTGTTATGCTACTAAAAAGAATATGTCACGTTTAATTGCAAGGCAAATTGCAGTTAAGTAAGGACGGAAGCATTATATTAAAGGGAGATAAATTTAAATGCGTTGTATTTTTTGCGGAAATAATGAAAGCAAGGTTGTTGATAGCCGTTATTTGAAGGACACAAGCATTCGCAGACGTAGGGAATGCCTTGTTTGTGGCAAACGTTTCACAACTTATGAAACTGTTGAAGCAAACCCAATGGTTGTAACAAATGTTGATAATATGCGTGAACCTTTCAAAATCGAAAAGTTGGTTGAAAGTGTTAAATATGCAATTTATTGCACCAATGTTGCAGAAACAGCTGAAGATATTGCTAGCAAAATTGAAACAAAATTATTTGCACTTCAACAACAAGAAATCACAACAAAAGATATCGTAAAAGTTGCGCTTGATGTTTTGTTTGAAGTTAATGCAATGGCTTGCCTTGTTTATTACACACAACACACAGATTGTGAAACATTTGATGATGTTCGCAGATTTTTAAGCAAATAATATTTGCCTTGCATTTTTGCAAGGTTTTTTTATATCAAAAACTGCTTTAAAATGGTGTTTTAATCTCTCAAATTGAAGATAAAAAAAGGAAAATGGAGTAGAATATTTTTATGAAATCAAAAACAAAAGAAATTGTCTTTTTGATAATCGCTTTGCTTTGTCTAGCCATGTTTGTTGTGTTGTGGATTTTGGTAAAAACTGGCTATGATTTTAAAATTGACAGATTGAATGCAATTTTATATGAAAATCAAAATGCGGGTGTAATAGCATTTTTTAAAGAAGCAACATTTTTAGGCGATTGGAAAGTTTTATGTTTAATAGCAATTGTTAAAATGTTAAGAAGCAGAGATAAAAAGATCGGTTTGGCTTTTGTTTTAAGTGCTATAATATCAATTTTGTTGTGTCTGAGTGTAAAATACATTGTATGTCGCCCTAGACCAGAAAATATGCTAATAAAGGAAATTGGCTACAGTTTTCCAAGTGCACATTCAACAATAAGTTTTGCTGTTTGGGGAATGTTTGTTTATTCAGCCATTAAAAGCGATTTAAAACCATGGCAAAAAGCAATATCAATCATTCTCGTTGTTGCTGTTATTTTGCTTGTAGGCTTTAGCAGAATAATTTTAAATGTGCACTATGTTTCTGATGTTTTGGCAGGGTTTTTACTTGGTTTTGTTTCTATCTATATTGCTGTACAACTTACAAAATTGGTAAAGCCAAAACAAGAAAATACACAAGAGACAATTCAAGTGTAATTTGTTAAATTTTGCGTTAAAAGCAAGCAAATAGGTTTGGCATTTTTTAATGTTGAACCTTTTTTTATTTTTCGGTTGCTTTATTTTTGTTTTTGTGTTAAATTAAAGGCGAAATAAAAATTTTAAGGAGCAATATTTTGATTACAGTGAATAATGTAGCCGTGCAATTCGGCAGTAGAAAATTGTTTGATGAGGTAAATTTAAAGTTCACAAAAGGCAATTGTTATGGTGTTATTGGTGCAAATGGTGCGGGCAAATCAACATTCATGAAAGTGCTTTCAGGCGAACTTGAACCCAATAAAGGCGAAGTTATAATTCCACCAAAAGAAAGATTGTCAGTGTTGGAGCAAAACCAAGAAAAATATAATGATTATACAGTTTTGCGCACAGTGCTTATGGGGCATAAACGTTTGGTTGAGTTGATGGACGAACAAGAAATGTATTATGCCAAAACTGATTTCACTGAAGAAGATGGCAATCGCTTGGCAGAATTGCAAGCTGAATTTGCAGAATTGAATGGTTGGGACGCTGAAAGTGATGCTGAAAAACTTTTAAATTCTCTTGATATCCCACAAAACTTGCACAACGAACTTATGGCTAATGTTGACAGCAAAATCAAAGTTAAAGTTTTGCTTGCTCAAGCATTGTTCAGCAATCCTGATAACTTGATTTTGGACGAACCAACAAACAACTTGGACGTAAAAACAATTCGCTGGTTGGAAGATTTCATTTTAAACTTTGAAAACACAATCATAATTGTCAGCCACAACCGCCATTTCTTAAACAAGGTTTGCACACATATTTGTGATATTGACTATGGAAAAATCAATTTGTACCTTGGTAACTATGATTTCTGGTATGAATCAAGCCAACTTGCATTAAAACAGCAAAAAGAGCAAAACAAAAAAGCAGAGCAACGTGCAAAAGAATTGCAAGAATTTATTGCAAGGTTTAGCGCAAATGCTTCAAAATCAAAACAAGCAACAAGCCGTAAAAAAGAGTTGGAACGTTTGACAATTGAAGATATTAAACCAAGTAGCCGTAAATATCCTTATATTGACTTTAAATTTGACCAGCGCATTGGCAATGACATCTTGTTTGTCAATAAACTTACAAAACCAGGCATATTTGAAAATGTGTCATTCACAGTGCGCCCAGATAATAAAATTGCAATAATGAGTGATAACAGCAATGTGGTAACTGCATTGATGGATATTTTGGCTGGTAAAGACACTAATTATAAAGGCGAAGTGAGATGGGGCAAAACAATTACACCAACATATCTTCCACAAAACAACAATAGTTTCTTTGAAAACTGCGATTTAAGTTTGGTTGAATGGATAGGTCAATACACTAAAGAGACGGACGCGACATTCCTTCGCAGTTGGCTTGGCAGAATGTTGTTCAGTGGCGAAGAAGCGGAAAAGAAAGCAAAAGTTTTATCAGGTGGCGAAAAAGTTCGTTGTATGATGGCACGTATGATGCTTCAATCTGGCAACTTCTTGCTTTTAGATGAACCAACCAACCACTTGGATTTGGAGTCAATCACCGCACTCAACAAAGGTATGGAGAGATTTGAGGGTTGCATGATTTTTGCCACACACGATGAAGAAATTATGTCAACAGTTGCAAATCGTATTATCCGCATCAACAAAACCTTGGAATATGATAAAGAAATTGACTACGACACATATGTTGAAACTCAAATGCGTAGCAAATAATAAACAAACAAAAACTGGCACAATTTTGTGCCTTTTTCTTTGCCCAAATATAAGGTTGTTTGGTATTTTTGCCTTGTGGTTTGTTAAAAAAGCATTTTCATATCTTTATTTTCATATATTTTTGTATGAGTATGATGCAGGAAATTGAAAAATTGATGGGCAGTGCTGGGGCATCTGCAAATTATAGAATTGTAAATCTTGGCGGGACAAGCCTTTATATTGAAGGCATAAAAACCGTTGTAAGTTTTGGCAGTGAAGAGATGCAATTTCAACTAAAAAAGCAATTGCTTGTAGTGTCTGGCACTGATTTAAAGGTGAAATACTTGGACAAAACAACTTGCGTTATGACTGGCAAAATTAGTTCGGTGGTGGTTAAATGAAATATGATTTAACAGGCTACAATATAGATAATTTATTGAAGACATTGTATAGCAAAAAAATCACGTTGCTGAATGTTGAAAGACCCAGTCAAACACATGTTAAATTTGAACTTAAAGATAAGCACGATAAAAAGGCTAAAAAATACATAGCAAATTTTAATGGCAAGAACACACCAAGTTTTTTTAAAAATCTTCCAAAATTTATATTATCAAACTTATGTGTTGTGATTGCGGTTTTCATAGGTGCAATTTTTTATTTTTTTGCAGGAAATTATATTTGGCAAATTCACATTTTTGGTTTAAAAAACTTAACACAAAATGAGATTATTCAAGTTTTGGCTCAAAATGGTGTAAAAAAAGGCAAATTAAACACAAAATCAAGCCAACAAATTGAAACAATTCTGCTTGAAAATTATGATAGACTTGCGCAAGTTTCAGTGGCAAAGCAAGGAACAACCATTGTGATAAATTTAAGCGAAAAACTGGTATATAATGAGCAGACCTTTGAGCCGATAACCGCAAGATATAGTGGCATAATCACTCATATAAACCTAATAACAGGCACAACTAATGTAAAGGTGGGCGATTATGTAAACATTGGCGATATTCTGGTTTTGCCATTCAATTTGGATAAACTGGGGAATAAGGTCAGTGTTAGGCCTTTGGCTGAAATTTATGCAAAAATTTATGTTTTAGGCAGCGCAAAATTGGCACAAACAGAAACAGTTTTGACACGCACTGGCAAAACAAAAATTGTTTATGATTATTATCTTTTTAACAAGCACATATTTTCCGGCAAAAATAAAAATTCATTTGTGTTTTTTGAAAATGTAAGTTATAATGAAAATGTAAGCAAATTGTTGCCGTTTAAACGCACTAAAACTTGCTTTTATGAACTGGCAGAGACGCAAAAAACATACGAATTTGAGCAAGAAAAGCCAGCATTGATTGAAAAAAGCAAGGCCGA
>SAMEA104315424__coassemble_1377_pt1 | contig 11130 bp, 13 predicted proteins | sample SAMEA104315424__metabat2_low_PE_033 | metagenome-assembled genome bin SAMEA104315424 (sample SAMEA104315424) | gut metagenome | biome: Monkey gut; feature: monkey-associated habitat; material: faeces | place: China | collected 2013
GAATTATTTAACCATTTGATAGTGAAATTAAATAAATTCGCTTGAAAATTAACGTAAACAAAAAATCATACATAATGTGTATTTATGCTGACGTTAGCACAATATATTATGTACATAACGTGCATTCAACAGGCAAAATAAAAGTTGTAAAAAATACATGTACAAACATTGATGAATGATTAAAAAACCATTTAATACATACAAAAAAATCAGTCGCTATGACTGATTTTTTTTAATATTCATTTAAACTTAAGAGTGTTTGCTTATTATTTAACATCGTAAGCAAGTTTAACACTTGGTCCCATTGTTGTAGCAACGTAAACTGATTTCAAATAAACACCTTTTGCAGCTGCTGGTTTTGCTTTTACAATAGCATCCATAACAGTTGTTAAGTTGTTAAGCAATTTTTCAGCACCGAAGCTAACTTTACCAATACGAACGTGAATGATGTTTTGTTTATCAAGACGATATTCAACTTTACCAGCTTTAACATCGTTGATAGCTTTTGTAACGTCCATAGTAACTGTACCGCTCTTTGGATTTGGCATCAAGCCTTTAGGTCCAAGGATACGAGCACAACGACCAATTGCACCCATCATATCAGGTGTTGTGATGCAGACATCAAAGTCTAACCAACCACCCATGATTTTTGCGATAACGTCATCATCGCCAACGATATCAGCACCGGCTTTACGAGCTTCTTCAGCTTTGTCGCCACGTGTGATAACCAAAACACGTACAGTTTTACCAGTACCTTCTGGCAATACGCAAACGCCACGAACTTGTTGATCAGCATTACGGCCATCAACACCAAGTTTTACGTGAAGTTCAACTGTTTCGTCAAATTTTGCTTTGCTTGTTGCAACAACGGTTTCCATTGCTTCTTTTGGAGCATAAGCTTTTGACTTGTCAATAAGTTTAAGAGATTCTTTATAATTCTTACTTGTTGCCATTCCAGCCCTCCACTGTTACGCCCATGCTACGGCATGAACCTGCAATCATGCTCATTGCTGATTCAATGCTAGAAGCATTAAGGTCGCTCATTTTTGTTTCTGCAATTTTCTTAAGTTGTTCGACTGTGATTTTACCAACTTTGTTTTTAGGGGCTTTATCGCTACCCTTTTCTATTCCAGCTTCCTTCATGATTAAATCGGCTGCTGGTGGTTGTTTGAGAACGAATGTGAAACTTCTATCTTCGTAGATAGTGATAACACATGGAACTGTAAAGCCAACCATGCTTTGTGTTTTGTCGTTAAATTCTTTAACAAAACCTGCAATGTTAATACCGTGTGGACCAAGCACTGAACCAACAGGTGGTGCTGGAGTAGCTTTTGTTGCAGGAAGTTGAATATTAACAACTGCTTTAACTTTTTTTGCCATCTCTATTATTTCTCCTTTTTTTTAATATGTGGCGTGGTTAATGAGTTCGACTGTACTCTCCCACGAAAGTCTCTCTCTTTAAAGGCTGATTAGTTTCCTATAAATTAATTGTTGCTTACTCTGATTTGAGCAAATGATAATTCAACATCGCTTTGACGACCAAACATTTCAACACTGGCTGTAACTTTTTGGTTTTCTTTATCAACAGATTTAACCACACCAACAAAACTTGCAAGTGAGCCTTCAATGATTTCAACCATATCGCCAACTTTAACGTCCAAATCCATTTTTGCTTCGTGCATACTTGAGCCATCAACACCCATGCGTCTTGCTTCGTCATCGGTTATACAAATTGGTCTGCCTTTTGGACCAACAAAACCTGTGATATATTGTGTACGAGTAACAGCATGCCAAATATCATCGCCATAAATCATTTTAACCAAGATGTAGCCTGGCATGGTCTTTTTAGGAACAAGCACTTTTTTGCCACGTTTTTCAACCAATTCGTCTTCCATAGGGATAACGATTTGGAAAATACGATTGTGCAAATCATACTTATCAATGGTTATTTCCAAATTTTGCTTTGCAATATTTTCATATCCTGAAAACACGTGAAGCACATACCACTTAGGTTCTTTATCAATGTTATTATCTACAATAGCCATACTTTACTCCTTTACTAAAACAAAAGACCAACAAGCCAAGAGCAAAGCCTATCAAGCCCGAACAAGACAAGGGCAAAAACAATAACAACAACCAACACAACACTGGTTTGTTTAACAACGTCTTTAAATTTTGGCCATGTAACTTTTTTAAGTTCAGCACCTGTATCTTTTAAAGATTTAGCGATTTTGCTAGGTTTTTTGTTCTTTTCCTTTTTTTGCTTTGTCTTTTTAGCTTTTACTTCAACAACCTTACCATTGGATTTGTTTTCTATTTCTTTTGTTTCAACTTGATTGTTATTATTTTCAGCCATAACATCTCCTATTTTGTTTCTTTATGAGCAGTTTCTTTTCTGCAAGTTGGGCAGAATTTTTTAAGTTCCAATCTGTCAGGGTCGTTAGCTTTGTTTTTAGTAGTGTTGTAGTTGCGGTTTTTGCATTCTGTGCACTCTAAAATGATTTTTTCCCTTTTGCTTTTTGCTTTTTTTGCCATGGTTATCTCCTTTTATTTATCACACAACTTTTTATAAATTGCATTAATTTTTAATAGATGCCTTTCCAACTTTGCCATTCCCGTTAAAAAAACACCTGCTTTGGTGTAACTATATAGTAGCATAAACAAAAATTCTTGTCAACACAAAAACAAAAAAATTTTCACTAAATTTATAATTTAGATTTATATATTACCGCCAAAATTGGAAAATACAAATGACTATTGAACGGTATATTGGGTTTACTGTTGATGTTTTGACAAATTTTTAAGCCATTTGTATCAAACCAATTTATTTCTCTACCGTTCATAAATTTGGTTTGTTTCCTAAATCATAATAAACCAATTTATTTCTCTACCGTTCATAAATTTGGTTTGTTGTTAATCACAATCAAAAACTCAAGCAACGGAAATTTTTGAATTTCATCACTTGAGTTTTATTTTATCCTTCATACAAAGTTGGGATTTGGGCAACTCTATTATCATACTGATGTTTAATATAATATTTTGAATTTGTATAATTTCTATCTGCCTCGCCAATTGTAGAATCATAATACATTGGGAACATTGATTTTACATTGCTAGGTTTTGAATGAGTTATAAAACCAAAATAATTATTTATCATTTCAACGTAAGCATAAGGTTTGCACTCAGGGCTTACACCTTTATTTGAATAATCTGTGCCATAGTTAAAGTCAAGTGCTGAAACACCGCCACTAACCGTAACTCTATTACCTGAACAAATTGGGTGCTTTGCCCCAAAATTTCCAGAAGTTGTCATATCAACGAAATTGTTATACAACGATACTGTATATGCCCCGTAATTGCTACTTGCCAAACAGTTAGCGATACCCAAAATTCCGCCCGCTCCAGGGGTGTATCCTCCGGCCAAACTTATAGCACCAGTGTATAAAGAATCATTAATTGTAATTGAGCCTCTGGCTGGACCTGAATAAAGCCCTCCTATACGTGCACCCATAATACCGCCAACACCATGCAAAGCATCAGTATAGTAAGATGTGCCCAAAATACCACCAATTGAAATATCGCAATCTACATAGCAACTATTGATATAAACTGAAGCTTTTGATGAACCAAGCAAACCGCCTATTCCCAAACTGCCAGACCAATACATGGTAGACCAACCACTTTTATACCCTGCACTCAAACCGTTTGGTATGTTTATATTAGCATTTTTAACCGAACAATTTGTTATGGACAATGAACTGCTAACTGGGTTATGATAATATGTGTCTTCATCAAAATATCCATGATGCCCTACTAAAATACCAATACCACATCCACGACTGTTGTTCCATGAGTTATCAAGTTTCATTGTCACATTTTCTAAATTCAAACCATTAATTCTTGCACTGTTTTCAATATATCCAAAAAATCCTGTACCAGAATGGAAATTGCCGTTGTTTTTAACAATAGAGAAGTTTTTTATAGTGTGTCCTTGTCCATAAAATGTGCCTGAAAATGTATTGTTCCTTTCATAACCTATACAACCAAAATTTGCGTTGTTTAAGTCAACATCATTTGATAAATACACTTTGTCGTATTTTACACCTGAATTTACATTATCCCTAAATGTTGCCAAAGTGTTTGCCCCATAGATTGTCAAATCACCAGCAATAGTTGCATAATTTTCGCTATCTGTTTGTTTTAAAGTCTTGTTAATTGCTTCAAAATAATACTTTTTTTCATCAATTGAATAGTCAAACATAACACTATTTGCTGTCACTTTAACAGTTGAGCCAAGTTCCCCAGTTTGTCCATTTGATGATGTTACTTCAAGTTTTTGTGATAATTTCTCAATAGAATTGTCTTCCAGTGATACGTTTTGGATTAGTTTAAAAGTGATATTTGTTCCATTCGATGAAATGGTAACACTGTCTTTTGAAATATACAAAAAAGCCCCCAACAAAGACAAACAACAACTAACCATACAAACAAGGACTAAACTTATGTTTAGTGTTGTGCGTAAACATGTGTGTTTTTGATTAGAGACTTTCCCCATAATTCCCCTATAAAAAACTAAATTTTATTCTTTTTATTCTTCACTTGATTCAGAGTTATCTTCAGTTTTGATTTCAATAACTTGCTCTTCTTCGTCATCGTCAAGTGTTTCAAGTTCTGCTTTTTTAGGTTTGTCATCAAGGCTACCGTTATCAAGTTCTTTTGCTTGGCGTTCCTTTTTTTGCATCTTTTGGTTGCCTAACATAACTTCTATAAATGCAATCTTTTTATCTTTGATTTCACAAACCAATCTAAATATTGCATAACCCAAAAACAAGAAAGCCAAAACAGAAATAATGTTTTGATAGATGTGCATACCTTGCACAAGTTCCAATGTTGGAGTGCCAAGTTCAAGTGCAAAATACATCACACTTTCCAAAGCCAAAAACACAACTGAAACTATGAATAAATCCATAATTCTTTTGCGTGTTTTTTCATCAACTAAAACGATAACTAAAAGTGCTGCCACAATTGCAAACATTGCAACAAAATTCACACCAACACCATTAAAAAAGCTCATTAAAGTTGTCCATGCCAAACTTATTGCACAAAGCACGAAAGTTAATACATAAGAAAGTTTTAAATTTTTAGACATACTAATTCTCCTAACTTAATTATAGATAAACATTTTTATTTTTGCAAATATTTTTGCCATTTTTTCAGTTTTAAGCCATTTTTAACATACAATTAGCCTTAAAAAGCAGTTAAATACACAACATTTTGACATGTTTGTGAAAAAATTCAATTTTAAAATGTTAATTTTTTAAAAACTGAAAGGAGAAATTATGGACGAAAATCTTGAACTGGCTTTAAACCGAATTGCAGAGTTAGAGCGAAAGTTAGAAAAATATTTTGAAATCCTGCAAGTGCAAAATGAGTTAGATTTTATTTTGAAAGGTGGATATTTGCTTGATGCAGACATCTCAAGCATAATTTCAGGCGAATACGAGTAAAAGGAGAAAATATGAATAGTCTTGACCAATTAAAACAAGAACTTTTGACACAAAAAACCGCCATAACAAACAAAGGCGGAACAGTCACCATTGCCCATACAAATCCCAGCCCAGCAGAAATCACTGCAGGCATAAACAGCATTCCAATTTTGGACATGACAGAAGCAACAGCTACAACCAGTGATGTATTAAAAGGCAAAACTTTTTATGCTGGAGACAACAGTTTAAAAACTGGTGCGCTTGAAATCATGGACGCAGAGACTTATGAAATTTTGCACAACAATTATTACACCCCAGCCAAAGCAGACGTGCTTGATTATTCTGTGCCTGCAGGCACGTTAAAATTAAGACCTTATTACATGGCATACAATCCAAGCCATATCAATTTGACATTAAACAGCGAGTTGCAAGAAATCGGTGCACATGCTTTTGACCATTGCTCCAACATAGACATTTTGAATTTTGAAGAAATGCAAAACTGCACAAAAATTGGAGATTGGGCATTTTTGTCAACTGCAAACCTAGATATGTCCAACATTCCTTCCTGTATTCAAGAAATTGGCACTGGTGGGTTTGGTGGTGCAATTTACACTGACACAATTAAAATTCCATCATCTGTCACGGTCATGAAAGATTATGCATTTGGTTACAACAATTCAACCGAACGATATTATATCAAAAACATAGATTTATCCGAATGTACACTAACAGAATATCCAAGATGTATGTTTCAATGTATGGTTGCAACTGAATGTGATTTAACCTTTCCAAGTTGCTTGACAAAAATCCCTTACGGCTTTATTTATTATGGTTGCGTAAAGTCTATCCTTTTGCCAGCAACAATACAACACATTGGCACTTATGCCTTTGGTTGCCCTATCAGCCAAAAAGCAGAAGACAACTTTTTGAACACCATTGTTATTGAAAGCACAACTCCACCAACAGCAGATTACCAGCCATTTGGCCCTGCAAATATGCGCACAAACACAAAAATATATGTGCCTGACGAATCAATTGAAGCATATAAAGCACATGTGCGCTACAAAGATTATGCATCATATATGCGCCCAATGTCTGAGAAACCTTAATCCAATATTAATCATTTTAATAACAAAAAACATAGGCATTTCCCCACCTGTGTTTTTTTTAATTTAAGCCAACAGCAAACGGCAACATATTCAAATCAAAAACAGTTGGTCGTTTTTTTGTGCCAAATACGATAATAGAATTTTGCGCTTTAAACTTATCAAATCTCAATAGTTCAGTGTCAACCAAAATGCCATTTTCATATTTTTGCCTGTATGATTTAACCTCCATGCCTGGGCAACCCTTTTTTGCCACAAAACTTTCATCTTCAAATTGAACTTTATTTGAATATTCTCCAGTTGTGTCTTGTTTGATGTCTTCGCCTGCAGGGGTGGTTGACACAATTTCATTTATAAGTTTATATTCAACTCCATTTAAGTTTTCTCCAAAAATTCTTATACGAATATTATTCGTATTGAAATTTGTGACTATTGTCAATTTTTGTCCAGTGGTGTTTTTAAATTTAAGGTCACTGCTGCCAAAGTTCACCATTGCATCAAAACCATATTTAACATAGCCAACTTGTTTGCTATGTTTGTTGGCTTCTTCAATTTTCAGCCCTGCCAATAAAGCTGTGTTATATAAAGTGCTTGAAACCTGACAAACACCACCGCCCAAGCCGTCAACAAACTCGTTATTCACAATGATTTTTGCTGTGCGATAGCCATTTTCTTCAGTTCTTTTGCCAATGGTTTTGTTAAAAGAAAACACTTGACCAGGCAATATCTCACATAAGTTAAGCCTGTTTAAAGCATTTTTAATGTTGTGTTTGCGGTCTAATGTTGAATGTGAAATGTTTGTGGAAAAGTCCCCGCGAAGGAAGCAACTTTTTTGAAAATTTTCCGCATATATTTCAGGTCTTAAGACTGTTGTTGGAATGTGAAAAGATAGTTTTTGATTGTTTAGATATGCCTTTGCTATTTGAGAATATAAATTTGCCTTGTTCAGCCTTAAGCCAAATTTTTCTTTTGAAATATAAAACACTTTTTCGCTGTTTGTGTTTACTTTTAAACTGGCATTTTGTGGCTTTGTGAAAATGTTTTTTTCAGCACTGTCAATGATAGAATTTAGGTTTGGGAAAATATAATTAAGGGCAATTTCAGTGTCAAAACCAACATTTAACATGTTTTGCAATAATTCAATTCTGCTTTGTTTGTCTTTAAATCTATCATACTTATTCAATTTTTGATTTAAGCAAAAAATATCACTATGCTTAATGTTTGGCTTTAAATTATAGATGAAAAATTTGTGATTATATTCAAGTTCTATTTGTTCATTGTTTGTTTGATTTTGTTGATAGTTTGTGGAATTTTCAATTTTTGCACAGTTTGCCAAGGCAAAACAATGCGGTTTATCTATGAAGCCACAAACAGATATAACACAAACAAAAAACGCACATAACGCAAGGCAAAACAGATGTTTTTTCATACTCGTATTATGTGTGTTTATATGTAAATTTATGTAGAAATTTGTAACTGAGGTATTATAGTTTATCAACTTGCCAAAGAGCGAACTTAAAAGTGTTTAATCTTCAATGTTTGGCAATTCATCAGGCGGTGTCCCATCTCCGCCGTCATTTTCATCATAATCAATGCCCACAACTTGACTTACATCGCCCAATTTTTTTGCAATTTTGCGTGAAGATTTGGTTGCAAGTTCAATATTAGAGTTGGCTTCGCTGATTTTGTTTTGAGTTTTCAACAAAAGGGCAACAAATTTTTCAAACTCTTGCTTGAATGTGGACAAAACCTGCCATAATTCACTGCTACGTTTTTCAATATACAATGTTTTAAAGCCCAACTGCAAACTGTTTAAAAGTGCGGTCAAAGTGGTTGGGCCACACACAACAATTTTATATTGATTTTGAAGTGTGTCCATAAGTTCCACATCTCTAACAACTTCAGCATAAAGCCCCTCGATTGGCAAAAACATAACTGCAAAATCGGTTGTGTCTGGCACTGAAATGTATTTTTCTTTGATTGATTTTGCCTCTTCTTTGATGCGCTTCATAAGTTGCTTTTGAGCATGTTCAATGGCATCTTTATCCATTGTTTCGCTGGCTTCAACAAGGCGGTTATAATCTTCAAGTGGGAACTTACTATCAATTGGCAAATAAACTTCATTTTCGTCCTTGCCTGGCATGATAACAACAAAATCCACACGTTCTTTGCTGTTCTTTTTGATTTGAACTTGCGCTTTATATTGGCTTGGAGCAAGCATTTGGTCAAGCAAAGAGCTTAACATAACTTCTCCCCAACCACCACGCACTTTAACATTGCCCAGCACACGTTTCAAGTCGCCAACCCCATTTGCTAAAGTACGCATTTCGCCAATGCCAAGGTTCACACTTTCCAAACTCTGTTGAATTTTGCTAAAACTATCATTCAAACGTTGTGAAAGTGAATTGTTCAATTTTTCATCAACCGTTTCACGCATTTTTTCAAGTTGCTTTTCGTTTTGTTGACTCATGCTGTTGAGTGCGGTATTAACATTGTATGTAAGTTTTTCTATGCGTTGTTCATTGCGGGCTGTAAGGTCATCAACACGTTTTGAAATACTGTCAAACTCTTGTTTTTGCAAGACAGTCAAGCCATTGATTGTGTTTTGCGTCATCACTTCACTGTTTTTTAATTGTTGCATAATCATGTTATTCACAAGTTGATTTTGCTCTTTTTGATTGGCAAAAAGTGTTTGCAATTTTTCTTGATCTATGCCGTTGTCTTGAGCAATGTGCTTCTTTTTATATAACACAATAAAAGTGATAAGTGTGGCAAGCCACACAACCCCAAATATTGAACCTAATATTATATATACCATTGATAATAATTCCTTTTAAAATAAATATAGACATCAAATCTAAATCAAATCTAAAAATGTTTTTTTATTTAGTAATTTGATTTAAACTTCAATCACAATCATAAAATAATTATGTTTTGTTTAAATAATTATAAAAAAAAATAAGTTTTTTGTAAATTAAAACAAACAAAAAACATCTGTTTATTACCCATTAACCTATTTTTTATAGCAAGTGCTCACACACATTGTTTGATTTTTTATTACAAACCGATTTATTTAGCCAATGCTTGTAAATTCTGTTTATTGTTAATCACAATAAAAAAATGCAACACAACATTGCATTTTAAACTTCTGGCCCTGCAATAAATGCGGTGCCAGAAGTGCTTGCGTAAAACTTGTCATTGACTGTATCGTACATACCAGCCACACCAGCCGAATTTTTTGCTGGCACTAAATTATATTTAACTGCGCCATCTTGATAAATGTTGAAATTTTTCATTTGGCAATAGTCCGCATAATCAGAATATGAAACCAAACAACCCACTTGAAATTTACCAGAACGACCATCTGGGGCACCATAATTTTTTAAAAGATTATTGTTAACATAAAATGCCCAAATTGAATTTGTTTTGTTCCTTATAACTTTCAAATTATCAAACGATGTTGTGCTGGCACTTATACCAACCCCAGTATTTGCACCTATTTCATACTTTCCGTTTGCATTAATTCCAAAATAACCAGAAACGTTTGAACTGTATCCCATTAATTGGCGTTTCGCGGTGTTTGTCCATTTAACGGATGTTTCAACAATGAAGTTATCGGTATCTGCGGTAACTTGAAAGTCCGTGTCAAACCATTGCTTCCCATTCATTTCGATATACTCAAGTTGAGTGTACGTGCTAGGCAGACTTATTGTACCCCCCCCCCGTGCCGTTTAACAATATATTTGTTGCTTCAAGGGCGGTCACATGACTTTGTTGAATACCATACGCAACAACTTTAAGTTGTGCTGATTTGTTTTTATATTCATTGCCGTATGCAGTGTCAAAAGTGAAATATAATATAAATGTTTTTGAACCACCAACAGCAATTGGTGTTGCTTCAGTTGTGTAGGCACTTGAAGAGTTGCTGTAAACAAGTTGTGTGCCATCTGCTGTGTAATATGCTGTTTGAACAAGCGAATTGTCAACATACACACTACATTCAAGCACGGCATACATGTTTGCAGTGCCAGTGTTTTGCACAATTCCACTATATGCCACTTGTGAACCTGGCACAATTTTTGTGCTTACTAAACTGCCAGATGCCGTTGTTGATAAAGTAGTATCTGATAAACCGATTTTTATTATACCGGTTGTTGCGCTAGATTGTTTTTTTTGTGCAGTTGCAGTAAAGTATGCGTATGCACTACCCATTGAAAGAAGAAGGGTAAGTGCAAACGTAACTACCCACACAAAAATCGACTTAAATGTACTTAAAGTAAATTTTCTCAAACTGCCACCTAATTAAATATTAATATTTAAGTCGAATAATGTCAAACGAAAACTTAATTTTATTAAAATTTGTACTTTCGACTTAAATATATGAGCATAGCGAATATAATTAGTCGAATAATGTCAAACGAAAACTTAATTTTATTAAAATTTGTACTTTCGACTTAAATATATGAGCATAGCGAATATAATTAGTCGAATAATGTCAAACGAAAACTTAATTTTATTAAAATTTGTACTTTCGACTT
>SAMEA104315424__coassemble_1427_pt1 | contig 10821 bp, 11 predicted proteins | sample SAMEA104315424__metabat2_low_PE_033 | metagenome-assembled genome bin SAMEA104315424 (sample SAMEA104315424) | gut metagenome | biome: Monkey gut; feature: monkey-associated habitat; material: faeces | place: China | collected 2013
GCACCACGGGCAAGTGGGTCATTTTGATTTAAAATATCTGCGCCAAAACTCATGCAAACAACAGAAATGTTGTATTTTTTGTGATTTTCATACACCCATTGCATTGCGTCCAAGATTATGTTGCTGTCACTTGTGCCAGATTCTCCCAAAGCCTTTATTGAAACAATGTTTGATAGTGGGGCAAACCCAATATGTTTTTTGTCAATTATTCCTGCGCCTGTGGCAATCCCCGCAACAAAAGTGCCATGACCATTGTCGTCATAAGGCTGGTGGTGATGATTGACCAAATCAATAAATTTAACTAATCTGCATTTAGGAAAAATAAAATCAATGTGGGGATAAATTCCGGTGTCTATAAAACAAATTGTTTGCCCATTGCCATAAAAACGATTTTCAGTCAGTTTTGCCAAATTGATACTATCCTGTTGCTTTTGCTCGGCAAAAACTTTAACACAAGGGTCAATATAGTTAATTGATTTTTCTTGTGAAAGTTCTATAAGGTCTTTTAGATCGATACCAACACAAAAGCAATTTGCAAAAGGGTAACTAGAAAATTGCAAATTTAATTTTGAAAACAGTTGTTTGGTTGCGTCAAAGTTGTTTGATGATACAATAACATTGTTTGTATTTCCCGTTTTAAGGACTGAAACATTTTTAAGCAAAATTGGGTTTACTTTTGATTTGTTTATTAAAGTGATATTATTTTTTTCCATTAATTTTGTTCATCAATCGCTTTTATCAGGTTGGCAAGCATGTCTTTTTGATTGTCGTTTAAAAATGGTGACAAAGTTGAAGAAAGGTTGTTTAGTTGTTCATTGTCAAGTTTGCCTTGCTTTTTCAATTTGCTGGCTTCTTGAAAAAGGTTTTGCATCAGTTCGCTGTTATCCATGTCTTTGTATTTGTCAATGATGTTTTGATATTCGCTCACTTTCTCTGGGTTTTCATTAAGTGTGTTTTTATGTTCATTTGCAAATGATTTAAGGTTGTTCTCACGCGAAAAAGCCCATAAATCCAAGCCTTTTTCGCGTGAAAACTCCAATTATTCAGCTTATCCCTAAACTCAAGCGTATGAAATAAATAAAATATCATCTTGCAAAAATTGCCAATATTGTAGATTGTTAATGTTTACTAACAAATTATCGTAATCGTGCATATAAGTATATATGGATTTTGAAGATAGCAGGAATGCGATATTCTGTGACCCACATGCATTTCAATCTTGTGTGGAAACTAAACAGATAAAAAAAGTTGTGTTTGCAGAGCCGTATGATTGCCTGCCAAATTTTTACGTTGACAACAACTTTAAAAAGCATAATTGTGATTGTGTGCCAAAGCCCAAGCCTCCAAAACCACCTCAACCACCAAAACCATGTTTACCTGGTTTTAATTTTGATTTAAAAAGTCTTATGCCGTTATTGCTTGGGTTGATAAACAAAAGTGGAAATTCAGATTTGACAAAAGTTTTGTCTGATTTTGCGCCCTCATCTGTCGGCAAATTTGATATGCAAAAAATTGTTGGTATGGTTGCGCAAAATCCCAACATAATTCAATCAGTTTTAAAAATGTTTAAAGGCAAGAGAGGTGGACTGTCTGGGTTGTTTAAAAAGTCAACGGATAATAAAGAAGAAATCAAGGCGAAACAGACAGACCACGTAATAAAAAATTACACAAGGGTATAAAGCTTTGTGTAAAGTATTATTTTAAATTTGCTGTATAAACATGGTGCAGATGATGTAATTTATGATTTGTTATAATGTTAAATCAGAAAAAATGTTAAGCATGAACATGCTTAACATTTTTCTTTTCACTGTGGCGATACAATACAATTTTTCTGCCAATAGTTGTAACCACTTCAGCATTTAACTTAACAGCCATTTCGGTTAATTCAAATTCTGTTGGTGGAGTAGTGTTTTCTTGCATGGCAATTTTTACAAGTTCGTGGTCAAAAAGTTGTTGTTCAATTTGGGTTAAAACATTTTGAGTGAAGCCGTCTTTTCCAACCCAAACAACAGGTTTTAATTGACTTGCTAAACTGCGCAAAGCAATTCTTTGTTTTTTGTCTAACATAAATTTCTCCTATAAATTTTTTTATTTTTTATGTTTTTTGTTTAAATTTTATTAAATTTTGCTGTCTTTTTAACAAAATTTTGAGTTTTTTATAAAATCTTTATTATTTTAGATTTTATTAAAAGTAAATTTCATATTGCAATGCACCGAATATTACAGTGTCTCCATCAACACAACCTTCACTTTTAAGTTTGTCATAAATTCCGTCTTTTTGCAATCTCATTTGGAAGTAAGCAAGTGATTGAGTGTCGTTAAACACAATGCCACGTTGCAACTCATTTAAATACCCACCACTTACTTCATAAACATGAGGTTCAAGCATTTCAATTTTAACACTTGTTGTATCTTTTTTTGCAAGTTCAGTTTGTTCAACTGGAATTGGTTCACTTTTTGGTAAAGTTTTAAGTGTTGCGTAAACTTTTTTAACAAGGTCATTAACGTTTTGATGTGTAACAGAACTTATCGGCACAATTTCAACTTTGTCTTTAACTTTTGAACGGAAATATTTAATCTTTTCATCAATATCGTCAACCAAATCTAATTTTGTAAATACCACAATTTGAGGTAGGGTAGCCAAACGTTCATTATACTTTTTAAGTTCTTTATTAATGGTGTTATAGTCATCAACAATATCATTGCCATAATAACCTGAGGCATCAATAACATGAACAACCAATCGAGTGCGTTCAATGTGTGCCAAGAATTCATGACCTAAACCAGCGCCTTCGCTTGCACCGTCAATCAAACCAGGGATATCGGCAACAACAAAACTATCGTCAAAAATCTTAACAACACCAAGGTTTGGGCTTAAAGTTGTAAATTCATAGTCAGCAATTTTTGGTTTTGCATTTGTGATAACACTTAACAATGTTGATTTTCCAACATTTGGTTTACCAACCAGCGCAACATCTGCAATTGTTTTAAGTTCTAACACAACTTTGTACCAGTCAGTAACTTCACCCAATTGGCTAAATCTTGGAGATTGTCTTGTTGGGGATTTAAAGAAGTTGTTGCCTTTGCCACCACGTCCGCCAGGTAATGCCAAATAAACTTGACCGTCAGCATACATATCTGCCAAAACTTGGTCTGTGCTGGCATCTTTAATAACAGTGCCACAAGGAACTTTGATGTAAACGTCCTTGCCATTTTTGCCATTTTGCATTTTGCCACTTCCGCCGTCTCCGTTTTCGGCTTCAAACTTTTTAACGTATTGAAAGTCAATCAATGTGTTTTTGTTTTTATCAGCAACAAAAAAGATAGAACCGCCATTACCGCCGTCCCCGCCGTCCGGGCCACCACGTTCAACAAATTTTTCTCTGTGGAAACTAACTTTGCCACTTCCGCCGTTGCCTGATTTAATACTGATAGTTACTTTATCTGTGTTCATAATTTTCCTTTTTGCATATATCTTTTAATTTGCAGTTTTCGCATTGAGGATTTATCGCTTTGCAATGCTCTCGACCAAACCAAATCATTTGATGATGAAATTTTGTTCTTCTGTCCTTTGGCACTTTTTTCAACAAATCAGTTTCACACTGCAGTGGAGTGGAGTTTTTGTTTGTTAAGCCCAAACGTTTGCTGATTCTGTGCACATGTGTATCTACAGCAATTGTTTGCCCGCCAAAAGCAACAGCCGTAACAACATTTGCTGTTTTTCTGCCAACACCTTTTAGTGTGATAAGTTCCTCCAAATTGTTTGGAACTATGCCATTAAATCTTTCAATTAAGTCCTCACTTAAACTAATTATTGCCTTTGATTTGTTATTATAAAACCCACAAGGATAGATGATTTGTTTCAATTTTGTTTCGCCTAAATTTAGCATTTTTTCAGGGGTTGGGGCGATGGCAAACAATTGTTTTGTAACTTGATTTACTCGTTTATCAGTGCATTGTGCGGACAAAACCACAGCAACCAAAAGGTGATAAGGTGTTTCAAATTCTAATGCGCATTTTGGATTTGGATATAACTCGTCTAAATAATTTAAAATCTTATCCATTTTTTGCATAAAACTATACTATCAAATTTTGTTTGATTAGTCAATGATGTGTGGTAAATTTTATTTGATAAATAAAAAGGTATTGCTAAATTTGTGCTTAAAAAACAACCAAAGCAAAATCGGTTGCCTTGATTGTTTACAATTATTAATAATAATACCACAAACAAATGGTATTGTCAAATTTTAAATAAGTGTGGTGCTAAACCAATCTTTCAATCTGGTCATGAGTTGGCAATTTTGTAACAACAAAAATTCCCCAAAATCCCTGCAGTGCTGTTGCTTTTACCAGTCCTGCCACTTGAGGATAGTGTCCATAGTCAACTTTTAAACTTAATCCACAACTCAAGGCGATATTTCGCGGTGTGTTTATTATTGTGGAAGCAATGCCGTATTGTCTTAAAATTTTTGCAAAAGCATATAAAGAGTTACGCGCTTTATAGGATACAATCAAATATTTCATACTCGACCTCGTACTGTCATATAAAACATAATATTTTTTTTAAATGTTTTTGGTTAAAGCAAAAATTGTTTTTAAATCATATCTTGAAGTATGATATATTTTGATAATTCAGCAACCAGTTATTATAAACCCAATATTGTCAAAAATGCTGTCATTACAGCAATGAACACACTAACTGCGAACCCTGGCAGAAGTGGTCATATTTTATCGCAAAAAGCAGGGGAAATGGTGTTCGAAACACGTGAAAAGGTTAAAAGGTTTTTTAATGCAAACAATCATCAATTGATATTTACAAAAAACTGCACAGAAGCGCTAAATCTCGCACTCTTTGGGTTTTTAAAACCTGGTGACCATGTCATTACATCATGCTATGAGCATAATTCAGTCTTGCGTCCGCTTGAAAAACTTAAAAGCGCTGGTGTGGAAGTTGATATTTTAACATCTGACCTTTCAAACTTTGATATTGAGATAAAACCCCATATTAAGTCAAACACAAAATTGATTGTTGTCACTGGTATGAGCAATGTAACAGGTGAATCTCCTAATTTGTGTGAAATAGGCAAAATTTGTCACCAAAATCACATTATCTTTATGGTTGATGGAGCGCAATCTAGCGGACATATAAATATAGACATGCAACAAATGGATATAGATGTGTATGCCTTTGCAGGGCATAAAGGGCTTTGTGCTATAACTGGAGTTGGTGGTTTGATTGTAAACGAAAATCTTAACTTAACACCTTTGTTGTATGGCGGAACTGGAAGCATGAGTGATAGTCTTGTTCAGCCTGACGACTTGCCGGAAGGGTTTGAAGCAGGCACTTTGCCAACAATCCCTATTGCAAGTTTGTATGCAGGAGTTGATTTTTTGATAAACAATTTTGATAACATAATGCAAAAAGAAGATGATTTGTCACAATATATGTATCAAAAGTTGTCTAAATTAGAAAATATAAAGTTATATTCATCTGCAAACAGCAAAAATATATATAGTTTTAATATCGTGGGCAAGGATAGCGGACAGGTGGCGGATATTTTGAACGAAAAATATGGCATTTGTGTGCGTTCTGGGCTTCATTGTGCACCATTAATTCACAAAAAATTGGGCAGTCTGCAAACTGGTGCGGTTCGTGCATCAATAGATTTTTCTAATTCAAGGCATGAAATTGATGTTTTTGTGAAAGCAATAGAAGAGATATCTAAAGATTGTTAATCTTTGGCAAAATCTTGCAAATTAAGGCAAACAGTATTAACATACTTCCAAATATTATATAATAAAAATTATAAGGCAAAATCACACTGCTAAAAAGCAAAACAAGGCTGCAAACAAAGTATGATTTTGCTTTTTTTTCTGCAAAAAAATTTAATGCAAAATCTTTAAAACTGAATTTGCTGGCGGATAAATTTAGGTCGTCAGTTTTCAAATTAATTTTTGTTTCAGTTAGCAGTTTGAATAGTTTGTTTTTGTCAATAATTTCCACTTTTTTGTCCTTTAATATGCTTAAATTAGTTAGTTTGCAACAAGGACAAATAATGTAAAGGTTTTCAAAATCAATGTCTCGTGATTGAGCAATTATCTCATAAAAAAGTTGTTGGGTCAGTTCGTTTGTAGTGCTGGCGTCAAAGTACAAATTTTGTCCATCTTTATAAAGGTATTTGTAGTTAGTTTTTTCTGCATTAAACAAGGCTTTTAGCAAAACATTTTTATTGTTAGGGGAAAGCAAAACAAATGATAAAAATGTTTTTTCAATATTATCTTTGTTTTCGGTTGCTGATTTTGTTTTTGATTGCTTTTTGCCAACAAAATAGAACAATAAAAAACAAATAGCAAAGCAACAAATAAGACTGATAAAAAACGTCAACCACAAATCTCTTATATAAAAATTTATCCATGCAAAGCACAAAAGGAATACACAGATATTGATAAAAATTTTATCTAATAAATTAACAATTTTAAACTTTGACATATCCAAATTTTTGCCAATTTTGTAGCATGTAAACGGCAGAGATAAAAAATTAAATAATTTGATAATTAATTTGACAAAATAGGACAATAAATATAAAATTATTACATAGGGGAAATTTTATGAAAGTTGAAACAAACAAAAAACCATTAAACATGGCAAAATATATTGTTCGCAAAGCAAAAGCGGAGTCTTTGACTCAAGACGATTTTAAAGCCATTGTTGCTCACATGATGAATTTTGGCTTGGATAAACACACAAAAAATATGTTTTTGGCATTGGACCAATTTGGTATGACAAAACAAGAAACTTTATATCTTGCTTTGGCTATACGTGATAGTGGTATGGTATTCCACGCAAACGAATGGGTGCTTGAAAAACATTCCACAGGTGGTATAGGGGATAGCACAAGTGTTGTTCTTATCCCATTGTTGAGTAGTTTGGGTTATAAAGTTGTTAAAACCACTGGCAAATCTCTTGTGTTTGCAAACGGTAGTGCTGACAGATTTAAAGCAATTCCAGGCTTTGAAACAATGGATTATAAAGAAATCAATAAGGCACTTTCAAAAAACAATGCGTGTGTGCTTGCTCATGGAGCAGAATATTGTCCAGCAGATACAATCTTGTATCAAATAATTGAAAAATACCATTTGCAAGACAATATCAATTTTTTGGCAGCGTCAATCGTTGCAAAAAAATTAACAAGCGATGCTCATATTGTTTTAGTTGATGTTAAGTATGGCGAGGCAAGTGCAATTGCCACTTATAAGCAGGCTTGTGAATTGGCTGATTTGCTTAAATATATGTTTAAAGAGTGTAATGTTGAATGTATCATCGCACTTACAAACACACACCAAATCATTGGCGATAGCGTTGGCAATGCCGTTGAAATGCTTGATGCAATAGATGTGTTAAAAGGTAAACATAATATGTTGCGTGAAGTGGCAATTAGGTTTGCTGTTGAAATGATGATGAAAGCAGATAAGCGCTTGACAAGGAAAGATGCTTACGATATGGCTGTAAGTTCACTTGACGGTGGTTCTGCTTACAAAAAGTTTTTGGATATCGTTAAAACTCAACATGGCGATATAAAAGCGGTTGAAGAATGCACATTCTTTGCTCCAAAAGAAGAAATTGTATTCAAAGCAGACCGTGCAGGTTATGTTGGTAATATAAATGCTCTTTTAATGGGCGAACTTATAAGACGTCTTTGTGTTGAGACTCATAACAATAATATTGGTATGGTTTTAAATGTTAAAATTGGCGATTATGTAAATAAAGGTGATAAAATTTTAACATTGTATTGCGAAAACAAACAAGATGTGGAAAATTATATTGATGCAATCAAAGGTTGCGTCCGTTTGACAGATTTGAAAATCAAACCTGTTAATCCAATTAAGAGGATAGATTAATGCAACAAAAAGTTTCTGGCTTGAATGAAACTGAAAAATTAGCAAAACAATTTGCAACATCACTAAAACCTGGTGATGTTGTTGTTTTACATGGCGATTTGGGTGCTGGTAAAACCACATTCACACAATTTGTTTTTAAAGCACTTGGTGTTAAAGAGTCGGTTACAAGCCCAACATTTGCTATTTTAAAAACATATCAGGGTAAAGACTGCTTATTACATCATTTTGACGCTTATAGGATAACTGATGAAGAAGCTATTGAAGCAGGTTTTGACGAAATTATTGCTGAACCGAACAGTATAAAGTTTATTGAGTGGAGCGATAATATTTCGGCTTTGTTGCCAGATAATTTGCGCAAAGTGAATATTAAATATTTAGACGAGACATCAAGGATTTTTGAAATAGAATGAATACACTTATTATAAATACAGCAAATGATAGTTTGGAAATTGTTTTACAAAGTGAAAACAAAGTTTTTCATGAAATATTGACAAGTAAAAGCCATCATAATGAAACCATGTTACCAGCGATTGATAAAATTTTAACTGAACATAAATTGGAAATTCAAAACATCAACCAATTGGGTGTTGTTATTGGCCCAGGTTCATTTACTGGTATTCGTGTTGGCATTGCAACAGTTAAGGCTTTTAGAGATAGTTTTGGCATAGTTACTAAAGGGATTAATAATTTAGATTATCTTTTTGCATTGGCAAAAGACCAAAACAAGGATTGTAACACAGTTGCAATTTTGGGTAGTAGAAATAGTTATTTTGTGGCAACAGTTGTTAATGACCAATTGTATAAATACGAAAGAAATTTGACAATGGAAGAATTGCAGAAGGTTGCAGGAGACTCTCCAATCGGTATGTTTAAGAAAGATGAAAATTTAAATTCATTTGAAGTCAAACTAAATGCTGAAATTTTATTACATTGTTTAAATGGAAGTGACGATAAAACACTTGTTCCGGTGTATTATCAATTGAGTCAGGCTGAAAGTGAAAAAATTAAACATGCAAATCTGCAGATAAGGGAAGCAGAAGTTCAAGATTTGATTGTGGTTGCTAAACTTGAAAATGAAACTTCTTTACCAAATAAAATGAGCCGAGCGGATTTTGAAAACTCCATTCTAAACAAAAATCATAAATTGTTTGTGGCAACTCTAAATGAAGAAGTTGTTGGATTCGTGTCGATAGAATTGACAGATGAAATTAATATCGAAAATGTCGTGGTTGCAAAAAGTTATCGCAATTATGGCATTGGCACGGCACTATTAAATTTTGTTGTTGATTTTGCAAAAGAAAATAATACAGATTGTGTAAGTTTGGAAGTTAGCAAAAACAATATCACAGCATATTTGTTGTATAAGAAATTTGGTTTTGAAATGAGAAGAGTTAGGAAAAATTATTATGCCGATGGTAGTGATGCTTTTGAAATGTGTTTAAAAATTTTAAAATAAATTAAAAATTGCTTGAAAATTTATCGTTTTTAATGTCAAAGTATTAAATTTCTAAAATAATTTAAATATAATCATCTGGCAGGTCGTTTAATAACAATAACGTGTCGTTTTGATTTAACAGTCTAAAATATTGTTTTGCGTCATCAAGAGTATTGGCAAACAATATTTTTTTTGTTGGGTTGGCTGATATTATTCCTTTTGTTAAGGCTTGCTTGTTTGTCTTACCAACAATAACAATCATGTCTGATTTAGAGATTAATTCGCCAAGTTGGAAATTGATTTCAAATTGATTTTTTCCAGCTTCAATTATGCCTGGTGTTACAATCATTTTTTTGTTTTCGCAAAAAGATAAAACTTCAACCGCTTCTTTTGCACTTGTTAGTGAACAGTTGTAACTGTCATCTAAAATATTTATTGCTCCTTTCAAGTATTCCAATCTGTGCGGTATTGGTTTTAAATTGCTTATTGCAAATTTAATATTTTCAATGCTTATGCCTAAATTTATGGCTAGGGCAGAAGCGAGCATGATATCTGTCACATTGTGTTTGCCAAGCAGTTTTGTTTGACAGTTAAATTTGTTGTTCTTGTGGTTGAACACAAAACTCGTTTTAAAATTTTTTATCGTAATCTTATTGGCATAAAAATCTGCGTTTTCATTTTCAATTGATGTGGAAAATTTTACCCCTGGTTTGTTAATATACATATCAAAAAGGAAACGATTGTCAGTGTTGAAAATGCAAGGTTTGAAATTCAAAAATTCACTTAATTTTCCTTTGGCTTTTGCTATGTTTTTTATGTTCTTAAAAGTTTGCAAATGTTGTGGTGAAATTTGTGTTAAAATTCCATAATTTGCACCAAAGATTTTGCATAAATTTTTTATATCGTTTTTGTGACGTGCACCATATTCTAAAATAATAAAATCAACATTTAAATTTGAATTATTTAAAAATTTAGCAATACCAATAGGAGTGTTAAAACTTTGTGGTGATGCTATAACTTTAAATTGTGTTTTTAGCATTTCATAAAGGATATTTTTTACTGTTGTTTTTCCATTGCTCCCTGTTATTGCAATAACTTTTGCACGGCTGTTTTTGAGCTTGATTTGGGCTTTCTTGATAAATTTGTGGTTTAATAATTTGTCATAAAAATTTAAACAATTTGCAAAAATTGGTGCAAATATCATGCAAATATGGCTTAAAATCAGCATTTTTTTGAAAAAAATTGGTAAAATTATGAAAATTGATGCTAAAAGATAAATTTTTTTTAACCTGCCAGTGTATATCAATGGTGTCTTTTTGTTTAAACAAATTTTTTGATAAATTAATGGTGAAATAAATAATAAAATTATATTTGAAATAATTGTAAAAAATAAATTAAAAATTAAAATTTGTACGACAAAAATCGCTATCAAAAATGTATAAAAAATCGAATATTTAAAATTAAAATAAGATAAATATCTTTTTGCG
>SAMEA104315424__coassemble_1513_pt1 | contig 10239 bp, 6 predicted proteins | sample SAMEA104315424__metabat2_low_PE_033 | metagenome-assembled genome bin SAMEA104315424 (sample SAMEA104315424) | gut metagenome | biome: Monkey gut; feature: monkey-associated habitat; material: faeces | place: China | collected 2013
AACACGATTTTGCATAAACACATCAGGGTTTTGGTTTGTGCCAGCACTGAAACTATTGTAATTGTTTAAAGCACGTTGCTTAAATTGTGAAATATCGTTGAAATCAACAACCTTTTTTAAATCTTCTAAATCAGACACATATACAGTGCTGAGTTCGTGACTTGTTCTAAATCCATCAAAAAAACAAATAAAAGGTGTGCCAGTTTTTTGACTTGCAAGTTCAGTGGCAATTGCAATATCGTTTACCTCTTGCACTGATGAGCAGTTGATTATATTAAATCCAGTTTTCATGCAAGCATAAATATCACTATAATCGCAAAATATGCTTAAGGCATGTGAAGCAACTGTCCTTGCTGCAACATAAAAAACAGTTGGCAAGCATTCCCCTGCAATTTTATACATATTTGGTATCATCAACATCAAACCTTGACTTGATGTGAATGTTGTGGTTTTTGCACCTGCCATTAAACTGCCGTGCACAGCCCCTGCCACACCGCCTTCACTTTGCATTTGTGCAATGCGAAGTTTGTTGCCAAAAATATTTGTTTTGCCTTCGGTTAAAAAATTATCACAATTTTCAGCCATTGGGCTTGATGGTGTGATTGGATAAATCACCGCCACATCATTCATCATATAAGCAATATTGCTGGCACAAAAGTTGCCGTCAACTGTCAATTTTTGCATATTTCCCCTTTAAATTATTTACGTTTTTTTGATATTATTAGTGCTTTAAAACAACTTTGTTTTATTTCAGTAAATTATTGCACAAAAATATCTAATAATAGTATAAAAAAAATTTTGCCTTATTGCAAACAATTGCAAAGATTTTTAACTTTTGTTACAATGAAATTAAATGTATTAAACAGACTTTGCAAAGGTGGTAATTTATGCGTTATTTAATGATTGTAACCTATAATGGACGTAATTTTTCAGGTTTTCAAAAACAAAAATCAACCAACAAAACAATTGAATTTGAATTGGAAAAAGCAATAGCAACAATCACAAAACAGCAAGTGGAATGTGTTGCAAGCGGAAGGACTGATGCTGGAGTATCTGCCTATCATCAACCAGTTCACTTTGATATTGACAGCAACTTGAACGAACAAAAATTTTTGAAATCAATCAATGCTCTTTTACCTGCAGAAATTAAAGTTTTGACAATCAATCCAACCACAATTCATGCACGTTTTAGTGCCAAGAAAAAAACTTATATTTACAAAATGTACATTTCAAATGTTGAGTTGCCACTTGAAACTGATAAATTGAAGATTTCCCCAACTTTAAATTTTAAAGATATGAAAAAATTTTGTTCACTTATTAAAGGTACACATGATTTTGGCGCTTTCAAAGCCAGTGGTGGACAAACTGAAAACGATGTAAGGACGATTTATTCAGCACGATTAAAAAGAGATGACAACTATTTAACATTTGAAGTTACAGGCAATGGATTTTTATATAAAATGGTACGCAATCTTGTTGGCACAATGTTAAAAATCGGAGAAGGCAAAATTGATATTAATGAATTAAAACACACAATCTTCAATGGCTTTAAATCATCCTACACAGCAAAACCAGAATACTTGTATCTATACAACGTAAATTACAGATAATTAAACACTACCACTAAAATTTTGCTCCACAAATTTATATCAAAACAAAAAAGTTGATGTAACTAATTTAATAAGGCTTTCACAAAGGCTAGCGATGAGCCTTTGAATGGAATGATTAACAACCAGCGAAAAGTTAGCGGTTGTTTTTTTCAACAAAAAAACAACCCGACCAAAAGGCCGAGTTGTGATGATGGCGCCCCGAGTAGGGCTCGAACCTACAACCTATCGGTTAACAGCCGAGTGCTCCACCATTGAGCTATCGAGGCATAAATTGTTGACATCTGTAAAATCACTTTCACAGACAATGCCCTTATTATATCATCAAATATAAGGGTTGTCAACAATTTTTTTATTAAATTTTTTTAAATTAACAAAATTTTATTGTTAATATTTTTTGTATTTTTATTTATCATTTAACGGTTATTTTATTATAGATTCCATAATAATCCAATAAATAGATGTAATTTAATTTTGTAAGAACCGTGGTTGTTGCTGATTTAAATTTTTCAATGATATCATTAGTTACAAATTCGTTTTGTTTGCGGAAAGATTTTAAATCTTCAGTTTCAACTTCCTGACTGTAAATACCACCAGTGTTAGAATAATAAATTACCATATCTCTCATTTCGCCATTGATTTCATAAACTGTATCTGCAGGCTTGAAAAGTGAGTTGCCGATATAGAAATTTTCATTAAAACTTATACCAAGCAAATCTAACAAAGTTGGAACAACATCATAAGCAGAACAAAAACGAGTGTTCCATGTTAATTTGTTGGTCAATTCTGTGTTTAGATTTTTAACACCTGGGCTTGACAAAATCATTGGTATTTGATGCAATTCTGTGCGATAAATTTCATTTTTTGGAATATTTTTAAATCGATTTGAAAGGTTTAAATAATATGAATAATGGTCAGAATAAAGCAACATTGTTGTTTTATCATATAAACTTGTTCCGTCAGCATAAGTTTTTGATTTCAATTCAGCCACAATTTTGCCTATTGCCTCGTCAAGCCCACATACACCGCATTGATAATATGTCAATTCGCTAACCAAATTTGGGTCGGTTCCTTGATAATTGTTGATAACATTTTGATACCACGTTGTGTAAGTAGCATCTCTTTCATCTTTATTTAAAACATAACGATTGTTTTCATCTAAAACGCAGTCATCTGCACCGTATTTTACATAATTCATGTATTTGAGAGCATCTCCATCATTGACATTGTTTTCAGGCAAATATGCCCCATGTGATGAAACATTAAGGTAGAATGTATAGAATGGTTTTTCTTGATAATTTTCTGGCACAATATAGCTCATTGCATGCGTTACAAATTCGCCTTCTGGAGCCCAGTTATCCCACTTTAAATTATCTCCTGTGTAAATACGATTTCCATCTTTATCAACCAAACATTCTTTGCCGATAACATTTTGGAACCCCATATTCCCATGTGTTACATTTCGGTCATAGAATGTTGAACGATTTGAATGAACGTAGCTAGTCGTGTAACCTTTAGATTGCAAAATATTTGGCAAAGAAAAACCTAAAGCATTTGAATTTTTATTATAAGTTTTGCCAGCATAATCAAGCACATTTAATCCATTTGGATAACTGCCCATTACACCAATGCCCTCGCTGATATTTGTTTTTGCTTTGCCAAAGAACTTTGACGCAACAATGCTGTTGTCATTTTGGTTTTCAGCATCACCATATATCAAAGCATACACATTTGGTGTAAGTTCATTTGAAAAATTCTGCAAAGTTGGGTCATAGTTGCCGTCACCAAACGCAAACCATTCAAGTGACTCCATCATAAAACAAATCACATTATTGCCACGATCAACACCAAAAGTCGATTTATCCGTGCCGTTTAATGTGCTACCATTATACATACTGCCAGAGTTGAAATAATCAACAGTGATTTTTTGTTTCATTCCGTCAGCGGTTGTGTTATTATTGCTCAAGGCATTCACTAGCATGTTGACAAAATATCCATAAGAGCCAAACTTTGCATAACTGCTTCGCTTCAAGAAGTTGGTTTCCATTAAAAACGCATCTGTGTTTACGTAATTTGCAGATTCAAGATTATCTTTATATGATTGAACCCTATGGCGATATAGGTAGTAGTTTGTTATTGCAAAGTTCTGCGCAAACAAAATCATGATGATGCACAAGATTGAAAAATGCTGTTTTATATTAATTTTGTTCTTTTTTGCCTTATGCAAAAGCACCCCACCAATAATTGCAATTGTTGCAAATAAGCTGATAAGCTCAAACATCACACCCCAAAAAACAAAACCTGAAGTTGCAGCCTCAGTTGCTTCAACCAAAGCAGAAAGCATATCACAGATAAACATATCACCGTAAATAGAATAAAGTGTGTAGTTTGTGTAAATCAAACAACCTTGAACAAACAAAACTATGGTTGCAAATACATATTGTGCAGTGTAATTTGGTGTTGCAAATATCAACGCACCAATAAATACAATTATTGCAAAATTATACCAGAAATATTGTGGCATAAAGCCAAGTTTTAATACGTAAAACGAAAATGCTTCTAAAATCAAAGCACCTAACACATAATAAATAAACATCAAAAACTTGTTTACACCAGTCTTTATCATGTCAAATATTTTAGTTTATTTGGTGTTTACTGTCAAGTCAAAATGCAAATTGTTGCAAAATTTAAACTTTAATGGTAGAATATTGGTATGTTTAATTGGTTAAAAAATTTGTTTGCAAGCAAAAAATTGCTTCCTAAAGATGTTGAATCTGGTTTGATGACATCTATGTTTTACTCTGTCAAATTGGGAGAAAAACTTATTGTTCCTGACAATTGCGTGTGCTATTTGTCATATAGAGACAAAGTTTACAATCAGTTTGAATCGGGCAATTACACTTTAGATGAACAGACACTAAACTCTTTGATAACAAAACAAACCAGAGGCAAAAAAGAAATTAAAACTGTTAAATTTGATTTGTTTTATGTGAATAAAAACAAATTCAATTATGACACTAAACAAAACGAATCTATACCATTTGATGGAAGATTAAGCAAAGTTGAAATCAAAACGAATTTTGACTGTCAAGTTGTTGACACAAAAAAGTTTAAATCTTACGCATTATCTTTCTTTGCTTTGATTAGACCTATAGATGCTGAAAATTTGGTTAAAAGTTTTGTGACTGAACACATTAACAAATACTATTTAAAACATGATTTATTTTCGCCAATAAATGCAGAGACTGAAACAGAAAATATCAAAACTTATCTCAACAAAAAAGCAGAAAGATATGGTTTTACATTTGCAAATTTATACTTATCTTTGTGGGTAAAAAACAAAACCAAGCAACCTGTTGAAACTGAAAAATCATTTTTTGATGATGTAAAAGTTAGCAAAACCAGTACAGTAGCACCAATTGAAACCGTCAAAACACAAAAAGAAGCAAAAACTGAAACTGAAAATATTGACAATACAAAATCCAAGGTATATAATTTAAACAGTGTTGAACAATCGGTCAGTACGAATGAAAATAAAGAAAAACAAGAAGTGTGCCCACAATGTCAAAGCATAAGAATTGCAAACTCGGCATTTTGCCACAAATGTGGTTACAAGTTCTTGTAGTTTGAAAAATAAATTTATAAGGAGACAATATGAAGTTCAAAAAAACTGATATCATAGGCACTGTGCTTGAAAAACACCCAAAAGGTGAAGAAATTTTGACACAATTTGGCTTCCATTGCTTATACTGCCCTTGCAGTCAAATGGAAACACTTGAAGAAGCTTGCGAAGTGCATGAAATAAATGTTGACGAATTGTTAAAAGCACTTAACGTATAGTGTTGTGCTTATAAACAAATCCTTTCATTAGCCTAATTTCAAACAAAAAAACACTCAATTGAGTGTTTTTTATTTTAGTTATTTTTCTTTAACTTTGAATTTTTTTCAAGTTCTTTTTTTGATGCTTCAAGTTTTGCATTTTCTTTTGCAATCTCGTTATCAATTTGTTTTAAGAACTCGTCAATATCAGTTATTTCAGCCGGATTTGTTGCTGATGTTTCCACTTTCTTTGGTCTTCCTGCTTTACGTTTTGGTTGAGTTTCTGCAACGTTTTCAACTGGCTCTTTATGTGGACGACCAGCCTTGCGCTTTGGTTGCTCTTCTGTTGTTTGTTCAACTGGTTGTTTGCGAGGTCTGCCTGGCTTGCCTGCTGGCTTTGTTTCAACATCTGTCACAACTTTTTTAGGTCTTCCTGCTTTACGTTTTGGTTGTTCAACTGCGGTTTGTTCAACTGGTTGTTCAGCTTGTTTTTCTTCAACAACCTTTCTTGGCCTGCCAACAGATTTTTTAGGTTGTTCTGCCACAGTGTTTTCAACAACTTTGCGTGGACGACCAGCCTTGCGTTTTGGTTGTTCAACAATTTCTTGTTCAACTGGTTGTTTGCGAGGTCTGCCTGCTTTACGTTTTGGTTGTTCGGTTGTAACTGCTTCAGTTGGAACAACTTTACGTGGACGACCTGGTTTCTTTTTTACAACTGGTTCTGTAACAATTTTACGTGGTCTGCCTGGTTTGCCTTTTGGTTTGCTTTCTTCCGTTTGAACAGTGGATTCTGATTCAACTGGTGCAACTTGTTCAGTTGTTTCTGTTGAAACTTGTTCATCAGCATTTTCCCCCGAATTTGCTGGTGTCTGTTCTTGATTTTCATTTTGTTCTGGTTCAAGTTCAGGTTTTACCTTATTTGCATCGTCATCTTCTGATTCATCAAGATAGTTAAATGTGTATGTTGGTTGTTCTTGATTTGATGCTTCAGGTTGACCTTGCTCGTTAAGATAATTGAATGTGTAAGTATCTTGTTGTTCAGGTTGAGAATTTGATTGATTTTCTGGTTGTTCTTGAGCTTCAACCTGTGCAGTTTCTGCTGGTTGTTCACTAGGTTGTTGATAATAGTCATCATATTGTTGATTATCATTTTGATTATCATAATATGAATTGTCTGCATACTGATTATCAGCATATTGTTGATCATAGTATTGTTGCTCTTGAGCAGGTTGTTCAACCGGCTGTTCGGCTTGTTTTGCTGAATTTTTGCCATTCTTTGCACGATTTACTTCATCTGAAACACGAGAAATGATTTGTTCACGTTCATCAATCTTTTGTTGATACTCGGCATCAATGTTTGAAAGTTGGTCTTTAAGTTGAGCATTTTCATCATACAAGCCATTAACTTCGGCTTCTTTATGTTGCAATTTCTCTTCCAATGACTTGATGTTGTCTTGAACTTTTGTATATTTATCCGCTTCACGTTCTTCAACAACACGAAGTGCTTCGTCATAAACTTTGCCACTATATGTATCAAATTCACTCATCATTGACTTTTCAAGAGAGTTGCGTGCCTTTTTGATTTGATTTTCAACATCAGTAAGTTCTGCTTTGTATGTTTCCAAAACTTTTTTGTGACGATCAGTAGCAGTATCGTAATCACGTTCCAAGTTACGTTGACGATCAAGTTCTTGTTGTTGTTGTTTTTTCAAATAGTTTGCTTCAATGCTTGATGTAACATCTTCCAATTGTTGTTTAAAGTTATCAAATGTCTCTTTGCTGACCTGCATTTGACGTTGATATTCTTTTGTTGTTTCACGGAACGAATTTTCTTCTTGATAAATTTCATTGTTAATTTGTTCCATGTCTTGCATAAGTTTTTTACGTTCAGCAATATAGTTTTCTGCTTCTGTCATAGCACGTTCCAAAACAAGTGAACGTTCTACACCAGCCTCATCAAAGTTGAATTTTTCGTGTTCTACGTTACGCAAACGAGCACGTTCCAACTCTTTCTTTTCTTCGTCTGCACGTTTTTGAAGGTATGCGTACAAAATTGGAATACCACGTTTGATTTCATTTTTATCAAACAATACTTCATAGTCAACATAATCTGGCAAAGTTTCAGTTGCTTTATCAATGTTTACTTCAAAATATTGGTAGTTTGAATAAAGGTCACTTATGATTGCATTATGCCTGATTTGGAAGAAAATTGTTACAAGGTAATTTAGCATCAAAATCAAGATTGGGCAAAGCAAGCAGTGTTGCAAAATTTCAACCAACTTTTCTTCATAAGAACAATACAAGTTCAACAAAAAGCACAAACCTGCAAATATGTATGATAACATATTCATGATTTTGACATCACGAGTGTAGGTGCTGTTTTTTACAGGTATAGTTACGCAACTGTCAAAAGACATATATTTACTTGCTTTTTCTTCCCTATACAAAACATATTGTTGCCATTGCTTGCGCAATTGTTTTGGCACACGGCCTGATTTCATTTTATTGTTGAATGCAATCAGATTATCTTCAGTGATTTGTGGATTGTCCAAAAAATAGTTGTTGAACATATCAACAGCTTTAATCAACCTTGCTTCGTAGGAACGAGAAGTTGAAAATATTACACAGAGAACTGTGAATAAGAACAATGCAGCAAATATGATAAAATAACGATTGTAATTCAAATAATTGGCGAATGATGAAAAGAATTTATCAACCGCTTCAAATATTTTAGTCATAAAAACCCCTTTAATTAATTTAAAATTAATTTTATTTGCTAATTGTATTATAACACAATCATTCACTAATTACTAATATTTTAAGATATTTTTTTATTTTTTTTTGAATTTTTTGATAATTTATTTTAACACCAAAAAATGCCTTTAAAATACTATATTTAGGCATTTTTGCTAATTTTGATGGGGTTATTTATGAATAATAATTATTTGCGCTTAATTAAATATTATATAAATTATTATTTAATAATTCCTATTTATATATTAATTAATAAAGGGCATAATAAAATTCAATTGTTGAAATCACACTTGTATAGGCTGAATAAAAAAGTCTGTCAATTTAATTGTAAAATTTTTAAAATGTTTGTATAATGTTTTAACTTAAACATAAACCAATTTATCCCACCGATGCAATAAATATGGTTTGATGTTAGGTATGATTAAAAGGAAAATATAAATGTACGCATATTGGATATATTACGTTTTGGGCATTGTTCTTATACCAGGCATTGCACTTGGCTTATGGGCACAAATTAAAGTTCAAACCACATTTAATGAATACAACAAAATTCAAACAAAACACGGCAAACCTGCAAACGTTGTTGCACGTTATATGCTTGACGGCGGTGGTTGCATAGACACCAAAATTGGAAGAGTGAATGGAAGTTTGACAGATAATTACGACCCAACAAAAGACACAATCTCTTTATCTGATGATGTTTATGACAACAGCACAGTTGCAGCAATTGGTGTTACCGCACATGAAATTGGTCACGTTTTTCAACACAAAAGCAACTATGCCCCTGTGAAAATTAGAAAAGCTCTTGTACCTGTTGTGAATATTTCTGGATTTTTGGTTTGGCCACTTATTATCGTTGGCTTGATTTTGGAAGCTGGCTTCTACCTTACAAACGCAAAATGGCTTATCTTGGCTGGTATTATTTTATATAGTCTTAACATTTTGTTTTGTCTTGTAACATTGCCAGTAGAACTCAATGCAAGCAAACGTGCTTATAACATGCTTGTTTCAACTGGCGAAATGGATCCAGAAGAAGCACAAGGTGTTAAAAAAGTGCTAAACGCAGCCGCTTGGACTTACGTTGCAGCACTTATAACATCTGTGTTGTCGTTGATAAGACTTTTGTTGTTTGTGTTCACAATGCGTGGAAACAAGAAATAATTGATTATAATACAATTTCTTTATCTGCCCTAATTGCTCCAAATCTGCACATAATAAGGTATTCACTTGTAGTTGCATATTTTGCATAAAGACTTAAAGGGTTGACATTGTTTAAGATATAAACAGTGTCTCCTTTTTTTAATTTTGTATCTGTTATATCTAACATAAAACAATCCATACAGACATTTAAAACTGAACACTTTGTGCCTGCAATGTTTAATTTTAAACCAATATAATCCAAATCAAAACCGTCAGCATAACCAATTGGTAAAATTGCAATTTTCATAGGTCTGTTTGCAACAAAACGGCGGTCATACCCAACAACATCTCCTGATTTAACTTTATTAACTTGCGTGATTGTTGTCTTTATTGTAACTACAGGTTTATATCCATTTGTGGTATTATTATAAAGGTTAAAACCAATGCGTGCCATGTCAAAATTGTGATGTCTTGTGTCAAAAACATGGCTATTGTCAGCATGGACAATTGTAGAAAGTCCTTTCTGTTTTAAAACTGATATAAATTTGTTAAACTTTAACAATTGTTGTTCAACAAAACTATCTGTTGTTGCAAAATGAGTGTAAACACCTTCCAAATGCAATTTGCTATTTTTCAATTCGTCCAAACAAGTTTTAAACTCATTTATTTTTGATATGCCGTAACGATTCATGCCTGTATTGATTTTTATGTGAATATTTAACATTTTATCTAGTTCTTTTAACATCATAACATCTTCAAGGCTGTTGCAAGTGTAAGAAAATCTGCTGTCGATATGGCTTGTATCAAGTCCGCCAGTTATCAAAATCTTTTTATTTGTTAAGTTTTTGATATTTTCCGCTTCTGTTGAATTTACCACGCCAAAAAAATCTACATAATCGTTCAGTATTTCAACAACTTC
>SAMEA104315424__coassemble_1533_pt1 | contig 10167 bp, 7 predicted proteins | sample SAMEA104315424__metabat2_low_PE_033 | metagenome-assembled genome bin SAMEA104315424 (sample SAMEA104315424) | gut metagenome | biome: Monkey gut; feature: monkey-associated habitat; material: faeces | place: China | collected 2013
TGCAACAAATAATTTATAAGTCATATCAGCATAGGTCTTATTCAAAAAATCACGTTCATTTGTATTGCTATTGATGCCAATATCTGTTTTGATTTTTATCAAGTTAGTTGGTTCAATTTCAGTTTTTCGCATCACTTTTAAATCTTCATCAAGGCAATAATATGTGTTGTTATATTCAGCATAAAACATTTCTTTGCGTTCACGAACACATATTTTGATTTTAACAACCGATTCTGTTTTGATTTGTGTGACTTTAATTTCAGTGTAGGTCTTTTCAATATTATCAATCGCTGTTTGCTTGTCCACCATAAATATACTGCCTCCACATTTAAGTTTTGAGGCAGTTAAGATATCTTCTTTTGTGATTGCAAAAGTCTCTGGCTGGCTGACCGCAATTTCAACATCAATTTGACGCAAACGAAAAACAGCACCGAATAAAATAACAATCAGTGCTAAAATTGACAATAAAATTGATGATATAATGATTGATTTTTTTGTCATAAGCGTTTTATTTTAGCGCCAAGTGAAGTTAAAATTTGCTCAAAGTTTTCATATCCACGGTCTATAAAATGCACATTTTTAACTGTTGTTACACCTTTTGCACACAAACCTGCCAACACCAAAGATGCACCACCCCGCAAATCATTTGCTGTAACATCTGCCTTGTGCAACTTGCCACCAACAACACTTGCATGTTTATTGTTAATAACCGAAATGATTGCCCCCATCTTTTGCAACTCTGGCACAATCAAAAAGCGATTTTCAAAAAGGTGTTCAAAAATTTCAGTTTCGCCATTTGCAACACACGATAAAACCATCATTTGAGATTGCAAATCTGTGGCAAAATCTGGATAAAAACCTGTTGAAATTGCCCCTGGCGATAACAATTTGCCATCACTTGTCAGTTTGATTATATCATTTTCAATTTCAATTTGACAACCGATTTGTTTTAATTTTTCAATTAAATTTGCAATATGGTTATGATTTGCATTTGTCAAACATATTTTTCCGCCACAAATTGCCGTTGCAATCAGCAATGTGCCTGCAACAATACGGTCTTCTATCGGTGTATATTGTGTGTTTTTTAACTCACTTACCCCTAATATAGTTATTTTGCTTGTACCTGCACCTTTTATTTTTGCACCCATGCTTATAAGGAAATTGCAAAGGTCAACAATCTCTGGCTCTTTAGCGACATTGGTTAAAACCGTTTTACCTTTTGTTAAACAGGCAAATTGCACAAGGTTTTCAGTTGCCCCAACACTGGGGATTTTAAGTTTAATTCTTGCACTATGAGCATTGCTTGCATCAAAACATATTTGACCGCCTATTTCGCTAATTTTAACACCCATTTGGCGCAATCCGTTTAAGTGGATATCGATAGGTCTTGCACCTATTTTGCAACCACCTGGTTGAATGATTGTTGCAGTTTTAAACCTTACCAACATACTGCCCAATAAAAATATAGATGACCGCATGGTTTTCATCAAACACATGTCAATATGGCTGTTATCCGCTTTGCTTGTATCTAAAATAAGCCGATTTTGAGTTTTTGCTATGTTGACCTTTAATCCTTTTAAAATTTCAAGCATATTGTCAAGGTCAGTTATATGCGGATAATCGTTGATAATAACTTGCCCTGGGCACATCAAACTTGCAGTTAACATTGGAAGAGTTGCATTTTTGCTTGTTTGCACCCTTACCCTGCCATTAAGTTGTTTGCCTCCGTGAATAATATATGTGTCACCATTTTGACTAATATTTTGGTGGTTGTTTTTTGCTGTTTTCATATTTGTTTATATGTTTTAACTGCTGATTTTGTCTTTATATATTAAATAAATATCTATCAAATAAATAAGCAATATTAATATTAAAAAGCAAAAAGCCAACTTGATTGAGTTGACTAGATGTATTAATGTTTAAATTGTGTTGTTCATTTCAGCAATTTTATTTTGAACTTCTGTGTTGTATTTTTGCATAAGTGTGTGATACTTTTCAAAAAGTTTCGAGTCATAATCCAAATTGCCTGCAACAATTGAGTTGTATAACCACACGATGTTATGATACATCTCGGCATTATAATTATCAATATCTGCATAATTATGTATTTGCATGGTATCATTCAAATAATCAACTGTTGAAAGCATTAACTCATTGACTGTTGGTTGTGTTTGTTGGTCTGTATTGCTATTAGACTGCCCAATTTGCCTTAAATCGGTTTGTGATACAGAAGACGATAGATATTCAGGATTTTTAACAACTTTTTGATGTTCAATATCAATGTAACCTTTAATTTGATTTGTAGGCACTAGGTAGTGTTTGCCATTTTCATGTATTACCCTTGCATCATTTGCTAGCACAACAATTTGCTTTTGGTATTTATGCATGCGATTAAACAAATTATATAAGATTTCATCATCTGAAAGGTTTGATAATGCTACAGATGTGTTATTTAAATCTCCTGTTAAACTAGCATCAGAAAATTTTAAACCTGACTGCATAATAGATTCAACCGAAGCACTATTTGTGGCATGAAAACGATAATTATATTTTGACACAATATTTAGAACTTCTGCAATAAATTCAGGCTTATAATTTTTGCGAATTTCAGCAACTGTTTCTTCTTGCATAATCTGTTTTTTTACTTCTTTGGCTATTACATGTTTCTTTAATCTTTCAAAAAATTTTGTTAAATACTGTGAATAATTATCATCAAGCATTTTATCTTCGTCATACAGTGATTTCAGTTCATCGCTCAATTTTGCAATTACTTCTGGTGTTAAATCAAAATTGGCAATTTGCTTTACAATAGTGACTTCTTTCATCTTCAGCCTCTCAAAACACATTTCATGTTAAAATTATGTTATCACATTTTAGGCATTTATGTCAATTTAAAAGACCATACATACGATTATAATAGAATCTAACCATTTTCACAATCATTTTCACAATGTAGTATTTTATATTACATTATTAATATTAAAACAAAAAACAGAGTTTATACTCTGCTTTTAACATAATCTTTTTGCGTCTGGCTATCGACATTCAACACAATGCCAATTGCAGACATAAAGACTAAAAGTGATGTTGAACCAGCACTAATAAACGGCAAAGGCAGACCAGTTGGCGGGATACTGCCAGACACAACGGCTATATTTAATATAACCTGAATGCTGATGATTGCCCCAATACCAAAACACAAAAAGGCTGAAAATTTATTGTTGGCACTCAAGCCCACTTTAAAGATAAAAATTATAAGCACGGCAAACACGATAACCAAACAGAAACACCCAACAAAGCCCAATTCTTCAGCAATAATTGAAAAAATGAAATCACTTTCACTGAATGGCAGAAACAATTCCGCTTGTCGGCTGTTAAACAATCCAACACCCCAAAGTCCACCACTGCCAATCGCATATAATGACTGAATAAGTTGATACCCTTCATCAAGCGGATTTTGCCAAGGATTTACAAATGCAATAATTCGATTAAGACGATACGGCTCAATAACAATAAGCAAAACAACCAAAGCAATTGCAGGGATTGTGAGCAAGCCAAAAACTTTAAGGCGTAACCCACCAATAAACAGCATAAAAATCAATGTGAAAGCCACACACATTGTTATTGACATGTTTGGTTCTAACATTATCAACAAGCAATAAAGTCCACCAAGCATGAGTGTGATTGCAATATGTTTAAAACTGGCAAGTTTGTCTCCGTCACTTAAATAGCCTGCCAAAAACAATACAAGGCAGAATTTGGCAATTTCACTTGGTTGCATTGTGATTGAGCCGATACCAATCCAACGTGTTGCCCCGTAACTTGTGCGTTTAAGCCCTGGCACAAATACTAAACACAAAAACACTAAACCAATAATATAAAATATCCAATAAAATTTTTTGTATATCTTGTGATTAACAAACGAACAAACAACCAAACCTATAAAACCAATCACAACACCGATAATTTGCTTTTTTAAATAAAAATAAGGATTGTTATATTGAACTGTCGCCGAATATTTGCTTGCACTATACACCATCACACAACCAAACACAGCCAATGCTATGGTGCATACTAAAATCACAATTCTATTCAGTTTTTGTTTCAACATACGCAGTTACCAAATTGTTAAAATCATTGCCACGTTCAACATAACTTTCGTATTGGTCATAACTTGCACTTGACGGCGAAAACAACACCACATCCCCTGCTTTTGCCAAACTTACAGCAAACTCAAATGCTGATTTTAATGTTTCAAATTTTGCAAACTTGAAGTTTGTGTTTGTTTTTTCAAGGTCTGGTGCAATTTCCCCAAATGCAACGATTTGCTTTACCCTGCCTGGCAAATGTTCAAATAATTGATTGTAATTTAAACCCTTTTTTGAACCACCTAGCAACAATATTATAGGTGCATTGAATGATTGCACACTTGCAAGTGTTGAAGCGATGTTTGTTGATTTGCTGTCATTTACAAATGTGATTTCCCCAGGGGTGTTTAAAACTGTGTTTCTAAATTTAGAAGCTGAAAAATTTATCAATGCATGCTTGATTTTTTTGATTGGCACTTTATATATAAGACCATAACAAATTGCACACATTGCATTTTGAATATTATGCTTTCCTTTGATTTTTAACTGGTTTACGTCAACCACTTTCTGCTGACGCAAATAGATTGCACCCTTTTGATAATAGACGTCTGCCAAATGTCGATATGAATATGTAATCACGTTGCATGGATTTGTAGCATGTATATTGCTATCAAGATTTATCACTGCATAGTCTGTTGTTTTTAGATTTGCAAATATGTTGTGCTTTAGCCTAGAATATTCTGCCATTGTTTTATGCCTTATCAGATGGTCTGGCTGAATGTTTAAAATTGTTGCAACATGTGGTGCAAAACTTGTGGCATGTTCAAGCATAAAACTGCTTACTTCAACCACCATTAAGCGATTTTTGCCTTCCATGACCGCTTTTGACAATGGATAGCCATTGTTACCGCATGCCACAGCTTTATATTTTTGATTTAAGATACTGGTTACCAATTCCACAGTGGTTGTTTTGCCGTTGGTGCCAGTGATGCCAACAAAATGTTTAGCATAGTGAGAAGCCAATTCAATTTCACTCATGACCGGTACAAGGTGCTTTTCTGCCATAAGCAAATTTTGGTTATCTTTTGGTATTGCAGGCGAAACAACAATCAAATCAAGGTCAGCAATCACATCTTCGTTTATCTCTTGCAAAACAAAGCAGTTTTTAAATCTGCGAGAGCGCAATCTGGCTGGATCATCATCAAACAAAAATACATTTGCTTTGTGCTTGACCAACAATTTGCTTGCCCATTCACCAGACATGCTTAACCCATAAACTAAAACTTTTTTATTTTTAACTTTCATAAATTGACCTTTTAAAAAAATATTTTCTTTCAAATTAATTTATTGTTCAATTTGTTGAATATTACAAAAGGTAAAAAATAATACAAATTAAGCCAACGCAAAACGTCACAGCAGAATATATTGCCACAATTTTTGGTTCGCTTAACCCTGACATTTGCAAATGATGATGAAAAGGTGCCATTTTAAACACTCTCTTTTTTGTTAATTTAAAGACAATCACTTGCAAAATAACAGAAAAAGCGGAAAAAACAAAACAAACACCTAAAAGCAAAATCAGCAATTCAAATCCAATTAGGCAGGCACTTGCCCCAATATAGCCACCCAAACACAGAGAGCCAACATCTCCCATAAAAATGCTGGCCTTGTTTGTGTTGAACATCAAAAAACCTAATATTGCCCCCATGAACGATGCTGACATAAGATTTACATTTTGCATATTTGTGATGATTTTTCCTGTCTCACCATTCAAATACAACTTATTTTGAACAATACATGTGATTGCAATAAACATAAGCAAATAAACAAAACTGACGCTTCCAGCAAGCCCGTCCAAACCATCTGTTAAATTCACACTATTTGTTGTTGCAACCAAAACCAAAATCACAAAAGGGATAATTAACCATTTTATATTGCAAGATTTTTCACTAAACAACAAAAAAATATTGCCAGATTGACTGCCAAAATATATGAAAAATGCAAAAATGGTCGCAATGCCAACTTGTCCAATAATTTTTTGATATGCTCTCAACCCCAAATTTTGCTTATATTTTATTTTTAAATGGTCGTCCATAAATCCCAGCACACCAAAAAACAGCGCAACAACAAGGCAGACAAACCAATCTAAATCAAACTTTATAAAAGCAAGACTCATAATTAGTGCTGTTATCATAAACACTACACCACCCATGGTTAGTGTTCCATTTTTGCTTTTATGTTCTTCAACATAACCTAAAATAGTTTGACTAGCTTGTTTTTTTCTAAAAATCTTTATAATTATTGGCATGATACAAACCGAAAAAATATAACTTGCCAAAAAAATTAATATTAACTTTACCATATACACCTTTGTTTTTCTGCCACCATGCTACAATCCTGCTTAATAAAAGCAATTATATTTTCAGTTTTGACACTCTATTATTGTGATTGTGTCATTACCTTGTTAGTTGATTTGTTTTTAAAATAGTCATCAACAATCTTATAATCGCTAAAAAACAATTTAACTCCTTTTATCTCTTGATAATTTTCTGCCCCTTTACCTAAAACCGCCACCACATCGCCTTTGTTTGCAATGCTTAAAGCATATTCAATTGCCGATTTTCTATCTTCAATGCGGACGTATTTATCTTTATTTAATCCCGCAACGATTTGGTCTATAATCAAGGTTGGGTTTTCGTCCCTAGGATTGTCGGTTGTCACAATGGTTAAGTTGCTATATGATGATGCAACTTTGCCCATTTCTGCCCTTTTTGTTTTATCCCTGTTGCCTCCACAGCCAAAGACTGTTATAAGTTTGTTCACTGGCAATGCTTTGATTGTTGACAAAATGTTTTTTATCCCGTCTGGTGTATGAGCATAATCAACCACAACATTAAAATTTGCTGGTATATCAAGCACATTAAACCTGCCTGGTATTGAAAATTTTAACTTTTCAACAACCGATAAAGTTTTTTCAACTGAAAAGCCAAGTTTAAACATCACAGTGATTGCCATAAGCAAATTGGATATATTGTATTCCCCTATTAAATTTGTGTGACAAGAGTATATTTTGTCCCCCACTGAAAATTTAAAGTCAGTTCCATCAAAATCCATCATGCTTGTCAACAAAGCAAAATCGCCAAGATTGCCACATGTTGTTATATCAAAGTTTGATTGCTTAAGTTCTTTAAAATTACACACAGAATTGGCCACACCACATTTTGCATGAGAGTATGAAAACAAACTGGTTTTGCACTTGATATAGTTTTCCATATTTACAAAAAAATCCAAGTGGTCTTTTGTTATATTTGTCAAACCAACAACGTCATAATATATGTTATCTATCTTGTTCAAAGCAATGGCATGTGCGCTAACTTCCATAATGCAATACTCACAGCCATTGTTGTCCATATCTTTAATAAGTTTGTGTAAATTGATTGGATCAGGGGTTGTTAAGGTCGGTGGCAACATAAGGTTGTTTATATATGTGCCTTCTGTTCCAATCATTCCAACAGTTTTGCCCATGCTTAGCAAAATTTCACGCAACAAAAAGGTTGTGGTTGTTTTTCCATTTGTGCCAGTAATGCCAACAAATTTCATTTTAGCATTATATGTTTGATAAAACACTGCACTGATATACGACATTGCTTTTCTTACATCTTCAACCAGTATCTGTGCCACAGGCAAATCAATAAACCGTTCCACGACCAAACACACCGCACCATTTTCTATTGCTTCTTTTGCAAAATTATGGCCATCTAATTTTGTGCCTTTAATGCAAAAATAGATGCTGTTTGAACATTTCTCTTGATAAGTGCATGATAGGCTATCAATATCTAAATCTCGATAATTTTTGATACCTATAAATTTAAGATTTGATATGATGTCATACAATTTCATATCTATTCCCCCTTGATTTTAAATTTAGCACAGTATATTGATTTATGAACTTTGATTACAAAATAAGGCAAAAATTGTGCTAAACTGATTTTTATTGACAACTTATGCTCCGTGTTTGATAGTTATTTTGAGTGTAATCATGATTGTTTTATCCTGTTATTAAATAAACAATTTCGCCCAAAAACAACATTGTATTTTCAGGTGGCAATTGTATAAGAACAAACTCTCCTTCGCCCTCCACAAAACTATTCAAACCAAGTTGTGTTAATTTTGCACATGCATCTGCCAGTTTCATTCCAACAACATTAGGCATTGCTATTGTTGGTTTGTTGTTTAATTGTGTTTGGTCAGTTGGCGATATTGATTTTGTTTCAAATATGCGTTGAAAAACTGTTGCACCAATCGGTTTTGCAACCACACCGCCATAATAAGCCCCTGCACTTGGCTCATTGACACACACTATTAAAATGTATTGCGGATTGTCAGCAGGAAAACTGCCAATAAAACTTGAAATATATTTGCCTGAAGCAATTTTGCCATTTTCGTCATATTTTTGTGCCGTACCTGTTTTGCCACCTACATTATACCCTGGCACTAATGTGAATTTGTTTGGCTCGTTGACATTGTTTGAAAGCATCATATCAATTGTTTTGATTGTATCTGCTTTTAAATTGATTTTTGACTTGCTGGAATTATGCTTATAAATCACCTTGTTATCTTCAGTTGAAATATAATCAATCAAATGAGGTGTTATGTTATTGCCAGTTGTGATTTTAGCATACACATTTGCCATTTGAAGTTGCGTTACCGCCACCGCATGCCCAAATCCTATACGTGCCAAATCAACTGTACGGACAGTTTCTTTTGCCATAACAATACCACTTGATTCACTTGCAATATCAACGCCTGTTTTTGTGCCAATGCCAAAATATTCAAGATATTGATAAAATTTATCAAGTCCCACCCTTAATGCAAGATTGACAAACACACAGTTGCAACTATTTTTAAATGCTTCCAGCAAGGTTAAACTGCCATGTCCAACACTACGCCAACATTTTATTGTTTCGCCATCAACGGTTGTTCTGCCACCGCAATAAAAATGTTCGTTTATGTTTGTCAGCCCTTCATTAAGTGCGGCTGCAAGTGTTATAAGTTTAAATGTACTGCCAGGCTCATAAACATCAACCACCGCACTGTTTTTTGACAATGCTTGAAGTTCTGCCAAATTGTCACGTGGCACATTGTTTAAATCGAAACTTGGCAAACAACTCATTGCTTTTATGCCACCATTTTGAGCATTTAATATAATGCCTGAAACGCCTTTTGCCTTATGAGTTTCCATTGCTGATTGCATTTCTTGTTCTAAAATAGATTGCATTTGAACATCAATTGTTGTGTGCAAATCAGCACCTGGCACACTTGGTATATAATAGGTTAATGAATTTTCTATTTCTTTACCTTGCGCATTTGTTTGTGTCAGTGCTTTGCCGTCAACACCCCGCAAATATTTGTTGTAATAACTTTCAAGCCCTGCTTGACCTGCATTGTCTATTGTGCAGTAACCTAGGATTTGCGTCATAAGGTTGCTATATGGATACACTCTTGCCACATTTTGTGACAGATATACTCCATTGATTTTGGCAAGTTTAAGTGCTATATCTTCATCAACTTGCATTTTGATAAGCACCTCACTCTGTTTTGTGTTTGTAACCTTGTCATACATTTTGTTATAGTCAGTTGACAAAAGAGTGCTCAATTCACGTGCAATGGCATCAGGTTGCTTTACATTGCGCGCACGCACGTATATATCATAGGTTGTAATGGTTGTTGCAAGGCTAACCCCATTTTTGTCATAAATCTCGCCACGTTTGCTACTTAGAGGCAAATCTCTTAGCCATTGTTCTGCTGCCAACAATTGCAAATGCTGATTTTTTATCAGTTGCAAATAAAAAACTCGCCCCAACAATGCCACAAAAAGTGTGCATATTATCACTATGATTGCAACAAACCTTTTTTGTAAGTTTGATAGATTGTAAAAAGTTTTAAATTTTTTCATATTAAAGTATATTTATTTGCCTTAAAATTTAGACTTTTATTTACTGATACTTTAACAATGGTTTTTGACAAATTACAATAAATTGCAACAACTACACAGACCTTGAAAAGCGCATAAAAAAAC
>SAMEA104315424__coassemble_1536_pt1 | contig 10153 bp, 5 predicted proteins | sample SAMEA104315424__metabat2_low_PE_033 | metagenome-assembled genome bin SAMEA104315424 (sample SAMEA104315424) | gut metagenome | biome: Monkey gut; feature: monkey-associated habitat; material: faeces | place: China | collected 2013
TTGTTGAAGGTCACCCAGTTCTTTTGAACCGTGCGCCAACTCTTCACAAACTTTCAGTGCAAGCATTTGAACCTATCCTTGTAGAAGGCAAAGCAATCCGTCTCCCACCTTTGGCGTGCGGTGGCTTTAACGCCGACTTCGATGGTGACCAAATGAGTATGCACGTTCCACTTTCTGTGGAAGCAAGAACAGAAGCACGTATGTTGTTGTTGGCTTCTAACAACGTGCTTAAACCAAGTGATGGTAGCCCAAACATGGTGCCAAGCCAAGATATGATTTTGGGTAACTATTATCTTACAGTTGTGCGTGATGGTGCATTGGGCGAGGGTATGACTTTTGCCAGTGCAGACGAAGCACAACTTGCTCATGAAAATGGCAAATTAAGCCTTCAAGCAAAAATTAATTTGCGCCGTACTGTTGATTTCAATGGCGAAAAGGTAACTGGACGTATTGAAACAACACTTGGTAAAGTTATTTTCAATAGCATTATTCCACAAGACCTTGGATTTGTTCCAAGAGATACAAAAGAAAATGCACTTCGTCTTGAAATTGAAGACGATGTTAAAAAAGGTACTTATGGCAAATTGATTGAAACATGTTATCGTAAACATGGCACAAACACAACTGTAACCATGATTGACGATATCAAGAATATGGGTTATAAATATAGCACATTATCAAGTGTTTCACTTTCAATTTTCGATATGCAAGAAGCAGAAGAACGTCAACAAATCATTGATGAAGCAGATAAAATTGTTCATGCAAATGATGCAATGTATATGCAAGGTTTGATGAGTTATGCTGACAAATATAATAGAAACATGGCAGTTTGGGATAAAGCCGTTAATGATGTAATTAAAGTGACATCTGGACATTTGGATAAATTCAATTCAATCAAAGTTATCATTACATCAAAAGCCCGTGGTGGTGAAGACAGCTTGAAACAACTTTGCGGTGTTATAGGTAACACAGCGGGTGCAGTTAGTGACGTGCCAGTTAAATCAAACTTCCGCCGTGGTTTGAACCCACTTGAATATTACATGGCAGCCCGTGGTAGCCGTAAACAATTGATGGATACAGCGCTTAAAACAGCCGATTCAGGTTACTTAACACGTCGTTTGGTTGATATCGCTCAAGATACAACAATCACTGAAGAAGATTGCTTTGCAAATCTTGGTGAACCTGTTAAAGGTATTGACGTTACAGAAATCACACAAAACGGCACAGTTGTTGAAACATTGGAAGCACGTATCGTTGGTCGTTACACAGCACAACCAGTTATTGACCCTAAAACAAAGAAAGAAATTGTTGGTGCAGATTGCTACATCAGCGATGAACTTGCAAAAGTTATTGTCAATGCAGGTGTTGAAAAAGTTAATATTCGTAGCTTGCTTACATGTAAAGCAAAAACAGGTGTTTGCGCAAAATGTTACGGACGTGACATGTCAACAAATGACCTTGTTCATATTGGTGAAGCAGTTGGTGTTATTGCTGCTCAATCAATTGGTGAACCTGGTACACAATTGGTACTTCGTACCTTCCACAGCGGTGGTACTGCATCTAACGATATTACCTCCGGTTTGCCTCGTGTTGAAGAAATTTTCGAAGCACGTAACCCTAAAGGTGCTGCTGTTATCAGCGATATTGGTGGTAAAGTCAGCATCAATCAAATTGACAAACGTTTTGAAGTTGTTGTAAAAGGTCAAACAGAAGAAAGTTACATTCTACCATTCGGCTCAACAATCAAAGTTAAACAAGGCGAAGTTATCACTCCAGGTACAGCACTTACAGAAGGTCCATTGAACCCTAAAGATGTGCTTCGTACACGTGGTGTTAAAGCCGTTCAAGAATATTTGCTTAACGAAGTTCTTGAAGTGTATAAATCACAATCTGTTGCAATCAATGCAAAACACTTGGAAATTATCATTCGTCAAATGCTTCGTAAAGTTAAAATTGAAAATGCAGGCGACACAGATTTGTTGCCAGGCGATACAGTTGATATTCGTGTTTATGAACAAGCCAACCAAAAAGCTTTGGCTGAAGGCGGTGTTCCAGCAACAGCTAAACGTGAACTTCAAGGTATCACAAAAGCAAGTTTAACAACTGAAAGTTTCTTGTCTGCTGCTTCCTTCCAAGAATCAAGCAACGTGTTGACAGAAGCTGCTTTGAAAGGTAAGGTTGACCACTTGCAAGGTTTGAAAGAAAACATTATTATCGGTAAGATGATTCCAGCAGGTACTGGTGCTCCAGCATACCGCAATGTTCTTCCAAAGCAAGTTAAAGAAGATAGCCTTAACTTCACAAATGACAATGTTAATATGAAATTTGATGACATTGACGATGAAGAATAAAACTTAAAAATTTCACGCAAAAGGTAACTTGTAATGGGTTACCTTTTTGCTAAAATTAACAATAACTGATAGCATTCATAAGTGTTGACAGATAAGGTTAGTTGTTATAAATTTTCATAGTGATGTTAAATATTATATTGTGTTTATAGCCTTTTAGAGATTTGCACATTGAAGAAAAATGTCGAAATTTGTTAGAAAGGTTTAAACGAAATCAAAAATTCATATCAATAAAATTATTTTATCAAAAATCAAAAAAAACATTTAAAAATTAAATCAAAAACCCCACTAAAATACTATATTATAGGCAACTAGACGGTTTTAAAAAATATTAAAAAAATTTTATTAAAAACTATTTACAAACCAAAATTTTTGTGCTAATATATGGTCATTAAATAAAGGAGGCGTTGTTATGATAAACAAATTAATCATTCAAAATGCTAAACAACAATTTAAGGACGAAACAACAAAACTTGTTACCGAACTTGCAAAGAAGAGAGAAAAAACTGCCGCCCCCAGTTCTCCCATCACACCAAAAGATATAACCGCTAGAAGAAGTGAATTTCGTCAATCAGTTGCAAAACGTGTTGCTGAACTTTCAAAAAATCAAGAATATTTAAAATATCTTGGCACAGCCCAAGAAGATACAATAACCGCTTAACCACAGCGGTTTTTTTATTGCATATCAAAACTAGCATTTGTAATTTGTGCTGACTTAACTTTTTCTTTGACAACAAGATATTAAAAAGTTATAATCATTAGAATATGACAAAGTTAAGAGAGGGGGATTTAAAAAGGCTGGTAAGTAGTTTCTTACTATTTTTTTGTACTATTTTGATTTTGTTAATCGGCTTTGGCTTGGTCTTTTATGTCAATGGGAGTAACGTCCAATTTGTAAACACACCATTGGGACGTGTAAAAGTTGAAATAGTTGACAATGTAACATTAAATGATAATACGGCAGAGAAATTATCAAATAAGGTAAAAATAACAACTGACAATCAGCAAATTGATTTGACTCCGCTTGTGAAAGTAACACAACAAAATGTTATGTTCGAATTTTCAGCAGAAGATAAAACATATTATTTTTCAGCAATCAATAAAGTTTTAAAGCAATCAGATAATGATTTATATACAACAACATCAGGCACTACTACAATTGATTCAAAAAATGCGTTGGAAGTGTTTAGGGATAGAGTGAATGCTGGAGATAGTTATGCAGGAACTACAGTCAACTTAACAGTCGATATAGATTTATCATCTGTGGACAACTGGGTACCAATCGGTTCAACAATTATTCCAAAATTTAAAGCAACATCTGGCGGAGCAAGTATCTCTGGATTGGAGCGTAAAACATTCAATGGGACATTTAACGGGAATGGACATAAAATAGAAAATTTAAAAATGACAGAGCAAGTCGCTTGCACTGTGCCGTTGGGTAATATGTACACAAAGCATGATGTGTATAGATCACTTGGACTGTTTGGCGATGTGTGTGGAAATGCCAAGATAAGCAATCTTTGGTTAAACAATATTAAAATCACAAGCACCACAAAAGAACATTATCCAAAAAGTGAAGGTATTAAAAAAATTGGGAGTTTAGCCGGCTCTATATCTGGGAAAACAGAAATATTTAATATTAAATTAACTAATTGCAATATAACAAACTCCAATACGCAACCTTATGAAAGTAATAATTATGAACCTCATGACCGAGGAAGTTCAGCAGGTGGATTGATTGGTGTTGTTTGCCGTAAAGGAAATGAAGAAACAGGTGTTCTAATTAATGACATTGATGTATCTGACACAAGTGTGCAAGTGACAGGGACAAATGGTATTAGCTCATGCGCTGGTGGGATTGTTGGTGAGATTCAAGTCCTTGAAACATGGACATATTCAGGAAATTATCAAATTTCAATTGCTCGCTTTATACCAACTGTAACAATCAAAAACTGTATTGCAAAAACCAAACTGAATGTGGTTGACAATGAGAAGAGTCTTTGTAGATATGTATGCATTGCTGGTATTGTAGGCAGATTTAGTTGCGGATCTTATAATTATGAAAGTATCTCTACTGTTGAAATATCAGGCTGTGTTGCTCAAATTGATTCAAATTCTTCTATTAAGATTACAAAAGCGACAAAATCGTCTCATCCAACCATGTGCTATGACCTTTGGGAGTATACTCCAAGTGGCAAAAAAAACAATTATACAGATAAATTAAACAATTTGATGTCACAAAAAATGACCAAAAATTACTATATTGATAGTGGCTATTCGTATGATAACTACTCATACACAGCAAAATTATAAACTTGCAAGATTTGGTGGCAAAATTGTTTTACTTAAAAAAAATTTTGTGTTATCATGTTATATAATCTCAATTTAAGGGGCTTTTTTGTTGGCAATTTTTGCTGATAGTTATGCCTTGATATAATTTTAACAAAGGGGAAGGTATGAAAGATTTAGTTTACCCAGCAATTTTATATAAAGATGATGAAAAAGGTTCCAACACTGGTTGGTTCACTGTTTCAATCCCAGATTTAGGTATTGTAACAGAAGGCGAAAATGTTGTTGACGCATTTATAAAAGCAAAAGAATATTTATGTGCAACAATTGAATGTGCTGTTAAATTTGATTGTGAGTTAGAATCTCCATCAGATTTTGAAACAATCTACAAAGCAAACAAAAAAAATATAGTATTGCTTATAGATGCATTAACATAAGGTTAGGATAAGCCTATGACAAAAGTTAATATACAAAATTGGGCACAACTCGACTTCTTAATAAACAATTTTTATGAGATAGTGGAGTATAAACGTGGTCGTGGAGTGTATGGCGATAGGGTTATATTAAAACGTCCATTGCATGCCAAAGCAATTTTGGGCGAAACAGATAGGTTATATGAGTTTTATTACATGGATGCAAATGCTGTTAAGGAATTGCCACGCACAACACTTGAAAAAATAAAAGTTATTTGCAAATTTGTCGTGTCTCCAGAGAATATGAATATTCTTTGTAATTTTGACAATCCAAATGGTGAAGACCCAAACGATTGGGCAGTAACAACTGCAAAAAAACTTGCAAATGCAAAAACCATTGATTTTGAAAAGTTAAATGATGTACTCATTGAAAGGTACAAACGTTTGGATAGCGATTTTTTGAATATGTTGAACAAACATCGTGAAAAACAATACTTTTTGGCAAGCAGTGACGAATTTAATTTTATAACAAAAGAATATGCTGGCCAACAACTGGCAAGATTATAGAATTGGCTGTTTTTAGCCAATTTTTTTTAATTTTGTCTGTTTTTCATAAAAATTGTTAAGAAACCAGTTAAAAACCGCACTGCAAATTTTAATTTTTAAAAAGCAAAATTGGCATAAAATAAGCCAAACAAACAAAAAAATCTGGACATGTTGAAAATTCGACATAACTAGTTTTTTTTCTTTGTTTATTTTTTGATTTTGTCCTTAAACTATTTGCAGTAAACTTTAAAAAACACATATATTTTCGTTTGACAAAATTATCCATATTTTATATAATTTTTTAGATTTACTAATATAGGAGAACATAATGAAATCATTAAAGAAGTATTTTAAAGTAATCTTATGCTTTATGGCATTTGCAGTTGCAAGTTTCTTGTTTGCTTTTGCTCCTACAATCAGTAGTTATGCAGCACTTCAAAAGGCTGAATCAAACTACAATATGGCCATCAAAGCAGTTAAAATGCCACGTTCAACTTATGTTGATAGTGAAGGCAATCAATCTTTGCGTGTGCCTCTCCTTAAAACAGGCAACTCATGGCAAGACACAGCAAAATATACAATCCGTGTGATTGACCCAAGCTTTACTTCACATGACTACAAAGTTGGTGCTGAAGAAGGGCAAGAAACAAGCGAAGCTGACGCAAATTATTTTTCAAAAATCACAGATAATGGTGATGAATATCTTTCAATCAGTGCACTTAACAATGGCAAATATGACATTTTGTACATTATGGAAGAAGGGTCAACACTTTTGTATTCAGACACTTATTCAGTAACAGTTGAAAATGTTAGTTACACACTTGATTTTGCAATTCAAACAGAAGGCGAAGATAAAGGTTTGAAGACTTTATTACCAGAAACAGTTGCTAAATCAACTGAAGAAAGTGCTAGACTTTTGTTGCCTACAGCAAGTGTTAAAAATGCTGAAACTGGTGCTTATATTGAAACTCCATCAGTTACAGTTAAAGTATTCAACGATTATGGCACAGAACTTGATGCTTCTTCAAGCGAGGTATTCAAAGTTGTTGATGGCAAGGCATATTTGTATCCTACAACTGAAGGCAAATTTACAGTTGAATATACTTACGCTTTCGGTAACAACCCACCTAAAAAGTCATTCACAGTTGAAGTTAAAGACGGTTTTGTTGCACCAACAAGCAGTGATTTAACAATCAATATCCCAACAATGCCAAGCGTTGAATTGGGCAAAAAAGATATCACTCTTCCAGACGTTGTTGTGAACAACAAAGATAAAGATAATGTTGAACACAATGTTACAAAAATCGTTCTCAGCAAGGGTAGCATTTCAAAAACTTTAACAAACAACACATTCAAGTTCGATATGACAAAAGAATTCTTTGGTTTGGATTCTTACACAGCTGAAATGCTTGGCGATTGGTATGTTGAATACACAATCGTTGATGCTTACGGCAACGAAAAACAAATCAAAGTTACAATTGACGGTGTTAAAGATAACACAAAACCTGAAGTATTCATGGCTTATGACTATGATTTGGATTCAAATGGCGTGCCAGTTGATGCAAGCAAAATTGACACAACTGTTGCAACAGAATTTAAATCGCAACTTGGCTATAACGAACTTTATTTCCCAGCAATCTATGCAAAAGATGCTGTAACATCTTATAAAGATTTCATCTTCGTTCGTTATATTCAAAGTTCACGTACAAACACAATCTATTATATTGATAATGTTATGAACAAAGATGGTGAACGTTATGAAATCACAAACGCAGACACCGACCTTTCAACACAAATCAACGCATCAGGCGATGAAAACATCGGCAAACAAAACAAGGGTGTTAAATTCAAATTTAATGTTTCTGATGACGAACAAGCTGGCATGGCTGGCGAATATACTCTTGGCTATTATGTTTTGGCAAAAGACATCACCAAACAAGATGGTTATTTGTATGTTTCAAATACAACAATGTACACATTCAACGTTTTGTCAACACCAACAAGAGGCACAACTTCAACTGTTGAACACAATGTTGAAATCACAAATATTAAAGATAATTATTCAGTTGCAAGCGATGGTAAATTCACAGTAAACATCAATGCAAATGAAACAAAACGTGGCGACTCAACAACTAATGTTGATAAACGCCTTAAAACTGCTGTATTCTATTACTACAACACAACCGCTTCAGCAACAACATTATTGGCTGATGTTCAATCAGCATTCAATGCTGCAAAAACCGCTCGTGGCGATGTGTACTATGGCAGTGAACACTTGATTGATAGTGAAGCATTTGTTAATGCAATGAAAGCACAATACAACGGCTTTGCTTATGCTGAACAAAAGAACAAAAATAACTATGACGTAAAACTTGAAAATTATGATGCAAGTTACGGCAAAAATGCTTACGTTGTTGCAATCTCTATTGACGATGACGGCAACATCGCTTTGGCAAACAAAAAACTTGTTATCAAAGATATGACAGATGCAGGTGCTCCTGAATATGCAGTTGTTAATACACACAGCTTTACAACAACTGATATGACAGATTTGGTTGTAAAACAAGGCACTGTAGTTGAATTGCCAGATGTATCATTCACTGACGATGACAAAACATTAAGTATGAATGTTTCATACTATGTAAACAGCCCAGTTAATGATGTAACAGGTTTGGACTACAAATCTCCAATGGCAAAGAACTATAAAAACAACATTTCAGGCAAATCATATATCTATGGTGGCAAAATTAAAGCTGACCAAGTTGGCACATATCACATTGTTTATACAGCAACTGACGATGCAGGCAACACAACATTCGTATATTTCACATTTGATGTAACATTGGCTAGCGACCCAATCTTAAAAGTTTCTGCAACAGGCGATGATATTAAATCATCTGGTGCAAGCACTATTACTGGCGAAACAGGCATGCAAGTGAACTTTGATGCAAGTTTGTGGTCAAATGACTTGTCACAAAACTTGACTGACGAAGCGACAACAGAAATCGACTTCATAATTGAAGACGGTGGCAAAGCTTGGCGCTCTGGCGATGATGCTACAAGCTTCATCTTTGAAGAACAAGGCGACTATACAATCACATTTACTGCTAAATATACAGCAAGTGGTGTGGTTTATACAGCAGAATCTCAAACATTCACAGTTACAGTAACTCGTCCAGAACTTAAATGGAACGAAACACTTAATGAAAGTGATTATTCTTATGCTCCAAAAAATAGCATAGTCACACTTCCAGACTTGAGCGCTTCTCAAGGTAAAACAAAAGCTAAAGTAGAATTGAAAGTTACATTCAAGGGCGATGCTCAAGATGTAACAAAGAAAATTGTCAACGGTTCAACAGTATGGCAATTCAAAACAAATGCTACACTTACAGGCGACTATAAAGTTGAATACACAGCAACAACCGCTTACAGCACAATCACAAAATCATTAACAATCAAAGTTGGCGATAATGTTCCACCTACAATCAGCATTGACCATGTTGATGAGTTGTCAAAAGATTTGGTTTATGATGGAAAAACAAACATTGAATATACTGTAAACCTTGTTAAAACTTCAACTTCAACTCGTGAACGTAAACTTGAAATCGTTATCTCAAACGGCGATACAAAGAAAACTTACAACACTAACCTCGTTTTGACAGATAAAAATGAAGCAGGCGAAGTTAAAAATATTAGCTGGGATACACTTTCTGTTGAATTGATGAATGGCGACACAGCAATGTCAGCAACAACAAGTGAGACCTATTCAAAAACTTACACAATCAGTGCAACTGGCGAATATAAATTAGTTATCAAAGCAACTGATAGCAATTCAAACACAGCAACAAAAGAAGTTAAATTTGCTGTTAAAACAGAAACTAAAGTTGAAAAGAATAATGACACAGTTATTGGTGTAGTTCTTATCGTATTGTCTTTGGTTGTGCTTGCTGGTGTTATCTTATTCTTCGCTTTAACAGGCAAGGGCAAAGGTGGCTCAAACAAGACAAAATCAAACAAACAAGATAAATCAACAAAATCAAATGAAGAAAAAGTTGAAGCAGTTGAAGAAACAGCAATCGCTGAACAATCAACAGAAGCTGAAACAGAAGCTAAATCAGGCGATGTTGAATAATAAATAAAAAAGTGGCTAGATGCCACTTTTTTTTATTGTGATTAACAAAAAAACAAATTTATGACATTTGCGAAATAAATTTGTTTATTGCTTGATATTAAAATATACCTTATAAACGGATTGGTTTACTTATTCTTTTCGTATAAGTTGTAAATGTATGATTTTGTTAAATTGTATTTGTCTTTAAGCATTTTAAATGCGTCTTGTTTTGCTTCAGTTTTTAACAGTTTTTTAAGCTCTAACAACAATTGATTATCGGTCGGTTGTTCAATTATTTTTGCAATATTTTCCACAATCAAAACATATTCGCCTTTTGGTTCTTCAAGAGTATATGGTAAATTAACAATTGCAACATTTTCATGCATTTTTGTTATTTCACTTACAATGGCAACACACACTTCGCCTAAAGCAGAATAAAGGCTTGC
>SAMEA104315424__coassemble_1644_pt1 | contig 9612 bp, 7 predicted proteins | sample SAMEA104315424__metabat2_low_PE_033 | metagenome-assembled genome bin SAMEA104315424 (sample SAMEA104315424) | gut metagenome | biome: Monkey gut; feature: monkey-associated habitat; material: faeces | place: China | collected 2013
AATTTTAGCAATAAATCCAATTATGAACATTAACATACATTTGTTAAAATCTTTACAAAGCACAAAACAATTAGTAAATGTTGTTTTTGGCGAGTTTGATGGGTCTAGCAAATATAGTGAATTTATTCCTAAAAATGAAAATGTAAAAGTTGATATATTGCCTAATGTTGACCATATTTTTACAAATAATTTAGATTTGTTTATAAATTTGCCAATTGTTTATTTATTTTCCAAATGTTAAAATTTAACGCTAAACACACGAAAAAAATGATGATATATAAATTATCAACTCAATATTAAAAACCTTGCTAAATTACAAGCAAATCAATGCTATAAGGTAATGCAATTCAGGGCGAATGAAATTATTTGTTAAAAATTTGTTTAAGCAAAGAAATTAAGTCTAAATTAAAAGATTTATTCAAAACTCTTTACATAGAAAAATGCTCATTTTATACTAAATTGTGGAAAGCAAAGAAAATTTTGAAAAAACTTGTAATTATTTATTGACAAGCAAAATGAAATGTGATACTCTCTCGGCAGAACGAAAAAAAGGGAGTGAATTTTCTTTTGTTGTAAAAATTCATGTCCGCCTTATAACTCTATCACAGTTTATTATAAGGGCACCGTTTAAACTGGAACAAATATTTCAGTTTTACGGTGCTCTTTTTGTTTTCCGTAAAACTTAAAAGGAGGGCAAATGAGTAATAAAGTGGAAATTATACCTGTGATTATTGAAAATCACACAAAAAACAGAGAAATTGGTAATATCTTTTACCGTTTTCTACAAGAAGAATTGAAAAAGTTAAAAGGAGAATAAGGAATGAAAACAAGTAAATATAAAATTGATAGAAACCCAAATTATGCAGTATCATATGCTAGATTTAGTTGTGATAGGCAAAGAGAAGAGAGCATCGAAGCACAAGAAAATGCTATTAAAAAATTTGCAAACGATAATGGCATTATTATTTTAGAATACTATGAAGACAAAGCACAAAGTGCAAAAGATGATAATAGAATTGATTTTCAAAGAATGGTAAAGGAAATGAAAGTTAATCAGTGTGGTAAAATATTAGTACATAAAATTGATAGATTTTCAAGAAACATTTTACAGTTTTTGCAATACGAAAAAGAATTCAATTCTATGGGAGTGGAGATTGTTTATGTTGCACAGCCAGAGATGAATAGTAAAATTGTTAAAATGATAAATGCCGTAATGGCAGAACAATTCCTTGACAATCTTTCTTTTGAGGCAACAAAAGGAATGATTATCAATGCTGAAAAAGGTAAAAGAAATGGTGGAGTGGCGCCTTATGGTTATGTGCTAAAAGAAAAAAGAGATGCTGAAGGGAATATACTTTTTACCAAAAATGGACATAAAGAACATGTTGTTGCCATACACCCAGAAAGAGCAGAAGCTGTTAAGTTAATGTTTCAAATGACAATTGACGGATATACAAGAGCTGAAATTATAAATACATTAACAAGAAAAGGCTTTAAAAAAACTACTATACAAAGTTATGGTAAACAATTCACAGGAACAGCAATCGACAACATTTTACGAAATGAAAGATATACAGGTGAATATGATTTTCATTATAATGTTGGGACAAGAGAAAAACCGATATATGAAGCCAAAAGAGTTTGTAATGAGTTTCCAGCAATTATATCAAAAGAAACATTTCAAAAAGTGCAAAAAATTTTAAGTAATAGAAAGCATAGACAACCAACAAACTCGGAAGAAGAATATTTGTTGACCGGAAAGATTGTTTGTGGAGAATGTGGTGCTAGTTATAATGGTATGCGATGTAAAAGGCACGGAAAAATGTATGTTTATTATAAGTGTGTAAATCAAAGCAGTTATAAAAACGGACATATACAAAAAGAATATTGCCATAATAATTCTGTGCAAAAAGAATTGCTGGAAATGGCAACGATTGAAAAACTTAAAAATGTTGTATTTAATGAAAATTTTATTCCGCAAGTTTTTGAAGAATACAACAAATATGTAAAATCGCAATCTATCAACAATCAAATGGTTAAAGTGTTAAATGATAAACTTGCAGAAATTGAAAAGAGTATATCTTCTTTATTAGATATTTTAAGTAGTGGTTGTGCAACAAATTCATTGCTTGAAAGGCTGAATAAATTGGAAAAAGAAAAAGAAGAAACAAAGCAAAGAATACAAGAAGAAATGCGTGGTAATAATTATATACCAGCAACCATTGACGAAGTAAAAAGAGTTTATAGAAAGGCAAGAGAAATATTAGATGGTTATGATTTTAATGCTAAACGAAGAATAATAAATAATTTTGTTAATAAGATTATTGTTTACAAAAATTGTGTTGAAATTTATATTAACCTTATACCAACAATTTGCTGTACTGCTCTTGACCTTGATATTCTTAAAAATCATTTGTTTAGTGGAGAATTAAACTATGGTGACTGGATATTACAAACAAAAGAACAAACGAACAATTTGCTAGAATATAATAAATTATGCAACAAACCAAATGCAAAATTTAAGGCGAACTTAAATTATGGGGAAAATATCGAAAATCCAACTCAAAATATTTTTACTGGCGAAAAACAGAGTGGGCAACCAAATAAGGCAAGTTTTAAAAGACTTGCTTTTTTATTATTAGACCGAGGGTTATACGAAGTATAAATAGCGAAAGGTCGTTGGTTCAAATCCAACCCCCCCCGCAACCAGCAAACAACTGGAAGGTTGTTTTTTTTGTTGGCTTATTGGCCTTTTGAAAGGTTTGAAAATAATAATGGCTACCGCTGATTAAATTGTATAATGTTGGCTAAAACTATCAAGTTTTGTGGGCTTATAATTTATTGTAAATTGTTTTCTTTTGGTGGCAATATTCTTTAATCAATCTATTGGTTAAGTTATTACTTTAATTTTCCATATTGACAAATAAAAATGTTGATTTATAATAGAAATATGGAAACAAATGAAGATATTTTTAAGTTGATTAAAATTTTAACACGCAGTGTTGTTAATGATTCAAAAATCGAAAGTGAGTATAATGGCGATAGTTTGGTTATGGGCAATACAAAGTATATTTTAAATCAAACATTAAGACAATTGACTTTGCCAGACGAAAACATTTACATATCAAATAAAGCATACGAATTATGGCAAAAGATAAGTCCAAAAAACTATGATATACGAGAAGTGAACTACAAGCAAAAAGTTATTTGCGAAAATGATGAGCCTATAAAGGTGAAAGTTTATAAGGGAAGCAATTTAACTCCTGAAAAAGAAGAACTTACATTACAAAAAGGTGTGGAATTTGTTTATAATGATGTTTTTCATGAAGACCACATAATTCCTGTTTCACAAATTATTAAAAAGCTTTGTGAACTTGAAAAGGCTAATAAATTGACAAATGATAACATTTTAAAAATATTGAATAGCATAACAATATGTAAGATGCTTAAAGATGAAGATAGAAATATTCATGAAAGAAGCAAAAGGCCACAAAGCACTGATGAGATTATAGATAGAATTTATGGTTCCAAAGTGCAAATAAGAAGATTGATTGATATTGAAAACGAAAAAACACTCTAATTAAATATAGAGTGCTTTTTATTTTATGCTATGTCAATTTACAACAAAGTGTTTTAACCAAACTTAAAGTTTTGCTTCAAGATTGATTTATTTTAGTGGACTAGAACAAATCATCGTCATCATCTTCATCGTTTTGTTTAGCAAGTGTGCTGTTGCGTTGCTTAATGTCGTAATAAACAGCGTCTTCATCAAACATACGTTTTTCTTGGTATTGACCATAAACACGTGTTGTGTTGTAGATTTTCGATTTGAAGTATGGTGTGATAACTGTTTTTAAGCAAGCGTTTGGTTCAAATGTTTTGATAACAATTTGCCCTTTATCCCTAAATGACATAAGTTCTTCAGGGTAGGCAATAGGAATTGATTTTACAACACTGCTTGTTGAAGTGCTTTCTTTTCCGTCTGGACCTTTTGATTTGTTTTCATTTGTTTCAACGATTGTCTTTTTGCCCAAAAGTTCACTAAATTCTTTGTTTGTGGTGGTGTCTTCTGATGCAATGTAAATTTGAATAGGGCAGTTATCTTTGATAATTTTGCCTTCGTCTTGACCATAAACTTGATATAATTGACTATAAGACTGAACGCAAAGTTCAAAGAATATGCCACGGCTACGACCAACTGTCATGATAGAACCAAATTCTGGGAATTTTGGCATATTACCAAATTCATCAAGCATGAAGTAAACATGACGTTTAAGTTCACCACCAATTTGTTGTGCTTTATCAACCAATTTTTTGTAAAGTTGTGTTACAAACAATATTGCAAGAGGGTAACGAGTGCGCACTTCATCCGGAATAATAAGGAAGATTGCTGTAGGCTTTTCGTCCATATTTACAAAATCAATTTCGCTATGACAGGTTAAGAAACTGATACCTGTATCGCTGAATAATGCAGTTTTGCTTGATACAAAGCCCATGTAGTTTTTTGTTGTGCTTTCTGCGTTGTTAAGGGCAGTTGAAGCCAAATCGTGAACTTTGCTGAATTTGCTTCTATAATCAAACAAATATTTTTTAAGTGTTGCATAAGTGTCACGTCCGCTATCGGTCATGTTACAAATCTTGTAAACATTGTAAAGGTTATATTTTTCACGAGTCATGCCCAATTCTGGAACACGGCTATCTTCAAGCATGGCAAGCATAACAGCATGAATTAATCTTTGTGCAGTTCTTTCCCATGATGGGTCTTTTGTGCTTTCAATTGGGGCAAGTGTTGTGCATATATCATTTAATGCAGTATATGTTTTGTCTTGAAGTTCACGGCTTGTTACACGCATGTCATTTTCAAGTTTGTCCTTGTCAGCATAAGCAAAGTTGTTAAACTCAAACCATGTTGTTTGAGTAAAATCAAAAGGACGTTGAATGATTAAATTATATTGTTTAGGATTATCTCCCGGTGGGTGAACTTTAACTTCTTTTTCCAAATGATAACTTCTTTGATACATATCATAAGGATAAGATAATGGGTTCCATTGTACACTGGAGAATGGGTCACGCAAATTAATAACTTTAACATCATAACCTTCTTCCAAAAACTTGTTGCAACATTTGTCATACAATTCGCCTTTAGGGTCGGTTATCACAAAAGAAGGTTTTGCGGCGGTCATGCTCATTAATTGCAAACTTGGCACAACAAATCTTGATGTTTTACCAGAAGAAGTTGTACCAACAACCAAAGTGTGAATAGGATTTACAAAGTTGATGTCCATTTTGTTGTGATTTTCTTCTGCACGTATCAAAATGCCATCTTTTTTACAACTTTGGATTGTGCTTAATGTGTTATAGTTGAAGCCAGCAGTCTTTTTTAAGTCTTCGTCAGTTAAAAAGTCACGGTTAAAGAATTGGGTTGTGTCTCTGCCTTTTGTGTCTTTAACTTTATCTTCAGCCTTATCGCCACTTTTGCTTTTTGTTTTGCCGTCAAGGATACGCATAAGGTCAATAACAAGCACCCCACCGCAAACTAACAAAATGATTACGATTGGTGTGGTTGTGCCCATGTAACGAATGTTGAATCCAAATGAACCATCTTTTAAATATGTCACAAGGGTAATGCTACCAACAAATGCCAAAGCAAAAACAATAAGATATTTTAAAATAACCTTTAAAACTTTTTTCATAATGTTCCTTTTTATAATATAAATCATTTTAAAGAAACCTTAAATATTTGTCAACCAAAATGCTATTAGTTATACTTTGACAAACAACAAGTAAAAAGAATAAATCAAAATTTAAATCGATGATAATTATATTTAATATCAATTTAAAAAATCCTTGAAAACTCAATAATGAATAAACAAAAGATTTTTTACACAAAATATTTTTGTAAAATAGGATAAAAAGCCACAAAAATTCAAATAAAAATGGTTACAAACATCGAAATAACTGATTTTTGTGAATATTTAACAGCAAAAATAAGAAAACTAAATAAAAAATTATCAAAAAATAATTCTAAAATTAAAAAAACAAATTATATAGGATTGCAAAAAATTTTAAAAAAAATGTAAAATTTAGTTGATTTTAATTTTTGATATTGTTAATATTGTCATATATTACAGCACAGGTTAAGCATTCTTGTGTGGTTTAAGGGGGAAAATTATGAATATGTTTTTGGAAGCAGTGCCACAATGGATCAACACTTTAACAAATGCAATGACAAACGTTATTAACCCAGTATTGATTGTTGTTGCAACTGCTGGTATCATCTATGCAATTTGGGTTGGTATCAAGTTTGTTAGAGCGGAAGATAAATCTGCACGTGACGAAGCAAAAGCAAAACTCATTTCAGTTATCGTTGGTATCGTTGTAACTGGTTTGTTGATTGCCTTATTCTATTGGTTGGCTTATGCAATCAAAGAAGGAATCATTTCATTTGATACTTGGTACTAAAATTAGTAAATGTTAAAAAAGGTTAAAGCGAATTTGTGTTCGCTTTTTCTTATAAAAATTTGGGGGTTTTATGAAGAAAAATTTTTTAAAAGTGGTTTTAACACTCGTTTTGTGTTGCACTTGTGCTTTGCTTGTTGCTGGTTGTGAAGAGAACAAAGATTGGCAAACCTTGACAATAAGTGGCGAACCATCAACATGTTCAGTTTATGAAAGAAAAGATAATGAAACATTTCAAGATTGGTCAAACAATGTTTTTTCATCAGTGACATTTACTTACACTAATACAAGGAATGATGCAGAAAGTTTTACTTGCACTGGCTTAAAAGAATTTAGGGCAAGGGGTGGCATTTTGTCATTCAATCCAAATTCAGTTGGTGAACATACTGCAACATTTAGTTATAATGGTGTGAAAGTTGAAATCACTATCACTGTTGCTTAATTAATGTTTAAAAGGGCGGTTTGCCCTTTTTTTTGTTTGCATGTGAAAGATAAAAAACTATTTCATAATTCTATTGCAAGATTATCTGGGATAAGGATATATATTTGATTTACAAAATAAATAAAAATATTTGTTTTTTTGCATTTTTATTGGTATAATAAACTTAATTAAGTTTTCAAATTTTAGCATTTAGGGTTTTTACAATTTAATATTCATTTTAAATCTATAAAAGGAGGTGCAAACGTGGACGAGGATAACAAGTTTGATTATAACGGCGAAGACCAAGAACAACAAGCCGAACTTGAAGCCCAACAACAGGAAGAAGAACAAGAACTTGAAGAGCAAGAAGCGGAAGAACAGGCAATTGAAGAAGAATTGACGTTTGAAGAACAAGCTTTGCGTTTGCACATGACAAACCAATTGGCAAAGATTGACCAAAAAGTTAAATTGAGCCAAGTTCCAATTTTGTCTGAAAGAGAAAAACAAACATTGGCACAAGCAAAAAAAATGCCAGACCAAAAATTAAAAGCTCACACAATTGAAGTTACAAGATGGTCAAAAATCAAATCATTCTTTTTAAAAATTATCCAAAGCATTTCACCAGCAATACCATACATTTTATATGGCTTGGCTATTGTCCTTGCAATTATTGCCGTTGCGGTTGCTATTGACTACATTTTTGCTTCTATATTTGGCGGTGGCGGAACAGGTGGAGGTTCAGGTTCTGGTGGAGGAATGAACAGCGCATTTGGTGCGACAGGCAAAGATTTTTATGCTGTAAGGCTTGTTTACAAAGATGATGAACAAGCAAGCAAGTTTATTTTAAATGATTATTCATCAATCATATATGACGCAATTGACAATGTTCAAAATGGCGAAAATTACACTGTTACAATTAACCTAACATTGCCAGAAGATAGAAATGCCGATTATGATGAAGAAACTGCAGATGAAAAAATCAAAAATGTGATGAATAGGCTTGTTGTTTCTGCTTATATTTATGACAATCCAGATTATGATTCACAAGAAATTGATTTTTCAACATTAACATTGTCAAAAATTGCAGAAGGTATCAAATATTTTGGCTTGAACACTGATTTGGTTGGCACTTTTAAAGGGGAAATTGTATCAAATTTCTTATTGTTCAATTTTAATCAGTCTGATGGTGTTATAAGTTATGTTTCAACAGGAGAAACTGAAGTTGATGAAGAAACTGTAAAAGCAAATATCGCATCAGCCCTTGACGCATACTTTTCAACAATAAGCACTATAAGAAGTGAAAAATACTTTGTTAAAGATTGTGTGTTGTCGGACAATGATATGCTTAAAGATGTGCAACAAAAAAATTATGTTGCAATGATGTATTTGCCAAAAAGAGATGTGAAATTCAAAACTTTGTCTATTTATGCTTATGGCATTGATACTGAAAATTTTGGTGTTATTTTTAACAATCAACTTATCACAAAGTATGAAGAATGGCCTATTGATGACGATAAAACAATGTATAATTACAGCCTTGGTTCGCCGTCAGCCAGTGCAGTAACAGGTTATGACCCAAACACAGCATTGACCACACCAACAGCAGTTTATAAACTTGTTGGCACACAAAATGCTGACAATTACACGATGATTGATGAAAACGGAATTTATACCTATAAAGATTTTGGCATGGTTATAAAATTCTATTCAAATCAGGCATTTAGTTTTGTTGATGAAGTTACACTCAAGTAGTGTAACTTTTTTGTGATTATCAACAAATCAGATTTAAGAGAGTTATCAAAACAAAACTGCTTAATATATTGCGCTAAAAAATTAACTTAATTGATAACTGTGCAATCAAGTTTTATGTGTGAATTTTTGATTGAAAAAAACAAAAAAGCAAAATTATTAAATATTCACTTAAAAATCAGAAAGAATATAAGCAAAAAATTGCATTTTTTTGTTGTATTTATTTGTTTAATTATGCTTTTTAGTATATAATAATACTAAATATATTCGGCTTTTATGTGCTTTAATTTATTTGCTTTGTGATAAATCGCAAAGATACAAAAGGGGAGTTTTATGGTTGATGCAGTATTAGGGTTGATTGGAACATTGCTTTATCCACTTTTTTCCATAATTTTTGTTGTGCTTAGCCTTATGCAAAATGTGTTTTATTCATTTGCAGGTATTGGCAATGTTTATTATGGCAGTTCAGCAAATGGCACAGGTTCAATGACACCGATAACTGGTGAAAATGATGGTGGGGAAACTTCAAGTGGATTGCTTTATTATATTTTAACTTCAAGTGTTGTTAAAAATATTATAATTTCCATTTTGATTTTGGGTTTATTCCTTTTGGTTATTTTTACAACTCTTGCTTTTATCAAAACCATTTATGTTGACAAGCCAAAAAGTTGGCGAGATATCATAACAAGTGCAGTTAAAGGTTTAACAAACTTTATCGTTTTGCCAGTATGCTGTTTGTTGGGTGTTTGGGTTGGCAATATTGTGCTTCAAGCAATTAATGGTGCAACTTCATCTGGCGGTTCAATTTATTTGGATAGAAAACTGTTTGTGGCATGCTCGTATGATGCCAATTATTATAGGCTTAATTCGTTTGACGCAAATTCGTCAGAATCGGCAGACGCTTATGCAAAAATTATGGCAACATTAAGCAGATATAACAGCAATAAAGAGATGAGCGAACTTAAACCTGAACAGGGCAAAAA
>SAMEA104315424__coassemble_1669_pt1 | contig 9500 bp, 1 predicted proteins | sample SAMEA104315424__metabat2_low_PE_033 | metagenome-assembled genome bin SAMEA104315424 (sample SAMEA104315424) | gut metagenome | biome: Monkey gut; feature: monkey-associated habitat; material: faeces | place: China | collected 2013
GTCAAAACCAGCAATGCCAAGTTGTTCGCAAGCCTTTTTGAAGAGAGTGTTTTTGATAACTTTGTAAGTTACATTATTTTCTCTTAAAGATTTACGCAATGCTGTATCGTTGCTAACTGTGATACCACGATAGTCAACCAATACAATAGATTTGCTTGAGCTGATTAAACTTTTGATTTCCTCTACCGCATTCTTTTTTGCTTCAAGATTTGCTGACACTTTATCCTCCTTTATGCCTATTGATAGAAGAATATTCCCCGCCTTTTGAAGTTTATTTAAAAAATTCCTTTTGCCAAGACAAAAGGAATCAATACAATCGACATACTTTTCTCTCCTACACAAGCAGTTGCAAGCAACAATTATGTTTAAAAACACTTGTGGTCTTTGGCTTGAAATTTATTAAACTGTGTTTAGTATAACGCAATCGACACCGATTGTCAACCGCTTTTTTAAAATTTTACATTAAATTTTTGGGTTTTTATTTTTAACTGATACTTAATTTTTTATCCGCAACATAAATCCACTCAAAATTTAATATCAATTATAATTTTGTTATTTTGTATTTTCGTTTTTTATATTGAACTCTCGTTCATAGTCCCTTGCTATGTAATTCCAAGTTATATTATTGTCTGCAGTTTCAGCATTAAATGTTGTAGCACTTCTAATTTTACTGATATTTACACTATCAACCTTGACACTGTTAATCATAAAATCGGCATAGGTCGAGAACACTACTGGTGTGACATAAGATTTTTGAGTAACACCATCATGTCCTTTTGTCGCATCTGTACCCAAATAGAAAACATATCCATTATGTTTCTCTATTTCATAAGGCTTAAATTCGCTGATTGTTTCAGCAAACGCATAATCAACCAATTTTGCCTTTATCTCCCACCCAGTACTATGTTCATTTTTATAACCTGGACTTTTTTCAAAATAGTATTTTTCAAAATCTTCGTCACCCATGACATTATACAAAGATTTGCCAAGATTGTAATAAAAGTTTTTGTCTGTTGCAACACTTGATACTGATAATACTTCAGGTTGATATAATTGAGAGATGATATCATTTACGAAATAACTTACAGTAAAGTCATTTTGTTGCAACCAAAAATAATCTTCCATATCTCTGTTAGACAATTTGTATTTCAAAAAATATGTATTATTTCTTTGGTCTTTATAACCAGTTTTAACGCTAACAATCATATAAAGATTGTTTGGTTCGTCATCATAAACAAATGCTGAAGTTTTACATTCCAATTCACCATTTTTGATTGAATCAATATCAAAACCTTGTTGTGATAAAAATGCGTAAGGGTGTGGGTCTCTTCTGTTTAAAACATAATTTTCACTTTCATTATATAATTGATATTCTTTAACTTTGAGCATTAAAGGAGAATATTCTTTTTCTTCAACTGGTTGCACAATTTCACCATGAGATGGATCATTTGGATTTGGTTTTGTTATGTTGTTTGCACAACCAACAAATGACACACTAATTGCGCCAGCAAGCACAAGTGAAAATATTTTTTTATAAATTTTTGAGTTACGCATTTTGTTGTTAATACGCACAGCCACCCTAGCAAGTAAACTTTCTTGCTTTGTTTCATCAGCTTGATTTTTATGTTCCATAAAATCTCCTTTTAGGGCACACGTATTAACTTGTTCATAATTTGGTGCTAAAAGCGCCCTTAAATACTAATTCAAATCATTATACCATGAAGATGAAATTTGTCAAGTACAAATACATTAATACTTTTTCGCAAACAAAACCAAAAGTGAATGACAGCACCACAAACAATAAAAAAGAAAAGGAAGTTAAAAACTTCCATTTCCTTTTAAGCGAATTGACGCCTTATTATTGAATTGTGATTGAACCACCTTCTCCATTTCTTGATTTCATAACAACTGTAACAGCTTCACTGAATTTTGTTGAGTATCCACCATTCTGTTGCAATAAATAGAATGATTCTCCAGAATCAAATAATTTTTCACTGTCAAATGAGAAATCTTTTACTTCAGTTCCAAATGGATCAGAAATCAAATCGTCAAGTTTATTAATAAACGCATTTGAGTTACCAAATGTTATACCTGGAATTTTTCCAAACAATCCAGAATCAAACATATATCTAGTATAGAATTTTATATCACCATTCGTATTGCAATATTTGTTATCGTTTATTTGATAATTTTCATCTTTAACTGTCAAGATAACTTCATGAATAGTTTTAACATCACAACCCTCTTCGGCGGATAGAGTATATTTGCTGTCAATCCTATACATCACATATTTTGTTGCATTGATTTTGCCATTATCGTTAAATCCCTTTGTATATGTGGTATTAACTGTTGAACCAGATATTGTAATTGTTAGATACCCAAGCGAATCAGCTTTTAATCTATAATGCGTATAGAAATTATATCCGTCATACTCTAGTTTCTTAAATTCGTCAATAGACATACCTTTAATTGTAGATTTGTATTTTATATCCCCTGTCGATGGGTTTACATCATAGATGTCAGCTAAAGTCATTTTAGTACCATTGTCAAACTCTATTTGATAATTAGCCAAGTCTTCAGTAAAATAAAATTTACCAGTTTCTTCATCAGGTTTTTTAAATTTAGTTCCTTCAATTGTTGCACCATTTTTATAATTAGAAACATATATGTCTTGGTTGAAAACTGTCATAACTTTATTATCTTCCGACAATTCATAGCCACCTTCCCAAAGATAGTATGAAACTTGATGTTTTACGACACCTGGATGATTTGTATCTGTTTGATACCCGTAAGTTTCATTATCTTTTGCATTGCCTGTGAACATGGTTGTTGGACTATAAGGATTTTTGAAACTATAAGGATAAATATCCATATCTATGTAACGTTTATCACTATAAGCGGAATTTACTTTATCTAATCCATTTTGATCATCTGCTATGTAAGAAATTTCATAACACGCTTCTGGAATTTCTGTTATAGATTGTCTATACCTTGTTTGGTATTCAGTTGGCAAGATAATGTAATTGTCGCCGTCATAATAATAATTACCTGTATTGTTTTGAGTGTAAGTTCCGTCAGGATTTTGGACATATCTGGTTTGATAAATCAAACCCAAAACATAATACCCAGATCCGTTTTTATAGTAGTTTGCCGTTGGATCCTCAATATATTCAATTTTTTCAAATGTCCTGATAACATAATCAACATTAATAGTTTTTCCACTGGTGTCATAATTTTCATTATACACAAATCTAGCTCGCTTGCTAGGCATTTTATTATTGCCTGCGACTGCGTAATAAGCTCCTTCAAAATAATCATAACCCAAAATCAATTCTGATTTCTCTTCTGAAGATAAAGTTGATTTGCTGTAAGACAATGTTTCAGTAACCACAGGCGCTATTGAAGAAGCATTATCAGTCAACTCTACACCATTTAGGCTGTATTGACCATTTGAGTATTTAACTTTGTTACCGTCATCTCTATTTGATGCAAAACTATATGTTTCTGTTGATGGATTGTATTCACCATAAACATAAGCATAATTATTGAATGTTACATAAGGCATTTCCACCTTCGTGTTATAAGCATAATATGAAGATTCAATCATATTCGCCTGAATTTCAGTTGTTGTTGCTGTGAAACTATGTTTCCAATAATATCCTTCACTATAGACACAAGCTCTTAAGATAGCAGTTGAACTTATGTCGCTATCTGCTCCCCACTTATCTTTTAATTTTTGAATTATTGTATCCTGTGTGGTTTGCATACTAAAGAATTCTACTGCGCCATTAGTTTTCTTGATAACCATCCAATAATTTGAGTAATAATCCAAAGGTCTTGAACTTGAATACAAATGATATGGTTGTCCATCGATAACCTTTACTTTATCAGCAACTGCTTTGATATCGTTATCCTTATCCAAACTGATGTCTCTATAGTACATGTTAGATAGGTAACCAACTTCCTTATCTAAGTTTTGAACAATTGTGCCTGTATTGTAATAGGTCATCATTTGTTCTTTTGCAATAACATTAACACCATAACCTATTGCGAATGTGATTAAAAGTTTCTTTATTACTGTTGCTTTAATAAGATTTTTCAAAGCACCTTTTAAGAATGCTTTTGCAAATGTTTTTGCAAATGCTTTTGCCCCCATTTTTGCAGCAGCTGATAACCCAGCACCGGCAACACCAGTGGCACCACCAGAAACAATAGAACCAAGCAATCCTACCATCATAATAACATCAGTGCCAATAAGCACAGCTTTCCAGAATCCAAGTCTTTCTTTCGCAGCATTATCTTGTTTTGTGGCCAAAATGCCTTTGTGCCTACTATCTCTTTCACCGTTAACTTCAAAGATTGAACCAGATTCGGCCTGCATATCAGCCTTATATTTAACTTTATATTCAAAATAAATTTCGTTATACAATTTTTTGGAACCATATTTTGGGTTCTCTTGATCTGTTATGCTTTCATCAATATAATAGAAATTTTCAATTGTGATATATGCATTATTATATCCTTCACTTGCAGAAGTTGGTTCTACAATTTCTCCGCTTTCATTATGGAAGATTTGTCCCCAACCAAATTTTGTATAGATTGTTGGAACATTTTCATAATCTTCATAAATAGTGTACAGAATTTGACCTATTTCGTCCTTTGTATAGCCAGAGCCTTTTTCTGTTACAGATTTAACAGCATTAATCTTGCTTGCATCATAAATTGTTGCAATAGAATCCCATTCTGCACCATTATTCTTTTTCATTGGAATAAATCTTTGCATTGACTTAAATCCAGTGTAACTTATATGCCAACCTGGGTGTGTATAATAATCTGTTCCTTCAACTTTATCGCTGTACAATGGGTTGTGAGATAAATCTACTGTTTGAGATGGCGAAATCTCAAATTTATCTTTGTTTATATATCTTGCAATAGCATAAATTGTAACAGTGTTGTTTGTGCTGTCAGTAACTGCTTTGTATGTAGCGCCACCGTTATCGTAGTTCTGATTTTCAATTGTGTTGATTGTAAATGCCTTGTTGTGTTTACCTTTAACTGTGATTGTTTCTCCACTTATTGAAGTTACTTTAAGCATACCAACAAGACCACCAACATTTGTTACTGCGTCGCCTGAGAATTTGATATTTGTTGCATCTACATTATAAGTTGTTTCACTGCCAACAGTTGTTACACCATTCATGTTACCTTCAAGCCTACCAACCAAACCACCGATATAATATGAATTGCCAGTGAAAATTGTAATATTTCCGTTTGTTTTTAAAGCATCAATATTTTCAACCACCTTACCAAACACACCGCCAACATACATACCTGAGCCTGTAGGTTGAACTGATACATTGAAGTTTGGATTGTATTCAAATTCAAAGTTTGATGCTTGGCTATCTGAATTAAAGCAACCAATTGCACCACCGATATTGTATGCACCACTAACTGAAGCCTCTGCATCAAGCACCGGCAATTCAATTTTTATTTTGTCACTGGAAACTACTCCATAATAACCATAATGCAAACCAACATTTACACCCAAAGGAGCATTTATTGTTACATTAATATGGTTGGTTGAGATGCTTCGGTTATCTTCCGAGCCATATAATGCTGTTTTTGTGCTTGTTGTACCAATCAAACCACCAATACCAGATTTGATATCATTAAATTGAACGTTGCCTTTTTTAGATGCTTCATCACTCAAACTCAAATCAAGGAAATTGATTTCATTTTTTGCTGATGCTGTCACTTTTGCAAACATAAAGTTGCTAACTGTTGAAATCACATTTGAACCTTGGTTTTTAACACGTCCTTCATCAAAGCCGTAAGAATTAATACTTGCAGTTTTGCCTTCATTCACTGTTTCAATTTTAGCCTTTACTGTGTTATCTTCAATCCTTACTGTGTTAGATTCTGTTGAGCCAATCAAACCACCAATGCTTGTTGGAAGCACATAGTATGAATCAAGGATTTCTGTGCCATCAAATCGTTCAACATTGATTAAATTGAAGAATAAAATACCTTTTACATTTGCTTTTTCGTTTGAAGCATCGCTGTTTGATACACTGTTGTTTGTGACAATCGCACCATTTGCAGTAAGACCTACAAGTCCGCCAACATTTGTGTTGCCTCTGACATCAGCCAAAACATCAACACCCCTAACTTGAGCATTTTCTGCAAGATAACCAACCGCACCACCAACATTGATTGCGCCGACGATTTTGTATCCCCCAACCAAACTTGTGCCGTAGCAAATGCTATCTTCGGTTAAACTTTCATAATCAGTGATAAGTTCATATTTGTTAGTTGCTTCGTTGAAAGTGTAATACTTAACGTTTTCGCCAATGTAAAGATCATTAACTGAATAGCTATTGAACCCAACAAAGCCAGTTGCATAACCAACCAAACCACCAACAGATTGATAACCTTTAATGTTTGCTTGGTTTTCACAGCCTATAACAAATGAGCCTGCACCAGACATACCTGCAATACCACCAACATTGATTGGTTTTGTGCTGATAGTCATGTCTTCTTTTTCTGTTTCCTTGCCTGACGTGAAGGTGTTATAAGTTAATTCGTTATCATTATTATCTTTTTCATTATCAAACAGATCTTGAACAATTATATCTGCCTTATTGATTGCACCAACAACTCTTCCGTCTGTGTAACCAACAATACCGCCTATGTTTTTAAACAAACCGCTTCCGTCTTTATACACACCTCTATCAAAAGTGATTTTGTTAAAGTTAATAAAGCCATTGATTTCGCAATTTGCACTTGCCTTACCAATCAAACCGCCCCAGTTGCCACCGCTTGTGACAAGAGTTGAAGATTTGATTGTTGCAAATGAATTTTTGTCTGCACCAGTTCCATCTCCTAAACCAGACATGAAACTCCACCCCTCAATTGATGTGCACTCAATTGGAGCATCGGCAAAACCAATTGCACCACCAACATTGTAACCCCCTTGCAATGTGATGTTCCTTGGTTTTGGTATTCCAATTGTTCCGCCTTTATAATAACCTATCAATCCACCAATATTGAATGAACTGCCTGTGACAATCAATGTTGGTTGGAAATATGTTAAAGCTTCTTTTTCAACTGTGATTCCGCCTTTATTTGTGCTTGATAAATTACCAACCAAACTGCCAAAGCCTTGTGTTGTTTCATTTACTTGTACTGCAGTTGTTGCTTGAACAATTAATTGGCTTCTTAATTCCAATTTGCCATTGAAATTCAATTTGCCTGAGCCTGTTATTTTGCCTGCCAACAAACCGAAGAATCTATTGTCACCATTAACAAAACTGATAACAATGCTTTGATCTTCAATTGTACATTGACTGATAGAAATTGCGTTGTTTACTACACCAACAAAACCACCAAATTGATTTGCCATAAATGTGTCATTTTCAAATTTTACATGGAAATTAGAAACTGCCACGCCATTTGTTGATTCGCTTGTAACCTCGCCAATCAAGCCACCAAATACATCATAACTTGCTGAAGTGATAAACAATGTAGTTTTACCTTTTGATTCAATTGTTCCGTTTTCAACACTACCAACCAAACCACCTGTTGTGGTGTGATCTTCGGTTGATGCAACACCATTATCAAACTCATTTGTAATATGAATTTCTTCATCATAGATTGAAATTGTGCCCGCAATCATTTTTGATAAAACAAAGCCATAATTACCTGAATGTGTTGCAATCAATTTTGACATGCCAGAACTATATTGAGTTGTACCAATAGTGTCAACACCTTTAACTGTATTTCCATCAACAAAATCGCCAATTTGGATTGAACCCGCAAGCATTGTTCCAAACAAAATTGAGACATTTGTGCCAGATACTGTTAAATCGCCAACATCAACGTTTGTAACAAGAACTGTGCCATTGACTTCAACACCAAGCGCACCTGAATCGCTCATCCTTTCAAATAAGCCTTCAAACTTGATATTGTTGTAAACTGCATTTTTAATATTTGTGAACAAACCATTTACTGAAAGGTTTGAAATTGAATACGATTTAACTTTATTTGCACTGTCAAGATAACCAGCATCTATTGTTCCAGTAAACCCATTTGTTGAAGCAGCAAAGCCCAATGTTTCATCATTTACACCAACTGCATACCAGTTCACTGTGTCAACTTTGTTGTGTTGTTCATAAATACCGCCGTCAATCTTGCGTGTGATTTTGTAATATCTGTTTGCACCCGAATCGTTTGCTATCACACCTTGAATTGAATTTAACACACCCAAGTGTGGCACTTCAAACCAATCATCGGTATTGTTTAAACCACGGCCAGTTTGACGTGAATATTGTGTTGCAAATGCTTTGTTTAAGCTACCTTCAACCACACTTGTATATTGATTGAAATCGTAAATAGGATAGTTGTAGTTATAACCAAACATTGAACCATCAGTCAAATCTAATTTTTTGCCTGAAATTGCTGTTTGCCAATTACCATCAAGATTTGTTGCATTCATCAAATCAAATGTTGAACTTACTGTTAAGTTTGTTCTGTTCAAATCTACTTGTTCAATGCCTGCATCTGAAGGTGTTGCAAGTTTATCAATGATATTGTTGCAACCATTATTTAAGTCCACACCCACGAATGATGAGAAATTGATTGTATCTATATTACCTGCTGAATAGCAGTTATAAATATAAGCATCAGACGACACATTTTCAGCAAACGCATAGCCATATTTACTATTATTTTTAACTGTCATTGAGCCAGTAAAGTAACTTGATACGATTGTTGCATTATTGTTGAGAGCAATTGCACCAGTTTGATTTTGTGTTGTTGTATCTGCTGAATTGAAGCAGTAAGAAATCAAACCGTTGTTGTCATTGACAATCAAACCTGTGCCTTTACCATCAGCAGATGTGTTTGCCACACTGTTGATTGAGCCAATTATTGAACAATTAAAGATTGTGCCAAAGTTTACATTTACTAATGGTCTTGTTACATCAAAGTTTTCATATTTAATATGGATATTTGAAATTGCGGAATAACCATTCGATGACGAACTATCGCCCAAATTGTTAATATAGAACGCATTTCCAGTTTTTATAACATTGCCATTGCCAACCGCAATACCTGTAAATGTGTTTGCAATGTTAAAGTTGTCGCCAACCAAATAATACATAACTTGGTCAGAGCCAGTATAAACACGTTTAGGATTTGCCACCAAACCACTCTTATAATCATCAGTTGCATTTTCAAAAATTTCAAACTGACGCATACTTGTGCGCATGCTTGTAATATAAGGAACGTTAGATGTTGTTGAAGCAGTGTTTGCCCAAACACCAGACTCTAACACTTTGGTTTGATAACTCATTGAGTTAATAAGTGTGCCTGCAGATAAGTTTGTGCCCAACATTGTGTCTTCTGGTTGAAGAGCCATATCTGTTGAGTAGAACAAGTCAGATGTCAAACTGTTTTTATCTGCATTTGTTTGATAGAAGTTGCTTGTGCTAGCTTCTCCC
>SAMEA104315424__coassemble_1749_pt1 | contig 9135 bp, 7 predicted proteins | sample SAMEA104315424__metabat2_low_PE_033 | metagenome-assembled genome bin SAMEA104315424 (sample SAMEA104315424) | gut metagenome | biome: Monkey gut; feature: monkey-associated habitat; material: faeces | place: China | collected 2013
ATAAACACGAACATGGTTGCGGTTGCAACGCAGAAAACCAAACTTGTGATTGTCAAGATAATTGCAGTTGTGATGAACAATGCGATTGTCAAAACGATTGCAATTGCAACGACCAACAAAAATGCAACGAAAATTGCAATTGTGCGGAAGGACAGGTTGAGATAGAACAAGCCCAAGAACAGCAAAACAAAGCGAATGATTATTTAAATCAATTGCAACGTGTGCAGGCTGAATTTGACAACTATCGCAAACGCATGGTTACCGCATTGGGTGACGCAAGGCAAGACGGCTTTATGGACGCAATCACACAATTCTTGCCAGCACTTGACAGTTTTAAAATGGCAACAGCCATGATAACTGACAAAAATACACTTATGGGTATTCAATTTATTGAAAAAGGCATTTTAGATACTCTTAACAAAATGGGTGTTGAAACAATTGATGCAACTGGCAAATTTAATCCAGAATTGCACCAAGCAATAGACACCGAAGATGCACCAAACTTCGAATCTGGCGATATCGTTAAAGAGTGCTATAAAGGCTTTACCTATAAGGGCAAAGTGATAAGATACTCACAAGTTATTGTAAAAAAATAATTTGCTTGATAAAAACTAAATTTATATATTGCTAGTGAACTTGCCACATATAAATAAAAAAAACAAATAAGTTCACAAATAAATTTAAGGAGATATTTATGGGAAAAATTATATGCTGCTAGTGAACTCGCAAGCATATAAATTATTCCAAATTTTAAACTGGGTTGAAAATTTATTTTCACTCGTTCCTCGTGAAACATTTAATTCTATTTATCCTTTATCGCAAATAAATTTGCATAAAGACCAAATATAATTAAAATTGTTCACTTTCAGTTCACAAATAAATTTAAGGAGATTAAAATTATGTCAAAAATTATTGGTATTGACTTGGGCACAACAAACAGTTGTGTTGCAGTTATGGAAGGCGGTCAACCAACCGTTATTCCTAACAGTGAGGGTAGCAGAACCACTCCTTCTGTTGTCGCTTTCAAAGGTGGCGAAAGGTTAGTTGGTCAAGTGGCAAAACGTCAAATGGTTGCCAACCCTGAACACACAATTTACTCAATTAAACGTGAAATGGGCACAGACTACAAAGTAAACATTGACGGCAAACAATACAGCCCTGAAGAAATCAGCGCTATGATTTTAAGCAAACTTAAATCTGATGCTGAATCATATTTAGGTCAACCTGTAACTCAAGCAGTTATCACAGTGCCTGCATACTTCAACGATAGCCAACGTCAAGCAACAAAAAATGCTGGTAAAATCGCTGGTTTGGAAGTTTTGCGTATCATCAACGAACCAACCGCTGCAGCATTGGCTTACGGCCTTGACAAACAAGATAGAAAGAACCAAAAAATATTGGTTTACGACCTTGGTGGTGGTACATTCGATGTATCTATTTTGGAAATTGGCGATGGCGTGTTTGAAGTTCTTTCAACAAATGGTAACACACGTCTTGGTGGCGATGACTTTGATAACCGCATCATGAACCTTTTGGTTGAAGAATTTAAAAAAGAAAACAACATTGATTTAAGCACTGATAAACTTGCAATGCAACGTCTTAAAGAAGCTGCAGAAAAAGCAAAAATTGAACTTTCAACATTAAGTTCAACAACAATCAGTTTGCCATTTATTACAGCAGATGCAACAGGCCCAAAACACTTGGAATATACTCTTACACGTGCTAAATTTGAAAGCATGATTGCTGACCTTGTTGACCAAACTTTGGTTTGCACTCGTAATGCCCTTAAAGATGCTGGTTTAAGCAAATCAGATATTGCTAACGTTGTATTGGTTGGTGGTTCAACACGTGTTCCTTGCGTTGTTGAAGCTTTAAGCAAAGAAATCCCTGTAACACCATTTAAAGGTATCAACCCTGATGAATGTGTTGCTATTGGTGCCTCAATTCAAGCAGGTGTGCTTGGTGGCGAAGTTAAAGATGTGTTGTTGCTTGATGTAACACCATTGTCACTTGGTATTGAAACATTGGGTGGCGTTTGCACACGTTTGATTGAACGTAACACAACAATCACTACAAAGAAGAGCCAAATCTTCAGTACAGCACAAGATAACCAACCTGGTGTTGAGATCAACGTGCTTCAAGGTGAACGTGAATTTGCCGCACAAAACAAATCTCTTGGCAGATTCCAACTTACTGGCATTCCACCAGCACCACGTGGTATCCCTCAAATCGAAGTTACATTTGATATTGATGCCAACGGTATCGTAAATGTTAGTGCAAAAGACCTTGGCACTCAAAAAGAACAAAAAATCACAATTACTGCTTCAACAAATTTAAGCGAAGACGAAATTAACAAAGCTGTTAAAGAAGCTGAACAATTTGCTGAAGAAGATAAAAAGAAACGTGAAGTTATCGACACACGTAACAGCCTTGACGCAAGTATCTTGAACATTGAAAAGACTGTTAAAGACAATGCAGACAAACTTGCCGAAGAAGACAAAAAACAATTAACAGATGCTTGTGAAGAAGCAAAGAAACACCTTCAAGCAGAAAGCATTGACGAACTCAAAAAGGCTAGTGAAGACCTTATGAACGTTGCAAATACAGTGTTCAGCAAGATGTATCAACAAGCCCAAGCCCAAGCACAAGCGCAACAAGCAGGTCAAGCAGGCGCAACACCTAATGGCGACAAACCAAAAGATGACGGCGACCCAAATGTGGTTGTTGAATAGATAAACTTTTCTGTGTTAAAGGAACAAAAAACAGGGGAGTGTGATTTCCCCAAAAACCTTCTTCTCTTTGCGATATTGATTTAAAAGGAAATTAAATGGCAAACAAAGATTATTATGCAACTCTGGGGGTTAATAAATCTGCCAGTGATGATGAAATCAAGTCGGCTTACCGTCAACTTGCAAAAAAGTATCACCCAGATTTAAACAAAGCACCAGAAGCAGCAGAAAAATTTAAAGAAATCAATGAAGCATATTCAGTTTTGGGCGATAAGCAAAAACGTGCCAATTACGACCAATATGGTTCAGCAGACGGCCCACAAGGCTTTGGTGGCGGTGGTTTTTCAGGCTTTAATGGTGGAGATGCTTCAGGCTTTGGCGGATTTGAAGATATCTTTAACATATTTTCAAACTTTGGCGGACGTGGTGGCTCTGCACAAATGCGTGAAGAAGGCGAAGATATTGAAACAAATCTCACTTTAACCTTTGCAGAAGCAGTTTTCGGCTGTGAAAAGGAAATTGTTATAAACCGAAAAGAACGTTGTTCAGATTGTAACGGCACAGGTGCAAAGACAGCAAGTGATTATGCAACTTGCCCAGAATGTAACGGTTCAGGGCATGTGACATACACTCAACAAACATTGTTTGGTATGACTCGCACAACGGGCGTATGTCGCAACTGTGGCGGTAAAGGCAAAGTTGTTAAAGATAAATGCCCAACTTGCAAGGGCAGTGGGCTTAAAACTATTCAAACAAAAATCAAAGTTAAAGTTCCAGCAGGCATTGATGATGGGCAAGTTATTCGTTTAAATGGCGAAGGTCATCAAACCGCATCAAATCAAGGTGTTCCAGGCGATTTGCGTATTGGCATTAAAGTGCTTGCGCACCCATTGCTTGTCCGTAAAGGATTTGACTTGTATGTTGATGTGTATGCACCTATCACAACATTGCTTTTGGGTGGTAAGGTGGAAGTTCCAACCACAAAAGGCACAACAATGTTAGATGTTGCACCTTTAACACAATCTAACACAAAATATACCCTTAAAGGCAAAGGTGTTAAATACCTTAAAGGTGTTGGAAGTGGCGATATTATTGTAACATTAAAAGGTGAAATGCCTAAAGACCTTGACCGCAGTCAAATTAAGGCAGTCAAAGATTTGGCTGAAAATATTGGCGATAAGGCTTATCCAAAAACAAATAATTATAAAAAGAAACTAGGCAACTAGTTCTTTTTTTATTAAAAAGATTAAAGATTGTTTCATGTAAATCTTCTAAACAAATTGATATATGTAAGTTTCATCAACTCGATTGCAGGGTTGTTATTTGATGTAATAGATGCTTTTTTTGAAGAATAATTTAAATAATGGGCGCAAAAACCTTGGCGCTTTCCAACAATATATTTTCATATAATATCATATTAAATATGTTCAAAAAGTGTTAAAGATACAAAAGAAAATCATTATATATAGACTTGTATAACACTTAATTCCTTAAAAACAAAAAAGTTTAGGATAATGCCTAAACTTATTTACTTTCTTTTCATTATTTGTTGAAACTCGTAAACTCGTTATCAAGAAACAAAAAAGAAAGCTTATTTTAACTTTTATTTAGTCGAACATACTCGTTACACATCGTATTTATCAACAAAAAAAGAAAGCTTATTTACTTTCTTTTTTCATTGTTTTCAAACAACTAGCGCAGATGTTCTTTTTGCCTTTTTTACCGTCTAATTCCACATCAACTTTTTGAATATTAGCATCAAAGGTTCTTTTTGTGTGACGCATGCTGTGGCTTACGTTGTTGCCAGAAGTGCGACCTTTTCCACATACTTCGCAAACTTTCATTTGTTACCTCCATAGTTTTTCTCAATTACTTGCCTATATTAGCACAAAGCAAAGCAAAATGCAAGTGTTTTTGTTAATTTGCATAAAAATGTTTTTATCTGTCAATTTGGAGTTGTAAGGCTAGCAATGTTTAAATAATGGCAGAAAACTGGCAAATTTGTGACATTTATTAGTTGGTTGACTTGTGATTTGAAATTTAATATAGCAATAGGGCAGAGAAGTTCAAAATGTGCAAAAATCTCAAATCATGTTTAAATTGCATTTTAAACACATAAACTATAATAGGCACATTGTGTTGATGTAAAACTGAATTATAAATCTACATATAGATATGTTTTTCCATTTAACATTTTGCCAAACTTTGGCAATTGCGGGCTTAAAAAACACGTGAGAAGTCAAAAGTCAAACAAATTTAGCAAACTTATTAAAATTTGTTTGCCAAAAATATAATTATATTATATACTTAACTACGGAGAGTGTAATGAAACTTACTACGTTTAACACGTTTGGCAAAATAAGCATCAGCAAACTCGCAATCAGTAAGGTTGCTGCTGTTTCTGTTTTAGAGTGTGTTGGCGTTGTTGGTTTGGTTTCTCAACGTAGTTTTTTTAAGGGAAATACATTAACAACAGCCCACAAAGGTGTTGTTGTAACCAATATACAAAATGATAGTATGAAGATTGACGTCTATGTGATTATGAAGCATTGTGGTGTTTCAGCCAGTGCAGTTGCTTCATCAATCAAGCAAAGCGTGAAGTATTCAGTGGAGAAATTTGCTGGTATGATCGTTAAAAGCGTGGTTGTGCATATCGTAGATGTCCGTGTATAGGAGTAGATTTTAAAATGAATAAAACAATCAATGGTTCCGGCTTAAGGAAAATGTTTTCAACAGCATTTTCTTTGGTGGAAGAAAATAGGCAAAGTATTGACGCATTAAACGTTTTCCCAGTTCCAGATGGTGACACTGGTACAAATATGAGTTTGACACTCAAAAGTGCAGCAACAGAAATGAACGCTTGCGAAAGCAACACAATCGAAGCAATTTGCGTGGCATTTAACCGTGGTGCGCTTAAAGGTGCTAGGGGTAATAGTGGTGTTATCACATCACAAATTATCAAAGGTATGTGTTCAGCATTGATGTCATGTGAAAACGAAATTGACATTAAGGCTTTTGCACGAGCAATCCAAAATGGTGCTGATATGGCTTACAAGGCTGTTACTGTGCCAAAAGAAGGAACCATTTTAACAGTTATCAAAGCAATGGCAGATAAATCAAAGCAAGCAGTAAAGTCAAGCAAATGTTTTGAAGATTTTTTGAATGAAATCATAGCTTATGGCGAAGCAACCCTTCAAATGACACCTGAATTGTTGCCTGTGCTTAAAAAAGCAGGCGTGGTAGATGCTGGTGGTCGTGGCTTGATGTTTATCTTTAGCGGTTTCTACAAGGCTTTGACAGGCGAATGTGCTGAAGTTGAATTTGTTGACAATGTTGAAAAAGACATCACAAGTGAAGAAATGCACGTGAACTACAAATCTTTGGCAGACATTAAGTATGCTTATTGTACTGAATTTTTTATCGTAAACATTTTTGAAAAAACAACTGATGCGGATATCAACACATTGCGTTCACGTTTAATGGAAATTGGTGACAGTGTGCTTTGTATTGGCGATTTACAACTTATCAAAGTTCATGTTCACACAAATGAACCTAATAGGGCATTGGGATATGCGCTTCAACTTGGCGAACTTAATGGTGTTAAGATTGAAAATATGCTTGAACAAAATCGTCAACTTCGCAAACAGGCAGAAAAAGCACCTTTGAAAGAATATGGCATGATTGCCGTTGCAGCAGGTGATGGCTTGAGTGGAGTGTTTAAAGATATCGATGTTGACTATATCATCAGTGGCGGTCAAACAATGAACCCAAGTGCCAATGATATTGCAACAGCAGCAGATAATGTTAATGCAAAAAATATTTTTGTGTTCCCAAACAATAAAAATATTATTATGTCAGCAAATCAAGCAAATGATATCACTGACAAGAATTTGATAGTTATCCCAACTCGCAGTATCCCAGAAGGGGTAAGTGCAGTTATTGCATTTGATGCTCAAGCAAGCATTGATGAAAATATTGAAAATATGAAATCGGCAATTGAATCTGTTACATCAGGTTCAGTTACTTATGCAGTGCGCACAACTAATGTTGATGGACTTGACGTTACAGTAGGCGATATTATGGGTTTGGACAACCACTCTGTGCTTACAATCGGTAAAGATGTTGCTGATACAACTGTTGATTTAATCAGCAAAATTGTTAATGAAAATTCAAGCAATATAACACTTTTCTATGGTGATGGTGTGACAGAAGAAGATGCAACAAACATGCAGGCTCGTTTGGAAGAAGCTTTCCCAGACCAAGATGTTTCTGTGATTTTTGGCGGTCAACCAGTTTATTATTACATAGTTTCAGTTGAGTAGATATAGTGTGTTTTATATAAAGAGATACCATATATATGGTGTCTTTTTTATTGTGCAAATAAAAGCAACAAAGTCGTTGTTGGTTTTAAATATCAAATTTTTTAGTGATGTATTTTATCCATAAATCGACACATACTATCAATGTAGAGCAAACTACAAAAAGGAGATATTATGTTTGGTAAAAAGAAAAAAGAAAAAGCATGTGCGCACAATACAAAGGCTTGTTCAAATTTTTCAAATGAAAATGACACAGAAATGAAAGCCTGTTCAAACAAGGCAGATAAAGCCTGCTCAAATTGTGGCAACACTAAAACAAAGGATTGTTCAACAAAAACAAAAAGTTGTTCAAACTGCGGTGGAAAAACCACAAAAAACAGCAAATAAATTTTGATGTTGGTTGAATGAATCTTTTAAGGTAATCATAAATAGAACGTATTTCAGTTAATCAAATTATTGTCTTTATAAAAGGGTCACGATTTGTGATTTTTAAATTAAAATAAACAAAATGGATAACGCAATTATTAAGCAAAACTTTTGTTTGTATTAGTTTTAAAAACATTAAATTAAAACCCCTTTTTTACTTTTTTAATACAAAACCCAACAACCATTCATTATTTGTTTTTTAAAAAAATAGACTTGAATTTAATCAGGTCTATTATATGTGGAGCGGAAGACGAGATTCGGCGTCAAAACTCTCGCAGATTACACTTTGCTCAAGACTTTCGCAAATGTGTCTTATGACTCAGTTTTTCCTTATCCCTTCCGCAAGCAAGTTGAGGTGGGAACCCTGGTGCGAGTTCGAATCTCTAGCCATTCATTATCCGTTTAAATAATAAAAATAGACTTGAATTTAATCAAGCCTATTATATGTGGAGCGGAAGACGAGATTCGAACTCGCGACATTTGCCTTGGCAAGGCAACGCTCTACCACTGAGCCACTCCCGCATAAAATGCAATCGTTTATTTGGTGGGAGATACAGGACTCGAACCTGTGACCCTCTGCTTGTAAGGCAGGTACTCTACCAACTGCGCTAATCTCCCATACACGATTGCAACGTTATTAATATAACATACCAAAAAATTTATGTCAACATTTTTTAACAACTTTTTTAAATTTTTTTGCGTTGTCAAAACTTATATACAATGGACATATATTTGACTTTAGGTTGTTAATGTTTTATAATAAGTAAAATATATTAAAGTGTGAACAAATGGCATATTTTGCTACAAACAATGCCAACCGTTCATATCTATATTAAGAGGGTTTCATGAAATTATACAATTCAACAAGCAGACAAATTGAAGAATTTGTGCCATACAATGATAAAAAAGTTACAATGTACACATGCGGTCCAACAGTTTACCATTTTGCGCATATTGGCAATCTTCGTTCTTATATTATGGAAGATGTCCTTGAAAAGGCTTTAAATTATTTAGGTTACAATGTTGTACGTGCTATGAATATAACAGATGTTGGTCATCTTTCAAGTGACGGCGATACTGGCGAAGACAAAATGTTGATTGGGGCAGAACGTGAACATAAATCTGTCATGGACATTGCCAAAGAATATACCGATGCGTTTAAAGCAGATTTTGCAAGTTTAAATTTGCAATGGCCAAAATTGGTCGCACCTGCAACATCATGCATTGATGAATATATTCAAATCATCACAGTTTTGCTTGAAAAAGGATATGCGTACGCAAGCAATGGAAACATATATTTTGACACTTCAAAATTGAAAGAGTATTATCGCTTTGGCAACCAAACAAAAGACGAGATGGTTGTTGGTGCACGTGATAGCGTAACAGAAGACGAAGGCAAGCGTAATCAAAACGACTTTGTGCTTTGGTTTACAAAATCTAAATTTGAAAATCATGCACTCAAATGGGATAGTCCATGGGGTGTTGGATATCCTGGCTGGCACATTGAATGTTCCGGTATATCTTATAAATATTTGGGCGAATATCTTGATATACACTGCGGTGGTGTTGATAACAAATTTCCACATCACACAAACGAAATTGCTCAAACTGAAAGTTATTTAGGTCACCCATGGTGCAAATATTGGTTCCATGTTGAGCAT
>SAMEA104315424__coassemble_1826_pt1 | contig 8774 bp, 8 predicted proteins | sample SAMEA104315424__metabat2_low_PE_033 | metagenome-assembled genome bin SAMEA104315424 (sample SAMEA104315424) | gut metagenome | biome: Monkey gut; feature: monkey-associated habitat; material: faeces | place: China | collected 2013
AGAACAACAAACAGCACAACAATACGTTGCAGGTTTGGACGCAAAACGTGCTTATACAGTGTTGCCTTATGACGATAATGGCAATGAATATGTTGCTGTTAATGATGCTGATTTTGATGAGCCATTCTGTTATTCTTGGTTGTATAGAAGAAAACAACGTTTAGATGATTCTGATTATATTTTCTTCAATATTAGAAATCCCAAAGATTTAATGTTGCAAATTTTAAAATTTTTAAATACAAATGCAAAAAATATTGAAGTTGACAGAATGTTTTATTTGAAACCTTCAACTAGTATTATTTTAAACCAAGACAATAAATCTGTTAAAATTGCTGAAGTGAAAAAGAGTAGAAAAACCATGTGGCCAAATGAATATATCCATTTCAATTATAGAAACATAAATATTAATATTGTGCCAATAACTGAAAAAGAATTTAAATTTCAAACAGATAAATATAATCAATGGGTAGAAGAATCTATTGGAAGTGATTTAGAATTGCAATAAAAAATTGGGAACATTCCCAATTTTTTAATATGAATATTACATCTATTTATAACTTTTTATTAATTAAAATTATTTATTTACATGAATGTTGATTATCAGATTAATGTAAGGCAATATAAGCTTGTGTTTTGTGTTTATTGCTCAGGTTACAGTATATTGATAACACTTATTCCAGTGATTTCATTTAAGCCTTCCAAATTGTATTGCAATAATCTGGCATAGGTTATTGCGTCTTCTTGATTTTTATTTATTATGGAGGCGCAAAGGTATTGCAAATAATCGGAAACTGGTTGCATATCCTTGCGGGAAATTGAGATTGCCAGAGCATCCATGTTTTTTGTCCAATAATCATTTAATTTGAATATTTTGTCTTGCAGGTCTTGGTCTGAAATGTCTGTATTAAGCACAGTTTGATATATTTGTTTGCTTTCTGTTTCCATATATTCAAAAGTGTTGTTTGTGTGAATTGTATCCCAAACACATAGGGCGGTGACACTTAAAAGCAAAATTAACATATAAATCCATTGTTTCATTGTTGCACTTCCTTGTTGATATCTGGGATTGTTTGTGCTTGTTTGCCTTTTATTTGGTAATATACTTTGCCATCATCATCAAGTGTAAATACCAGCAAATTTTTGATTGTTAATTGCAATTTTTCCAGCATTTTGTAAAGTTGTTTTTGACTGATTTTGCTAGATTTGATTTCATCTTTAATTAATTTGCCGTCTGCGACAAGAACATGAGGTATTTGTGCCGGTGGATTTTCAACGTTTACATCTTGAGCGGTTGCAGGCGCAGATGCACTTGTTGGAATAATGCTGATTTTTCCGTTAGTTTCAACAATGGCATATAACACCTGGTCAAAACTGTAATAATTCCCCTGACGCATTGCTTCAAGCAAATCATCAACGTTCATATTTAAGTCTTTTAGCGCCTGATACATGATGCCTTCTGGAGAAATAACAACCACAGGCTTGCCACTCATTAGCCTACGAATAGTCACACTTTTGCGTGTTAAAAACGTGATTGCATAATGAATTAACACAAGTATGGCAAGAGGCAAAAGACCATGCAATAATGGCACGTTTGTGTCACTCATTGGAATGGTTGCCAAGTCTGCAATAATAAGCGTTATAACCACCTCATAAGGTTGCATTTCGCCAATTTGACGTTTGCCCATTAAACGTAAAAATATTAGGACAGTAATGTATATTATTAAAACTCTAACAAATATAGTAAACATAGTAAAATTATTGTCTAAAAGAAATTTTTTAAACATAAACCCAAATACTACAGGAGATTGAAAAAATGAACTTGCAAAATGCAGGCTCATTTTTTATTTATAGCTTTTAAGTTTCTGTTTTTGCTTTTTTCCTGTGTTTAATTAATTCTAACATAGATTTGATGTCATAAAGATTTACAGTGCTACAAACAATCAATGTCGCTAGCATGCTTAAGCCTCCGCCGATTACACATGATATGAATATTGGCATAAATTTTTTGCATATACTTGCAACAAAATATCCTAAAAGGCTGGCAGGGATAATAACAAGAATATATTTAAAAATCTTTTTGCTTAAATTCAGTTTGAGTTCAGGCAGGGCAGACTTGATTTTTTTCAAATTTAGAATTGTGATTGTTGACATTGAAAGCAAGAAGCCTAAAACAATTGAATTGATGCCAATAAACCAAGTTGTGCCCAGCAGCACAGCGAATAAGACAACCGAGCCAACGAGATAGTTTATAAAAGATTTAACTTCAAGATTAAGTGCATTTAAGATGCTTCCAGTTAAGTTGCAAAGGGTGATAGGGAGCACGCAAATGGCACTTAATTGCAGTATAACACCCGACATTTGGTTGTTGTATAAGATTATGCCAATCATGTCCCCAACAGCGAGATACAGAGGTATAAACAGCATACTGATAAATATTGAAACATCTATTGATTGAGTTATATTGTCGCAAATTTGTTTGTGTTGGTTTTTCACTAGCATTCCACTGATTGAAGGTATTAAAACCATGCTGATACTGCCAATCACAGCCATTGGAACATACAACATAGGGAAGGTCATCCCCATAACAACGCCAAAGCTTGCTACGGCTTCATTTTGAGTGTATCCTGAAAGAATAAGCATGGTTGGCATAATAATAGTGGTTAAAGGTTGAACAAGCGAATTTGCGAGTCTTACGCCGGTTATAGGCAATGCACTTTTTAATATATTTTTATATTCGCCTTTTGCAAAACATAATTTTGAACTTTTGAAATAAACAAACATCGTTATAACTGCCGAAATAAGGCATGTTATATTGAAAGCAATTGCAGAGAATTTTGTTGCAACAAAGATGTCAGAGACATTTAGGAGCATAATAAAAGTCAAAACAAATCTAATAATTTGTTCAAGCAGTTCGGTCAATCCGCAATTGAAGTAATCGCTTTTGCCCCAAAGTGCCCCACGGAATATTGCGTAAACACTGCTGAAAACAACACTTGGAACCATGACAATCAACAATTCAACCGCACGATTATCTGTTAAGACAATGTTCCATACCTGCTTTAAACAACAAATAATCAAGGCACTGGAGCAGGCAACAATCAATGCAATAACAAGGCTTGAGGTTACAACCTGATTGCGCTTTTTTAAATCGTTGTTCACTTCATATTTTGTTACCATTTTGGCAGTGGTAAGGGGCAATCCGCTGGCTATCAAAGTCATAAAAATGCCAAGGATATTGCTTGCCATTTGAAACAGACCAAGCCCTTCAGCACCCAATTTGCGTGACAAATAGATGCGGAAAAAGAAGCCTAATGTCCTTGTTATAATCGAAAATATTGTTACTACCGCTACTGCTTTAAAAATTGATTTTATTGATTTCATGATTGTCCTTTATAAGATTGTACTAATATTAATATATAAGCAAATTAACAAGTGTATGTCTTAATTGCTGTTGATAAATTGCAAACTGGCTTTGATTGACTATTGACAAGTTGTTTATTTGTGATATAATTAACAATAGGAGATAGAAATGGAAGAGAATCAAGAAAATGCTGTATTTTGCTTTGCAAGGGCTTATAGATGGGCAAAATTGTATTACAATTTCAAACAAAAAGCGATGAATGAAAAATTGGGTGTTTTTCAAAAAAATACAACATATAAAATATATTACAATAACTTGGTAAGTTGTTTAAAAGGTATGTCAGAAGAAAATTCAAAGCAAGTTATGGAAGGTGTTGAAGATATTCTTAACTCAAGGCTTGACCCTGAAATGGTTGAAATTTGCCGATATATTAAAATGGCATACGTTAGAATGTGTGAAGACGAAAAAACAATCTAATTTCAAAAATTGGTCGCTATAATATAAAACAAAAAGCACGCAATACTTTTACGATGCGTGTTTTTTTTGTGCAGATTTTTAGGAGTGACAATTGATATCTAATAAAGTTGTTGCAATAATCATGATTTTTTTAATAAACAGTCTATTAAACAAATTGTATTTATAATATGAACAAATATAATAATGTTAAAGTGTTCAAATTTCAATTTTATGAATATAGATATATATGAAAGTTTCTCAAGCAGATAGTTTTTTTTATAGAATACAATCAAAAGTAACAGAAAATGTTGTTTGTGCAAATCTAAATACAAGCAAACAGAACATTTTACGCAACAACAATAATTTGCAGTTCTATGAGGGCGAATGGGTTAAAATCACAACAAACGATTATATTACACATATTGTAAAGCCAATTGAAACGCTTGTTCAAATAGCTAACAAATACAATTTAACAGTTGATAAGATTATGGCAGATAATCAATTAAAAACTGACAAACTATTTATAGGGCAAACATTGAAAATTAAGGCTGATAAATAGTGGTTGTAATTAAATGATTATAGTTTTGACCATTATTAAACAAAAAAAGAATGGTTTTAAAACCACTCTTTTTTAATCAATAATTTTTATTCTTCGTCAGGTTGCTTTGCACTTGCCAATTTCTTAACAAGTTGTTTAAGATATTCATTTGAAGATGTTTGTTCAATTTCAAGTTCTGTTATACGGATATTTGAACCGATTTGTGCAGAATGTTTTTGATTAAGTTTCATATCTTTTTCAAGTTTAGAAATTTCGCTTGCTGGAGCACGTTTAATTTTAAGTTGACGGAGAGTAGATAAATCTTTCTTGTATTGTTCTTCGTATTGTGTACGTTCAGCTTGCAAAGTTTCAAGTTTCTTGTTCAATTCAAGCAAACGTTCTTCACGGAGAGTTGTTGCTTTGCGCATATAGATTTGAGAAGATTGTTTTGAATTACGGTCGTATTCAGATTTACCTTTTTTAACAGGTTTTTTGATTTTAACTTTACGAAGAGATATACCAATAATTGCAATAATAATTGCTGCAGCTGTTAAGATTGTTGGGATAGCAATGAACCATGCACGGCTGTTTGATGAACTGTTTGAATCTTTGTTATTATTATCTTTGTTATCATCATTTGATGAATCATCAGAAGATTTTGTTTTAAGCACAAGGGTAGTGTCATTTGCTGTTTCAACAAATTCAGTTGATTCAATTTCTTTAACAGTGATGTCACCAATGAATGCGTCGCCTTTTAATGTTGCATTTTCAGCGCCGAAAGCAATTTGTAACATTGAAGTTGTTGCTTCGCTAGGGTTAATATAGAAACTATATGTTACCCAGCCATTGCCATCTATTTCTGTGTTTATATTTTCAAACTTGCCATCGAAATTTGATAAACTTAAACCCAAACCAAACTTTTCATTTTCACTTGTAAGGTTTTGTGTGTAAACTTTAACTTTTAACAAATAATATTTGCTTGCTTCAAATCTATAACCGATGTTAGAAGTATATGTTTCGTTTACATAATTTTTAGCATGAATTGCAAGAATGTTTTTATTGTCAATAGATGTGAAATTAACATTGTTGTTATCATAGTTGTTCAAAATCCATCTAACATTTGCATCGTCAGAGATGTCAATAACACCAAAATCTACACTTTCATTTTCGTTTGCTCCAAAGTGAATAGGTGTTGCATATCTTTCACTTGAATCTGCGTAAATAATGTTAGAAAGGTCAATTTTTGAAACATGGCTTGAACCATAATTTACGTTTGAAATCGCATTGAATTGACTTTCAGTTGGTTGGCTTAATATTACGCCACCATTGCGCAATGCAAAGTCATAAGTTGCATCGTCAATGTAGGCAAAGCCAAAGCCATTTGATTTCATTTCAACTTTTACACCAACATTCAATTGATGTAAGCCTGAGTAGATGTATAAGTCAACATTGTGCCATTCGCCATCTGTTGCAATATTCTTTATACTTGACAAAACAACTTCTTTTTCATTGATTGTTGCAACCAAATATACATTAAGAGTTGAGTGTTGAGTGAGAACATTGAGACTAACTCTGTGGTATGTGTTTGCATCAACAGATTTGTCTTTTTCGCTTGTGTAAGCAAGTGTATCAGTTGTGCTGTTGTACATCATAAGCACATTGTTGCTTTCAGCTAAACCATTTGGATTGCCTGGATTTACTGGGGTAGAAGTGAAAGTGTTGTTATCAACGAACTTTTGAAATTCTGTGCTATCTGTGTTCACAACACCATAAAGTTGTGTGTTTGTGCCAGTTGTTTCTGTCCAAGAGGCTGGAGCAACTGGATAAGTTTTTGTATAGTCAGTTGTTTTAACTGTATTAAAGTTACCATTTGTAAGCATCAATGCTGTTGCATCACTGCTTAAATCTACAATATTTTTTGCAATATCAACTTTTTGTGCGCTATCGCCAGTTGAAATGCTGTTGTAATTTGAATAAGTTGTGCTTGTAACAATCACACCAGATAAACTGATTGAACCGGTTGCTGTTGAATCTTCGCTGCCTACGCTTGCAACAAGTTTAAATGTTGTTGTTTTAAGTGGGTGAGAGTTAATAAAGAATGAATATTTTGAATAGCCGTTATTTTTTGTAGATGTTGATGATGAAATTGTTAATGTGTGGTCATTGCTTGTGTCATAAACATCGTTGCCATCGGCATCTTTTTTGAGGTTTGTTTGTACAAGTCTAAGTGTAGCTTTGCCTGAAAGGTCAGTTGCTTTTGCATTGATTGTTACACGATAGACACGGTTTGGTTCGAATGTAAGGAAATTGTCATCAGTTGTGTATTGTGAATAAGTGCTTGCGCTGTTTGTGATTTTGAAAGCGGTGTCAAAATAACCATCAGATTCTTCAACAATTTCACGTGAAGCATTTTCATTTGCAATGGCTGAAGTTAAATTTGTTTTAGTGAAAGCTTTCTTTTCAACGATATTGTCATTTTTTGGTGCAACATAACTGCTTGTGCTTGCATAAGTTACACGTTGTGATTCAAGTTGTTGTTCAGTAAGTTCATTTACTCTAACACTATCAAACAAAACTGTGCCATTACCATCAAGGAAAAGGGCAAGTTTAAGTTTTGCACTTGATAAATCGTCAGTTTTTACAAGGAACATATAAGTTGTCCAATTGTTTGATTTACCGATATTTTCAAAACTTGCATAAGCTTTGCTATTTTCGTCAACCAAATACAAACTTGCAATACCCGCTGTTTTGTCAGCATATATGTCAACCGCAACACGATAGTAACTGTCAGCATCTAAAGTGAATTGAGTTGAAGTGTAGCCGTATTTAACAGTGTATGAACTGTCACCTTTTTTACTGCTAATCATAAGGGCGTAGTTATCTTGATTGCTTGATTGTTTTGAATAGCCTTGGTCTTCAATATTCACAACACCTGCAGTTATTTTAGGTTGATTGTTTGTTGTTGATTGCGGATTGTATGATACAGATTTAAAATTGCTATCAACAAATGTATAAGAACTTGGGCTTGCTGGTGTGGAAGTATTGTCTGTCATACCGTCAGAGAAATTTGAATTGTCCACACTTAAACTTGCGGAATAAGTTGGTTTTAGTTTGAAACTAAATACACTTAAACTTGCAAGAATTGCCAAAATAAAAATGGCTGTAACTGAAAAGAATTTTTTTAATGCACTGCTTTTTGATTTCATCGTAACCTCTTTTAGAATTATTGCTTAAATTAGATTTAATAAACATCAAATTGGATTGAAACTATCAAATCCATTTTTTGTGACGATAGAAAACCAAATTTTGAACAATCGGTTTAATATCGCTTGATGAATTGTTATTTTCACCAATTAAGTCTTTTGTATTATAATACAAACAGCAAAAAAATGCAAATAAAATTATACTGATTGCAAACAATAAGGTTATGAAAAAGCCAAAAAAAATAACAATAATTATGTTCGGTGCGTTAATAGGTGTGATTAACGGTTTTTTCGGTGGTGGTGGCGGTATGATTGTTGTGCCATTGTTAAATAAATTGTTTGGTTTAGAGCAGAAAAAAGCACAGGCAACAGCACTGTTTGTTATTTTGCCAATTAGTATTGCAAGTACGATAATTTATTTTTGTTACAATTCAATTGATTTTGCAACTGGTTGGCCAGTGATGGTTGGAATTGTTGCGGGTGGAGTGATTGGTGCAACCTTATTAAATAAACTCAACAATAAAGTGGTAAAAGGGATATTCGTTTTCTTTATGCTGTTGGGCGGGGTTACAATGTTGTTTAGGTAGGTGAAAGGTAATGATTGTGTGGAGTATAGTGGCAGGGGTAATTGGTGGCATAGTTGCAGGCATGGGAATGGGTGGGGGGACGTTGATAATACCCATTCTTACCATTTTTTTGTCATACAGCCAAATTGATGCACAGGGTATAAACTTGATTGCCTTTTTGCCGATGTCGGTTATTGCGATAATAATTCATGCAACACACCATTTGGTTGATTTTAAGGACTCATGGTTGTTGGCTTTGGTTGGTGTTGTATTCAGCCTTGCTGGGGCATGGCTCGCAAATAATATATCAACTGGAGTGTTGAAAAAACTGTTTGCTGTGTTTTTGATTGGACTTGGTATTTGGCAATTGATTGAATTGATTTTGCAAATAAAGCGAGATAAAAAGTTGAAATCTAAAAAAGTGAACCAAATCAATCCGCAAAAAGAGTGAATTGTGTTTAGGCAAGTTCATTTAATATCATGGTGTGATTGACAGCAATATTTACCGTTTCGTATCTCAATTTTTGTGCCAGTTCTTGTTGGTTTGTTTGTGTCAAATTTAACAAACTTGTTTGAATGATTTTTGCCTTTTTCAATATGTTATAAGCAGAATTATCTTCAGCAAATGATGATTTAAGATCATCAAAAAC
>SAMEA104315424__coassemble_1843_pt1 | contig 8682 bp, 8 predicted proteins | sample SAMEA104315424__metabat2_low_PE_033 | metagenome-assembled genome bin SAMEA104315424 (sample SAMEA104315424) | gut metagenome | biome: Monkey gut; feature: monkey-associated habitat; material: faeces | place: China | collected 2013
TGCACAATACCTATTAAAATGTACTTTAAGATATTTTTCACTTGAAATTTCCTTTAAAATATTGTATTATTGGTAAACAAAAATATACACAGAAAAGAGGTAACTAAAATTGAAATTAGGTGTTGTTGGATTGCCAAACGTTGGCAAAAGCACATTGTTTAACGCAATAACAAAAGCAGGGGCTGAAAGCGCAAACTATCCATTTTGCACAATCGAACCAAACGTTGGTGTTGTTGATGTTGCAGATGAAAGATTGAACAGATTGGCAGAGATGTACCATACAAACAAAATCATTCCAGCACAAATTGAATTTGTAGATATTGCTGGCCTTGTTAAAGGCGCAAGCGAAGGTGCTGGACTTGGCAACAAATTTTTAAGTCACATTCGTGAAGTTGATGCAATTGTGCATGTTGTACGTGTGTTTAAAAATGATAAAATAATCCACGTTGACGGAAGCATTGACCCAGTGCGTGATATTGATACAATAAATTTGGAATTGATTTTAAGCGATATTGATGCCGTGACAAAACGTATTGATAGAATCAAAAAAATAGTTCATGGCGGACAAGCAGATCCTCAAACTGTTAAAGAATATGAATTGCTCAACGAGATATTGGAACTTTTGAAATACCAAAAACCAGCCCGTATGTTGAAATTAAATGCTGAAGAACAAAAAATTGTTGACGGATTCTTTTTGATCACATCAAAACCAATCATTTACGTTGCCAACACAAGTGACGAATTGGACGATTTCCAAAGAGACAATATTGAAAAAATCAAACAAATTGCTCAAGCCGAACAAGCAGAAGTTATTTCACTTTGCGCAAGAACCGAAGAAGAACTTATAAATATGCCAGCAGAAGACCGTGAAATGTTTAAGCAAGAATTAGGCATCACTTCTTCAGGATTGGAAAAATTGATTGTTGCAAGTTATCATTTGCTTGGCCTTATAAGTTTTATCACTGCAGGTGAAAAAGAAGTTCGCGCTTGGACAATTCATCGTGGCACACTTGCTCCACAGGCGGCTGGTAAAATTCACACCGACTTTGAACGTGGCTTTATCCGTGCAGACGTTGTCAAATATGATGATTTAATTAGCCTTGGCGACTACAACTTATGCCGTGAAAAAGGCAAAATAATCAGTGCCGGCAAAGATTATGTTGTGCAAGATGGCGATATAATTGTGTTTAAATTTAATGTTTAGGTGATAAGATGAAAAATAATCAACAAAACAATCAAACAAGTGATAATGTTGTTAAAACTGAAACAAAAAAGTTGATTGTAAAAACAACTGAAATTGTGCAAAACAAAAACATGCAAAAACAAGAAGAAAAAGTTGAAAAGCACAAAAAAAAGAAAAAACAAAAGCAAAAACCAGAAAAAATTGTTCCAACCGACAAAATCAGGAATATCCAAATAAAAAAGAAACAGTATTTCGCCACATATTTGACTGTGCTTGCCATTGCATGCACTCTTTTGCTGGGTATGGTTATATTTTTGATGACTCAAATACGTGTTTGGTGGGTTTGGTTGATTGATTTATCTTTGCTAGGCTTTTGCATTTGGAGATGTGTTCATCTATGTGTGCGTGTAAACAATCAGTCAATATACACAATTTATTCCAACTGCATTGTTATAAGGTCCATGATACTAGACACCGTAATTGAAAATAAAAACATTTACGATGTTGCACCTTTCCGTAATTGGACTGACAAGTTAAATAAAAAACCTGCACATTCAATTGCAATATATTTAGCACCAAAACATAAAGACAAGGTTGTTATCGGCTTCCTTGATGAAGATTTAACAGCATTGTCTAATGAGATTTTAGCGGTAGCAAATAAATGCAAAGCAGAAGACAAATCCAATAAATAAAGAATAAATAAAGACAGAAAATTTATTACTGCATTAGCCTGTTGACAGAATACAAATTTATCTCAATCTCACTCACAAGTATTGTTTGTTGATAATTATAATAAAAAAGCCAGTATCAAAACATACTGGTTTTTTGTGGAGCGAGTGATGGGAGGTGTTGCTTTCGCACCACTTCACGCTAGGCTGTCGCCTACGCTAATTCGTGCTACAAACAACAAGCAGTTGTTGTTTGTTTTACGCACTCACCCTCTCAGGGTTCGCCTCCCTTTAATTTCTGTCTAAATTTGGAGCGGGTGATGGGAGTCGAACCCACCTCATAGGCTTGGGAAGCCCACGTACTACCGATGTACTACACCCGCATACTGATGTGATTGAAGTCATGCTAACATTTTTGTTTAATTTTTGCAAGCAGTTGATTGTTAAACTTAAAATTTTACAAAATATTTTAAAAATGTCTTGACAACAAATTTCTATTTAGATATAATTGCATAGTAACGGCGGTGTGGCTCAGCGGTTAAAGCAATCGGTTCATACCCGATAGATCGGTAGTTCAAGTCTACCCACCGCCACCACACAAGACATAGTTGCACTTTGCAAATTATTGTTTGTGTCGCTTTTCTTATTTAGAAAACAAACCATTTATGGTCCCATGGTCAAGCGGTTAAGACACCGCCCTTTCACGGCGGTATCAGGGGTTCGAGTCCCCTTGGGACTACCAAATTGCACTGCATTTGCAGTGCTTTTTTTATTTTCAATCATCATAACAAAACAATAAGTTAAATTTAAATGATTAAAAACTCATTCCATATCAAACATCATAAATCAAACACTCATATTATTTATTTAATAATATTTTGTAATATTTTCAAAAATTTTTGTTATGTTTGACATTTAAGCAATTTTCAAGCATAATAAAACCATGAGCAAAGTTTATATACTTATAGGTTCTGTTGGTGCAGGCAAATCAACAATGGCAGAAAAACTACATAATGAGCAAAATGTCCAAATAATTTCTGCTGATGAAATTTACAAAACTCTGCCAGTAAAAAGGATATCAACAAAACCTTATGACCACAACATAAGAAACGAAATCTTAAACAAAATTTGTGAAGAATTGTCATCTTGTTTAAAAAATGATGTTGATTGTGTGATTGACTACACTAACATGCCAACCAAGCGCAGACGCAGATTTTTGACCATTGCAAAAAGGCATAATGCTTGTATCATTTGCAAGTTTTTGCTTGTTGATAAAGATATTTTGCTTAAACAATTGATTAAACGTGAAACAACCAATTTGGCATCACACGTTATCTTACAAAAAGAGCAAACTGTCAATCTGTATCTTAAACGTGTTGCTGAAAGTAGCCCAGTATTGCACGAAGGATATTCCATGATTGAAACATATCAAAATGGCAAACTTGTTGACACAAAATACCATAAGAACAAAAAAAGATTTTTAAAAAAGCAATAATAAAAAATAAAACTTATTGAATAGATCAATAAATCAAAGGATAAAATATGAAAAAAATATTAATATTGATGTCAGAACGTACTGGCACAGGGCACAAATCAAGTGCTAATGCAATTGATTTAAAACTGAAAGAAATGGGTTATCAAACCAAGCAATTAAACTGCTTTAAAACAATGGGTAAAATGGGCGAAAAAATGGAAAATTGTTATATTCCGCTTACAACACACCACCCATTTATTTGGAAGATAAGTCAATCGTTTTCTCAACACTTCACAAACACAATGCACCAATTTATTTATAACCACTGCAAAAAAGAAATGTTGAAGCAAATCAAAGAATATCAACCAGATTTGATAATCACTGACCATTGCATGTTTACAAAGGCAATTTCAAAGTTGTTGAAAAAGAACAATCTAAATATACCTTTTATGATTGCTGTTATTGACCTTGTAAATCCACCTCATGTTTGGCGAGATAAACGTGCTGATATGAGTTTTTTGCCAACAGAAAAAGTGTACGACCAATACATTAAACTTGGTTTTAAACCAGAGCAATTGCTTGTGACAGGTTTCCCTATCCGTGAAGATATTCATGTTTTGAAAACACCAAAACAACAAAATGACATAGTAAACATCTTAATGGTTAATCCGTCCATCAATTTGAAAAAGAATCTCAAATTTGTTAAGGAACTGGACAAACTTGAAAACGTTAAAATAACATTTGTTTGTGGCAGAGACACCACCCTTTTGAATGCCTTAACAAAGGAACAATCAAAAGGCAATTTAAGCAAGGTTGAAGTGCTGGGGTTTGTTACAAACATGAACGAACTTTTAAGCAATGCCCACATATTGCTGACAAAGGCTGGCCCAAATATGCTTTTGGAAGGCACAAGAAGTGGCACTGCGGTTGTTGTAACCGGACATATCCCTGGGCAAGAAGCGCAAAACTATAAATATATAACTGAAAATGGCTATGGAATAAAATGTGAAAATCCAAACAAGATTTTTGCCCTGGTTGAAAATATGATTAAATCAAAAGAGCTTCAAACCTATTTAAACAATGTTGTAACAACAAAATACAATAACGGCGCAGAAATGATTGCTAAAGAAATTGACAGATTTTTGCAAAGCAAATAGTTTTCCACATCTTTACCACAATCACACAGTTTTATAAACACAATAAGCAAAAGATTTTGAAATTTATGTTGTAAACAATGCTTGAAAACAATAACAAAAATTGTTGAAAACAAATTTTACAAAAACTATTTGCTTTTTTTATATTTTGTGCTAATATAAGAGCACTTACTGAAACAGAGGTCTATTATGAATTATTTAGAAACAGTCAACCTTATATTTTCTATCATATTTGGTATAGTCGGATTTTTAACATTTTACTTTGTTATATTCTTCATTGTGGGTTTATTTTCAAAGAAAAAATTTCCAAAAACAGATATTAAAAAGAAGTATGGTTTTGTTATTTCAGCCAGAAATGAAGCCAATGTCATTGGCAATTTAATTGAAAGCATAAAGAAAAACAATTATCCACAAGATAAATTAACAATATTTGTTGTTGCTCACAACTGCACAGACAATACTGCTGAAATTGCAAGGAAATGTGGCGCAGTTTGCTATGAATACAGCAATCCAGACGAACGCACAAAGGGTTATGCTTTAAAATATTTGTTTGACCAAATTGACAAAGATTATGGTATCACAAGTTTTGACGGATTTTTTGAACTTGATGCGGACAACATTTTAAGCCCTGACTTTGTTGACAAAATGAATGATGCATTTGTGGCAACAAAAGGCGAAAGTGTTATCACTTCATTTAGAAATTCAAAGAACTTCAAAAGCAATTTAATTTCTGGTCTGTATGGTGTTTACTTTATGGCAGGTTGCCGTCTTGAAATGCGTGGCAGAACAAAAATGGGTTGTTCAACCAGGGTTTCGGGTACTGGCTTTTTGTTTAATTCAAAAGTTGTTAAAGATGGTTGGCCTTATGTTACACTTACAGAGGACTGGGAATTTACCGCTGATCAAATCATCAACAACACAAAAATTGAGTTTTGCGATGACGCAGTGTTCTATGATGAACAACCAACAACTTTCAAGGTTATGTGGCGTCAAAGGGTTAGATGGTCACGTGGTCACTTGCTTGTTTGTGTGACAAGGTTTAAAGATTTGGTTAAATCATTTTGGTCTCCAAAATACAGTCACCGCAACAAAATGTCTCTTTATGATATCTTCATCAACTGCATGCCTATATGTTTGGTTACTTTAGGTATTGGTTTGGCTCAATTGATTTGTTATTTGTTTGCCCCTCTTGCTGGCATAAGTTTAGGCTTTGCACTGCTTCAATGGTTGAAAATGTTTGGCTGGATGATGTTGACTTTCTACATAACTTGTTTCTTGCAAGCGGGTGTTGTGTTCATTGCTGAAAGAAAACGTATCAAAGATTTGTCATTTGGCAGAAAATTGGCTTTGTGTTTGGTATGGCCTTTGTTCTTGTTGATTCAATATCCTATGGATGTTGTTGCGCTTTTCCAAAAGAACATTGGTTGGAAAGTTATTCCACATACTGATACAACAAGCATTGAAAACCTTCATGAAGAAATAAAACAAACCCAAGCAACTGTTAATTCAACCGACAGTGAATCGGTTGATAAAGACAACAGTGAAATGTAAACAAAATAAATGCTTTGATTTTGCTTATTAATGAGTTTATTATCTAGTAAAGAATATATCGTTATACATATTAAACCAATTTATTTTATAAAGCTTATTGTATTCGAAACAAAAAACGGACACTTGTCCGTTTTTTGTTTAATTGCAAAAGATGTGTTTTCATCTTTCAATATTAACACCTTTTAATGTCAAATTTACTCAGGATTATTTTGATGTTTTTGTGCCATATTTTTTGTTAAGTTTTTGTTGTCTTATCCAAATATTCATAACTGCCTTTTTAGGCAACATATTAACCAAGCGAACTTGACTGCGTGCAATAAAACCATATATTGACATTTCTTTGCCTTTTTTTGTGTCTTTAATTGCTTTTGCAATAACCTTTTCAGGCTGATACATAACCACATATTTTGTTACAACTTCATTCTTTGCTTTTGTTTTTAATGCACGGTCAAAGAATGCTGTTTTTGTCCAAAATGGGCAAACTGTTGTGATTGAAATACCAAATGGTTTAAGTTCTTGATTTAATGCCCTTGAATAACTGATTACAAATGCTTTTGTTGCACCATAAGTTGCAATGTATGGAATTGGTTGAAAACCTGCAACAGAAGCAATGTTTGCAATTTTGCCACCTTTTTGCATATATGGCAAGGTTAATTCTGTCATCTTAAGCAAGGCTTTGCAGTTTAAATCAATCATGTTAGCAGACGCATTAACATCAATTTCATCAAACCTACCAAATTTGCCAAAACCTGAAGCATTTACAAGCCAATCAACAACCACATCTTCAGTTTTTAATAATTCGGTATATTTTTCAAAGCTCTCTTCCTTTGTCAAATCAAAATCAAGTGCTTTAAAAGGTGTTTTGATTTCCTTTTTTACTTGTTCCAAGCCATCTTTTTCAAGTGCGATGCCCCAGATTTCTTCAAACTGACCATCAAGTTGACGAACAAATTCTCTGCCCATACCTGATGATGCACCTGTTATAACTGCTATATGTTTCATATTATCCCCCTAACCTATTATGTCCAAAAATGGAATAGTTCAATTGTTTGTTATACTATTTATAATATACTTTTTAAATTTTTTTGGCAAAACAATTTTAAGTTTTTGATTGTCAAATTTTTATAAAAAATGGCTCAACAAAAGTTGAACCAAATTTTGATTGTAATAATTAAACTTTATTTCCACTAAAATTCCATGCCTTTTTCAAGCCTCTTTTCTTTTTGGTCTTTGATGACATCATACCATGCTTTTTTGACTTCTTCACAAAAATCAAACAAGTCTTGCATATCAAGGTTCATCAAAATGCCAGAATATAAATACTGTGTGGCTGGAGGGAATAACCCTTCTGCATGAAGGAATTTTGAATCAGCATCTTGAAGTGCCTTTAATGAGCGACCATAATGATGTTTTGTTACATTAACCACATCATTAAATGTTTTTATGATTGGATATTCTTCAAAATTGATTTTCTTTCCAATGCTTGTTTGGTTTTCAAAAATTGCATATATTTTTTGAAAACAAGAAGTTAAATCATTGTAATATTCTATCCATTGTTTAGCTTCAAATTCCTGATAATCATCAATCAAAGATTGCCTTTCAAGTTCGTTGTCAGAAAGTTTTAATTGTGCGTCAACAAGCTTTCCAGCCTTTTCAATTTCTTGCAAAATGCGAGCTTTTGTCACCAAATCTGGACGCCTTTTGTAAACATTCTCTTGGTCATTAATTTCTTCTATAAACCGCAAACAAACATAATCTTCATAAGCAATTTGCATAAATTTCTCCTTCCGTTTGAATAATTATACCACACCTTTTCCATTTGTCAATAAGCATTTTTGTTGAGTTTACTTGCCAAATCTTGTTTTTACATTAATTTGCACAATAGTTAAATGATAATTCTCCACCTAATATTTTGTGCCTTAAAATATCTATTAAAACTATCTGCAAATATTTCTTTGCTGGTTTTAACATTTGCTGAATTTACCCAATAAACAAAGCCATTTTCAAAAAACATATTTGATTCAGTTATGACGTCCAAATACCCGCCAACCACATTGCCTCTGCCATAATCAATATTTAAATTTGTTTCAACTTTGCCAGTTAATTCCAAAACAATGCTACAATCCCATGCGCTAAAATTTATTATTGTTTTATCATCATCTGTTGAAATATTTTCAACATACGCATCATGAAAGTTCAGTGAAGCCTCATCTAGGTTTTTGATATCGTTTTTATCTTTTATCAAATGCCAATCATCAACTTTTATTTGAGATTGCATTTCTATGCAGTTTTCAATAATACCATCACTATTGATGCTGACATTAAATAATCTCTTCTTTAAATTTTTATATATCCAGTCATAGCCCTCAAAATTATGTTTTTTTATCCATTCTTCTTGACTTGCATCAATGATAAAGACACGTCGATTTGGGTTCCAAAATTTGATAATCTCCAATTTGGAATTATCTTCACTCATTACTATTGCCTTTGTTCCCCACCCCTTACCTAAAAAGCCAAAAACTATTGAATTATATATGCTATTTTTAGTTTTAATTCTTGCAATCATGATATATTTCCTTTTTAGTGTTTATTGTACAGTTTCAATGTAATTTACTTTTTTGTTTGTGTTTATTGCTTACTCAATTTCAGATT
>SAMEA104315424__coassemble_1876_pt1 | contig 8534 bp, 5 predicted proteins | sample SAMEA104315424__metabat2_low_PE_033 | metagenome-assembled genome bin SAMEA104315424 (sample SAMEA104315424) | gut metagenome | biome: Monkey gut; feature: monkey-associated habitat; material: faeces | place: China | collected 2013
TACAAAATAATTAATTTTTTCTAGTTTTTTATGATTTTTTTGATAATTTTATAGAATTTTTTAATTTTTATTAATTGTGATTTAATCAATATCGTTTGATTTTTTATTTTATAACAACCTTTCCTTTTATCCAACTATCAAAAAACGACTGCATATCATTGCCTGTTGTTTTAGTAAAAGTCTCTATCAATTCATCAGCGGTAACATTTTTAAATTTGTTTGTTTGATAATAATTTTGCAAAGATTTTACAAATTTTTTCTCCCCAACAAGAGAATATAAACTTTCATACATCAGCACACCTTTAACATACGTGCAGTAGGTATATTCTGGCTCTGTATTGTATTCATCAACTGCTCTCATGCTGGTATCAATACTACCCAAAACATCTTCATAAACAGTTATGAACAATGTGTAATTTTCTTTGTTTGCTTTAACAATTTTTTGATGTGTCAAATTATAATCTTCGTTATAGTCATAGAATAATGCTGTAGAAAATTCTGTCAAGGCTTCATCAAGCCAAGGCAAGGTGTATTCGTCATTTCCAACCAAACCATACCACCATTGATGTGCTGTTTCGTGAACAATAACATTTAAATAGTCGTCCAAAGAATCAATATCGTCACTTATCATCACAAGGTTTGGATATTCCATGCCGCCTTGCAAAAAATCACACTTAACAACCGAGAATGTTGTGTAAGGATATTCTCCAAATTTTTGAGAGAATGTTTTTATAGAATCAACCGCAGTTTTAAGCGCCAAATCCGCATTGCCGTCATTATAAAAATAATAGTTCACTTCCACATTGTTTGCTTTTGCAGTTTTAACTTCAAATTTTTCGCTTATCACACAAGCAAAATCTCTTACAACTTTGGCTTTAAACTGTGTTGTTGTTTTGCCCGACTTTTGACTTAATTCATATTGTTCGCCAGTCCCCGCCACAGTAAACATACTATCCAATGTCAAATTTACATTATAGTTTGACATGTCGCTGTAAAATGGGTCGCCATTAGCATTATAAGGATTTGTAACAAAGCCCCCATTTTCATAGACGCAAGCAATAGGATAAAAATTTGCAAGGTTTATTGTATCATCGCCATAACCGAATCGGTGCTCACAATTTGGCAACTTTATGTAATACTCTAAATCCACATCAACACGTTCAGTTGGCATCAAAGAATTTGTTAAATTGACATTCAAAATGTTGTTATAGTCACCTTCTAGAACAACAGCAATCTCTGTATCAGCAAGTTTAAGTTTTGTTATTTCAAACTCGCAATAACTCATGCCATGCCTATAACAATTGTTCATTTTTGTTTGACTTACAATTTTGTCTGTTGCTCCTTGTTTAAAAAATTGTGGATATAAATGAAATTTAACTTGCTTTAGCACTGTATCCGTATTGTTCACATAATTTACTTTTTGTTTTGCGGTTAAAGATTTTGTTGAGTTATCAAAATCAATTGAAATATCATAATTGGATAAGCCTGTGCTTATTTTTGATAAATCATCTGTTTTCTTACCACAAGCAGAAAACGAAACCAGACCAAAGCACAAAAATATAACAGCAATAAAGCCTGACCAAAATCTTTTGGCCTTGCAAAGAGAATTTTTAACTTTTAAATTTTTCATATTCTAACTTATGAGCCTGTCCAAAAAAAAAGAACAGGCGGAAATTTTGACAATTTACACAAAAATTCACTTACACACACAAAAACAAAAGTTATCCACAATAAAACCCCAAAATTGTGGATAACTAGGGTTAAATTGTGGATAACTCCCTTTGTTTTGACAAAAATATGTGTTAAAATAGCAGTATGAGTTTTTGTAAATTTAGTCCTGGTTACGTTTCAAACAACAAAACAATAATAGATAACACATTTATAAACGAATATTTGCCAAAAGCACCAGACCTTTGCGTTAAAGCCTATATTTTGGGTTTAAGCAAATGCTCTTCCGCTGACGACAACGACAATTCGCTTGAATTTTTTTCAAACACTCTCAAAGTATGCGAAGAAGATGTAATATCCCTTTTTAAATATTGGGAAGAGATGGGGCTTGTTCAGGTGCTTTCAACCAATCCAGTTGAGGTGAGATATCTTCCAATTATTTCAAATGCTGGAAGTGTTAAAAAATATAAGGTTGATAAATATGCCGACTTCAACATTCAATTGCAGGAATGTTTTAACGAACGTATGCTCACACCAAATGAAATGACTGAATTTTATGACCTTATGGAGCGCAAACACATTGCTCAACCTGCACTTATTGATATTGTAAAATACTGCACTGAAAATAAAGGGTTTGGCATCAGCCCAAACTACTGCTTAACTGTTGCAAAAGACTGGATTCATCAAGGAATATTATCACAAGCCCAAGTTCAAGCAAAAATTGAAGAATTGGGTATCGTTGATGACCAAATGGGTTTGATTTTATCTGCTATGGGAAGCAAACGCAAAATACAAATTGAAGATAAAGAATTGTTAAACAAATGGCTTAAATCATTCGGTTTTGAACTTAACACAATTATTTATGTGGTAAAAACATTAAAGAACAAAAAACGCAGACTCGATGTAAACATTTTAGACGAATATTTAACAAAATATTTCGAAATGAGATTAACCTCTATCCCAGAAATTGAAAATTATGAAAATGACAAAGAAAACCTTTTAAATCTTGCCATTGCCGTAAACAAAGAATTGGGCATTTACTACGAAGATGTTACAAAGGAAATTGATTTATATGTGGTTGGCTGGCTCAACATGGGCTTTGACCAACAAATGCTTTTGACTGTTGCTGACAACTGCTTTAAATCATCAATCCGCACATTGGAAGGTTATAACAATATTTTGCTTAAACTTTTCCGTTTAGGTATAGTAAACCTTATATCCTACAATCAATATTTAAATGACAATTTGGCTCAAGACCAAAAAGTGAAAGAAGTTTTAACACATCTAAATCTTGCAAGGAATGTGAACAATGCTGATAGAAGTTTCTATTCAGTTTGGACAAATGATTGGGGATTTGGTCATGATGTTGTTTTATATGGTGCAGATTTATCTGCTGGCAAAACAAATGCTTTGCAATATTTAAACAAAATCCTTTCAAACTGGAATACCGCAGGCTTAAAAACACTTGAAAAAGTTAAACTTACAAAAATTGAAGACAATGACAAGGCTGACTTTATACATAACAATTACACAAAAGAACAAATTGCAAGTTTTATAACCAACCTTGATGAAGTGGAGGTGTAAGATGAATAAGCGCAAAATTATTGACGATGTCAAACAACAATTCATGTTGAAAAGAATTAAAGCACAAGAAAAAGCCGATGACTACATTATGTCATTGCGCCAAAACCCTGAATTTGACGAACTTTACTCCACTTACGCAAAAACAAAACTTGAATATTTAAAAAGCAAATATGAGCAAGAAAATTTAACTTTAAAATACGACTTGCAAGAACTAAAAGGTAAAATCAATCAGTACTTAAAACAACATGATGTAAATCCTGCTGACTTATTGCCTCAATACGATTGTCCAATTTGCAATGACACTGGTGTGGTTGGTGGTAGGATTTGCAATTGCCTGCAACAAGCATTGAACAAAAAATTATCAATGCAAGTTAGCAGTCAAAACCAATTTAAATCTTTTGAAAATTGCGATTTAAATATAATGAGCACAGATGACAAAAAGACTTGCCAAATTTTAAAAGCCTGGTGTGACAAATTTCCAAATGTAAGCAAAATCAACATCTGCTTGATAGGTGGTGCTGGCTCTGGCAAGACTTTTATGCTTGAATGTGTTGCTACTGAAATGTTAAAACATAACCAGGTTGTTTGTTTTAAAACAGCATTTGAACTCAATGAACTTGCAAGATTATATCACATTGGCAAATCCTATGATTTTGCTGATTGCTTAAATGCTGACATTCTTTTGATTGATGACCTTGGCACTGAACCAGTTTTAAAAAATGTCACAAAGGAATATTTGTATAACATAATCAACACTCGTCAAGTCAACAATCTTCCAACTTTTATCTCAACCAATTTAAGTCAAGAACAATTGTTGGACCGTTATGATGAAAGGATTTATAGCCGACTTGCAAATAAAAACTTAAGTTTGAATATTCAACTTACAAGCACAGACAAGCGCATTAAATAGTGCTTCCTAATTATATAATACTCAATATTATGTATTACACTTAAAAACATTCAAACAAAAAAACTCACAATAATTGTGAGTTTTTTGTTCGTTTTTTTATTAAACTAAATCTTTTTCATAATTGATTTTATAAAGTTGTTTTGTCTCGTCAGTAACTTTAAGGCTATCAGCAATTTCAATATCTGCAACAGCCAAAATTTGATTGCCAACAGCCAAGACTGGGATATCATCTCTCATGCGTTGTGGGATTTTTTTATCAATGAAATATTCTTTCAATTTCTTTGTTCCGCCCAAACCTAATGGAGAGAAAACATCGCCTTCTTGCCTAAAGCGCCATACAGCACCAGCTGGCAACTTGTCTGCGTCAATAACGTGTTGATGCAATTTTTGTTCGTTTTTAACTTTGCTTGCCGTTGTGCGGATTGTTCCGTAACCATCAATTTTTAATTTGCCGTTTCTAAATGGATATTCACCAATTACAATATCTCTCTTTTTGATGTTGCCAACAACTATGTAATCATACTCTTTGCTAACTTTGATTTTAAAAGGCAAGTTAATGATTGCACCATTGTTTGCTTCCAAAGCAAATTCCCTAACCATATTGATGTGGCGACTTTCAATATCTTGTTTTGAAAATCTTGACAAAACTTTTTTCAATATACGATTGACAATAGCCTTGTCTTGATAGAAATATGCAAATGGAATTTTTGTAACTTCTGCAGTTTCAATGATAGTGCCATAGTCAATTTGACTATTGATATAATCATCATCTTGAGCACAAATCTTGCTGAAATTGATGATGTTTTTATCAACACCTTTAAATCTCTTTCTCAATGCTGGCATAACAATGTTGCGGATATAATTACGGCTAAATTCGGTATCATTGTTTGTTTCGTCATCAACATATTCAAGCCCGTGTTCATCAATATAAGCCATGATTTCTTCACGAGGAGTTTCAAGCAAAGGACGAATATAAACACCGTCACGAACAGGCTCCATGCCACGTGCGCCAGAAAGACCTGAACCACGGATAATGTTTAGCAAAACAGTTTCGGCTTGATCGTTCAAATGATGTGCCAAAGCAATTTTGTCAACCAACCCACGTTGCATAACAGTTTCAAAAACGCCATAACGAACTTTGCGTGCAGCTTGTTCAATTGTCAATTTTTCATCTTTTGCAACTTTCAACGCTTCAACTTTAAATTTGTATGCTCTAATGTTGTGCTCTTTGCAAAACTTCATCACAAATTCTGTATCAAAAGCACTGCTAGGTCTTATACCATGGTCAACATTAACGGCAACCACTTCACAATCTAATTCTGCCTTAACTGAATTTAAATAATGTAACAATGTAATGCTGTCACGTCCGCCAGAACATGCTACACCAATAATTTCGCCAGGTTTTATCATATTATTTTTTTTAATAAATTCAAGCACATTTTCCATAAAAATATTTCCTTTTTTGCAAAAAATTTGAATAATTTTTTAAAATCTTCTTGATTATACAACAATTTACCCTGTTTTGCAATACTATTTAAAAAATTTTTATGGATTTGTTGGCAATATTAATTTATTAAATTAAAAATGTTTTTAACAGATAACAAATTATTTTTGCTTTAACTTTTAAGATATGTCCTAGCAACCAAAACCGTCATGTCGTCTTTTGCTGAATTTTTATTTAGCCTCAAAGCCTCATTTAAAATTGTCTCTGCCAAAACTTGTGGATTTGTGCTTACCAATTTTGAAACAAAATCTTTTAAATTCTCGGCTGTTTCAAATGCGTCTGTGATGCCATCTGTTGCCAAAATGACAATGTCTTTTGTTGAGATTGTTGTTTTGTATATTGACGGATTAATATTATCAAGTGCACCTATTGGCAATGCTCCGCCTTCAACAAACTCAAGCCCGTCATTATGTTTTATCAAACCAAATGGTGCACCAACTTTGATAAAGTCAGCCAATTGATTTTCCAAATCTAGAAGACAAACATCGAGTGTTGAATAGTTCTCTTGATTGTTTATCGCCAACAATTTATTTACACTTTCAAGGATAATCTCATTATCAAAACCAACTTTATAAAAGTTTTCTATCAAACTCAAAGTCATTGCACTCATTTGATGTGCTGAACAGCCAGCCCCCATACCATCGCAAAGTGCCAATAAAAACTTATCTTTTGCTAAACGGATAATACTATGGCAATCCCCAGATTCCGTATTGCCTGCTTTGCAACAGTTTGCAAGACCAAAAGCACAATCATATTTGCTTTGCCTTTGCAATGTGACCGCATTAAAGCCAGATTCTTCCATTGGCTTTATATTAGAAATCTGCATAGGCATTTTTAAAACTTCAGTTAAGGTTTTTTGCATCAAATCCAAATCTTTTTCTGTGTTTTTGACAATCAAAAGTGCTTTCATATCTTGATTTTTTTCAGTGTAAAGCAACACTTCTTTGCATTCAACATTATGATTTAACAGTTTAGTGATTATTTTATTCTCTCGTGCAATATCAAAACTGACATTTGTATCAATTTCATCGCCAATATCAAGCAACAAATGTGACACTGCACCCATTTGATCTGCTAGCAAATATTTGACATTATTTACATCTGCAACCATGCCTTTATATTGCCTATACTCGTCTGCAAGTCTATTGACGAGCGAAATGAGATTGTTGATTTTTCCGCACCTGTTTGTCAGTCCTGCTGGAATATCAAGCAAACTCACTTTGCCTTTTTTCAATGCAACTTCAATAATTGTTTGCAAATTGCTGATGTTGTCCGTTCCAAGTGAACGTGTGCAACGATTTTTATCCAAGCAATCTTTGCAACAGGTTGAAACCAATTCACGTGTAAGCATGGCAACCAATTCATCATGTGTTAAATCTTTTTTTATCATGTTTAAATGAATTTGCTTCATCTCTAAAAATATATTGCTTAACTCACTCATGCGTTTATGAATGTTTTTGCGTGTTGTGTTGATAAGATTTCTGCTTGTCAATTCACTCTTTTTAACATAAATTATATCTGCCAAACTGTTTAATCCTTTGCTTGGTATTATCAAAAACACAAACACTGCACTGAAAATTGGCAACAAATTATACAGAGTATTCCAATCCATTCCAATAAAATATAATTCTATAAAGGTTGCTCCCAAAACACTTGCAAATGCAATTTTAAATTTGTTTGGTGTGCTAAACATACTGGCAAGCATACTTATAATTGCAAATTCAGCAACTGGCAACAAACTGGTTGTAAAAATAGAAACACCTAACCCAAAAGACAATGTCAACGCAAAAGTTAGCACTGGGCTTCCAACGCAGACAGAAACAAAGATTGTTAGCATTAAAACAAGTTTGTACAATTCAAAGCCATATATATTAACTGGTGCAACACCTAGCCCCAAAATTGCAATTGTAAATAAAAAGCATACTGATTCATCTAGTGTTAATTTGAAGCAGTTTCGCCTTAAAATCATCACTTGACAGACAACAATAAAAACCCACAATGAAATAAAGCCCAGCACTAAATAAACTGCAAGGTTTACAATGTTTGAGTAGTTGTAATATATGTAAGTTGCAAGCGAAAACAAATACACACAAAATATTGTGGTAAGTTTAATTTTCCTTTTGATTAACCTGTGAATGTAATAATTAACCAAACACACAGCAACAACTGTTATAGACGTCAAAAATGATTGCAAATTGAAATCCACTATCACGCTTGACGCCAGACAAAATACTGACATTAATTTTTCATCTGCTCCAACAAAAACTGATGCAAATAAAAACGCAAATAGAAACGGACTAATATCATTAACTGACGCATTTGCAAAAACAAGACAAGCAAAAAATAAAGCAAGATAGCCAATCAATTTGTTATAACTAAATTTTTTAACTTCAACATTTTCCATGCTTTGATGATATCAAAATCAAAAATTAAACGATTTGAAAAATTATTGCTAAAAACAACTTATTTTGTTTTGTTTGCTCTAAATTTGGGTAATTTTAAAAAATACGATTTTTTTACGCGCTAAAACCACAAAATTTCAATAATTATTCTATTATTTTTAGAGTTTGCTTCTTTTCGATAGTTTTAAGGTAACTAACTTTAGAATTTATTTTTTAAATTCGTTTTGAAAAATTTGTCGTTTTTACTATAATGATTTTACAAAAAGGTTCAATTTGATAACATAATTTGAAAATAGTCAACTATTTTTTATCTTAAAAATAAACCTTTTTAAAATTCCACAAACGATAATTGCCAATTGCTAATTGGTTAAACAAGGACGGATTATGAATTTTTTACAAATTATTATGATTACCTATCTTGCTGTATCAATTTTAATTTTGCTGTTGTATATACCAAAAATTATAT
>SAMEA104315424__coassemble_1879_pt1 | contig 8524 bp, 8 predicted proteins | sample SAMEA104315424__metabat2_low_PE_033 | metagenome-assembled genome bin SAMEA104315424 (sample SAMEA104315424) | gut metagenome | biome: Monkey gut; feature: monkey-associated habitat; material: faeces | place: China | collected 2013
GATAAGAACAAAATAAATATTTTGCTGGATTTGTTTGGTGGAAATGCAAGAAATTTGAAAAATTTGGAACAGCAAATTGTTGACACATTCAATAATATCATCAACTTGGAAGATTATGTTGCTTTTGTTCAAAATGCAAAAAATGAGTATTTAACGAACGAAAAAAGTGAACAAATTGTCAACGAATTTATCATTAAAAGGGTGCTTGATTTGCAAAAAATACTGCGTGGGGCAGTTGGTGGTTATCCTGACGATGTTTTAACAAAAATCAATGCAAATATTGAAGAACTATCCAAAGTAAACATGGCATTAACCCTAAAATCAAACTTAATAGGTTTAAATCAAATAAACTTATCAACATTCACACCAAAACAAACAAAAGAATATCCAGATTTGACCGATGTAAATGTAGAGATAAAAGATTTTAAAGAGTTTGTTAAAAAACTTTCAGATGCAGGCATTGACGAAAACTATGATTTGCACAATGAACAAATATCAACATATTTTGGATACGTATGTGATTTGCTGGAATTGTTTATGCAAAACTATCAAGCCATTAAAACAAAAAACAATTTGATGGATTTTAATGATTTGTCCCGTAAAATGTTGGAACTTTTATTAAACGAACGTGTAAGGCGAGAGTTGCAACAAAAATATGACTACATTTTTATTGATGAATATCAGGACGTCAACCCTTTGCAAGATAAAATCATGTCGCTTATTGCAGGCAAACAAACACAAGTTTTTACAGTTGGCGATGTAAAACAATCCATTTATGGTTTTAGAGGCTCAAGCCCAGAATGGTTTTTGGAAAAATATAACAAATTTAAACAAAATCAAAATCTTGGCACAGCATTTGATATGAATATTAACTATCGAAGCAATCCTATTATTTTGCAATTCATCAATGAAATTTTTGTGTCGCTTATGACTAGTTACACAGCCGACATAGATTATAGGGGCAGTGCACAAATTTTGCCACGAAGGCAAGATATAATTGACGAAAAGCCGGCGATTTTGCTTGTAAACACTGACAATGAAAAATCTGTTGCAAATGGTGTGTATAGTGTAAAAAACGATATTCAAACAAGCCAAGCAAACTCCAAAACCTATGAGGCTGCTTTGGTTGTAAAAACAATAACAGAACTGATAAACACTCCTTTTTATGATGCAAACACAAAACAAACTCGCCCTTTGACATATAAAGACTTTGCAATTTTGACACGTTCAACAAATGATGAAAATTCTCAAATATTGCTTGAAATGTTAAGGCAATGTGACATTCCTGTCAATTTAAACAACAAACTTGAATCAAGCACAAGCGAGGGTGTTAAATTGCTTTTGTCAATATTAAAATGTGTTAATTTAACCGCTGATGATGTGGATTATTTAACTGCATTTTTGGCTTTAACAGATTTGCAACTAGATGATATTATGACAATGCGAGACACTGAAAAATCTTTAATTGATGATTTAAAAAACAATGTGTCAAATCAGCAAGTTGCTTTGGGCTTTGACAAAATTAATAAAATAAGGTTACAATCTTATGCCAGCGATAACACACAGTTAATTAACTATATTTTAAATCAAATGCAGGTTAAAAATTATCTTTTAGCCACAAAGTTTGGTGGTAAAGAAATTAAACTTGTTCAACAATTTATAGATTCTCTTGGAATTGAAAACAATTTGAGCCTTACAGAATTTATCACTGTTATTGAAACAAATATCAGCCGTGGCAATGATTATTTGGATATGGATAAAGAAGACAGTGTAACCTTTGAAACAATTCACAAAAGCAAAGGGCTTGAATATCCGGTGGTGATTTTGTTTAATTCCAGCAAAACATTCTCATATTTGCGTGACCATGATGACATTTCATTTAATGCGGATTTAGGGTTGGGTGTAAATTTTTATGATACGATAAACCGTCAAAAAGGGTATAGTTTGCCTAAATACGCAATAAAAATATTGAACAATTCAAAAGGCTATAAAGAAGAAATGCGATTGCTGTATGTTGCGTTGACCAGAGCCAAAAACAAACTTTTCATTACTGGGCAATATTCAAAAAAAGCATTGGCAGACAAAATTAAAAAAACAAGTTATACAAACATGATTTTGTCTTGTTATCAATCGGCAATATTGGCTGGAAGAACTGATTTTAATTTGTGTGAATTTAAATTTTTTGACGATGTTGAGCACAACACTATATCGTTTGATGAAAAACCGCCTGTTGTACAGTTGTTGGGGGAAGACTTTGTCTATCCAAATCAGCAAAAATTTGGCATAACAATAAAAAATTCTGTAACAGGGCTGAACACACAACAGACAGAACAACAGCATTTTGATACAAAGGCATACTTAACACCGCAAGTTCAATACGAAACCAATCAGGATAAGGCATTAATTGGCACACATTATCACAAAGCGCTTGAATTGTTAGATTTAACAAAGCCATACATAAAAAATTCAGATTTTGAAGATGTTGATTATTCAAAAATCAAAATGGCTTACGATAAACTTTCTCCACTTGTAAAAAATGCAAAATCAATAAAAAAAGAAGCGGATTTCATGATGTATTTGCCTTACAATCAAATTGTTAAAAATAGCGATATTGATGACAATGTTTTGGTGCAAGGTGTTCTTGATATGTTGATTGAATATGAAGACCATTTTGACATTGTTGATTATAAATTTTCAAACCTTAAAGCATCAGTTTTAAAACAAAAATATGCTGAACAATTGAATTTATATAAATTGGCGGTTGAATTTTCATTTAATAAGCCAGTTGAACATTTGTTCCTATATTTAATTAATACTGGTGAATTAATATAATTGAGTGATTTACACAAAATTAAACAAAATTTATTTTGACAACAATTGCAAAAATATTTTAAACGTTAATCACAATAAAAGGGCAACAGAGATGTTGTCTTTTTGTTTTACAAATAAACTTTTTGGGTAATTGACTAAATTTGGTACAAACTAAAATATATGGCTTATTTTAATTATCATGCAAAAGCAAAAAATTTAATCAAATCAAACCATCTCATAGCTGTAACAATTTTTGATAACTATCATCATATTTATCCTGCTCTCGTTTTATATTTTGACAATTGCAAACCTTTGCCGATTAGGGAATATATGTGGGAGGACTATATTCCACTTGTCAATCAAGCAAAAGTTAAAATTGAAGATAAGCGGACAAAGGGGTAGTTAAAATATTAAAAAATTAATTTTTCCATTTAAGACACAAATTGATGGCAAAAAAGGCAATTGGCAGAATCATAAAAAAAACACCACTTTGTAAGCAGTGTTTTTATTGATTTTTAAATTTCGTTATGCATTTTCAATTTCGATTTCGCCTGTTTTTTCAAACCTATCAATAACTTTTTTATAGTCAAGGTCAAGTTTGATAAACTTGTAAACAAAATAGCTTAACACACCAGCAACAATAACTGCCATGATGGCGATGTGCCAACCCTCAACAAATTCGTTCAAAACAATGAAGGCAGAAGGTGCACCAAACTTAATTTCTTTTACACTTGTAAGGTTTTCACATTGTTCTTTTGTCTTAAGGTTTGAGTCAGTGATTGCGTTTGCAGTAAGTTTTGAACCGTCACTGTTTGGGTTGTAGTACAAAACAAAATATTGGTCTTCTTTAACTTCAATGCAGTATGCTGTTGTTTCAGTTGATGTTGAAATTGACCCCTTGCCATATTTCATGTATGATTTAACACCAATAGAATAAATCATGCCACACATAAGCACAACAGCAACAAAACATGCCAAAACAGCAATAGCCATTTTTATGCCTGCTTCAATAAATTCACGCTTTCTCATTTTTTTAATAAAATCCATAAATGCTCCCAAAGGAAACATGTGATAAAATAAATTATCAGCACCAAATCCTAAAATATCTAAAATTAGGATAAAAAATTTTAACAGATTTGTCAAAACATTTTCGACACTTTTTGTCAATTTTTTGTTTATGTGGCAAAATCCAGGTGCATAACTATCAAATTTACCAGTTATACAGGTTTTAAAGTTAAAAATAAATTTTCAATTTAAGTTTGTTTCTTTACAAATTTATTGCTTTGTGATATTATATTTTCATGATTGATTATTCGAAGGACTTGGCTTTTCAAAAAAATGCTTTAACTTTGGCTTACCTTGGTGATGCGGTTTTTACATTGATGGTGCGCAATCATTTGGTTAGCAGAACAGAATATAAAGCAAACATGCTAAACAAAATTGCAAATCAAATTGTTTGTGCAAAAAATCAAGCACAAATTATGGAACAAATTAGGGCAGAACTTGATGAAGAAGAAACTGATTTGGTTATGCGTGCCAGAAATGTTCACCCAAACAATAAGGCAAAAAACTCCAGTTTGCAAGAATATAGTTTGGCAACACAATTTGAAGCGCTTGTTGGCTTTTGGTATTTGAAAAAAGAAGATGAAAAATTACAAAATATGTTTAAAAGGTATGTGGTTGAAAAATTATGATAGTTGAAGGGATAAATGTGGTTAGGGAGCTTATAAGTTCACGTTCCCGTATAGATAAAATCTTGGCAGAAAAATGCAACAATTTTGAAGTGAACACAATAATTGATTCTGCCCGCAAATTAAATATTCCAGTTGAGATTGTTGATAAGGAGTTGCTTGAAAAAATCAACAAAGGCAAAACTCAAGGTGTTATTGCTTATGTTCCAAACTTTCACTATTCTGATGTTGATGAGATTTTGGAAGTTTCAAAAGAAAAAGGCAAAGCACCATTTATTGTTATTTTAGATAGTATTGTTGACCCGCATAATGTTGGGGCAATCATTCGTACATGTGAATGTGCGGGTGTTGATGGTGTGATTATCCCTGAAAATCGTGCCTGCTTGGTCAATGAAACCGTTTATAAAACAAGTGTGGGCGCAGTAAGTCATATCAAAGTGGCTCTTGTAAAAAATTTAACTCGCACAATAGAATATCTTAAACAGCAAGGTGTTTGGACTTATGCACTAGAAGCAGGAAGTAAACGTATTTATGATGCTGATTTCAGTTATCCAACAGCACTTATAATTGGCAGTGAAGGCAAAGGGGTTTCTCGCTTGGTTAAAGAGACTGCTGACGAAGTGCTTTCACTTGATATGTATGGATTAGTGAACAGTTTGAATGCTTCATGTGCAGGAGCTATTGCAATTTATGAAGTTGTAAGGCAAAGACGTCAATAACAAAGGAGAACAGGTTGGACATAAACGAACTTATTTTAAAAGCGCAACAAGGCGATGAAAATGCAATGGAACAAATTGTTCAACTTTTTCGTCCAAAAGTAAGTGCAATTTCACGTGAATATTTTTTGGTTGGCGCAGGGCTTGATGATATTATTCAAGAAGGCATGATTGGCTTGTTTAAAGCGGTTTATGTCTATAACCCTGAAAAGAATCACAATTTTGGTTCGTTTGCTTCACTTTGCATTGAAAGGCAAATTCAAACGGCAATTAAAAATGCAAACAGAAAAAAGAATAGTCCGCTCAACAGTTATGTTCCAATCAGTCAGTTTGATGACCGCAATGATGATGAAGAAAACTTGAAATTAGTTCTTGTTGATGATGATAGTGACATTGAACAAAACTATATAGACCGCGAACTTAATGTTGTGGTTATGAGCAAAATCAAAACATTGTTGACAAACGAGCAATTTAAACTTTTGAAAATGTTTTTAAACGGCAAAAGTTATGTTGAAATGGCACAAACATTAAACATCACAACAAAGCAAGTTGACAACAATTTGCAGGCAATAAAACGCATATTGAGGTCATTAAAAGGAGAGATACAATGAGTTTGGCACTTTATCGTGAATTTAGACCCAAAAATTTTGATGATGTCATTGGTCAAGATTACATCATTCAAACTTTAAAAAATCAAGTTAAAACAGGGCATTTGTCACATGCATATTTGTTTTGTGGGCCACGTGGAACAGGCAAAACAAGCACTGCAAAAATTTTTGCAAAGGCGGTTAATTGCACTCATTCAACTGATGGCAATCCATGTGGTATGTGTGCTGAATGTGTGGCATTAAGTCAGCCAAATACTGATATATTTGAAATTGACGCAGCCTCAAACAACCGAGTGGAAGAAATCCGTGATTTACGTGAAAAAGTTGCCTATCCACCATTGATTGGCAAATACAAGGTTTATATTGTGGACGAAGTTCACATGCTTACTGATAGCGCATTTAATGCTCTGCTAAAAACATTGGAAGAACCACCAAAACATGTTATCTTTATTTTGGCGACAACAGAAATTCACAAATTGCCAGCAACAATTTTAAGTCGTTGCATGCGTTTTGATTTTAAACTTTTGCCTGTAAATCTGTTGGCTGAACATCTTAAAAATGTGTTTGATGCACGTGGCATAAAATATGATGAAAAATCATTGCACTTGATTGCAAAGGCGGGCGAAGGCAGTGTGCGTGATATGCTTTCAATTGCTGATAGTGTGGCAGCATATTGCAACAATGAAATAACTTGTGCACAAACTGAAAGTGTTATTGGCTTGTCCAGCAAGGATAGCATAAAAGAAATACTAACCAGCATTGCAAATAAAGATATAAACAAATTGTTTGTGGCAGTTAATCGTGCGTTGGGAAGTGGTAAAAATATTCAAGTTTTGTGCAAGGAAATGGCAGACTTTATCAAAAATCTCATCATGGTTAAAGTGGGAGTTGGCGATTATTCTGTTTTAGATATTTTGCCTGGCGAGTTTGCAACATATAATGAAATTGCATCACAATTTGATTTGGTTTATTTAAAAATGGCTTTCAGCCGTTTTGCAAGTGTGGAATTGGATTTAAAATATAGCATTAACCCAGAAAATTTGTTTGAATCAACCTGCCTTGACTTGGTTTCGTTGTCAGTGCCTTTGGTTGAAGTTCAGTCAGCTGTTGGTTCAGCACAAATACCTGTTCAACAGCCAGTTGTAAAAACCGAACCTGTGGCAACAAGTTCAAATGAAACTGACAAGATTTGGGGCAATGTGTTAATCAAAGCAAAAGAACGTAATTTGTTTGCACTGTCAAATGCCCTTTTGAGTGTGGTTAAAGTTGAAAAGAGATTAAATAGAATGATACTTCACACAAACGACTTGGGGTGTTATCAAATGATTGACAATACTGAACGTCTTAATGTAATATTGGAACTGATAAATTTGTTTGACGACAGCATCAAAGATGTTGAAATAGAATATGATAAAACAAATGCTTCAACACAAGATGTCAAAGACGGTTTGAAAAATGCTTTTAGGTCAAAAATCAAGTTTAAAGAATAAATAATTGTAATTATAAGGAGATATTAATATGGCTTATGGTGGTTTTGGTGGCGGAATGAACATGAATGCAATCATGCAACAAGCACGCAAAATGCAAGAACAAATGGAAAAGGCTCAACAAGAACTTGAAAATGCAGAAGTTGTTGGCAAAGCTGGTGGAGATATGGTGCAAATAACCATGACAGGCAAAAAAGAATTAAAATCAGTTAAATTAAATAAAAATGCTGTTGACCCAGATGATGTTGAAATGCTTGAAGACTTGCTTGTGGTTGCATTTAATGACGCAATTGCAAAAGCCGATGAATTAAGCAAAGATAAAATGGGCGCAATGGGTGGCCTTGGCGGGTTGATGTAATGAACCAAATAGATTCAATGGAAAGGCTTGTTAATGAATTTTCACATTTGCCAGGTGTTGGCAAAAAAACAGCCCAAAGGTATGCTTATTTCTTGCTTACTTTAACCGATGCTGAAGTGAAAGATTTTGCAGATGCAATGGTTACAGCAAAAGATACAATTCATTATTGCAAAATTTGCGCAAATTTTACAGATAAGGAAATTTGTGACATTTGTTCAAGACCTAAAAAAGATAATATAATTTGCGTGGTAAAAGAACCAAAAGATGTAACAGCACTTGAAAAAGTCCGTGAATTTAATGGCACATATCATGTTTTGCATGGTGTTATAAATCCACTTGAAGGCAAAGGACCAAATGATATAAATATTAAATCACTTTTATCACGTGTGCAAACTGAAAACACCCAAGAGGTTATTGTTGCAACAAACCCAGACGTAGAAGGAGAAGCAACAGCAATGTATATTGCAAATTTGCTTAAACCTTTGGGTGTTAAAGTTACTCGTATTGCTCAAGGTGTCAGCTTGGGCAGTGAACTTGAATATACCGATGCAATGACACTTTCAAAAGCGCTTCAATCTCGAAGGGAGATGTAATAATATAAAAAAACAATATTCTATCTCAATTTAAAAAGTAGAATTATAAAATTGAAAAAATAATTTTTTATTTGCTTTAAAGATTTTATAAACAGCCACAAAAAAACTCACTATTAGTGTCTGACTTTTGAGACTAGTGTAATAATTATGAGAATTGGAAATAAAAATCCAGTTTTCTTTTTTATTGGCTACTTTATGCCGTGAAAGGTACTTGACAAGAGAAGAAATGAAAACACAATATCAAAAGGCTGAGAAACAAA
>SAMEA104315424__coassemble_2040_pt1 | contig 8032 bp, 9 predicted proteins | sample SAMEA104315424__metabat2_low_PE_033 | metagenome-assembled genome bin SAMEA104315424 (sample SAMEA104315424) | gut metagenome | biome: Monkey gut; feature: monkey-associated habitat; material: faeces | place: China | collected 2013
TAACAATGATTTCTAGGGGTGGCAGTGCCACCCCTGCTTGTTTGTAAAAAGCATTTTGGTGGGTAAATACAAACAAAACAAAATTTTAAGGAGAAATATGAAAGTTAGTGATGTTGTAAAAGAACGCATTGCACCAATGTTTACAGGCGATATTCGCCTTGTTGACGTTGACTATGAAAAACGCAATGACGGCATGCACCTTGTTGTGTACATTGATAAACCTACAGGTGTGTTGATTGAAGATTGTGTTGAATTTAGCAGAATGATTGACCCAGTTTTAGATGAACTTAATCCAACGAATGATGAAACATATTCACTTGATGTTTCAAGTTATGGATTAGATAAGCCTCTTAAATATGATTGGCAATTTAAAAAATACACTGGGGAAAAGGTTCAGGTTAAGCTTTATCGCAAAGTTGATAATAGAAAAGAGTTTGTTGCAAAACTTGTTGCAAGGGACGAAAAATCAACACAATTTGATTTGAATGATGAAGTTATTACAATATCAAATGCAGATATCGCTTATATTACACCATATATTGAGTTTTAAGGAGAACTAGAGAAAATGATTAACAAAGATTTTTTTGAAGCATTAAAAGATTTAGAAGCTGAAAAAGGCATTAATGAAGAAGTGTTTATTTCAGCATTGGAACAAGCTTTAACAGCAGCATATAAAAAGAACAGTGGTATGGCAAAAAATGCGCAAGTAAAATTAGTTCCAGAAAAAAATACAATTAAAATTTATTCATACCGCACAGTTGTTGAAAATGTTGAAGATGAAGAAAAGGAAATTTCTTTAGAAGAAGCAAAACAAATCAAACATAGTTATAAAATTGGCGATATGGTTATGCAAGAAGAAAGCACAAAAGATTTTAATCGTATTGCTGTTCAAACTGCAAAACAAGTTATCACACAAAAAATCAAAGAGATTGAAAAACAATCTATTTACAAAGATATTGCTGAAAAAGAAGGTAAGTTGATTGTTGCCAATGTTAAACGCATTGACGGCGAAAATGTTTATCTTGAAATTGGTGGCACAACTCTTGAAGGTTTGCTTACAAAACGTGATATGTTGCCTACAGACAATTTCCACATTGGCGACAGAATTAAGGTCTATGTCCGTTATATCAAAGATGATTTCCGTGGTGCAGTTGTTCAAGTTACACGTACTCACGCAAACTTTGTTAAACTTTTGCTTGAAATGGAAGTTCCAGAACTTACAAATGGAGAAGTGAACATTGTTTCTATTGCTCGTGAAGCAGGTATGCGCACAAAGATTGCAGTTTCAACCACAGTGCCAAACCTTGACCCAGTTGGTGCATGTATTGGCAACAAGGGTGCACGTATCAATAATGTTATCAATGAACTTAATGGCGAAAAAATTGACATTATCAATTATAGCGAAAATCCAGCAGATTACATTGTTGCAGCATTAAGTCCAGCCGAAGTTACTGAAATCACTGTTGACACTGTTGCTGGTGTTGCAAACGTTCAAGTGCCTGAAAACAAGTTGTCCCTTGCAATTGGCAAAGGCGGTCATAATGTTCGTTTGGCTGCAAAACTTACAGGTTATAAGATTGATGTAAAACCTGCAACACATGCGCAAGAAAAGAAAACAAACGATGTTGTTGAAACAACTGGTGCAAGCATTGTGCTTGATGACGATATCTTTAGTGATATTGACGACTAGGAGCAACTGTGCATACAAAAACAGAAAGAAGATGTGTGGCATGCAGACAATCAAAACTTTCAAATGAAATGTTGCGTATTGCACGTATAAATGGCGAATTTATTATTGATTTTAACCATAAAATTGGTGGTAGAGGCGCTTACGTTTGTAAAGATAAATCCTGCATATCTCAAACATTAAAAAAACACCTTTTAAACAAGGCTTTTAAAACGAATATTGGTGAACAAATTTATTTGCAGTTAGGTGAATATGAACAAAACAATTAGTTATTTAGGTTTTGCAAAAAAATCAGGTGGTTTGATAACTGGCCAAACTTCACTTAAGATTTGCAAAAAAAAGTTATATTTAATTATGGTTTGTTGTTCTGCAAGTGATAATTTAAAAAACCTTGCAAAAAACCTTGGTGTAAAACACAATTGTCCAGTTATTGAAACAAATGTCAAACTGGACACACTAATTACTGAAAATGATATCAAAATTCTTGGTTTAACAAATCAAGAGTTAAGCAAAGCGATTGTTGCATGTCAAGAAATACAAAAATAATTTCTTTTGGCATATATTAAACTTATATTAAGGAGAAAATTTAGATTGGTAGAAAATAATAAACCGCAAGAATTTAATAGAGCAATAAAACAACTTCAATCAATGGTTAAAGACAAAATGTTGGTCAATTTAAGTGAAAAATATTATACACTTAAACTTGAAATGTCTGGGGTTATGCGTTCGGTTAAAGAAAAGGAATCTGCTTTGATTTTAAAGGCAAATGAGCCAAAGCCAGAACCTAAAGTTGAACCAAAACCAGAGCCAAAGATTGAGGTTAAACCAGAAGTTAAAGTTGAACAAAAAGTTGAGCAAAAAACTCAACCTGTTGTTTCAGCACCTAAAACAGAGAATAGGCCTCAAAATTCTGGCAATTTTAGGCGTGATAATAACAACTACCAACCAAATAACAACCAAAATTATAGACGTGATAATTATAACCAAAACGGCAACGGTTATGGACAAAATGGTTATAATCAAAACGGAAATCAAAGATATAACAATCGCCAAAATAATTATAACAATGGTGGTTATAACAATTATAATCGTCAAAATGGATATAACAATCAAAACGGACAAGGTTTTAATCGCCAACAAGGTCAAAACCGTCCATTTAACAACAATCGTCCAAACGGGCAAGGTCAACAAGGGTTTAATGGCAATCGTCCATTCAATCGACCAAATCCAAATTTCAAACCAGGTCAAAAACCAGGCTTTAATGCTGACAATAAACGTCCAGCAATCAACTATGCTCAACCAGTTATAACTCAAAGCCCAGCACGTAATTTTGCAAACAATAAAAAGAAAGATAGTTCTCATTTTGAAGAAAAACGTGGCTATACTAAATATGATTTGCTTAAACGTGGCATGATTGATGACGGCATTGATGAAGATAGGTCAGTAACACGTAAATTGCGCACTAAAAAGAAAGATATGGCTGTTGAAACAGTTGAACGTCCAACTGGACCAGCAATTATCACAACAGATAATATCACTGTTAAATTGTTAAGCGAAGTTTCAGGCAGACCAGTAAGCGAAATCATCAAAAAATTCATGCTTTTAGGTATGATGGTTACAATCAACTCAACAGTAGATTTTGCAACAGCGGAATTGGTTATGAGTGATATGGGTGTTGAACTTCAACAAAAACTTGACAAAACAGGCGAAGAAAAATTGCTTGATTTGCAAAAGAATATCCGTTCATATAGTGATGAAGAAGCAGTTACTCGTCCGCCAATTGTTACAGTTATGGGTCACGTTGACCATGGTAAAACAAGTTTGCTTGACTATATCCGCAAAACTAAAGTTACTTTGGGCGAAGCAGGCGGTATCACACAAGCAATCGGTGCTTATCGTGTGAATGTGAACAACAAATATATAACATTTATTGATACTCCAGGTCACGAAGCCTTTACAGCAATGCGTGCACGTGGTGCATCTGTTACAGATATTGCAATTTTGATTGTTGCTGCTGACGATGGAATCATGCCTCAAACAGTTGAAGCAATCAACCATATCAAATCTGCAAACATTCCAATGATTGTTGCAATAAACAAAATGGATAAGCCTCAAGCAGACCCTGATAGAATTATGCAACAACTCGCAGAGCACAATGTTTTGCCAGAAGCATGGGGCGGTGATGCAATTATTTGTAAGATATCAGCAAAAACTGGTGAAGGCATTGATAAATTGCTTGAAACAATCCTTTTGGTTGCTGATTTGCAAGATTTGAAAGCCAATCCAGATATCCCAGCAATTGGCACAATTATGGAAGCAAAACTGGAAAAAGGTCGTGGTGCAATCGCATCATTGATTGTGCGTGATGGTTCATTGCATGTGGGCGACACAATCATTTCTGGCACATCTATATGCAAAGTTAAAGCAATGATTGATGAACACAACAAAGCAGTTAAAGTTGCAACACCATCTATGCCTGTTACAGTTTTGGGCTTTAATGAAGTCCCTGTGGCTGGCGAAACATTCACAGTTGTTGATGAAAAACTTTCAAAACAAATTGTTGAAGAACGCAAAGCAAAACAAAAAGAAGAATTGCTTAAGGGCAGTGGAGGCAATACACTTGAAGACTTGTTGCAAAAAACAAGTGAAAAAGATGTTAAAATCCTTAACATTGTGCTTAAAACTGATGTTAATGGCTCACTTGAAGCAATTAAGTCATCTATCATGAAACTTGTTAATGATGAAGTTAAAATCAATATCCTTCACAGCGGTGTTGGTGCGGTTAGTGAAAGTGACTTGATTCTTGCAAATGCTTCAAATGCAATGGTAATCGCATTTAACGTAAGCCAAGACAGCAAGGTTAAAGCCACTGCAGAGCGTATGAAGATTAAAATATATTCATACAAAATTATTTATGAATTGCTTGATGAAATTGAACGTGTCATCAAAGGCATGAAAGAACCTAAATATGAAGAAGTTTATCTCGGTATGGCAGAAGTTAGAGCAGTATTTAAACTTTCAACATCTGGCATTGTTGCAGGTTCATTTGTCCGTGATGGTAAAATTGTTCGTGGCGAACACGCAAAAATTTATCGTGGGGACAATCTTGTTGCTACAACTGAAATTAAGTCATTGAAAATTGTTAAAGACGATGTTAAAGAAGCAGGCAAGGATAGAGAATGTGGTATCAAAACAACGTTTGACGATGTTGCTGTCGGCGATAGAATTGAATGTTTTACTTTAAAAAGGATTGATGAATAATGAAAAATGTTAGATTAGAACGCATCAATGCAGAGTTGCGCAATGTGATTGCTGACGTGATTGACAATCAATTGCGTGACCCTCAAATCAATGCAATGATTTGTGTGCATAGTGTTGATATTACACCAGATTTAGCGTATGCACGTGTTTATATCTCATCAATTGGACAAACTCCACAGGACGAAGTTTTGGCACGTATCAAAGGCGCAGGTGGCTTTATACGTGGTGCTGTTGCAAAAAAGATAAAACTTCGCATCATGCCAAGACTTGAATTTTATTTGGATAACAGCGAAGAATATGGCAGAAAAATTGATGATATTTTAAGTCATATAACATACTCAACAGAGGAAGATGATGAATAATCTTGACCTTAAAGGTATTTTGCCAGTAAACAAACCACAAGGTTGGACAAGTTTTGATGTTGTGAACAAAATCAAACATATAATTTACCAAAAAGGCTTAAAAATAGGTCATTTGGGCACACTTGACCCTATGGCAACAGGTGTTTTGCTTGTGACTGTTGGCAAAGCAACAAAGTTGTTTGATTTGATGCAACAAAAGTCAAAAACTTATCTGGCAACTTTTGAATTTGGCTATGAAACAGACACTCTTGACGCAACTGGAACAAAAGTATCTGAATCACTTAACCTGCCAACAAGACAGCAAATTGAAGAAATTTTACCAAGTTTTATTGGACAAATTGAGCAAATGCCACCTAAATATAGTGCTAAATCTATAAATGGGAAACGTGCTTATGATTTGGCAAGGGCAAACCAACAATTTGATTTAAAACCTTGTAAAGTTAATATCTATGATTTAGATATCATTGATTTTAGCAAAAACTGTTTAACCTTGAAAGTTGTGTGTGGTAGTGGTACTTATATAAGGGCAATAGGTAGAGATATTGCAGAAAAACTTAAAACTTTTGCAACTATGACAAGTTTGATAAGAACAGATATCGACAATTTTAACATAAAAAATTGTGTTGATATTCAATCAATTAATGAGCAAAATATTGCAGAAAACATGTTTAAAATAAAAAATGTGTTAAGTCAGCCAGTCTTAAAATTGGGACAAACCGAAACTGGCAAAATTTTGAATGGGCAAAGTGTAAAAATCGAAAAAGATGATGGCTTGTATCAACTGATAGGGGAAAATGACACTATCGCATTGGTGCAAATTAAAGATTTTAATGCTAAAATGTCAATTTTTTTGGCATAAATGGTTGGCAAAACTGCCATAATGTGCTAAACTATAATAGTTAAAATACAATGCTAAATAGCAAATATAATTAAAAGGAAAAATTTTATGATTACAGCAGGCGATATTAGAAAAGGTGTTATTTTTGACGATGGCACTTCAACTGACCCTAAAAAACCAAGTTTGTTCTTGGTGGTTGATTTCCAACACGTAAAACCTGGTAAAGGCGCTGCGTTTGTTAGAACAACAATTAAAAACGTTATCACTGGTAAGGTTTTGGAACGTACTTACAACCCTAGTGAAAAAATCAATGACATTTCAATTGAACGTAGAGAAATGGTTTATTTGTACAAAGAAGGCGATTTGTACTATTTCATGGACAATCAAACTTATGACCAAATCCCATTCAACTATGAAAGTGTTAAAGATGTTTTGAACTTTGTTGTTGAAAATACAACATGCAATGTTCAATTCTATAATGGTCAACCAATCAATGTTGAAGCACCAATCTTTGTTGAACTTACAGTTACAAAATGTGATCCAGCAGTTCGTGGCGATACAGTTAAAACTGGTGGTAAACCTGTAACACTTGAAACAGGTTACACATTGTCTGTTCCTATGTTCGTAAACGAAGGCGACCGTATCCGTGTAGATACTCGTACTGGCGAATATATGGAAAGATTGTAAGCCGAATTTCACACAAATTTTGCTTAAAAATTAAATTTAAAGTCGAAAAAGCGATACCTTTGTGGTATTGCCTTTTTTTTGTTATTTAAACAGCCAAATTTTAATATTTTTAAGTATGTTGAAAGAGTATTTAGATGCAGAGACTTATGGTTTGATTACAAAATATTTCAATTTTTCAGATATTACTGAAATTAGAATGCGTATCAACCAAAAAATAATTGTTTGTGTAAGGAACAAAAAATTTTATTTGAAAAATAATGAGCAACAATTTGTTGTCGTAACAAAAACCATGCTTGATAATTTTTTGCGTAGAATAAGTGAGAACTCTCTTTATGCTTATAATTGCAGTTTAATTCAAGGCTACATAAGTTTACCAAAAGGCGTCCGAGTTGGCATTTGTGGCAGTTATGTTTTTGATAATGATAGATTGGTAACAGTAAAAGACATACAATCAGTAAATATAAGAATCCCTCACCAAATCAAAAATTGCAGTTTGAATGCCTATGAGTTTTTGGTGGACGGAGAAGATGTTAAAAGTTGTTTGATTGTATCGCCTCCAGGGGCCGGCAAAACAACGTTTTTGCGTGATTTTGTTTTTCAATTAAGTGAACACAATATATCAAAAAATGTTTTGATTGTTGATGAACGCAATGAAATTTGTTCATGCGTTGAAGGTGAACCAGCACTCGCATTGGGTGGATTTTGTGATATCATCGCTAACTGCAACAAACATTTGGCTTTTAAAAATGGAATTAGAAGCATGAGTCCAGACATTGTGGTTACTGATGAATTGGATTTAGAAAAAGACCTTGATATTGTTAAAGAAGCATTAAATAGCGGGGTAAAGGTTATTGCAACAATACATGCCAAAGATGTCAATGAATTGCGCCGAAAGGCAAGTTTTGAATCAGTTATTGAAGAGAAATATTTTTCAAGGTTTGTTGTATTGTCTAATGATGACCACCCAGGGTGTTTGTCAGCAATTTTTGATGAAAAGTTAAATTGTATTTATTGCAGGTAGTTATGAAATGGATTTTGATTTGCATCTTGATTGTTGTGATTATGCTTATTGCATTTGCTTTGAGTGAGCAATATAAAGAAAAATATGACTTTTATCAAAATATGCAACAATTTTTATCACAACTAAAAATCAATGTATCGTTCAACCAAGATAAATTGGACAAGTTTTTACAATTG
>SAMEA104315424__coassemble_2146_pt1 | contig 7755 bp, 9 predicted proteins | sample SAMEA104315424__metabat2_low_PE_033 | metagenome-assembled genome bin SAMEA104315424 (sample SAMEA104315424) | gut metagenome | biome: Monkey gut; feature: monkey-associated habitat; material: faeces | place: China | collected 2013
TTTCGCATATTGTTGCGGTTTCTGTCTAAATAATAGTTGTTTGACATATTTCACCTCTAATTATGGAAATCATGGGTTTAAGCAAAAAAATTCTATAATCATTATAACAATCTTTGCGTAAAAAACAAAATGTTTTAAGCAAATCACAAAAAAATTATATTTTTGTAAATTTAGTTGACATAAATTGTAAATTTGGGTAACATTATACTAGTTCAATATGTCGTTTGAAAGGGACTAACGCTTGATAGGAAGTGAGAGAGAGTTCTGCGGTTGGTGAAAGCAGATCATGGAAAACTTGCGCATCTACCCCTTGAGACACCTGGTAATTCGGGGCCGTTTGCATGGCAAAATTTGCAAAAAATGAGTGGGGCTTATGCTCAAATAGAGTGGCACAGTGGTAAATATCACCTCTAAATAATTGTGGTGGTATTTTTTATATTCTACAATATATTTGGTATAATATAAACATATCACACAAGATTTTGAAAAAAAGGAGATAAATATGATTGATATTAATATCATTAGAAACACACCAGATTTGGTAAAAGAAAACATTAAAAAGAAATTTCAAGACCAAAAGTTACATTTGGTTGATGAGGTCTTGGAATGGGATAAAGATGTCCGCATTTTAAAGCAAGAAGGCGATGATTTACGTGCTAAACGTAATGCTTTGTCACAACAAATTGGCTTGCTTATGCGTGAAAAACGTGTTGATGAAGCAAATGAAATTAAAGCAGTAGTTGTTAAAAATAACGACCGAATTGCTGAAATTGAACTTAAAGTTGCTAGTTATAATGAAAAAATAAGACAAAATATGATGCTTATTCCAAACATCGTTGATGCGTCAGTTCCTGTTGGTAAAGATGACAGCCAAAACGTAGAGATTGCTCGTTTTGGTGTACCAAAAGTGCCAAATTATGAAATACCTTACAATGCGGATATTTTTGAACGTGTTGGTGGTTTGGACAAAGAAAGTGCTGGTAGGACATCAGGCAATGGTTTTTATTATTTACTTGGCGATATTGCTCGCTTGCATGAAGCAATGATTGCTTATGGCAGAGATTACATGATTGACAAAGGATTTACTTATGCAATACCTCCATTTATGATTAGAAGCGATGTTGTTAATGGTGTTATGAGTTTTGCCGAAATGGACGCAATGATGTATAAAATCGAGAATGAAGATTTATATTTGATTGGCACAAGTGAACATAGCATGATTGGCAGATTTAAAGACCAAATTGTTAAAGAACAAGATTTGCCTATAACTATGACATCTTATAGTCCATGTTTCCGTAAAGAAATTGGATCACACGGGCTTGAAGAACGTGGGGTATATAGGGTACACCAATTTGAAAAACAAGAAATGATTGTGCTTTGCAAACCAGAAGAAAGCATGGATTGGTACAATAAAATGTGGCATTATTCAGTTGAAATTTTCAACAATATGAATATTCCAGTTCGTCAACTTGAATGCTGCACAGGCGATTTGGCTGATTTAAAAGTTAAATCATGCGATATTGAAGCATGGAGTCCTCGTCAACAAAAATACTTTGAAGTATGCTCATGTTCAACATTGGGTGATGCTCAAGCAAGAAGATTAAATATTCGCACAAAGGGCGAAAAGGGCACATATTTAGTTCACACATTAAATAATACTGTTGTTGCAAGCCCACGTGGATTAATTGCATTGGTGGAAAATAATTACAACGAAGATGGCTCAATTTCAGTGCCAGAATGTTTGCAAATGTACATGGGTGGCAAAAAAGTTATTATGCCTAAAAAGTAATAATTGTCAAACAACAATTTAAACCAATTTAGAATTTTAAACCAAATCATAAATTGTGATTTGGTTTTTTTACGCAAAGATATTGTTTTTGACATTATATGTTATAAATCTAAAATTAAATCAAAATAATCTCACAATAAACAACGTATCAATAGTTAAAGCAAATGATTAGTTGATAAAACGTAAAAAACATAAAAGTGATTACATCATAAAAATTAATCAGTAAAGTAACAATCTGCTAAAATGCGCTGAGAGCGATTCTGGAGTAAAAAGATGAATAATAGGTCATCTAAAATTTCAAAATTAATGATAGGAAATTTTCATAATACTAATTAAAGAGATTATAACCAATATTTGAAACTAATTTGATAGAACAAAGATAAATCAAAATAGTTATGAAATGTTAAAAAGGCGAATTGGCATGCGTAAAATATGTCCACAATAAAGTTAGTCGAAAAATGTAACATATAAAGGATTAAATATCAAAATGTGGACAAAAAACGGGTTATCCACGCAATACTTTGCCTTTTTCACTATATCTTTGCGCAAAAGAAGAGTTTTGCGCAAAGATATGCATCCAGGCTTTTTCATGCTCTCCACTCTGTCCACAGGCTTAACTATTGCCAAATTTGCGCTTTAATGCACTAACCTGCGCTATTTTGTTGCGCTCTTTTACTTCCAAATACTCTTGTTTATTGAGACTTGTTCGCTCAAGTTGTATCTTCATCGAATTGCGCGCACTTTCTGCCCTTTTCTTTTTGATGTCTATCATAATGAATGGGTCTTCGCAATCAACGTCATATAACTTGTCATAATAACGTGGTGGCTTTATTGTTCTAGCCTTGCCTCGCACAGATATAACTATCTCATCATTCTCATAGAACTTGTCCTTATTTTCGTCATAGTATTTGAACGCAATGCCTGGACGGCGAGACATTCGAGTTTTCTCTATTTCAATACCTGTAACCAAATGGTTTGGAATTTCGACACTGCCTTTTGTATTACCTTTCTGCTTTTTAACAACATACCTGGCAACGTATGCGGCGCTGTTCCAGGTTACGTCTCCAATAGTGACAATACCCTTATCCCATATCTTCGAAATGGTGTCACTGATGTATATATTCTCATGGTCGTTGTTTGTAAACCAATAGACCTTGTCATATACTGGCAGATTGAATATCAGCAAATGGTAATGCGGACGACCTCCGTCTTCTCCATATTCGCCACAAGCATAGAAACGTATGCCGTCATGATTATAGTGGTGTTTGTAATACATTCGAAGGTCCTTCATGAACTTTGTCAGGTGGTCATAATCTAATGACGGCCACTCGAACACTTCACCAGTATTAACATCTACAACAGGCTTAGGCTTTGGCAAATGCTCTGGGTCATACGTTAAGGTAACAAATGCGTTGTTTTCATGCTCTTTTGCCTCTAGTATGCACCTATCAGCCCACATGCGGGAATAATCAATCCTACAACCGATACACTGACCGCAAGGAATTGGTATCCAGTCAGTTATCCATTTATCTTGCCAAACTTGTTTGGAAGAACGTTGCAAGCCGTTCCTAACGTAACTATAAGGTGCATGTATTCTCTCGACATCTGGTCCGCAAATCTTATACTTAGGTTTGAAGTTGTCTGTTAAAAGTCCTGTGTCAAATCCTCTTAATGGATGATAACAAGCCATATTTTGACTCCAGTTTTTTTTAATTTTTTTATAATTTCTGACGAAATTATGTCAGTCAGCACAATTACATCAAGAAAGGTAATTGTGCTGACTGTGTCCTACGGACTTTTTTCCGTAACACTAACGTGCAATAAGTTGCTCGGTCGTACTAGTTTTTTTGTTGTTGATATAGCGCACAGTGTCTGTCTTATTTTACTTTTCACGTAATGCGTTTAAGTTTTAATTTATCAAACAACTTACCAGGGCTATTGGTATAGGGGTCGCCCCTATTACCCCGTTAGGGTACTCTACCCTAACAACCCTAGTTTTTCCTAAACGACTTATATCCGCTCATTGCAAGTTGCTTATTTGTATTTGCTCGAATTAGGTCCGCAGAAGATGACATGACTTTCGTAGCAGTTCCTACTAAACCTAAAATTGCAGTGATTGGGTCTCCACCTGAACTTGGGGCGCTTGGTGTACTCGCACCACTACCGCCTGCAGCAAGAACAGGATTGAGGCCTGCAGCCTTCATGTCTGCAACCTGGCGCTGATATGCTGTGTCCGAAAGGTTCTTCTCCCATTCCATTTTGGCAGTGGCGCCTGAAATGTCATTCCAGGCTCCGCCAATTTGTTGAAGTAAATTCATAAAAACCTCCTAGTGGTGGTCAGACAATCCAGGTATGCTATACATTGGCATTGGACGTGTTGCTTCAATCTTGAAATAGAAATCTGCAAAGAATTGGTCCGATACTGCACTTGTAACAGCAAGCACTCTATCAATGTTGTCTTTGTTTTCTGCTATCCATGTTGAGCCAAGTGTTGGAAGTGTCTTATAATAGTCTGCAAAATGCCAACTATCCAAAGTACCTGTAGCATTGGTTCTAAATTGACCAGTAACACGTGAATTGCGGTATCTATACTCTGCCCAGGCTTCTTGATAACCGAATACTTCATCGTCTTTCTCGTTGCCTTGAAGATAGATTTCTTTGTTTTTGATACCGATTTCGCCAATATTGGCAAGCGCTGGCCAGTAGAAGTCAAAACGTCTGCGCCTACTAAATTGACGTGATAAGCCTTGTTGGTATGTGTGGTCATATCTTACACATGCAAGACCAATAACAAGAGTATGCTCTGTAAATGATTTTGTGAAGATGCCTTCTGCTTTATCTAATGTTAAAGATTTACCTGCTACGTTACCTTGTGGGGAAACTGCTTCATCTGTTGCAGATGTTTGTACAACTTCGTTGACGTTGATTGGGATACGTTTTCCGCCTAAATATTCAGGACGTTGCAAACGTGCGTCTGGAGATGTAACACCAAAGTGACTGCGAATGATTTCAGTATAACGTGTACCACCACGTGCGTCTTTTTCATACAAACGTTGTGTTTGATATGCCAATCTAAATTGATTGATAGTGACTGGTGTTGCGTTAGCAAGGTCTGCGTACAAGTTTGATGGATACATACGACCATTGTTGGTCATAACTGGCAAAGAACCTGATAATGAGATACCAGTAAGTTGATTTTTGTGGTTTTCGTCTGCTCCGTCAACGTCTGGAACTGCGAAGAATACAGGCTTCAATCTGTCTCCTGAAGTGATGTCTCCACCATTCAAACCACGATATTTTGTGGCTACAGGGTTGCCTGTAATTGTGTGTTCTTCAGCCAATGGAAGAACTGGAGCAAGATTGCCAAGTGGCAACAATACGTCTGGACCTTTTTGAGGCTCTGGAAGTGCACTTGTAAAGTAGTCATGATATTTTGATACTGGCAATGGCTTTCCGCCTTTGATAGCATCTGTCTGATATACTCCACCATTCGAACCTGAAACAGTTGTATCATCTGTCAAAAATTCTGTAGGGTCTTGTAAGTTTTGGTCTCTGAACCATTCATTCCAGATAAGACAATATGCTCGAAGTGGGAAACTGCTTATCTCAGCATTGACTTTTGTTGGCACTGTGAAATAGTCTGCGATTGTATCTTCAGTCCAACCGCCTTCAGGCGATGTTGTTACAGGTACCTCATATTCTGTAGGTTGTGTCCAAGATGAGAACCTATTCTCTCCCATGAACTCTGGGAAATGGTCCCAAAGCAAACGCAATGGAACGGCAAACCAATAAGTGTCCAGGTACATATTATCCATAGGTGGGTGGACCATTGGTTGCATACGGCAAGCCATGCCTGCACCAAATTGAATGGTATCTCCAGGAAGACACTCGAGTGGCTCGCCAAGTGGTATAAGTAAACCAGCATTGAATGTTGTCTTATATCCGTGTGACATGTCAAACTTACTACGTGGCATGTCCAAATTAGTTGGATTTAACGCAAAATGCGACTCAACGTTTCTATTCATTATGTATTCGCTCCTTGTTGTAATGGATTAAAATTTGGTTGTTGCACTGTTTGTTGAACTGGTGCTTGTGCTTGCACTGTTTGTTGAACTTGTTGTTGAACAGGCGCTGGCAATGTTGTTGGCACACTTGCTGTATCGACCACAGGTTTTTCTTCTGTTATGCCAAACTTACTGAAAATGTCTTTGTATGTGCCATCTTCAAAAGATGCCAAAAATTGTGTGAATGAGTTGCCAAACTCTTTGCGTGCTTTAAGAGGCAATTGATTGAACATTGCCTCTGCATTGATAAGTTGTTGTTGACGTTCTGCCAATGTTTTTGGAAATTGTGAAAAGTCTCCAAATTGACCCTCTGCTTTCTTAAGCAAAGAAACGTCTCCAGTATTCTCAAATCGGTCAAGTATTGAATATACTTCGCACTGTTTAGCACTGGCTTGTATTTTGTCATATAGGCAAGTTTTGCCAGTTTGCACTAATTCTTTAACACCTTTAGCATTTACTTTATACTCGAACGTTGGCTCATAACCATTGCCTGTTGGTGATGGTTCAGTACCACGAGTATTGTAAGCGGTAAAGAACTTAGGCATTTTCACCTACCTTTGAAACAAAGTCAGCGAGATTGCATACAAACTTAACATCTGATACGATTTCGCCTGTTTCTGTGTTAAATTCGCCTAAAATATATAACTGTTTATCTTTAGCATTGGCAATTTTGCCTGCGTTGATTGCGTCACTGCATGCACGCATTGCTGTGCCATTGTTTTTCATATAGAATGGAGACTCATATTCTCCAACGACTGTGTCTTTAATACAATAAATGTTTAACTTCATAATTACTCCTTTTTAAACTTTAAACGTTGCAGTTCTTGTTGTACTGCTATTTGACTTATGTCAGATTTTAATTCGTCGAAGATTTGGAATACTTCAACCAGGGAAAAACTCTTCCCTTTGAACTCTCGAATGATTTTCAATTTCAATTGAGTTCGCTCCCAGGATTTCATAACCTGGTACCGCCACGATACACCACAGGGTCAATATTTATCTTTTTTGATTTGACCGCTGTCGCCCTGAACACTTTTTTATCGGTTCTAGGCTTCATCTTTTGTCGTCTCATTGTCGCCTCCTGTTTCTTCAGCGCTATCTACGTGAAGATGATGTTTTTTGCACTGCTTTGCAAAGTACTTATCAGCCTTTGCTTGCGCTTTCTCTGCCAGTTCTTCGATTGTTGTTGTGTCTTGTCCGCTCTTACGTTTTATAAGCACAATGAACGTGATAAGCACATCAAAGCCGAGGCTGACGAGTAAATAAATTGTTTGTAAGTCCATACTATCCTCCTTTTACTACGTATTTCTTGTACAAACAAGAGCGTATGAAATTTTCAGTCCAATGATAAATTTCTAAATCATCACGAAGTTCAGGATAACTTTCTAATAAAATTGCCATTTGCTCCGCTACAAGTTTCTCAAGTTCTGCTTTTGTCATGTGCGCTCCTTTTAAGAACTTTAAGTTCTAGTATTAATTTAGAATAATAAATTCTAAAAGTCAAGAATTTTTTGTTCTTATGATAAAATTTAGTTAATGTTTAAAAATCAACTAAAATACTTTAGAAAATCAATAGGACTAACTCAACAGAAAATTGCTGATAGTCTTTGCATAACTCAAAGAACATACGCACACTATGAGACAGGCAAACACGAACCAAGTATAGAGATAATAAAAAAGCTGTGCGTACTTTTTAACTGCACAGCGGACGAGTTGTTGGAAATCGATACACCAGGAGAACGTGCAAAGGTACAAATAAATAACAGTTTAAACGGCAATAATATAAACGTTAAAATAAAATAAAAAAAGCAAGGCTAACTACCCTGCTTTTTTTGCTATTCCAAATTTTGCGTAAGTTGAAGAGTTTTGCGCAAAGATATGCATCCAGGCTTTTTCATGCTC
>SAMEA104315424__coassemble_2151_pt1 | contig 7750 bp, 9 predicted proteins | sample SAMEA104315424__metabat2_low_PE_033 | metagenome-assembled genome bin SAMEA104315424 (sample SAMEA104315424) | gut metagenome | biome: Monkey gut; feature: monkey-associated habitat; material: faeces | place: China | collected 2013
TCAAGAAACTTAATCTTTTATAATACTATTAACAAGAAAATATCAATATATTGTTGACTTTTTCTTGTTTTTTTGTTAGTATAAACCCGTTCAATGAAAAAGCACCTATCACGATTGCTAATCTGTTGCCCATTTGGGTTTTAAGGCAAAATGAATGATAGGGAAGAGACAAACAGGAGGTAAATTTAAAATGTCAGTTATTTCAATGAAACAATTATTAGAAGCAGGTTGCCATTTCGGTCATCAAACACGTAAATGGAATCCTAAAATGAAGAAGTATATCTACACAAGCAGAAATGATATTCACATTCTTAACCTTGAAGATACTTCAAAACAAGTTGATGAAGCTTATGTATTCATCAAAGAAAAAGTGCTTGCAGGCGCAAACGTTTTGTTTGTTGGCACAAAGAAACAAGCCAGCGAAACAGTTAAACAAGAAGCTGAACGTTGTGGCATGTTCTATGTAAACACACGTTGGTTGGGTGGTACACTTACAAACTTCACAACAATCCGTAAACGTATTGACCGCATGAACAAACTCAACAATATGGAAGCCCTTGGAGACTTTGATTTGTTGCCTAAAAAAGAAGTTATCAAACTTAAAGCAGAACGTGATAAACTTGCTGCAAACCTTAGCGGTATCAAAGACATGACTTCAATCCCAGGCCTTATCATTTTGGTTGACCCACACATGGAACACATTGCAGTTAAAGAAGCAAAACGTCTTGGTATCCCAACAGTTGGTATTGTTGATACAAACAGCGACCCAGACGATGTAACAGTTTGCATTCCAGCAAATGATGATGCAATAGGTTCAGTTAAACTTATTTTAAGTGCATTGACAGATGCTATCATGGAAGCAAAAGGTGGCGAAATTTTGCACGACCTTAACGCTGAAGATGATGATGTAAGCATGGAAGCTATGGTTACTGGTGAAATCGTTAAAGACGAAGAAAAACCAGCAGAAAGCAAACCAGCTAAAAAACGTGTTGCAAAAAAAGTTGAAGCAGAACAACCAGTTAAAGAATAATAAGGGGGATTTTATGGTTATTACAGCAAAAGATGTTGCAAATTTAAGAGATATGACAGGTGCAGGCATGATGGACTGCAAAAAAGCATTGACTGAAGCAGAAGGCAATGTTGATAAAGCCGTTGAAATTTTGCGTGAACGTGGTGTGGCTAAAGCTGCTAAAAAAGAAGGACGTATCGCTGCAGAAGGCTTTATTGAAAGTTATGTTCACGGTAACGGAAGTTTTGCTTCCCTTATCGAAATTAACACAGAAACAGACTTCGCTGCAAAAAACGAAGAATTGCGTGAATTTGCTCACAACCTTGCAATGCAAGTTGTTGCTTCACGTCCAATTTGTGTAAATATCAATGAAGTGCCACAAGATTTAGTTGAAAAAGAAAAAGAAATTTATCGTGTTCAACTTATGAATGAAGGCAAACCAGCTGCTATCGTTGATAAAATCGTTGAAGGTAAAATCAACAAATATTATGAAGAAGTTGTTTTGATGGAACAAGTTTACATCAAAGATCCAGATGGCAAAAAGAAAGTTAAAGATGTTTTAACTGGTCTTATTGCAAAAATTGGTGAAAAAATCACAATTCGCCGTTTCACACTCATAGTTATGGGCGAAGGTCTTGAAAAACGTAATGACGATTTCGCTGCTGAAGTTGCTGCGCAATCACAAATGAAATAATATACACATTCATAATCAACAAAAAAGTCCATTGATTGGACTTTTTTTAATTTAAATATTAAACCAAATTCTGCTAATCAATTTTTTTTTCATTAATAATCAAGCAGTTCATCAATGCTAACATTAAGCACTTTGCTAATCAATTTTAAGGTGTTCAAATCAGGTTCGGTATTGCAACATTCCCAGTCACTTACAGTGCGTGCTGAAAAGCCCAACATTTCACCAAGTTTTTGTTGGGTAAGTTTAGCCAATTGCCTATAATAACGCAGATTTGTTCCAAAATTTTTCATATTTTCTTTAAGAATAGCGGAAAATCCGCTTGTTTTGTTGACTTGGCGGAAAATCCGCTATATAATGTATTGTATGTAACCGCGGAACAAATATTATATGGAGGAAGTATGGAAGAACAAAAGAAGGGAAATGCTGGTTGGGCAGTGTTAGGTTTTTTCTTTCCGCTTGTTGGCTTAATTTTATGGTTGGTTTGGAAAGATTCTAATCCTGAAAACAGCAAAATGGCTGGTAAAGGTGCTCTTATTGGTTTTATAGTTAATGTTGTGTTAACAATTATTGTTGCTATTTCTTATGGCGCATTGTTGGGCGGACTAATGAGTTCTATCAACTAATGAAATAAAAATCACACTTTAAATTCAAGGTGTGGTTTTTTCATTGTAAATACAATAACCAAATTTATAGGTTGCTGAAATAAATTGGTTTATTTACAATTTTTGGTCTAACGTAAACAAACACTTGCTATTTTTTTTGCTTTCGGTTATTATACTTGAGATTATTTAAGTTTACTATAAATTAAGTAATATGTTTTTTTAAGGAGAAATTGTAATGAACGAAGACGTTGAAATGACGATGATGGATTTTGAAGAAAAACTTGAAAAGCAATTTAATCATTTTATTGATGAATTGATGCTTATTCGTGTTGGTAGGGCAAATCCAAAGATTATTGAAGGGATAAAGGTCGATTATTACGGAACACGCACACCAATTAATCAAACTTCGAATATAATTGTGCAAGATGCACGTATGTTAGTAGTGTCACCATGGGACGCAAGCACACTTAAAGCAATCAAAACAGGCATTGAAGCAGCCAATTTGGGTGTTTCAGTTAGTGATGATGGCAAAATTATCCGTGTTGGTTTTCCAAACGACGATGGTAAAGTTATAAGACTTAACTTTCCAATGCTTACAGAAGAACGCAGACGTGAGTATAGCAAAGATGCAAAGAAGTTGTTGGAAGAAACTAAAATTGCAATGAGAAATGCTCGTCGTGACTGCCTTGACGTTTTCAAGGATATGAAGAAAAACAGCACAATAAGCGAAGATGATTTGGCAGGTCTTGAAAAAGACGTTCAAAAATCATTGGATACATTTACAGATAAAGCAGATGTCGCCTGCGAAAGGAAAATCCAAGAAATAATGGAAGTTTAATGAATATTGAAAAACTAAAAAACGACCCACGTATGCCAAAACATATTGCGCTTATCATTGATGGCAACGGAAGATGGGCAAAACAACGTGGGTGGGCACGCACAATAGGACACAAATATGGTTTTGAAAATTTAAAAAAACAAATTGAGTTCGTGCGTGATTTAGGCATTAAAAATCTTTCTGTTTATTGCTTTTCTGCAGAAAATTGGAATAGACCACAGAAAGAAGTCAACTATCTTATGGAATTGTTTGACCAAATGCTTGATGAATATGAACGTGATTATCTTGATAAAGATATCCGTATCATAATTTCTGGCGATATGGCTGATCCACGTTTGCCTGAAAAAGTTAAGGCAAAAGCTTTGGCTTTAATGGAAAAGACAAAATCAAAAGCAGGATTTATCTTAAATCCTTGCATTAATTATGGTGGGAAGCAAGAGATTTTAAAAGCGGTAAATGATTGTATAAGTGAAGGTTTGACACAGATTTCAGAACAAGACATGACAAATCATTTATATTCTGCTGAATTGTTACCACTTGATTTTGTTATTCGCACTTCAGGTGAAAAGCGTGCAAGCAATTTTATGCTTTGGCAATCTGCTTATGCTGAATGGTATTATCCAAAAACATATTGGCCAGCATTCACAAAGCATGGGCTGGTTAAGGCTTTAAAAAATTATATGTCAAGAGAGCGTAGGTTTGGCTCAATAAAGGAAGACAAATGAAAAAGAGAATTTTAACAAGTATATTTATAGTTTTAGCATCAGTATTGGCAATTTTAAGCAAATTTTTGCCAAATAATATTGGTGATTATATTTTTGACATCTTTGTTATTTTCATTTGCTTTGTTGCAAGCAATGAAATGGCAAACTTGTTGTCAAAACGTGAAAAAGAACCAAATAGGTTATTTAGCATGTTTTATATCGTGCTAAATTATGTTATTTTGCTTATTTGTAACGGCAAAATGAATATTGGCTATATTGCACTTATTCAAGTTTGTGCTTTGATAGTTTATTCATTTATCGTGTGCTTGTGTGAATATTTTTCAAACATGAAAGCAGGTTTCCGCTTTGCTTTTAAAACTGCATTATACACACTTTACACATGTTTTTATCCAACATTCTTGTTTGGAACATTGCTTTTAATTAACCGTATGGACGCATACACAAGCATTGAAAGATTTGCAGTTCCATTCATTATATTGATTTTTGCTGTAACAATGCTTACTGACACTTTGGCATACCTTGTTGGTTCTGCTTTCAGAGGCCCCAAATTAGCACCAAAAATTAGCCCTAATAAGACAATCAGTGGGGCAGTTGGCGGTTTGCTTGGCGGTGTTTTAGGTGCAATCCTTGTATTTGTTGTTATCAGCAATTATGCTGGTTGGCAACCAATTTTGTCAACATTCAAACTTGAGTGGTGGCATTTCATGCTTATCGGTTTTGTTGGTTCAGCAATTGGACAAGCAGGCGATTTGTTTGAAAGTTATTTAAAACGTAAATCAGCAGTGAAAGATAGCGGAACAATCTTGCCAGGACATGGCGGAATGTTGGATAGGATTGATGCTATGACATTTGTTTCAGCATTTGTTGCAATTGTTTTGGTTTGCCTTTTGATTTAATTAAATTTTAAGCATTTATTAAAAATAACCTAAATAATATATTTTATGTATAATTTTTTGAGTGTATCATCTGTTTTTGGTTACATTGGCTACATTTTGTTAGCCATTGTTGTTTTATTGCTGATGGTGCTTATACATGAGTTTGGTCACTATACCGCAGGCAAAATTTTAAAATTTGATATAACAGAATTTAGTGTCGGCTTTGGGCCCAAATTGTTGCAGAAAAAAAAGAAGAATGGTGAACTTTTTACTTTACGCCTTATTCCACTTGGCGGATATTGCGCTTTTGCTGGTGAAAATGAAGATGGGACGGACAATCCAAAGGCATTCAACAATCAAAAGCCATGGAAACGTCTTATCGTTTTATTCTGTGGCGCATTTTTCAACTTTTTAAGCGCAATTATATTTTCAGTTGTGGCACTTATGGCATGTGGTTATGAAAAATTGCAAGTTAAACAGATAGATGCAACTTCAATCAACTACACATATCTTCAACAAAATGATGTTATTTATGGCATTGAAGGGCAGAAGTTCGATTTTGTAAAAGATGATATGTTTGACAGACTGGTAACTGATTATGTAAAAAATAATTATAAAACATATCAAGGCAGTGATATAACCGCTGAATATAGTTTTGTTGACGGGGATAAAACCTATTACATGGTGCCTTGTGAAATGGATTATATGGTAAAACGTGACAAACAAAAGTTGACACAAACTGGGCGCATAAATGTTGTTTACAACCAAGAAGGCAAAATGCAAGGTTGGTCAATGTATGCGACCTACGATTCCACTGGCGACATTACAATTGGATATTACAAATCAACCTTTGGGGAAGCACTTGTTGAAGCAGTTCCTTTCACTTGCCGTTGGGCATGGAAAGTTTTGATAATATTTGGGCAATTGCTTACCGGCAGAATGTCAATCACTGCCTTGGGTGGACCGGTTACAACAATCAAAAGCATGGCAACAATGACAATGCAAAGTTTCAATTTCTTGTTCTTGTTATTGCCACTTATTGCTGTAAATTTGGCTGTATTCAACTTGTTGCCAATACCAGCATTGGACGGCTTTCAAATGATATTTGTCATCATTGAATGGATACGCAAAAAGCCAGTTAAACGTGAAGTTATCAATGTAATAAACAACATTGGTTTGATTGTATTGTTTGCGTTTGTGATTATTGTTGATGTGCTTCAATTTGTGCTTTAATTAACTTAAAATTAAATAAAAAATGGTATGTTCCAAACAAACTCTGTTATTGACACACCATTTTTTTTATGCTACAATCTTAACACTAGCAAAGGAAAAATATGGATAAACTTAAAGTTTTGGATGCAATTTATGATGGACTTAAATTTAAAGATGCAGTTTACAGTGAAAAAGCAAATGTGTGCACTGTAGATTTTTTGTATAACCCAGATTCTTTTAAACCTACGGAAGAGGCAAAGCAAAAGATATATCAAACATTAAATGAAGAAATTGGCAATTTTGTTAAGTATGACTTGAATTTAGTTTCATGCCCACTTGATAAGCGCACAATTGCAAACTATACATACACAACAATCACGAACAATTTTCCAGCCATGAACAAAGAATTTGGCTTTGACGATATAACAGTTGAAATCAACCACATGAAGGTTGATGTAAGGCTTAAATTAGCACCATCAACTTATGAATATGCCACAGAACTTAATAGGGCAGAACTTGTTGCGCAAAAGTTGAGTGAAAGTTTCTTTGCAGAATTTAATGTGATTTTTGAAAAAAAGGAACAAACAAATCAATCTCAAAAAAGTTATATAGAAAACAATGCCGAACTTATGGAAAGCATAAAAATCAACGAGAATAAAACGATTTATCACTTGTCTGATATCACAGATATCATTGGCAAAAATGATTATACAACCGCTATGGATTACAGCAAAATAAAAACAGCAATGGAAAATGTTTCAATTTGTGGCGAAGTAACCAATGTACAACGTAAAACTTATACAAGAAAATACACTAGAAATGGCGAAACTCAAGAAGTTGAAAAGGCTTTTTATAACGTTGCAATTCGCAATGACGGCAAAATAATGTATTGTTCAATATTCCCAAAACAGTCTGACGAAAGCAAGGGCGATTTGATTGAAATTGGCATGAAAGTCTGTATGTATGGTTCGTTCCGTGAATATAATGGCAAACTCAATTTCACCGCAAACACTATTGCGAGATGCAACTATACAAAAGATGAAATCAAAGTTGCAAAAAAACAAGTGAATGAAGAATATCATACAGTGTTTCCACAAGAATACATTGACTATGAACAAAAAGGCTTGTTTGATGAAGAAGATAAAGTGTTTGACGGCACTTATGTTGTATTTGACTTGGAAACAACAGGTTTGGAAGCAAACAAAGATGAAATAATTGAAATTGGTGCATGCAAAGTTGAGCAGGGTAGGATAACACAAACATTTTCAACATTTGTAAAGCCTTCAAAACATATTCCACGTGAAATCACAGAACTTACTGGCATCAATGACGCTATGGTTGCAGATGCACCAACTATCAATTATGTTTTGCCAGATTTTTATAAGTTTTGTTACGGCACAACAATGGTAGGACACAATGTATCATTCGATATCGGGTTTATTTATAATGTCGCAAAAAAACTATCATATGATTTCAACAATCCACTTATGGATACAATTGAAATGGCACGCAAAAAATTGCCTGGGCTTAAAAACTATAAATTAGGTACAGTTGTTGAACGTTTGAAAATTGTGCTTGACAATGCACATAGGGCAATCAATGACGCAACAGCAACGGCGAAAGTGTTTATAAAATTGATGTAATTAAATAAATCCTTTTGATTAATATGGTAAAACCAAAAATCAAAAAATTATGTCAATTTTATATGCTTAATATTAAATATAATAAATATTTATTTTAATTATATATAAAATTAATTAAAAACTATTGATTATTTAATTTTAATGTGATATAC
>SAMEA104315424__coassemble_2208_pt1 | contig 7597 bp, 11 predicted proteins | sample SAMEA104315424__metabat2_low_PE_033 | metagenome-assembled genome bin SAMEA104315424 (sample SAMEA104315424) | gut metagenome | biome: Monkey gut; feature: monkey-associated habitat; material: faeces | place: China | collected 2013
GCGGCACTTTCAATCCGTTCAGTTATTGGTAAGCCTATTAAATTTGTTGGTGTGGGCGAGAAATTAACAGACCTTGAGCCATTTTATCCTGACCGTATGGCAAGCAGAATTTTGGGCATGGGCGATGTGCTTACTTTGATTGATAAAGCCCAAGAAGCAGTTGATGAAAAAACAGCACAAGAAATGGAACGTAAATTCCGTGAAAATAGTTTTGACTTCAATGATTATATTGCTCAATTGAATTCACTTAAAAAAATGGGCGGTTTGAAATCTGTTTTGGGAATGATGCCAGGCATAGGCGGTAAACTTCGAGATCTTGAAAATCAGATTGATGAAAAACAACTTGAAAAAAATAAGGCAATAATTCAATCAATGACAGATAAAGAACGTCAAAATCCGGATATTATCAACGGAAGTCGCCGTCAACGTATTGCAAAGGGTGCAGGTGTGCAGGTTAGTGATGTAAACCAACTTATCAAACAATTCAATCAATCTAAAGAAATGATGAAGATGATGAAGAATCCAAAAGCATACGGTGGCAAAATGGCAATGATGAAAAAACTTATGGGCGGACAATTTTAAACTTATTTCATTTTCAATTTAAAAATTTAAAAAATTCGCTTGACATACATTCAAAAGTGTGTTAAAGTGTAAAGTGAAATTACTTTACATGTAACAAAGTAAATTAACAAAAGGAGAATAAAAATGTCAGTTAAAATTAGATTAACTCGTTTGGGCGACAAAAAATCACCTTTCTACCGTGTTGTTGTTGCTGATGCTCGTGTTGCTCGTGATGGTAAATATATCGAACAAATCGGTACTTACAATCCACTTGCTAACCCAGCTGAAATCAAAATCAATAACGAACTCGCTACAAAATGGTTAAAAAATGGTGCTGAACCAACTGAAACAACTCGCACATTGCTTCAAAGAGTAGGCGTTTTGGAAGTTAAAGGTAACAGCACACCTAAAACTAATAACAAGAAAAAGAAAGCATAAGGAGTAGGCTATGCAAGAAATGTTAGAATACATTGTTAAAAATCTTGTGTCTAATCCTGATGCTGTTGAAATCACAGCAGAAAACCAAGGCAAGACCAAGGTTTACAAAGTTAAGGTTGATAGCAAGGATTTAGGTTCTGTTATCGGTCGAGGTGGCTGTATTGCAAATGCAATTCGCACTGTGGTTAAATCAACTGCTGGCGAACATGCACGTGTTGTTGTTAAGTTTGATGAAAAAGCTTAACCAAGTTTATGCTTTACAACTTTAAATGCGAGATTTTTCTCGCATTTTTTGTTTTAACAATTGAAATATCAAAAAAGCAATTTATAATCTACTTGCAATTAAGAAAAATTTTCATCAAAGCAATTTAATTGATTTGAATAGAATGTGCAATTTGTTATAATGTTATAAGATTTGAAATCTTTATTAAGGAATTAAAATGGAAAAAAATTTATTAGAAATCGGCAAAATAGTGCGTCCTCATGGCATTAAAGGGGCTGTTAAGGTTGTGAAATATCTTGATGTCAATTTTTCACATTTTACAAAGGTGTATGTAGGGCAAAAGTTATTGGTTGGAGAAATTAAAGCAGTATCCAATTCAAATAACGATGCTTGTGCGTTGACCATAGATATTATTAAAGATTGTGAAACCGCTGAAAAATTTAGAAATCAATCAATTTACATAGACCGCAATGACTATGCTGAATTTAAAGATAAACTTTATATGAGCGACTTGCTAAATAAAGATGTTTTGGACACTTCAGGCAAGAAACTTGGAGAAATGGTTGATTTTGATGATTATGGAGCAAGCACAATTTTAACCGTTAAATGCGGAGCGGTAAGTTATCAAATCCCTTATGTGGAAGACATCATCAGTTTCAATAGGGAGTTAGACGCATTTATTGTTGATGAACAGACCTTTAAGGATATGAGAATATGAAAATAGACATTTTAACATTGTTCCCTGAAATGTTTGCACCGTTAAAGGAAAGTATAATAAAAAGGGCGGTTGAAGATAATAAAATCGAAATAAATATAACAAATATACGAGATTATGCGCTTCCACCACATTTTAAATGTGATGATATGCCTTTTGGTGGGGGTGCTGGCATGGTTATGATGTGTGAACCTCTTTTTAAAGCAATAGAAGCGGTTAAAACTGACAATTGCACAATTTTTTACATGTCACCACGTGGCAAAGTGTTCAATCAACCTATGGCAAGGGAACTTGCAAAAAGCGAGCACATAATTTTAATTTGTGGGCATTATGAAGGTGTTGACCAACGAGTGCTTGATTATTTTAATATACAAGAACTTTCAATTGGCGATTTTGTTTTAACTGGTGGGGAGTTGCCAGCGATGGTTGTTGCTGATGCTGTCATCAGGTTGTTGCCAGGTGTTATAAGTGCTGATAGCACAGTTGAAGAAAGTTTTAGTGAATCTCAAATAGAAACAATTTCAAAAGACGCAAGGGGCAAAAAGACAAAAACAACCAAAACAATGACTTTGCTTGAATACAATCAATATACAAGGCCTGCAGATTTTAAAGGATTAAAAGTTCCAGAAGTGTTACTTTCTGGCAATCATAAAAAGATAGCGGAATTTAGGCAAAAACAGGCAATTGAAATAACAAAGGTCAATAGGCCAGATTTGATAAAAAAGCAAAATAAATAAAAACCCAAAATTCTACATATATCATCAATAACAAGTTAGTATAAGGAGAAAACATGATTAATTGGTTTCCAGGGCACATGAACAAGACATTAAAACAAATGCAAACAGATAGCAAACTTTGCAATTGTTTTGTTTATATTTTAGACGCAAGATGCCCAACAAGTTGCGTTAATCCAGAATTTGTTAAAGTTATAAAAGGCAAGCCAATCATTTATGTTTTGAATAAAGCAGATTTGGTTTCTTCAGCAGATATAGACAGATTTAAGGCATATTTTAGTGCGCAAGGTGCAGAGTGTGTGAGTTTGAATGCAACAGTTAGTGGCAATGCAAAAATCATTGTAAGCGCAATCAAAAAGGTATTCAAAGACCAACTTGAACAAAATAAATCACGTGGTGTAAACTTTATCACAAGGGCAATGGTTTTGGGTGTGCCTAATAGCGGAAAATCAACCATTGTGAACAACTTGTGTGGCCAAGGCAGAGCGGTAACAGGCAACAAAGCAGGTGTGACAAGAAGCAAACAATGGATAAAAGTTGATGCAAACATTGAATCTATGGACACTCCTGGTGTGCTTTTGCCAACCTTTGAAGATGATGATAAGGCTTATAATTTAGCATTTGTTGGCTCTGTTCGAGATGATGTTATCAATATTGTTGATGTTGCTTGCAAACTTATTGCAAGGTTAATGCAAATAGATGAAAAAATATTATCAACAAAATACAGTGTTGATATATCGAATTATACACATGATATTGAGTTGTTGGAACGTATCGGTAAAAAGCGTGGGTGCATGATAAAAGGTGGCGAAATAGATACAGAACGCACTGCTAAAATTTTGCTCACAGATTTTAGAGCTGGCAAATTGGGTAAAATTTGTTTAGAGTAACGGGGCAAAGATGATAAACACAAAAGAAATTTTTGATTTTGACAAACAATTTTTAAATGAAAATGTTAAATTTATTGCAGGCATCGACGAGGTGGGACGTGGTCCGCTTGCTGGTCCGGTTGTGACAGCATGTGTGGTTATGCCTTATGATGAAATGATAGACGGTGTTTTTGACAGCAAAAAAGTAAGTGCAAAAAATAGGGCAAGGCTTTATAATGAGATTTTAGAAAAAGCAATTTCGGTTTCAGTAAGTTTGGTAGATAATTTGCGCATAGATGACATCAATATTTTAAATGCAACCAAAGAGTGTATGGCAGATTGTTTTAACCATAGCAAAGTTAAGCCAGACTTGTTGATGATTGATGCAGTCAAATTAAACATTTGTGAAAATGAAAAGTCAATCATAAAAGGCGATGCAACAAGTTATGCAATTGCTTGTGCAAGCATAATTGCAAAGGTTTATAGGGATAAATTGATGGTCGATTATGCAAAGCAGTATCCACAATACGACTTTGAACACAATGTTGGTTATGGGACAAAAAAACACGTGGAGGCAATTAAGCAAAAAGGTATAACACCTATCCATAGATTGAGTTTTTTGGGCAATATTTTAGGAGAAGAGCAATGCAAAAAAATACATTTGGCAAGGTTGGGGAAATAATCGCAACAAATTTTTTAAAATCAAAAGGTTACAAAATTATAGCAAATAATTATAAGAACTCAATTGGTGAAATTGACATCATTGCAAAAGATAACGATTATTTGGTTTTTGTTGAAGTAAAAACACGTTTATCATCAGCATTTGGTGACCCTGCTGAAGCGGTAAATGATATAAAACAACACAAAATTAGGCAGGTTGCAACTTTCTATTTAAAACAACATAAGCAACTTGAAACAAATTGTAGATTTGACGTTATTTCAATTATTGGCAGTGTTGAAGACCATACAATTAGGCAGATAGAAAATGCTTTTTAAAAAAGGAGAATTTGGTATGAAGTGGTTATTTTTAGTTGTATCATTGCTTTGCCTTTTAGCTGGATTTTTTCACATACCAATTTTGTCATGGTGTGGGGTAGATGTTTTTGTTTTGCGAGGAATATTGATTTTCACCTGTTTGCCAGTGATTGCTGTTTCAGCAATACCACTTGCAATATTTTTAAACAAATATTGTTTTAAAAAAAATTCAAACAAAAGGCAGTAATCAGTTTTTCACTTATTGACTGATGATGTAATATATGTTAACATACATATTAATAGGAGAAATTATGTTTAGTTGTAAAACCAAAATGACAGAAAAAGTTGCAAATGAATTGTTGCGTCCTTTATTAATTCTTGCTATTGTTTTAACATCGGTGGGTGGTGCTGGATTGTTAATCTTATCAATATTGCTTGTTTTCACAGGTTATTTAAACAGATACTTATATTTATTGACAACATTAATGCTTGTGCTTGGTATTGCTTATTTTGTATTGTTGGTATATGGAAAGCACAACAATAAAAGGATAATGGAAGAAGAAACAATTTATGAATTTTATGATTTATATTTCACTTTAAAATCATTTAACAAGGGTGAGGAAATTGCTTCTGGCAAAGCATATTATAAAGATATGTACAGGGTTAGAGAAACCGCTTCATATATATTTGTTTATCCAAACAAAGCAATAGCATATCCAATTGATAAATCAGAGTTGTCAGCTGAAAATTTGGCACATTTGCGCATGATTTTTAAACTTCCAATTCCTAAAATGTAATTAAAAAAAAGAAAAAATACAAACTTTAAGATAGTATTAAACATAATTTTGCTAGAAAATAAAAATTATTTTTACAATTTTAGCAAAAACACTTGAAAGTTTGTTTTTTTTGTGTTATTATATTCAAGTTGTTGACGGTCCACTACCGACCAAGGCAAGAGCGTCAAATTTAGGAGGTAACTATGAACATTATCGACCAAATCGAGAAAGAGCAATTACGCAATGATATCACTCCTTTCAATATTGGTGACACTGTACGTGTTGACGTAAAGGTCAAAGAAGGTGACAAAGAACGTATCCAAGCATACGAAGGCGTTGTAATTGCAAAAAAGGGCACAGGTGTGCGTGAAACTTTCACAGTTCGCCGTGTATCTTTTGGCATTGGTGTAGAAAGAACTTTCCCACTTCACAGTCCACGTATCAGCAAGATTGTGGTAACAAGAAAAGCAAAAGTTCGCCGTGCTAAAATCTATTATATTAGAAATCTTTCAGGTAAAGCCGCAAAAGTTAAAGAAGACAAGAGATAATCTGTCTTCTTTTTTTGCGCTTAAAACATCGCTGTGTCCAAAAATTGTTCATAAAGATAAAGGAGAAAAAATGGATATTAGTATCAAACAAAAAAATTTCAAATTTAAGGTCAGAACTTCAGGTTTAATCATTAACAACGGCAAGTTGTTAATCTGCAAATTGGACACATCAGAATTCTATTGTCTGCCAGGTGGGCATTGCCACATTAACGAAACAAGCCCAGAAGCTATCAAACGAGAAATAAAAGAAGAAACAGGTCTTGATGTAAAAATTGATTGTCTTTCAGCATTGCTTGAAAACATCTACTCAACCAAAAAAGCAAGAATGCATGAAATTAACTTTTTCTATAAATTAACACCAACCAATTTGCCAAAAGAAAAACAAACTGATTGGAATTTTGTGGAACTTGATGAGGGTGAATATAAACATCAAGAATTTAAATGGATTGATATTAATGAATTTAACAATTATGACATTAGACCAAGCATAATAAAAGACTTGATACACAACAACAAATTACTGCATATTGAAATGGTGGACGATATTCCAACATTTTTGAATTAAAATAACATTATTGTACAAATTAAAACATTTGTTCGACTTTTCGTTTGACTTATTGTCTTTTAAAGGTTATATTAGGTTTGAAAGGAGAAGAAATGCTTGCAAAGATATTATCATTCGGTTTAACAGGAATAACGGGCTATCCTGTTGAAATTGAATTAGACATAAATGCTGGTTTGCCAGGTTATGATGTGGTTGGCTTGGCAGATACAGCGATAAAAGAAAGTAAAGAAAGGGTAAAATCTGCTATTAAAAACAGCACATACAATTATCCAATAAACAAAGTTATTATCAACCTTGCACCAGCAGACACTAAAAAAGAAGGCAGTATGTATGACCTGCCAATTGCGCTGGCTATGCTTATCGCTCAAGAAATATTGCCACAGCAAACAGTTAATGGTTATGTTGTTTTGGGAGAATTGAGTTTGAATGGTGAAATACGCAAATTAAATGGTATTTTGCCAATGCTTATCAGCGCAAAACAAATGGGGTATAACAAGTTTATCATACCAGCTGACAATGCTATGGAAGCATCTTTTATAGATAAAATCGAGGTATATCCTGTTAAAACATTAAAACAAACTGTTGACTTTTTAAAAGGCGACATCAGTTTGTTGCCAGCAGAAAACAAAACTTTTGAAAGTGCCTTAAAACAACACCATTTTTCACATGATTTTGCTTATGTGAAAGGGCAAGCAAGTGCGAAAAGGGCAATGGAAATAGCGGCAGCTGGCGGACATAATATTTTGCTTATTGGTCCACCAGGGGCTGGTAAAACAATGCTTGCAAAATGTTTTCCGTCAATTTTGCCAGATTTGACTTTTGAAGAAAGTTTGGAAGTTACAAAAATTCATAGTGTTGCTGGTGTGCTTGACGCAAATAAGGGCATTGTTGTAGAACGTCCGTTCCGTAGTCCGCATCACACTGCAACATTGATTGCCTTAACAGGTGGCGGTGCAAAAGCAAAGCCGGGTGAAATCAGTTTGGCACACAATGGTGTATTGTTTTTAGATGAAATGCCAGAATATAACCGCAACACAATTGAAACATTGCGTCAGCCTATGGAAGATGGCTACATTTCAGTTGCTAGAAATGCACTTACAGTTCAATATCCTGCCAATTTTACACTTGTTGCAAGCATGAATCCATGTCCATGTGGCTATTATGGCAGTGAAAAACATGAATGTAAATGTACA
>SAMEA104315424__coassemble_2265_pt1 | contig 7468 bp, 7 predicted proteins | sample SAMEA104315424__metabat2_low_PE_033 | metagenome-assembled genome bin SAMEA104315424 (sample SAMEA104315424) | gut metagenome | biome: Monkey gut; feature: monkey-associated habitat; material: faeces | place: China | collected 2013
ATTAAAATTTAAATTATTTTAGCCAATTAATGTTATTTGTTATTATTTAATAATTTATTTTAAATGCAATATTTATTGCTATTTTTAATAACTATTTATTGTATATTGATAATTTTATTTGTTAAAATGTTTCATAATTTATATAATTGTTTTATGGAAGAAATTATAATAAATAAATCTAGATTTTTAGCATATAAGTATGATTTGCAAAATTTGGCAGATGTAAAAATAATAATTACAAATTTAAAAAAAGAGCACAAAAAGGCAACTCATATATGCTATGCTTATGTTTACAATAAAGAATGCGTAAGTGAAAAAACATGTGATGATGGCGAACCAAATGGAACAGCAGGATACCCCATTTTAAATGTAATAAAAAAGAAAAACCTTACCAACACTCTTGTTGCCGTTGTGAGATATTTTGGTGGGATAAAACTTGGGGCTGGTGGTTTAACCAGAGCTTACACAAAATCTGCTTCTTCAGTTTTAAATTAGCATAATTAAATTATAACACAAGCCTAATATTATTTGATTTGTGTTTTTTGTTATCAAAATGTTGATTATCTCTATCTTAAATTATTAAAACAAGATTGTATATTAAAACTGACCTTTAAACAATTTTTAAACAATATAAAAACAACAATTTAAATTTACAAATGCAATATTGATTAATCCAAACTTTAAACTATTGCAAAAGTTATTGATTTGTGCTATCATTGGTGCATGAATATCAAGAAATTAATTGCAGACAGCATCAACTTGAATGCTGACATAAATGTTGAAAATTTAATCATGGAAGCAATCAGCGCAGACAAGGGTGATTATTGTTTGCCATGTTTTGCCTTTGCAAAAACTATGCACAAAAGTCCAATGGACATTGCAAATCAAATTGCTTCAAGCATCACTTCAAACGAATTGATTGACCATGTTGAAGTTGTTGCTGGCTATGTAAACTTTTTTTTAAACAAATCTCAAATTGCCAACTCTGTTTTAAACGAATATAAAAATGAAAACGATTTCAAATCAAATATTGGTAACGGCAAAGTGGTTTGTGTAGATTATGGTAGCCCAAACCTTGCAAAATATTTACACATCGGCCATTTAAAATCATTGATTGTTGGCGAAAGTTTGTGCAGATTGTGCGAGCAATTTGGCTATACGGTAAAACGTCTTGATTTTGCAGGTGATTATGGCACACCTTTTGGCAAAATCATTGGTGGTATGCAAAAATGGGGAAGCATGGAAGATGTTAAAGCCCGTGGAAATGATGCTTTGCAAGAATATTATGTTAAGTTCAATCAAATGGAAGCGGAAGACGAAAGTTACAGCCAACTTGCCCGTGACATATTCAAGAAGATTGAAGAAAAAGATAGCGTCATCTACCCTATTTATCAACAAATTGTTGACATTGCACTTAAAGACGGTGAGCGCATGTTTGATTTGTTAGGCGTTAAATTTGACGACAATCGTGGCGAAAACTATTACAATCAATTTGTGCCAGATGTTGTTAAAAAACTTAAAAATGCCAACCTTTTGACTGAAAGCCAAGGTGCACAAATTGTGGACTTGACCGCTTTTGATATGGCACCAAGTGTGATAATCAAAAATGATGGTACCTCTCTCTATGCAAGTCGTGACCTTGCCGCAGTTATGGACAGATACAATGATTATCATTTTGATAAAATATTTTATGTAACCGATGTTGCTCAAAGTTTACACTTTAAACAATGGTTTAAGATTGTTGAATTGTTGGAGCTTGACTATTACAACAAATTGGAACACATCGCTTATGGCAGATTCAGTTTGCCAGACGGCAAAATCAGTTCAAGACGTGGCAAACAGGCAGTTCTGGTTGACCTGATTGAATATGCTCACAACAAAGCGGTTGACATCATTAAAGACAGAAATTTTGAGATCGAAAACCCTGATGATGTTGCAAACAAAGTTACACGTGCCGTGCTTAACTATAGTGTTTTGAAAGTTGAACGTGTTAAAGACTGTGTTTTTGATATGGAAAAAGCATTCTCTTTTGAAGGCGAAACTGCCCCATATATGCAATACACTTTCACAAGGCTTGAAAGCATATTAAGAAAATCTAATAATAGCAATTTAGATATCAATCAAGATAAAACAAATATTGAAATTTTGCCAGATTACACATGTTTCAACACTGACGCATTTGAACTTGTTAAAATGATTAACAATTTTAAATCAACATTGCAAACCGCTCTTGATAAACGTGATTCAAGCATTGTTGCAAAACGCATTATGGAAATGTGCAAAACATTCAATCACTTCTACACAACAACAAAAGTGCTTGACGGAAATATTGCAACAACAAAAGCAAAAATCAATTTGGTTTTAAGCCTTAAGGAGTGTTTAAAAACTGGTTTTAACATTATTTGCATTGACAGTTTAAAAGAAATGTAAATTTTGTTGAAAATATTATTTTAGATTAAAAAAATACAGCATTTTATGTGCTGTATTTTTGATTTTAATCATATCAAACCATTAATATATTTTGTTGAGTTCTGTTGAAAGTACAGTGTGCGCACCTGTTGTGTATGTTACACCATCTCTAACATAACTGATTGCGATAACATCTTCAGCACGTACTTCAAGCAACAAATTGCCCAAATCAAATGAACGACTTAATTGATATGTTTTATCATTGATCGTAAATGCTGTTACAATATCATCTTTTTGCAAGTTCATTTCAGATGCAATCGTGCCGTAACTTGGTGCGATAGCAACAACAATTTGGTCTTCTATCTTAACTTTGCCTGTTAAAGGGTCATACACTTGCTTTGAATTTAAAGATTGGTAACTTATGCCCAAAGTTAATCTTAAAACTGGTGTAAATGTTTTTTGAATATCATAATAGTGCATCAAGTTGTCCGCGACTCTTGTGGCTGTGTCAAAAGGAATAGCATAAGAAATGCCTTCTGCCGGAGTGTTTTCACTGTCAACATAGACCAATTTAGCATTTACAATGCCAACCAAATTACCATTTTCATCAAACAAACCGCCACCAGAATTGCCTCCGTTAATTGCTGTGTCCATACGCAATAATCTATAACCTATTTCTGTGGTTTCGTCAGCTGCAGTGATTCTCACTGTTTCACTTTCAACTGAAATAATACCTTTTGTCACACTCAAACCTTCAAGTTGAGGGTTTCCAATCGCATAGACATCTTGACTTACACTATAACCTGTTGCAACATCTACAGCACGAACATTTGCATTGTGTTTAACTAAATCTGATGTTTTTGCACGCAAAACTGCAATATCATAATTCATTGAACCACCGATATAAGTACATTCAACAGCACCGCCACCAAAAACATAATTGTTGCCTGAAGTTGTTAATGTTTTATCAACACCATACTGATAAATATATACAGCATCGGCACGTTTTGTTGAATTCGATGCATTGTTGTCATACAAAACATGATAATTTGTAATTATATAACTGTACTCTGCTTCCATTTTGTAGATAACGCCAGAGCCACCCATAACTTCATTTGCAGAAGAACTAAAAACTGAACCAGATGAGGTTTGGAATTTTGCATAAACACTAACCACTGATTGCAATGCTTTTGAAACTCCCGCATTGGTTGTTATTGCGTTTTCATTATTATTCATCAAATCTGTTAAAAACTTTTGATAGCCGTTTAAATCATCAGTGTAAAAACCTTTTGACACTCCTAATTGATACAAAGCTTCAACATCAATACTTTTGCCATCTTTGCCATTTTCAATTGTTATGCTTGATGTTTTGCCATCTGAATAATAAATTGTGTAAATCACCATATTGTCTGTTGTATTTGTTTTTTCAATATTAACAACAGTTGGTGTTCCACATGCTGTCAAAAAAAACGTTGCTGGCAATATAATAAAAATTAAAACTAATGATTTTAAAAACTTTTTCATACTTTCACCCATTTTTATTATAACACATTAAATTTGAATTAATATCAATTTTTGAGTTTAAACAAAAATATTTATCAATAATTTTAGACACATTTTTTATATTGTAAAAAATAATATTTGTTAAGATGATAACGTTTTTAAAATTTGTTGAAATTTGCGCTTTTATGTGATACAATTTAACAAGGATAAGTTTTATGAAAAATAATGACAATGATGATAATGGCAAGTTAGACATAAATCATAACGGTCACCGCCAACGCATGCAAGAAAAAATTACAAAGTTTGGTTTGCGTTCTTTGCAACCACATGAAGTGCTTGAATATCTTTTATGGTTTACAATACCAAGGAAAGATACAAATCCACTTGGTCACAAATTGATTGACACTTTTGGTTCAGTTGCAAATGTTCTTGATGCAGACCCAAGATATCTTGAAAAAATTGATGGAATTGGCGCACGCACTGCTCAATTTTTAACATCATTGCCTGAAGTTTTTAGCATTTATAAAGAAAGTGTAAGTCTAGGCAAATTGGATATATTGAACGATGTAAATTCTTGCGTAAGATTTTTTAGAAACAAATTTGAAATACATAAACAAGAAGATTTTTATATTATCTGTTTAAATGGTCAAAACAAAGTTGTTAAATATGAAACATTAAAAGGCGAAAATGATGTCAGCATAAAAATTGACACTAAACATTTTGCAGATTTCATTAATGATGACAATGTTATGAGCATTTTAGTTTGTCACACTCACCCATTTGGTCAGGTCACCCCTAGCATGGAAGATTTGAATACCACAAAAGAACTGTTGCAAATTTGCAACCTTATGAGAAAACAATTCTTTGACCATATAATTTTTAACGACACTACTCATTTTTCATTTGGTGTAAATCGAATTATATCTTATTTTAACAACACTGTCGATATCAAAATTCAGCCAGATTTGAAAGCCAAATTAAACAGCAAAAAGGTCAGCACATTTTCTTATTTAGACGGCGAAGTTGAAGAAGGTCTTATTAAGGATTTTTTTGCAAAAAAGTGATTTGATAATGTCTTAAAATTAAGCAATATCATGTTTAAATAGTATTAAATGGCACAAAAAAACACCAAACAATTGGTGTTTTTATTTTTAGCTATGCTAAAACAACAGGTTTTTTAGCAATACAGATGCCTACAAAGTCGATAATCCACAAAATGGCCCAACCAAGCAACAACCAAAGGATACCACCAAGCAAGATGCTTGTTTTACCTTTAACTGCACCTTTAACGATACGATAAATTGCCCAGATAATATCCAAACCAGGTAAAGCGAAAATAAGTTTCACCCAAAGTGGTAATTTATCCATCCAATTAACAAATGCCATAACACCCTCCTTATTTGTTTCAATAATTATATTAAATATATTCAAATAAATCAATCTTTTTAACTTTAATTTCAAATTTATTGAAAACTTAATTTGTAAAACCTAACTCCTCTGTGGGTTGAGCTGTTACACCAGATGTCATTATATGTAAAATTGAAAATCCGTTTTTATATTTGCCAGATTCACTATACCCAATTTTTTGATAAAAGTTTTTAACCTTTTGAGCGGCTATCAAAAATATTTCTTCGCAATCTGTGGTTTTTGAAAATTTTAACAAACTATCCATAACACATCTGCCGATGCCCTGTCTGCGAAATTCTTCTTCAACCTTGATAACAAATAAATATAATTTTGTGCCTTTTGCTTTAAATGTGTATTTTGCTTGTGCAACTTTCACCAATTTCCCGTCCAGTTCAAGGTATGCAAAAATTGTTTCAGTCTCTTCACGAACAACAACCACACATGGCTTTCCGTTAGAGGTTGTTGTTTCATAATATTTATAGCCATTTTCTTTTGCATTTTCAATTAAATCGCAAAATGTTTTCACTTGTCTCTCCTAAATTGATATTTGATTAATTTCTTCTTTCTTTATTGGATACTCACAAATATAAATTGCATCTTTTGCAAGTTCATAAACATCAAACCCCAACTTTTGATAAAACCCAAGTGAAGTTGTTAAACTAATCAATTTTAACTTTTTAAAATTAAGCTTGTTACAGATATTTCCTGCTGAATTTAACAACATTGTGCCTATACCGACAAATTGGAAGTCTGGTAAAACTTCCAATTTATTAACAAATAAAGTTTTTTTATTCGCTTCAATAGAATAATCCAAAAAAGCAACTTTTTCAAGTTTTTCATCAACAACCATAATGCAAAAAATTGATGATTCTTTTTTGCTGTTAATAATCAAACATTCTTTATTGTCTTTTGTCTTGCAACAAGTTACACCATAATCTTTGCTTTTAAAGGTGGTTGCGCACCTAATCAGTATTTTGTCCATGACAATATTCTAACACCAAAATGTGAATTGTCAATATCAAAACAATTTTATTAGATTAATATTCGCAATTATTTGGTGTGCGAGGGAATGGTATAACGTCACGAATATTTTCAACACCTGCCAAATACATAACAAGACGTTCAAAGCCCATACCAAACCCTGAATGAACGCAACTGCCAAATTTACGCAAATTTAAATACCAGTCAATTGGCATAGTGTCAACACCCATTTCTTTGCAACGAGCAAGCATTTTATCATAATTTTCTTCACGTTGACTGCCACCCATAAGTTCGCCAGCACCTGGCACTTCAAGGTCAACGGCTGCAACAGTTTTGCCATCTGGGTTTAACTTCATATAATACGCTTTGATATCTTTTGGCCAGTTTTTAACAAACACTGGTCCGCCAAAATATTCTGTTAAATATTTTTCATGTTCCTTTGCAATATCGCCACCTTCTTCAGGTTGAAATTCCCATTTCACTGGTGCATTTTTAAGCAATTTTATAACATCAGCATGGTCAATGCGAACAAAATGGCTGTTAACAACTTTGTTGAGTTTTTCAATCAAACCTTTTTCAACAAAGCTGTTCAAGAATTGCATTTCTTCTTGGCAATTGTCAAGAACATATTTGATAACCGACTTAAGCATATCTTCTTCAATATCCATAAGCCCTTCAAGGTCACAAAACGACATTTCTGGTTCAATCATCCAAAATTCGTTAGCATGTGTTTTTGTGTTGCTGTTTTCTGTTCTAAAAGTTGGCCCAAATGTGTAAATCTTGTTGAATGCTGATGAAAAAGCTTCACCATGCAATTGCCCAGAGCCAGTAATATATGCCTTTTTGCCAAACAAATCTTTGCTTGTATCAAGTGCTCCTTCTTTTGTTAGAGGTGGTTTTTCAAAATTCAAAGTTGTGATTTTGAACATTTGGTCACTGCCTTCGCAGTCTGTTGTTGTGATAAGTGGTGTATGTGTGTAAACATATCCATGTTCTTGGAAATATTTATGAATACCCATTGCAGCAACACTGCGCACACGGAAAACTGCACTGAACAAGTTTGTGCGTGGGCGAAGATATGCCTGTTCACGCAAATATTCAAGCGAATGACCTTTCTTTTGAAGGGGATAACTTGCATCAGTTTCGTTAAAAATTTCAACATTTTCTG
>SAMEA104315424__coassemble_2315_pt1 | contig 7360 bp, 6 predicted proteins | sample SAMEA104315424__metabat2_low_PE_033 | metagenome-assembled genome bin SAMEA104315424 (sample SAMEA104315424) | gut metagenome | biome: Monkey gut; feature: monkey-associated habitat; material: faeces | place: China | collected 2013
GATTTTTCAGGCTTAATTTTAGAAATTTCTGGTTTATGGTGGTCATTGAGTGAGATACGTTTAACCATATTGTTTAAATCTTTGCTGAATGTCTCATAACAATTAGGACAACCAACATGCAAACTTGATTTAAATTCCCTTAAACTTGTTTTGCACACTGGGCAAACAATATTTTCAACTGTTTCAAATGGCAGAAAATCTGCAAATGGTGCAAAGAAATCATCAAAAATACTGGTTGGCTCGCTGTTAAATACACCTTCTTTTATCGCACAATCACGACATAAATTGGTTGTTTGGCTAACACCATTAACAATCAATGTTGAATGGTAAACTGCTGGTTTACCGCATTTATCACAATTTGACATAATAATTTCTCCTTTTATATTTCAAATTTAGTTTTGACGCTTAAATACAAATGTGTTATCAAAAATTAAATACTATTTTTTTATTTACCCCTTTTCATTAATTCCATAATCACACTCGACATGATATTGCTACGCAAGTTGTTGTCAATATTAAGCGGATTGTTAAGTGCTTTTGAACTGATTGCACTTTTTAACAAACTGGCTTCATCTTCAGTGATGATTTTTTTATCAACCATATTGGCAATCATTTGATTTGCTTGCAAGTTGTCAACTGGATTATGACAAATATTAAGGGCATTGTTTAAAAAGTTTTCATTGTTATCTTGCACACGTGTAACCTTAATATAACCGCTTCCGCCACGTTGACTTTCCACCACAAAACCACGATTAACCGTGAATCTTGTGTTCAAAACATAGTTGATTTGGCTTGGCACACATGAAAAGAATTTCGCCAAGTCATTGCGAGACAACTCAATAAAATCATCATCGTCAAGGCTGGACATGATAAATTCTTCAATCACATCGCTTACACTTCTGTTCATTTTTGCCCTCCTTTTGCCAAAATTAATTAGTTTTTGCTAAATTATTGGCTGTGTTAAAGTTCAAATCGGTTTGTTTGACTTTCTTTGACCTTCACAATACCAATATATCACTATTATATCCATTTGTCAACAAAAATTGCAAACTTTTTTAAAATTTTTAGCAAACTTTGTGTTTTAGTGCTAATTTAATATTGATTCATAATAAAAATTTGATTTCCGTTAGTGTGTGTTTAAAACCTTGTTTACTTTGCTTATATGTTAAGATTGCCTTTGATTTCCAAACAACTATTAAATGAGCTTAAAAATATGTATATTATTTAACTATCTCATATTGACAACTAATGCCTGTTATGCTAAAATCAAAGCAATTTTAAGGAGATTTTATGACAAACAACAAAGTTAAAATTGGCAATTTTGAATTGACAAAAATGCCAGAATCACAAAATGACCATTACGATATTAAAGACGGCAGAATGTTCTGCGATGGCGAATTTGTTGCATATTGCGAAGGTTGCAACACAAAAATTTACAAACAAGGTGTTTTGGTGATTGCTAATGATAGTGTTGATGAAAAATTTGATGACGGTTCAACAAGTTACACTTTCTTCATCAACAATGGTGATTCAGTGTTCTATGCTCAAAACTATGATGTGATTGGTGTTGATGCCAACAATGTTTACCACGAAGTTAATACAAGTATAGACATTGATTTTTATGAAGAAATGTTAATTGCATCAGTGTTTGATGGTCAAAATCATGTTGCTCATGCTGTTGACTACACTTCTGGCAAAGGTTTCTGTGGCGACCGTGTTGCAGACGTTTGCGCAGACATTATGCTTTTTAAAAACGAAAAAGATTTGTCACTCTAATATGAATAATCAATAAACCGATTTGTTTTGCGGATAACCACAAAAAAAACTGGCACAAACTGTGCTAGTTTTTTATTGCTTATTGATATTTTTATTATTTTATGATTTTTTATTTGTATTCTCTATATTATACCCACTTAAAATCAATTTTAGTTCTGCTTATTAAAGTGTTGATAGACGAGCTTTGCAGTTGGTTTTGTTACCCCTGGTGTTTGCTCCAATTGCTCCAAGCTGGCATTTTTTATATTTTCAATTGTTTTAAACTGACGCAAAAGTGCACGTCTTGTGGACCAACACCTGAAATGCTTTCAAGCCCTCCACGGAAAGCGCCTTTGCCACGCAATTGTCGGTTAAACGTGATTGCAAAACGGTGGGCTTCATCACGAGCAAGTTGTAAAAGTCGCAACGAATAACTGCCCTTTTCCAAAATGAATGGCATTGATATATTTGGTTTAAACACTTCTTCTTCTCGCTTTGCAAGGCTGACAAGTTCATTTGGATAGTGATAATTGGTAAGAACCTCGTATGCTGAACTTAACTGCCCTTTGCCACCATCAATAACAATCAAATCAGGCATAGAACTAAAACTTATATCGTCCCCTGTTAGATTTTCCATTCTTCTGGTTAAAACTTCTTTCATTGATGCAAAGTCGTCAATAAAATCCACTGTTTCAATTTTAAACTTCCTATACATCTGCGGTGCTTTTTCGCCATTTATCACAACAACCATGCTTGCCACTGTGTATGTGCCATAGGTGTGCGAGATATCATAGCACTCTATCCTTTTTGGGGCTCGAGACAAATTTAAATCTTTTTGCAATTGATTTACAGCGCCAATGCTTGCATTGTTATGTTTGACTGTTTTTTCAAGGTTCTTTTCCATGTGAATTTGTGCATTTTTAAGCGCTATATCCAACAACTTATATTTTACGCTATCAATTTTAGGCTTTGTTATTGTAATTTTTTTGCCTGCTTTGTTGTTTAAAAATACTTCAATTTCTTCTGTGTCAATTTCAGGCATAATTATTTCATCAATATTTAAAGGGTGAGTTGAATAGTATTGCATCAAAAATTGTGTATATGCTTCTGTTTCGTCTAAAAATGATAAAATATCAAATGTTTGTATCCCCTGCAATTTGCCACCACGCACCGCAAGCACACACATTGCGGAAAAATCGCCAGATGTAACCAATTTGAACACATCATAATCAACCAAACTGCCAAGGCTTGTTATAACTTTTGATTTCATTTTTTCAAGCATTTTAAGCCTATCTCTGCATTGCAATGCAACCTCAAAATTTTGGTTTTGGCTGGCAAGTTCCATTTTTTCAGTAAGCACCTTTTCAACTTGCTTTGTGTCCCCTTTTAAAAAAGATATAACATCTTCAACTATCTTGTGATAATCTTCTTTTGACGCATATTTTGCACATGGTGCAACACATAAGTGCATTTCATAAAACAAACAAGGTTTGATAGGTTTGCTATGCTCGGTTATTTGAAGTTTACACTTTCTTAACGGGAAGGCATAGTCCATAATGTTTAACACATCTCTTGCCGTAACACCTGCCAAATATGGACCAAAATATTTATCATTTTTATTTAACTTCCTGCTGATTTCAAATATAGGAAAATCTTCCTTTAAATTCACTTTGATATAAGCATAAGTTTTGCTATCTTTAAGCAATATGTTATAGTAAGGTTTATGTTTTTTTATAAGGTTGTTTTCAAGTGCCAAGGCTTCCATTTCATCATTAACCACAAAGAAATCAAAATCACGCACTTTTGAAACCATATTGCGCACTTTAATATGGTCCTGCTTACGCAAAAAGTATTGACTGACACGTTTTTTTAAGTTCTTGGCTTTGCCCACATAAATAACATTTTCGTCAACATCTTTCATTATATACACGCCTGGGTCATTTGGCAGGCGCTTAACTTTATCCAAAACCATATCCATATCCGACATTATATCATAAATATTGACTAATTTAAAATATTTTATATTAAAAATTCATAGATTGTTTTATGAAAAACAATTCAAATGGACATATTAAAACCAAATTTAATCTTAAAATTTTTGCCAAACTTTTAAGCATTATATTGATATTTTTAGTTTGCGGTTATGCCTTGATTTTTGGTTTTGGCAAAGCAAAAGAATTTTTGATATACTCTAAACCCAGCCCTGAAACAAAAATATACACTATTTGGCATGTGGAAACTTTTGAAGGTGGAGCAAAATCTCGAATCAACTATTTAACCAACATTGCACGCAAAATGGAAAAAGAAAACCCTGCACTGCTTTTTCATATCCAAAAAATTGAACCTAACCAACTTGCTGACAATCTTGCGGACAGTGTGCCTGACGTTATTTCATTTGGACAAGGTGTTGGCAAAGAAATTTTGGAGCACTTGATAGAATTTAAGACCACTTATAATGTACAGGACAAATATGTCCAAGCGGGCAGTTTCAATAACAAAATTTATGCTCTGCCCTATATTGCCAGCGGATACGCAATGTTTTCACATGGCAAAATTGAAAATTCCATTGAATACGGTAATTCTGGATACATAAATCCTCAAAAAGCAATATCAGTCAGTGAAAAACCAATCAAACAGTTTGGCACTCAATTTGAGACTTACAAAAATTTTGTATATCACCATGACCACGCATTGTTGGGCAGCGCAAGAGATGTTTTTAGGATTGATAACTTAAACAAAATTGGCAGAACGAATGCAAGCATCACACCAATAGACACATATACTGACCTGATTCAATATTTGGGCAAAACAAAAACGGATAATATTATAGAAAAATTTTGCACAAAGGTATTTGAGCCAACCAATCAACAAAAATTGGTTGACTATTCGCTATTCTCCACCATTAACACAAAAATTTATGTTGACGGCATATACAATGATATGGAAAATGCTATTTTTAAGTGTAAGGTTCAGCCATGCTTTGATTATTAGCATTAATAAATTTTTGAGTTCAATGAAAAAACAAATTGAAATTTATCACAATAAAAGTTTAAAAGATTTTTGTACATTTAAAATTGGAGGCAGTGCAAAACTGCTTTTTGTTGTTTATTCCATTAGGCAATTAAAGTTTTCAATCCGCCACTGTTTGAACAATAAGTTGAAATTCAAAGTTATAGGCTGTGGAGCAAATTTGCTTTTTGACGACAATGGCTTTGATGGTGCAATAATTGTTAATCGCTGTTCCAGATGCTTTTTGATTTCAAATAGAATTTTGGTTGAGTCTGGATTAAGCATTGCAGAATTAATAAACATATCAGCAAATAAAGGTCTATCTGGCATTGAATTTTTTGCTGGCATACCTTCAACCATTGGTGGTGCAACAGTGAACAATCTTGGCGCTTGGAATCATGAAATATCTTCTTGTATTAACTCTGTCTATGGCTTTTTTGCAAAATCAAACAAAAAAAATAAGGCTTTTAAAACCATTAAATTAACTCAAAGTCAATGTGAATTTGGTTATCGTTTCAGCAAGTTTAAAGGCAAAGATTTTAGCGATTTTATAATAACAAAAATTAAACTAAAATTGGAAAAATCTACCAAATCTACAATTTTAAATAATATAAAAACGGCACTAAACAAAAAGTGCTCAACACAGCCAACAGATAGACCGTCTGCTGGAAGCATTTTTAAACGCACCGATGTTATCCCAGCCAAATTGATTGATGACGCAGGGCTTAAAGGCACAAAAATTGGCGATGCAGAAATATCAACAAAACATGCAGGCTTTATTATTAACCTAGGCAACGCAACAAGCAAAAATGTTAAAGATTTGATAACGTACATTCAAAATGAAATTTATGCAAAATATTCCGCCACCTTAACACGTGAAATTGAATATGTTGACTTTTAAAGTGAACATTAATCAAACGATATTTTAAACTATTTTATTTTCAACTTAAAAACCAACCTGTTACATGTCTCATTAACCTCAATTTAAATCATACAAAATGTTACAATATATAGTTATATATAAATATATAATACACAATAGACTTAACTGCTAAAATTATATTTTGATTGTATTTTTTGTTTTGCCGTGTTATAATAACTTGCAGGAGATATTTATGGCATTGTTAGCAGACTACCACACACATACAAAATATTCACGCAACGGGCATGGCAAATCAACCGTTGAAGAAAATGTCCGTGTGGCTTATGAAAAGGGATTGAGACAAATTGCAATAACAGACCACGGCTTTAACCAAAAAACTTTTGGTATAAGGCGCAAGGATATGCCTCAACTTAAAGCTGATGTAGAAGACGCAAAAGAGCGCTACCCTATTGATGTTTTGATTGGTGTGGAAGCAAACCTTTTGGACAGCCAGGGCAATATTGATATTGTCGATTCAGATTATGACAATCTGGATATTCTTTTGTGTGGCTTTCATAAACTTGTTAAATCAACAAGCACACGTGAACAATGCAAATTTATTTTGAAAAATATCATGTGCGGTATTTTTCATCACACAAGCAAACGCCAACGTGAAAAAAATACCAACGCATATATTAATGCAATGCGCAAATATGATATTGATATCATCACCCACCTTAACCACGATTGCAAAGTTGATGTTGAAAAAGTTGCGCGTGTTGCAAAAGAGACAAACACTTTGATTGAACTTAACGGCAAAAGACTTGGCATGAATGATAAAGAAATTTTAAAATGCTATGAATTAGGTTGTAAATTTGTTATCAACAGTGATGCCCACCACTGCAAACGTGTTGGCGAATGTCATCGTGGTTTGCAAGCAGCATTAAGGTTAAGATTGCCTGAAAGTTGCATTGTGAACTATAACGATTTGCCAAAATTAAAGAAAGAAAAACGTAAGAAAAGGAGTTAATTATGTCTGGTTGCAAACAGCAAATACTTGCATCAATACCATCAAATAGCTGTTGTAGCCATGCTTTTCTTGCTGTTGTAATTGATTTTTGTGGATTTGTTGACACACAAAATTCAAGATTACTTATAAGCGCACCTGACTTTGTGTGCGAAAAAGCAATAAAAATTTTTAACCGCTTTTATCCAACTGCTACAATTAACACTTGGAAAGATTTTTTGGCGGTTTCTGGCGACATTAATGCAATACTTTCAAATTGCAACATTACCTATGCCCCACAATATGATAAATTTGAAAAGAATTGCGACCAACTTACACTTTTAAAAACACTATTTATTATCAATGGTAACTTTTATTGTGAACTAAACAATAACCAAAATTCAAAAGGTTATCATTTGGAGTTTTTTGTTAAGCCTGAAAGGCAAGATTTGGTTAAAAATCTGCTTGAAAAATTTGACTTTGACTTTAAATCAAAGCAAAGGCAAAACGGAATTATGTTTTATAACAAACATAGTGAAGTTATTTGCGACTTTTTGGTTTGTTTAGGTGCTGGTTACACTGCCCTTGAAGTGCAAAATAGTTTGGCAATGAGAGAAATTCGCAACAGTGCCAACAGGCAAAATAACTGCTTTGAATCAAACTTGGACAAGACTCTTTCAGCAAGTGCCGAACAGATGAAAGCAATTAATTATTTTATCGACACTGAC
>SAMEA104315424__coassemble_2382_pt1 | contig 7201 bp, 3 predicted proteins | sample SAMEA104315424__metabat2_low_PE_033 | metagenome-assembled genome bin SAMEA104315424 (sample SAMEA104315424) | gut metagenome | biome: Monkey gut; feature: monkey-associated habitat; material: faeces | place: China | collected 2013
TTATATATGAAAATTTGTATAAATTTGCAAATTTAACACGAAATATTTTTTCATTATAGCAATATTAATTTGTTTGATTTTTTTGCCTTTTATGGTAAAATATTATTGACGGATATATTTGATAGTTCACACTACAAGTATTCAAGTTAATCTAAAAAGGGGAAGGTGAACAGGCTTGAAGATCACAGACATTAGAATTCGTATGGTTAGCAAAGATGATAGCAAGTTGAAGGCCGTTGCCTCATTCACAATTGACGATGCATTTGTTGTGCACGATGTCAAGATTATTGAAGGCTCAAATGGTTGTTTCATAGCTATGCCATCAAAGCAAGCTCCAAGCGGTGAATACAGGGATATCGTACACCCTGCAAACACTGAAACTCGTGAGCAAATCAGTTCTGCTGTGTTGGCTGCTTATGAAAAAGAAAAAGCAAACCAATAATTTAAAAAAGTCCGCTGTTTAAGCGGATTTTTTATTTAGATTTTCCACAGAACAAACAACAAAAAAGAAGGCTTAATTTGCCTTCTTTTTTTAACTAAATATTTTGAACAAATTGCAATTCGATACCATTGCCTGGAACTTCAGACCAAACATTGTCAAAATTGAATGTTGTTTCTTTAGTGAAAGTTGCGTTACCCAAGTTGAACACACCTTTTTTTGTTGACATTACAATTGCATTTTTGTATGTTGAAACAGTTTTAAATTCTCCGTCTGAAACTATTGCAAAGAAACTGCTTCTATCTGTATTTTCATAAGATGGCCATTGATATGCACCAAAGAATACACCTTCTGAAATAAATGTTGCTGTTTGATATGTTTTGTTATATTGTCTTGCAGTTGTTTCATTGATAATAACTGATTGCAAACTACCAGCTGAAGCATCATAGTCCAAAATATCGAAACTACGGTCAGAATTACCAGTTGTGTGATAATTCAATTCATTCTTTACAGCATCGCTAGCGTTACGGAAATCTTGCCAACATTCGCTGTAGAAATTACCATAACCATTTAATGCACTGTTGATTGTTGCATTTTTGAAACTTGCACCGTTTGGGAAGATTAATACAATCAATGATGATACTGTGCTGTTATTTACACCATATATTTGGCTAGCTGCTTGAACGTTTGCAACACTACCATTACGCAAATCCATAACAACACCAGCAACAAATCTATCACCTTTGATAAGATTTTTGCTTGCTGTTTTATCTGTCAAGTTATAAGCACCAACCACGATTTGGTCAATTTTTGCAGCAGCATTGTTCATCACAACAACTGCACCAGCAACTGTGTTACCTTCAATATTTGAAGTTACAACACATTGACTGATAACAGATTCTGTGCCTGAATTGTTAATTGCCATACCTGCAACATAGTGATGTTTATCAGTATTGAAATTACCAATTGTATTAACTGCGCATTTTGAAGTTGTCAATCTGCCGTTGTTGTCGCATACAAAGCCTGCAACATACAATACATTTGAACTGTTATCACCTGTTAAAATACCTTCGCCTGTCAAACTTACACTTGAGATATTTCCACTATTTGCAACTGCAACACCAGCAACCTTTGTTCCGTCAACAGATTTTTGAACATTGATTTTTAATGTTACATTTGCTTTTGCGATTTCGCCGTCATTTGCCACAACCAAACCTGCAATATTTGAACTTGCTGTTTCTTCAGTATGGTTAATAACAATATTTGCTGTTGTATTCAAAACAGAACCTCTGTTTGAATTTGCAACACCTGCAACACTTGATTGTGCTTTAAGAGTTGCATTTACATTTGCATTTTCTACACGAGAATTTCTTGCAATAGTATTAACAACACCTGCAACATTTATGCTTGTTGCATCAGCATTGATTGTGAAGTTTGCGATTTCACATTTTTTAATCATTGAGCCGTCATTAAGTTGATTTGCAATTGTTGCCAAGTTTGTGAATCTGTTTGAAACTTCGCTTGCAAGGTTAATTGTAATATTTTCAACATTGCTTACACCAACTGTTGTGTCGCTAGCTTTAACAACATTTGCCAAAACTGCGCCATTTGTTGCATCTGCAGAAATTGTTACATTTTCAAATACAATATTTTTAATTGAACTATTATCAACTGTGCCAAAGAATGACAAATTGCCGTCTTTAACATTTTTCAAGTTAAGATTTGAAATTTTGTGACCGTTACCATCAATGATTGAGTTTTCAACATCAATAGACTTCCAATCAATTTCGCTTAAATCAATATCTGCAAACAAAACATAATTTTTGTTTTTGATTTTGCCATCTGTTGCAAGGCATTCGTTGATAAATGTCATAAATGCAGCAGTATTATAAACGTATTCTTTTTCATTATTAACAAGGAAATATTCACTGCTAACTGTTGAAGGTGTCAAAGTTGTTGAATACAATTTTGGCAAGTTGCCTGCAATAAGTTTCCAAATGAAGCTATCCCAATACTCTTTTTGACCATTAACTGTGTAGTAAACATAGTTACTATCAGCCAACATATCTTCTAATTCTGTATAACCTTTAATGCCATAGATGCCTTTAACTTCGTCAAACAAAGTTTTTATGATTTCTGGTTTAACTTTAACACTATCATGAGTTCCATTAACTGAATAGTTACCGATAAGGAATTTCAAATAATTAGCATTTGTAACATTGCCAGTTGTTGAGATTGTGTGAACAAAGCCTGCAAAGTTTGCAAATTCGCTGTTAACAACAGCATAAGATTGTTGAATTGAACCATAACTTGTTGAAACAATCATTTCACCAGCAAAACCGGCTGCTTTACTTGATGTTTCGTCAACAGTGATAGATCCAGTTGCCAAACAAGCACGAATCAAACCTTGATTAAGTTTACCAACAAAACCGCCCATTGTTGCAGGAACAGATGTTTCATCCGCACTTGCACTTAAAACAATGTCATTAACAGCTGAAGTTGTGATTGATGATGAACTGCCAACAACAGTACCAATCAAACCACCAGTTACACCTTCTGCTTTTATATTAACGATTGAAGAATCATTGATTTGAACATTGCTTACAACTGCATTGTTTGCATTACCTGCGAGTACACCAGCATTTGAATAAGCACCATTAATTTTAAAGCTCTTAACAGTTAAATTTTTAACATTTGCACCATTAAGTGAATAGAACAAACCTGCATTTTCAGTTGTGAAAGCATAATTTGAACCAACAATTGTATGGTTGTTACCGTCAAATGAACCACTAAAACCAGTCCAAGCATTTGAAGTTGAATCAAAACCGATAGGTGCAAAATCATTTGAAAGCAAGATGTCTGATTTAAGCACATAGTTTGCTGAAAGTGCATAACTATTGCCGATTTTGCTTAAAGTTTGTTCATTATCAACAAAGTATGGATTTGTTTCGCTACCATCACCAATGTGAACTGTGAATTTAAATTGAGGGAATTTTTTGTTTGAAGTTGAAATCAACACTTCATAATTGCCACCCTTGCTTGCTACATAATAGCCTTTTTGAGTGTCAAATTTGATTGCTGAAACAACTGTTTCGTCCCCTGCGTTATAATTATAAGTTGTTTTGTTAGATTCTTTTTTAACAGTTTTACCCAAATCAGCAACTGTTACGATGTCTCCAACATTGCAATAAACTTCAGTTGTTTTGAAGTTGATAACTTCGTCATTACGCAAAAAGTAATAAGTTACCAAACCGAAACTTACAACTGTTACAATTGAAATCAAAAATATTAAAAATTTCTTCATATTCCCACCTTGAAATAAATTTTCGGTGTTATTATACCGCAAATCCACATTTTGTCAATACCCACTTTTAAAATTTTTTATTTTAAGGCACAATATCAACAAAAAATGATAAAAAATGTGTAATTTTTGCAAAATTTCAAAAAAAATCATTGGTTTTGCTGTGGGCTTATAATTGAATCCTCTTTTTTACAATTAAAATTGTACACTTAAAACTTAATATTAAGCCAATCTTACACTTTATCAGCCAGATAATATTTTGTGTTTGATGTAAGTTGTTAAACAAAATTTTCAAATAATGTTGTAAAATTCTGTACAAAATTAGAGGTCTCTTTATTTGCCATGATAAACACAATACAGTTTTTGAACAACAAAAAAGTTTGGGCTGTCCAAACTTTTTTAAACACTTGGTTAAATAACGGCTGGCATAAACATACCAATAAAGCTATTTTGTTTGTTGTACTTGTTGTTGCAACAAATCACGGATTTCTTTAAGCAAATCTTGTTCTGAAGGATTGTTGCGCTTTTCTTCTGCTTCTTTTTCAGCCTTTTCTGCCTCCAATTTTGCTTTAAGTTCTGCTTGTTCTTTTGCTTTTTGTTCTTCGTGTTCTTTTAACACTTCTTTAAATGGACGATTTTCTTGTTTTGCTTTAATTTTAAGCGCTTTGCGTTCTGCACGAACTTCTTTCCTTGATTGTTCTACAATCACATCTTCCATTTCTTTAAGTTTTTTGCGAGAAGCATTAACAACTTTAACCATAAGGAACACACTCATTGCAATGATAAAGAAATCAATAACAGTTTGCAAGAAATTGCCATAAGCCCAACTCAAAGTGACAACTTTTACGCCGTCAACCATTTCCCAACGCAAAGGGATGCTTAAATCTGCCAAACTTGCCGCCCCCGTTGCCCAAGTAATAAGTGGCATAAGAATATCATTAACCATGCTTGAAACAATTTTGTTGAATGCTGTTGCAATGATTAAGCCTACAGCCATGTCAAACACATTGCCTTTTGAAATAAACTCTTTAAATTCTTTAAAAAACTTTTTCATACGTCTTTCCTTTTTAAATTTTTTATTATACAAGCAAGATTTTATCACTCCATTGTTGTTTTGTCAATCAAAAGTTTTGTTTTATCCAACAGGTTTGTTTTTTAGTAAAAAACAAATTTTTAACATAAAGGACATATCAAACAAAAATTCATTCTTTAACAATTTTAAAGTAAAACAAATTTTATTGCTTGTAAAATTTTATGCAATTTAGTAATATATAATCATGAAAATTGTTGGCAATGTTGAAAATACTGTGTTTAGGAATATTGAAAACGGATACTCCGTTATTAATCTTTCATACAACAACAAAAGGCTTACAGTTGTTGGTTCATTGCCAGAAGTTTATGAAGGTCAAACATTGGAGTTGGAAGGCAACTTTGTTGTAAACAAAAAGTTTGGCGAGCAATTTCAAGTAACAGATGGCAAAGTTGTTGAACCAACAACCTTGCCCGCAATTGAAAAATATTTAGCAAGTGGTTTGATTTATGGCGTTGGCCCCGTCACAGCCAAACGTATTGTTGAAGAATTTGGCTTGGACACTTTGGCTGTTATGGAATTTAATCCTGTAAAGTTAAGCAAGATTAAAGGCATATCAAAACAAAAAGCAATTGAAATTTCTAATGCCTATAATGACATGAAAGAAATGCAAAATGTTATCATGTTTTTGCAAACCAATCAAATTTCAACCAATATGGCAATAAAAATCTATAACATCTATAAAGAAAAAACCATAGAACTGGTTAAGTCTAACCCTTATCAATTGGTTGAAGATGTTGAAGGCATAGGTTTTACCACCGCAGATAAAATAGCAATCAAACTTGGCATTGACTTATATGGCGAAAACCGCATAAAGGCAGGCTTGATTTACACTTTAAAAACAGCAAGCGAGCGCGAAGGGCACACCTATTTGCCAAAATCTGTGTTGGTGCAAAACTGCTTGGAAATTTTATCTTTTTCTGATACCGAAGCAAATTTGATTGAAAAGTGCATTGACTATCTTCAAATTGAAGGCATGGTGAAAAACTTTAATTATCACAGCGAAGATGTGACTGTGCTTACAAAATTTTACTATCAAGAAAAATATATTGCACGCAAACTTTGCAAATTGTCAATGAATCAGTTTGACGAAAGGTTTAATTTTATTGATAACATCAACCTTTATCAACGCATTCACAACATACAACTTAACGGCGAACAAACCGATGCTGTGTTGGCAAGTTTAAACAAAGGTGTAAGCATTATCACGGGTGGCCCGGGCACTGGTAAAACAACAATTGTGCGTTGTATCCTTGAAATGTTTAAACAACAAGGCAACAAAGTTTTGCTTTGCGCACCAACTGGAAGGGCTTCAAAAAGGCTAACAGAAACCAGCGGTATGGAAGCCAAAACAATTCATCGTGCACTTGAAATGAACCCAGCAGACGGCGAAGGATTTTTCCACAGGAATGAAAATAATCCGCTTGATGCTGACATTGTCATTATAGACGAAGTCAGCATGGTTGATGTTACTCTACTTTATCATTTAACAAAAGCACTTAAATCCACAGCTAGATTAATTTTGGTTGGAGATAAAGACCAATTGCCAAGTGTTGGCGCTGGCAATGTTTTGCGAGACTTGATTGAAAGCCAAAAAATCCACACAACCCAACTTATCAACATCTACCGCCAAGGCAATGATAGTTTAATTATTACAAATGCACACCTTATCAATTCAGGCAAAATGCCAGTTATTGACAACTCAAGTAAGGATTTCTTTTATGAAGCAGGCAATGATTTGGTGAAAAACAGCGAAACAATTGTTGATTTAGTCACAACTAGATTGCCAAATTATTTTGGATATAAGCCTGAAAAAATTCAAGTGCTTGCCCCAATGAAAGCTGGGCCTTGTGGCATAGATAACTTAAACAAACGTTTGCAAATGACAATCAATCCATATTTCTCCGGTGTTGAACTTTCAACAGACTTCACTAAATATCATGTAAATGACAAAGTTATGCAAATACAAAACAACTATGAAATGGAATATGTTAAATACGAAGATAATGGAACAACTCAACAAGGGACAGGTGTGTTTAATGGCGACATCGGCTACATTTCAAGGATAGACCCAGAAACAAGGGAAGTTACAATTAGGTTTGATGATGGCAAAATTTGCAGGTATGCTCAAACTGACCTTTATCAAATTACACTTGCGTATGCCATTACAATTCACAAAAGCCAAGGCAGTGAATTTGATTGTGTTGTTATTCCACTTGTGCCTGGTGCACCAATCATCGTCACAAGGAATTTGCTTTACACTGCAATCACACGTGCAAAGAAAACTGTTGTTCTTGTTGGCAGCAAACAAATTTTGGCAAGAATGATTCACAACAATTACACCGCTAAAAGATTTACACTTTTGAAAGAT
>SAMEA104315424__coassemble_2410_pt1 | contig 7162 bp, 2 predicted proteins | sample SAMEA104315424__metabat2_low_PE_033 | metagenome-assembled genome bin SAMEA104315424 (sample SAMEA104315424) | gut metagenome | biome: Monkey gut; feature: monkey-associated habitat; material: faeces | place: China | collected 2013
GGGATAAAAAACCAAAACTTTAAACCAATATTTGACGGCATAAAAAAAATCACATTTATCGGGTGTGGCACAGCATATCATTCATGCTTAATAGGAGAGCAAATTTTTAAAGCAGATGACATGTTTGAAACATATAATTGTCTGGCATCAAATTATGAATGTAAAAAAGACATAGATATACATCACTTGCATATTATCGTAAGTCAAAGCGGAGAAACTGCTGACTGCATTAAGGTGGCGGAACAAATTAAAGCACATAAAGGCAAGATACTGCTTATAACAAACGAAAACAAAAGCAGTCTTACACATTGTGCAGACTATTGTGTGTTTACCAATGCGGAAAAAGAAATTGCTGTTGCAAGCACAAAAACATATAGTTGCCAAGTATTTGTGTTTGAATATATGTACAACAAACTAAAAGATAATTACTACACAATTGATATAGACACCTTATACAACGATATATCAAACTTTTTAGACAAACTAGATGTTTCAAATATTGTTGACTTATATTTAAACGATAACAAAATGATAATGATTGCAAAAGGGTTTGATTATCTAATATTGCAGGAAGCCAGCTTGAAGATAAGAGAAATAGACTATTACTATACATTGCCTATGTATGCTGGGGAACTTAAACACGGCACTTTATCCCTTGTTGATGAAAACACCACTATACTATCAATAAACACCAATCAAGACAAAAATGCCTTAAAAACCGCTATAAGTGAAATTGAATCACGCAAAGGTAAAGTTATCAAAGTGGAAGATTATTTGCCAGAAGATATCACAAATAAGCAATATAAGGCAATATACGAGATTTTGCCTTTCCAACTATTAAGTTATCAAATTGCTGTTAAACACAACTACAATCCAGATATGCCAAAAAATTTGGCAAAAAGTGTTACAGTAGAATAGAAAAGTAAGTGTTTGGTGGCGGAACAAATTAAAGCACATGAAAGGCTAAACAAACCATTTAGATTTGCCATTCAACATTTGACTTTCAATTAATCTTATAAGATATTCTTTAGGTTTGATTTTTGTTGTTGCGATTATTTTGCTATTTTTAAGCAAATTATAACTGATTTCTTCATGACTAAAAATGTCATTATCCAATATTTCAATTTTGCCAGTTGTATCAAAAACTTCTTTTAAAATGCTTGATTTGCTTGCTGTGATTTTTTCAATTTTGTAATCATCATATTTTTGAGCATCAAAATAAAGATAACAACCAGTTTTATTTAAGCACGCAACCAGTTCAGTTTGTTCTGGTTGCTTGTTTTGTGGCAAATTTGACTGTTTAAAGTAGTCGTACGCAATATATCTATCAAGATTGCTTAATGGGGCGATTATGTTATGATTTTGTTCATATTCGGGTAAATCATAGCCAGTTTTAACAATATCTTCAGGCTTTTCAAAGTCAGTGGGTTTGTGATTGTTGTAGATTTGTAATAATATTTGCTTATTAATTTCAGTTGGCTGGGCAGAAGAGTATAGACGATTATCCAGTTTGTTATCTTTAATATCGGCAACCCAGGTTAGAACTGTATGTTCAGTTGTGTATGCAACATTAAACAAGTCTGTGTTGTTTTTTCCATCATAAGCTGTGCCTGTTTTTGATGCAACTGGAAATTGCAAACTGTTCAACCTTTTTGCTGTGCCTGTGCGAGTGGTCTCTTTTAGGCAATCGTTAAGCAAAAAGCAAGATGAAGTATCTAAAATCGTTTCAGCGTAATCGTTGGCGGTATATATCACATTACCTTGTTTATCTTTTATTTTGTCAATAAATGATAACGGCTTATAAGTGCCTTGATTTGCCAATGTTGAATAAGCATTGGTTAAAGTTATCAAATCAACGCCATTAGTAACAGAACCTAGGGCTAGGGTAAGGTTGGCATCTGCATTTGTTGTGTTAATACCAAATTCAGCCAATGTTGCTCTGGAATGATTGAGTCCGACATAGTCTAATGCTTTAACAGCAGGGATATTCAGTGATTTTGCTATTGCGTCACGGGTGGAAACATACCCCGAATAACCACCACCAGCATTTTGTGGTGAAAAGCCATTATAATTGATTGGCTCATCTAAAATTTGTGTAGCAGGAGACAATATATTGTGTTCAAAACAAGGCAAATACACAGCAAATGGCTTTAACATTGAAGCTGGCTGACGTTTCATATTGTGAAGATTGTAATTGCTGTTCACAAAAAATGCTTTAATTTTACCATTGTTATCAGCAACAATTGAAATACTATCCAAATTTTGATTATATGTGTTTTTTGCAGAATCTATCACATCTGAATTGATGTTTATAAGTTGTTTTTGAAGCACATCATTTTTATTTGTTATTATTTCATAATCGTGATTTATTAGGTCTCTTTCACTGATATTAAGCAATTGGCACGCTTGATAAATGGCTTCTCGTTCATAACTAAAATCTATATTGTTAGTGTTTGCAACATTGAGCGAAGAAGCCAAAACATCATTATATTGGTCGCTTGTTATGTCTTTTTGATTTAGCATATTTTTTGCAACTAAATTTCGCCTTTCAAGGGCATTCTGCAAATTGATTTTTGGTGAATATTTGGCAGGGCTTTTTATCAATCCAGCCAAACAGCAGGCTTCATTTAAAGTTAAATTTTTTGCTGATTTGTTAAAATATATTCTGCTTGCATTTTCAATTCCATAGGCATTTTGACCAAAATATATGGTGTTTAAATACATTTGCAAGATTTCGCTTTTGCTGAATTGTTTTTCCATTTTGATTGATAATATTATTTCTTTAATTTTTCTTTCATACGTTTTTTCGTTGCTTAAAAGGGCATTTTTGATGAGTTGCTGACTTATGGTTGAAGCACCTTGAGATTTTGATTTTGATGTTAAATTAACCATACTTGCTTTTGCAATTCGCTTTAAGTCATAACCTTTATGACTATAAAATCGCTTATCTTCAATGTCAACAAATGCTTTTGGGACATAATCTGGCAAACTGTCAATTTCAACAATTGAGCGATTTGAGTTATATAAAGTGTTATCAACACCATCAGCAGAATATACTTTTATGCCATTGTTCACACTTGTCAGTCTATTAACGTCCAAATCATATTTATTGAAAAGTGTTATAAAATAAACAAACCCAGCAGTAAATAAACATAATAAAAACTTTTTAAGTTTTTTATGCCTTGGTTTTGTTTTGTTTGCCGGGTTTTTATTTTTCATCATTTTAGTATTTGCAAAATGTAGAAAAATAATTTAAATTGTAATATTTTAGTTGAAAAAATTGCCGATTTTGATTATAATGTTTGTTATGAAAGAATTAAATGGAAAATTTTATCACATAGAAACTTATGGCTGTCAAATGAACGTACACGAAAGTGAAAAACTTCGTGGCATTTTGTCAACTTTTGGCATGGCTGAAACAGACGATGTTGAGCAAGCAACTATCGTTCTTTTTAATACCTGTTGCATTCGTGAAGGGGCAGAAGATAAAGCATATAGCAACATTGCACACCTTAAAAAATGGAAGCAAGAAGACCCAAACAGGATAATTGTTGTATGTGGTTGTATGCCTCAACAAAAAAACGGAAAGTATGACTTTAAAAAACGTCTTACATTTGTTGACATTGTTATTGGCACACACAACATTAATATGCTTGGCGAGTATTTGAAACGTTTGCTAAAAGACCGTAAACGTATTGTTGAAATCCTTGATAAGCCTGTTAATGGCATGGAAACAGACACTTGCATTAGAGATGACAAAATCAATGCTTATGTAAATATAATCTATGGTTGCGATAAGTTTTGCACTTATTGCATTGTTCCGCACGTCCGCGGTAGGGAAACAAGCCGTCCAATGGCTGATATTTACAAAGAAGTTAAAGACCTTGTTCAAAAGCAAAATTATAAATACATCACTTTACTTGGACAAAATGTGAACTCTTACGGCAAAGATTTAACACCAAAGTCAAGCTTTGCTGAACTTTTGACCGAATTGTGCAAAATTGAAGGTGATTTCAAAATCAAATTTATGACTTCACACCCAATGGATTTTGATGTTGATTTGATAAAAGTGATGAAAGAACAAGACAAAGTTGCAAAAGCTTTGCACTTGCCGGTTCAATCAGGAAGCACAAAAGTGCTTAAACGCATGAACAGACATTATGATATCAAACATTATTACAGAATTATCCGCAAAGTTAAACATGCAATCCCAAACATTTCTTTATCAACTGACATTATTGTTGGTTTCCCTGGCGAAACTGATAAAGATTATAATCAAACACTGAAACTTCTAAAAAAAGTTAGGTATGACCAAGTGTTTGCATTTATGTACTCTCCAAGAAGCGGAACCCCAGCTGCCACATTCACAGACCAAATTGAAGAAACGGTTAAGAATAAACGTGTAAACAACCTTTTAAGCAAGCAAAAAATAATACAAAAAGATTTGATGACAAAAACTATAAACAAGACCTTTAATTGTTTAATACGCACTGAAAACGGCATTGCTATGGGTATCACAGATGGAGGTAGAGAAATCTATCTGCCAAGTTACAAGTTCAACAACGAAAATTATTTTGCGAATGTCCGTGTGGAAGGTATTCGTAATCACAAATTGTCTGGGGTGATAGTAGATGATTGATTCTTATGTAAATAAAGAAATTTTTAATTCAAACAACACAAAACTTTCGCCAGTAATTAAGCAATTTTTGGCAATAAAAGAAAACAATGAAGACTGCATCATATTTTATCGTTTAGGTGACTTTTATGAATTGTTTTTAGACGATGCAATTGTTGGTAGCCGTGTGCTTGATTTGACACTTACAGGCAAAGATTGCGGAGTGGGAGAGCGCGCACCAATGTGCGGTATTCCTTTTCATGCTTATGAATCTTATGCCCAACGTTTGATTGAACGTGGATATAAAGTTGCCATTTGTGAGCAAACGGACGAAATGCGCAATGGACTTATGCAACGTGAAATTGTGCGTATCATAACACCAGGCACAGTTGTTGAAAGTTCTATGCTTAATGAACGAAAAAATTCATACATAATGTGTATCTATGCTGATAAAAACGCAATATCTTATGCTTATAGCGATATTTCAACAGGTGAAATCAAAGTTGCAGAATATTCTGGCGACAACATTGATGAATATATTAATGACCAAATTGTGCGTATTATGCCAAGTGAAATTATTTGCAACAAACAAATGATGGAATTAAGCAAAAGTTTGGTTTGTTTCTTGCGTGATGGTTATCGTTTTAGCGAGTATTTTGATTGGGCATTTAACCAAGCCGATGCTGAAAAACAAATAATGCAACAATATAGCTTGAAGTCATTAAAGGGTTTTGATATTGATTCAAAAATGTGTGTTGCACCAATAGGTGCACTTTTAACATATTTTCAAGAAACTCAAAAACGTGATTTAAAACATTTAAACTTTCCTAAAAAAATTTTTGACCAAGAATTTATGTATCTTGATACAAACACACGTCGTAATCTTGAAATAGAGCAAACTATGCGTGACGGCGACAAAAAAGGCACTTTGTTGTGGGTGTTGGATAATACTTGCACAAACATTGGCTCAAGATTGTTGCGCAATTGGGTTAGACAACCATTGCAAAACAAAGAAGCAATCAACAAAAGGCTCAATATGGTTGAAACTTTGGTTGGGGATACTGTTTTAAGGGCAAACCTTAAATATACACTTGAAAAGGTTCAAGATATTGAACGTATTGTTGGCAAGGTTGGTTATGGCAGTTTTTCGCCAAAAGATTGTGTTGCTTTAAAAACATCATTATATCAAGTTCCACTTATCAAAAAAGTGCTGTTGACAAACAACAATAAAGATTTGCTTGACCTTGCAAATCAATTGGTTGATGTTCATGAAATCGCTGATATGATTAATGCAACAATTGTTGATGACCCACCACTTTTGTTTAAAAATGGCAATTATATTAAACCTGGTTTTAATGCAAATCTTGACCATATCAAGTCAATACGTGACCAAGCAAAGAAATATATTGACGATATGGAAAATCAAGAAAGAGAATCCACCGGCATTAAGACATTAAAGATAGGGCATAACCGCATCTTTGGCTATTATATTGAAGTTGGCAAGCAGTATATTGAACAAGTTCCATTTAGGTATGTCCGCAGGCAGACAACTGCTAATGGCGAAAGGTATGTGACAGAAGAACTTAAACAATTTGAAAATGAAGTATTTAACGCTCAAGAAAACGCATTAAATTTGGAAGAAAGTATATTTGAACAAGTTAAAGCACAAATACTTGAAAATGCTCCGTTATTGCAACAAATTGCACGAGTTATTGCTCAAATTGACTGTATATATTCTCTTGCCACTGTAGCAATCGCAAATGATTATCATCGTCCAAACATAACAGACGGAAAAGAAATCAATATTGAAGCAGGGCGACACCCGGTTGTTGAGCGCATGCAACGTGAAACTGACTTTATTGCAAATGATTGCAAATTGAACGAATCAGACCAACGCACAATGATTTTAACTGGTCCAAATATGGCTGGTAAATCAACCTATATGCGCCAAGTGGCTTTAATCACTTATATGGCACATATTGGCAGTTTTGTGCCAGCACGTAAAGCGGATATTTGTTTGGTTGACCGTATATTTACACGTATTGGGGCAAGTGATGATATTTTATCTGGACAGTCCACATTCATGGTAGAAATGAATGAAGCTAATCGTGCTCTACAATCAGCGACAAGTCGTTCATTAATCCTGTTTGATGAAATTGGTAGAGGTACATCTACATATGATGGTATGGCTTTAGCTCAAGCAATGATTGAATATATCGCAACATGTGTTCATGCAAAAACATTATTCAGTACACACTATCATGAACTGACAACACTTGTTGAATCAATTGGTGTAGTACGCAATGAACATGTCATGGTTAAGGAAGATAACAACAAAGTTACTTTCTTATATAAGATTAAAGCTGGAAGTGCAGATCGTTCTTATGGTATTAACGTGGCGCGTCTTGCAGGATTACCAGAAGCAGTATTAGATCGTGCAGCTAATTTACAAAAAGAATTAGAAAGTAAAAAGAGAGTAGTACAACAAAGTTATCAATTAATTGAAATGGAAAAAGAAGGAGTTACCTTAGATATGGCTAACAAAAA
>SAMEA104315424__coassemble_2417_pt1 | contig 7153 bp, 8 predicted proteins | sample SAMEA104315424__metabat2_low_PE_033 | metagenome-assembled genome bin SAMEA104315424 (sample SAMEA104315424) | gut metagenome | biome: Monkey gut; feature: monkey-associated habitat; material: faeces | place: China | collected 2013
TTATGACTAAATTATTACCCAAAAAGTTTATTTTTAATATCAAAACGACAATTTTTGCTTTGATTTACCATTCAGTTTGTTGAAAACGTTATTTTGAATGTGACAATCTGTTCAAATTGCTTATTTTAGGCTGTTTTTTTGCTTGTCAATTTGAAAATAACTGCAATGATAACAGCAACTGCAACTGCAAAGAGCAAATCAAACAAAATGCTTGCGTCAAATGTGAAACCACCATTCAAAATTGAGAACACAACAAAAGCCAAAACACCATATACTGCCCCAGCAATCAATGCTCTGATAAGCAATTTTTCAGTTGATGATTTTTTCAAAATATGCACAGACATAAACAATGACAATGCTTTGATAACATCATTGATATAACTTACAGCCTTGCCAGGTATATCTGCAAATTTAAGCACAATAGCAAGCAAAACAGTGCCAATCAACGTTACAACCAAACCAATCAAACAACTTTTCAATATCTCAACAACCGCTCCGCCCTTTTTTACTTTAACATCGTTCATAAATTCCTCCTAATATAACTTATTTTTGCAGGCTGGCAAAATAACAAAATCAAGGCAATATCTTTAAGAACTTTTGTTGCTTTTTGCAACTTGTTGTCGAATTAATAGATTTTTGATTGCCAGTTATTGCTGAATATAAATCAAAATAGACCTTGGTTTGCAACAAAAAAAGGCACGTCTAAAACGCACCTTTGTTATAAAACTATTTTGAAGCCTTTTTTGTTGATTTTTTTGGTTGTTCAGCATGATCAACCTTTCCTTCTTTAGGTTGTTCAGCTTTTGCTTCTTCAACAGGTTTTTCTTCAACTTTTTGTTCTTCAGCCTTTGGTTGTTTAACCACAACAACTTTTTTAGCTTGAGGTTGTTGTTCTTCTTTGCCGAACACATAATAAATTGCATTTGCATGAACTGTGAAATAACCAGTATGTTCACCATGACCTGTTTTAAGTACAAAATATTTGTATTCATCTTCAGTGTAGCTTTCAACAACTTCGCCAACAACACCTGTATCTGTCATAACTTTGTCGCCTGGTTTAAGTTCTTCACGCATTGAACCGAGTTCTGTATTAAATTTCTTCTTTTTGAAATATGACAAAACAAACAACGCAACAACTAAAACAAGCAAAACTACCAATAAAATAATTTCCATCATAAATGTTTACCCCTTTAAATTAAACTGTTATGATTGTAACAAAACAACTAACTTGCTGTCAAACCTTTTTGAGCATCAAATCAAGTGAAAGCAATATTTTTTTATACTTTTATTAAGATTTTTGTTGAATAATAGATTATTCCTTTATTAAACCACATCATTGAACTTATCTTTTAATGTACATTACATTTCTGTCAAGTGTATAACCACACTTTAGGTGTTTTTAAAACAACAAATCAACGTCGTTTTAAGCCACAAAAACCTTAATTTTGTTAATCTTTTATGCCATACTTGTCATAAAATTCTTGCTTAAATTCCAAAAATCTATCATTATTTATGGCTTCACGCATATTCTCCATCATTTTTAAAGTAAATCTGATATTGTGCAAACTCAACAACCTTGCACCTAAAATTTCATTACACATAACCAAATGATGCAAATATGCTTTTGTGTGATTTTTGCAACAATAACAATCACATTCATCGTCAAGCGGGCTAAAATCTTCTTTATATTTGGCATTTTTCAAGATTACTTTGCCATGACTTGTCATTGCCAAACCATTGCGAGCCACACGTGTTTGAAGCACGCAATCAAACATATCAATGCCACGTTCAACACCTTCAAAAATATAATCTGGTGTGCCAACCCCCATCATATATCTTGGCATATTTTCAGGATAATGAGGTTTCATAACATCAAGCATTTCAATCATGGTTTGCTTTGGTTCGCCAACTGAAAGACCACCAATTGCTATGCCACATTTGCAATACTTTTTGGTTTCTTGCAAACTTTTTAAACGCAAATCTGGATAAAAATTGCCTTGCACAATTGGAAACAACATTTGATTGTCATTTTTATGAGCCTTAACGCACCTATCCAACCAATCAAGTGTGCGATTCATTGCCTTTTCTGCTTCCGCATGGGTTACACCTGGTTCTGTGCAAACGTCAAAAGCCATGATAATATCTGCACCAATGTTATTTTCGATTTCCATAACCTTTTCAGGCGTAAAAAACAATTTTGCACCAGACAAGTGGTTTTTAAATTCAACACCCTCGTCTGTGATTTTCCTTAAATCTGCCAAAGAAAACACTTGAAAACCGCCACTATCAGTGAGCATTGGTCGCTTAAAGTTCATAAACTTGTGCACTCCGCCTGCTTTTTTGATAAGTTCATCGCCTGGACGGATATGCAAATGATATGTGTTTGCCAAGATAATTTGAGCACCTACATCATACAAATCATCACTTGTAAGAGATTTTACTGTTGCAAGTGTGCCAACTGGCATAAAAATAGGTGTGCAAATATCACCATGCGGTGTGTGCAACACCCCAGTCCTTGCCCCACTGTTTGGGTCTATATGCAAGATTTCGTAACTAAACTTTTCCATAAATTTTCCTTAAAATATAAATCTTCTTGTAAATATACTTGCCAAGTGGACAAGTTAAACATGGTATTTTTTACCAATCAAAAACTTTAAAAGGGAACATTCCAGTTTCCCTTTAACAATTTAGTTGTTTGCAACCATATTTGAATTTTATTTTTCAAAAAGATTGTAAAACAATTTTATTCAATAAACATACTATCGCCAAAACTGAAAAAGCGGTATTGATTTTCTACAGCAAATTCGTATAGGTTCATGGTGTTTTCATAACCTGCAAATGCACTAATCAGCATTATCAACGTTGATTTTGGCAAATGAAAATTGGTTATAAGTGCATCAACAACTTTAAATTGATAAGGCGGATAAATGAATATGCTTGTGTTATCATCATCTGCCGAAAGTGGCAAACCTTTCAATGCAACACTTTCCAATGTCCTTACACTGGTTGTGCCAACGGCAATAACACGGCGATTTTCTCTTTTTGCCTTATTGATTGCCTCTGCTGCTTGTTCACTTAAATGATAATGTTCAGTGTGCATTGTGTGCTTTGTGATATCATCTTCTTTGCATGGACGGAATGTGCCAAGCCCTACATCAAGTGTGAGTTCAACAATTTCAACCCCCATATCTTGTATCTTTTTAAGCAGTTCTTTTGTAAAGTGCAAACCAGCAGTTGGTGCTGCTGCACTGCCTTCAACTTTGTTGTACACTGTTTGATAGCGTTCTTTATCTTTCAATTTTTCATGAATATAATGTGGCAATGGCATTTGACCAATGCGAGACAAAATATCTTCAAACACACCTTTATAGATAAATTTAACAACACGGTTGCCGTAATCTTTAACCGACACAATCTCACATTTCAATTCATCGTTAAAAGTGACAATTGAACCAACAGGCACACGTCTCGCTGGTTTTATCAATACTTCCCACTCATCTAATTTTAAGCGCTTTAAAAGAAGGATTTCAATATTTGCACCAGTGTCTTTTTTGCCATACAATCTTGCAGGCAAAACACGAGTGTTATTAACAACCAAAACATCGCCTTTTTGCAAAAATTCGGTTATATCTTTAAAATGCCTTTGTTTAATTTCTTTTGTTTTGCGGATAAAAACCAACAAACGGCTTTCATCACGTTTTTCAAGCGGAGTTTGAGCAATCAACTCTTCTGGCAAATGATAATCATAGGTTGACAATTTTTGATAATCAACTTGCACAAGTTTTTTTGCTGGTTGCTTTTTATTGGTTAATGCAACAAATTTATTTGCTTTCATTTTCATCACCTTCTGTAACATCAACTTGCAATGATTTTGGCACTGGCAATCCAAAATGTTCATAAGCCAAGCGAGTGACCATTCTGCCCCTATTTGTGCGCAAAACAAAACCAAGTTGCATTAAATATGGCTCAACTATATCTTCAATTGTTGAAATTTCTTCGTTTGTGGTTGCTGATAAAGTTTCCAAACCAACTGGACCACCGCCAAATTTTTCAATCATTGCCATAATCACTCTTTTATCAACATAGTCCAAACCCAACTCGTCAATATCCATCAAAGTGAGAGCCTTTTTTGCATCTTCAACTGTGATTCTATCTTTATCTTCAACCTGAACATAATCTCTTACACGTTTTAAAAGGCGGTTTGCAATACGTGGTGTGCCACGGCTTCTGCGTGCAATTTCATAGGTTGCTTGTTCGTCAATGCTGACGTTTAATATACTTGCTGAACGTGACAATATTTTTGCAATTTCATCAACAGTATATAATTCCAAACGGCATGAAATACCAAATCTATCACGCAACGGACTTGACAAATTGCCTGCTTTGGTTGTTGCCCCAATCAATGTAAAAGGCTGAATTTTAAGGCGCATACTACGAGCACTTGGACCTTTGCCAACAATAAAATCAAGAGCATAATCTTCCATTGCTGGATATAAAATTTCTTCAACTGATTTGCTTATGCGGTGAATTTCATCAATAAACAAAACATCATTTGTGTTAAGGTTTGTTAAAATGGCAGCAAGGTCGGCGGCATTTTCTATGCTTGGACCACTTGTGATTTTGATTTGACTGCCTATTTCATTTGCAATGATATGGCTCAAAGTTGTTTTGCCCAATCCTGGTGGACCATATAGCAAAACATGGTCAAGGGCTTCTTTACGTTTTTTTGCTGCGGCAATATAAACTTTCAAATTTGATTTGATTTTTTCTTGCCCTGTATATTCATCAAAAGACATAGGTCGAAGTTTATTTTCCACTTCGACATCACTCATGTTTTTTGTGCTACTTATAAATCTATCTCTTTCTTCCATAATCGCCTTTTAAAATTTATTTTTCACCCATTGAATGTAACACTTTTGCAACAATGGTTTCGCCTGTGTCGTTTTCAGTTGCAACAGCATTTGCCATTTTTGTTGCTTCTGTTTTGCTTAAGCCAAGGCTTGTAAGCACAATGATTGCGTCTTCCAAATATTGGTTGTTTGTTTCCGCTTCAAACGGATTAACATCTGGCAACAAGAAATCAAATGGTTTGATTTTGTCTTTGAGTTCGACGATAATACGTTCCGCTGTCTTTTTACCAATACCCTTGCAAGAACCAATCACTGAAACATCTTGTGTTACAATGCTATTTACAATTTTATTCATTTTTTCAGCAGACAAAATTGCTATTGCGGTTTTGCTTCCTACACCTGACACAGAAATAAGTTGCAAAAACAATCTTTTTTCTTCTGGACTAACAAAGCCATAAAGGCTCAATTCATCTTCTCTAACGTGCATATAGGTGTAAATTTTAACTTCTTCATCTAATGCTGGCAAACTTATCATGCAACTTTTTGTTACATAGATTTGAAAACCGACACCATTACAACTGTAATGCTTTCATAGTCCTTTTCCCTTAAAATGCCTTTAATAAAATTTATCATAAATTCCCTTTAATTTTTAATATTGTTTCAAAAATAAGCCGTTTATATTGTTGTTGTGTTTATATCAAACATATTTTCAATCTTGCAAAACAAAGCATTACATTTTGAAATGCTAAATAAGTGTTTGGCAAATCTAAATCGAGTTGTCGCTCATAATTGAGTTTGTTTGCATGTGTGTTAATGCTACTGCAAGTGCGTCCGCAGCATCATCTGGTTTTGGGGTTTGTGCCAAGCCCAATATGTTTTTAACCATAAACTGAACTTGCTTTTTTTCTGCCCTGCCATTGCCTGTTAAAGCCTGCTTTATTTGAAGAGGTGTATATTCAAACAATTTGTCAGTGTATTGCTTTGAAGCAACAATCAACACCCCACGTGCTTCTGCCACTGGTATGGCTGTTGTGTTATTGGTATTAAAAAACAATTCCTCAAACGCAACTTGATCTGGCTTAAAAGTTTCCATAAGTTCACAAGTGGCTTGATAAATTGTATTTAATCTACTGCTGATACTCATAGATTTAGGCGTTGTAATAACACCAAAGTCAACAACTTTGCAACCATTTGTTTCAATTACACCATAACCAACAATATTGTAGCCTGGGTCTATGCCTAAAATCCTCATAATTCCCTTTTAAGCAATTTGTTGCAATTGATTTATAAGTGTGTTGACACTAGCATACAACTCATTAAAACGTTGATTGTCTTGTTCAAGTTGATTTTTCTTGACATTATAATCACTTACCAGCATTTCGATTTTATCCAAAATTGCTTTGATAATTTTAACTTGTTGTTTATATCCTTTAATAACAATTGCAGGTGTGTTTTCATCAACATTTGCTTTAAAATCTTTGCAAAGATTGCTAACTTCGTGTTTGTATTCTGTTTTAAGGCTACCACAATCTTGCAATGCAACACGATATTTTTTGCAACTGTCACTAAAATCAGTGTTTACTTGTTGCACTTCACTGTTCAAACGATTGATTTTAGATTTGTTTTGTGTGTAAACAGTTTTACGCTCTGCCTTTGAAACAGATGAAATATCCCTTGTGATAGTGCTTAAATCGTTTTTATGGTCGATAAGTTGCTCAAAATAGTTAGTTAAATTTGCCCTGCTATCTTCAGCAACCAACAGCGAACTATTGTACAAAGAAAACAAAGCTGATAATTTATTGCGATTATCATTAAGTTCTTTGATTATTTCAAGCAATTTATCATTTGTTTCCATATTATTCTTCCTCTATATTTGATACAACGTCAATAACGTCATCACTTTCGTTAAGTTTATCAATCATTTTGTCAAAAGTTTCACGTTTATGTTCATCAAGTGCAACATAATTTTGAGGTATCATTTCAACACCTGAACTTAAGATTGTGTAATTTGCATCTTCAAATGCTTTTACCAAATCATTTACACTTGTTGCGCTTGGCTCAGTGTAAATTGTAAAAACTTCATCATCTTCACAATCAACAGCATTCATGTTGATTGCAAGTTCCATGGCACTGTCTCCATCAAATTTATCATTCTTTTCAACTACAACAACACCACGATTGTCAAACATATAACTTACACAGCCTGTTGAACCAAGGCTACCACCAAATTTATCAAAAGCATAACGGACATCACTGCTTGTGCGATTTTTGTTATCTGTAAAACATTTTACAACAACAGCAAC